>Ga0179593_1558335_pt1 | contig 28906 bp, 20 predicted proteins | sample CZODoug2_1_08_16_FD_185931 | JGI IMG/M metagenome (GOLD analysis project Ga0179593, IMG submission 185931) | Vadose zone soil fungal communities from Angelo Coast Range Reserve, California, USA - CZODoug2_1_08_16fungal (PacBio error correction) | ecosystem: Environmental > Terrestrial > Soil >... | reverse complement strand
CTCTGATTAAATGCCTATAGATTTCTCATCAGATTGTATCTTGACCCCTCCCAGGTTGGCGCGGTTTGCCGTCCTCACCCGGATCTCCTTTCTCTTCCTTTTTTTCGCCCCATCTATCGATGAAGAGAGAAGATAGATAAGACTCCTCGCGGGAGCGAGGCGTTTTCCCTCACGCACTTCCCTTTAATGTCTTTTAGCTCTTAGTCGAAGTGCTGTTAGGCTTCGCCTCGACCGTTTGCTTCTGGTATCAAGTGCGCGCTCCCCCTTCCTCGCTTATCGGGCCCCTTAGCTCATAGATCGTACGTTAGAACTCTGCTTCGCCTTGCTGTTTCGGATTTTTCTCCCCTGTCGACGCTCGAATGAGGTAACGGCTTTTGTCTTACCAGCTTTCTCCACTCTCGTATTTCGATCCTTCTTCCTTTTGGTAGGTACAAGATTTGATGGAAATTTTCGTCCCGGCTTGACTCGAGGCGGTTGCAGTCGTTGTTATCGTTTTTTTATGCTCCGTTGCACTTGAACTTTTTTAACGATCCTCCACACCAGATGCCGCGGTATAAGGGTTCCATTTTTTGCGTCGGATCAACTGTGTCGTGCGATTATCGTCTCGAGTCAGCGTCTTTCCGCCAATACCTTTGTCTCCCTCCTCCCCCGAATCTTCCCTCGAGCGGAGGTCAATCCTTGACGACGAAGTCCCCCCGCTTTCTTTGCATGCCTCCTGCTTTCAGTCGATCCCTCAGAAAGTTTTTGACCTCTTTGCCCCGAGTTTCTTCCTTCGATTCCTTATTACCGTTGTGAAGCAAGACCCCGCACTGTCAGATTTTTTCCTGGTAGCCTCCGATATTTGCTGCTTGCTCGTATGTTGTTTTTTCTTCTCTTGTCGTTCCGCTGTTTCTCACAGAGGGAGAGGCGTTGATCAGGTTAAAACATTTTTTTTTGAACCTTCCTTCTTGGCCGCTGTGAAGGTTCCCGTCTTTTTCGTCATTCCCCCCAAGGGCGGGCGGCTTGCCTCCTTGAGGAGGTTTTTGCTGATTCTTGCGTTGACCCCCCGCCCCCTTCTGTTTTCGTTCTACATCGAGCCATCGGTTCCCGTTCTTCTACACCGGTTGGATTGATTCTGACCCTTTCCCCCGTTTGTACAGCGTTGGGACCCCCTCTCGCATGGGCATTTCTCTTAGGAGTTTTCTTCCTAACCTCCATTCAGGCATGTACCTTTAGTCCGTCGCGTCTACCGTGACAGAACTTCACCGAGGTTACTTTCCGGGTCGCTTTTCTTAAACGCGCCTTGTATCGGTTCGATCTGCTGCCCTCAAGAACAGTGTTAGGTTAACGGTCTTTTTTTCCAGTGTTCGCCGTGTTTCCCCCTTTGGTTGCTTGGACAATGGTCTTTTGTGTTAGCCTCCTGCCCATTTTCATATTCCCTTGCCAGTGCTTCTCCCATTATAAAGGGAGTTTGTATCCTCCTTGCTTTCCGCACCGCGTCAGACCCCTTTCCTCCTTGGACCAATCGCGATGATGGCCGAACACTTCGTATCTCTGTCCTCGTTAGTCTTTTTGTGTTTTCTTTTAAACCTTGCCACCTCCGCGAAGTGATGTTTGGATCTCCTCCTTCCCGCGGTCTGTCTGATCAGTAATTTTTTTTTTTGTACCAGCTCCATTCATTTTTTTATCAACGTTCGCTTATGACGACGCGTGATTCGAGGCATTTTCCCCTAAGTTTTCCTCCTGCCCCCTCACCCTATTTCTGCGCTGCCTCTTTTTTTTCAATATCTTTGAATTCGATTTCGGAGTTTTCTCGCGTTCGGAAAGCGAAAAGTAGCCTTTTCCACCACGTCGTGCGTTTATAGCAAGACTTTTGCAGACCCCCCTCTGTAGAATTTGAAGTAAATGAGGATTCCACTCCCGACCTAAAGGCCGGACATTCCCCTTTTGCCCGGGTTTCGTCCTCCTGCAGTCCCTCCCTAACTACAAGTTCGGATGCTATCGCTAGGCCTCTTCTAATACCTGCGATCCTCTCTTATTCGATGTTTGAGCCACAGCCTCAGCAGCTTTCACCCCTAGCAACCTTTTCCCCGCCTTGATGCGCAAGTGTCTTGCATTGAATGCATTTCCCTCGTACCTTTTTCCTCTTGGCCTTTCCACTTTTTTTAGTTGATACGAAAGCCCCTAAGACCTTGACTTTTCTCACCCCGCCTCGTTCCGATTACCCCATCTTTCCCTACCCGCGCCGGATGTGCCGATCTTCTCCCCGAGGGGCGGAGGAATGAGGTTTTCATTCTGTCCTCTTTACAAGCCCGTCTTCCGAGTCCGCGAAAGTTTCCCCCCCCTCTTTCCTGTAGTTTCTCTAGCAAGTGAACGATTTACTGACAGGTCCTCATTCCAAGCCGAGTGTCTCCCCTTGACTCAGGTTCGTTGCCGTAACTCTTTTGTCTTCTTTTTTCGCCTTCTAACGTTTATCTGATGAAGCTCTTTTTTATCCCTTTGCGTGCGCCTTCCCGATGGTCTTCTTCCGGCATGCGTCTCCTCCTTCCCCCTTTGACTCCTTTTCTCTTAGCAGCGCCGCCAGGGACGTCTCCCCATCGCGATTGGTGTCACCCCCTGGTCGGGCGCTTGCTTTGATGATGGGGACCTGTCCCGACCTTCTCTGTTCCTCTACGTTTTTTTTCTCTCGCTCTTTCCTTTTTCCCCCCCTCATCAACTTGAGAGTCTCGAAGTCCACGACCTACTAGCACGTTTCTTCAGTATAGAGAGTTATTACCGCTGATGTAGGCTTCTTACTAATCGTTCTTGATCCTGGATTTTTTCTTTCGGCAAGGAAACTCCCTCGAGAGCTCCTGAGAACTCCGCCCGTTAAGAGTCATCTCATTATAAACGTTCTCTCTCGCAGCCCCTTCTTTCTGTGCCCTTTCCTTCTTATATGATAGAGAATGGGGTTTCCTGATGCTGTGCCCTTGCTTGAAGTTTTTCACCGTTCTTCCTCCTCCCTCTATTCTTCTTCGCGAGAGGTTCTCTCGCCTCCGATTCATAAGAACTTTTGAAATTCCCAACGCCCTCGCCTATTCCTATTTTCTTCCTACCCCTCGGGTCACACTTTGGTTTGTTTTACTCTTTTCTTCGTTGGAACTCGACTCTCCCCCTGAATTTTCATCTCTTTTTTCACGATCCCTTCCTCGGCGACCGCGTTGAGAAACTCTGATGACTGTTCCCTCGGAGTGCAATGTTACTGGATGCCCCTTTTTGAAGATTATCCTTATACATGCGTTTATTGTCTCGTTTGATGTGCTCAGCTCTACGCCACATCCTCTAGCAAGATGTTTAATTTAGGTGATATGCACACACCGTTCTCCCCCGTCACCGACTTCCTTCAAATTCATTCCTTCAGTGTCGTCTTGAATTCCGTCGAGACAATTTCTCCCCTCATGGTCGACCCCTTCGCTAGGCTCTTCTGCCCCCCTTGTTTCCTAATTCATACGGCTACTCTCGGCGACCAAGGCTCGTGAACACCCGTGTAACTCTGTCGTAATTTACACACTTTCTCCGCTCCCAAGCTTTGTCGGTTTTTCACACTCCTTCCTGCTTCGCTAGAGATCAGGAATCTGCCCGCGATACCTGGGAGACCGTGGGATGGCTTTGTCTTTTTCGAAAGGCCTATTCCAGTCTCCTTCGAGGCAGCTCCCCCCTCCTGGCTTCCTCCCCTCACACCGTTGCAGGTAGTCGTCCAGCCCCCTCAACCCCAGAGAGGTCCGAGATACGAGGGGTCTCCCCCTCCTTCGTCTCCAATTACCGAACTTGGGTCTGCATAGGGGTGGAGGAGGAGTTCAGATTTGACTTCTCAAGTCCAGATAGTTTCTTCGTGTCGATGGTTTAGAGGTACCGTTCGGTGAGTTTGCGCGAAAACAACTTAATCTTGACGCTCCGGCTTCGTAGCAAAAGCGGAGAGGCAAGTCCATACTACCAGACGTGTGAATCTCCTTGGCGTGTTCTTTGAACGGAGTCTCTTCCCTCACAACCCCCTAAGTAGAACGGGGTTTCTTTCCAATTTCTTCCGCCTCCCTTTTTTTGCGTCGGCCCCCGATGTATGTCTTCTCGACTTTGCTCCGTTTAGTATTCTTAATGCTGGAGGTGCTCGCGCCCTTTAACTTTTTCATGCCCCCCCCCTTTCTCTCCCCGTGTCAAAAGAGGGAATTGCGTTTCAAAATTTTTCCCCTCTCTTCGCGTAGTTTACTATATCCTCTTGCGGGACCTCCCGTTTTACTCCGCCTGAATCGTGATCCCCGCCAGCAGATGTTTCTTTTTTTTTTACCGTCCAGCCCAGTCCGGCCCTCTCCCTTCCCTTTTTTCATGACGAACACTGTACAAATCATTGTAAAATGTCATTAGCTGGCCCGTACAATCGGCACCCATCCCGCTCCCGTGCTGACTTTCCGAACCCCCCGTCTCGCTCCCTTTTTCCTCCCAATACCTTCCGAGATTCACTAAGTCCATTCCCTTCCCATGCCCGCGCAGCCCCGCAGCTCGACTGCTCTTTACCCTTGGCGAACCTCGAAATTCTTTTTCTTTCCCCCTGCCCCTTTTGCCGAAATAGTTTTCTATTCCCGCACGCTGATGGCACGATTCGTCTGATCGACTGGCACCCTCTTTTCCAAGGACTTTCGTCTCTTTCTTCGGAGGTGGACGTCCGTATTTCCTAATTTTTCGCGCTTTTGTACCGAGGAGCCTTGTAGGCAGACGCTTGACTCGCTTCCCATTTTCTGTCCCTTTCTTCCCTAACTGTCACGATTTTTGCGTCACAGGTGTTCATTCACACGGTGGTGTGCGATTCGTCCCGTTTAGCTCCTTTTTTCGATGCTAAGCCTCGCCCCCTCTTCTTTCCCCCCACGTCCTCCACTCTCTCACTATAACCTTGCTCAGTAAGATAGTATGGTACTCCCCCCACTGATGTTTTGACATGCTGCCGAGTCCCCTCCTTTCCCCGCTTTTACGCCCCAGGGACTTTCCCCGAGCGTTTTTCCCAGGTCTTCCATCGAACCGTCATGCTAGCCTGTGCCTCGATCCAGCGCGAGACCTCTTTCCTCCCCCCGATGCTTTCTTTAGGGTTCCCATGATGAGAACTGCAGGTAACTGCGCACAGCCCCCAAACATCACTAGTGAGTGCGCGACGATTTTGATGACCTCCCTTTCGTGCGTGAGGTGGTCCCCGCCCGCTCCCCCGCGGCTCGTGGATGGCTCCTCTTTTTGCTCCCCTTCTCTTTTCGCTATTCTTTTTTCTCCCTCTAGGAGGAAGAACCTTTCTTCGGTTTCCTTTTTTCCGCCAGAACTCCACCGAGACAAGGTCTTTTGGCTCTCCCCCCCCCCCTATGAGGCACCCTCCTCTTTTCCCTTGGTAAGTATTGGAATATATACTTTTTCCCCCCCCTCTCCACAGTTTGTTGTGGTGTCTCTTTTCGTCTAGTCTTCCCTGTCGGGCGATTTATAGATTGTATATGCCAACGCCCCCCCCTTTTTCTTTTTTTATTTATAGTTTTTAACAGACCCCTCTTTTTTTTCTTTCCCCCACAATGTCGCCGCGATATCCGTGAGCGGCGCCTTACGAATATCCTATCGATCTCTTTTTATGAGTGTGCCAAAAAAGGAAGGCTCTCGCTTTTTGACACGTTCTCCCCTTTGATGTTCCTCGCACGGCTTCCCTCCGCGTTTCCCTCTTTTCCTCGAATCGCGTTTTTCCTCTGATGGTTACGCGTGATAAGATTTCGCTTCGGATTGCGTCCTGTATCCTTGCTTTAGATGGAATGGACGGTTACTCTCGCTCGCTTTTCTTCCCTCTTACTGTTCCCCTTTCCCCTGGCATCGTCTCTTCCCCCTATGTCAAGGAGAGCTTTGTGGCGAATTTGTTTGCGCCTCTTTCGTCTTGACTCTATGGTAGTTTCCCCCCCCCCGGTTTTTCGTTTCTCCCTACGAGCTGCATCCCCTTTCCCGTCTCGAACCCACCAAGGCATGCAACGCGTCTCGCGTTGCTCTTCTGTGACGGCGTATTTACGATCTTTCCGTCCCCTGATCGCGTCTCTTTCCCTCCCTCCAATCCTTTCTCCATGGACGATCTCAGACGCATGCTCACACATGACGTCCCCTTAGCTATGCGATGATTATTATTGAACTTGGAGGTCTCTCGACTCTTCATATTTCTTGCTGCCGATAGGTATTCTTTAAAGTTGCTAACCTTTCCATAAAGTCAGATTTGAAACAATTGACAGTCCGGTTTTTTGATTCAAGGGCGCGTCTCCTCTTTGAGCTTTCTTTCTTTTCGGCTTTTTCATTCTTTCGAGAGATTTCCCGCTGCCGTCCTTGCAGTCTTCGTTCCCAACTGACTGTAGTGTTTCTGACCCTTTTAATCGGTATTTTTTTTTGGTCATGAAAATGCGTGGCGGGGGCCGTAGTTCTTTACGTTTTTGCTGCTTGAGTGCTCACGACCCCCCGTGGTACTCGCGATATGATTTTCCCTCCTCTCTCGAAGAGTACAGAGGCTGACATATCCTCCCTTGGATTTATTTTTCCATCTTGTCTTCCCGAGTTTTTCCCGTTATTTGTTTTTTGTTTTTTCTTCTTCCTCCCCTCTTTAAGGAGGCTCCTTCGAAGTACGCCGATCCTAGTTACCCCCACCACGACAGGCTCTTTTGCATTCGCGTGATTTTTTTTTTTCGACCCCAGATTTTAATATGTGGGTTTTTGCGCATTCAGAACCCGACAGCTAGGCCTGTTTTCTCTATTCTTGCGTGTTCTCCCCCTCGTCCCTGTATCTGAGTTGTGGTTGTTTCGACACCTCCCCCCACACACGCCCCGCCAGACAATTTCATCGAACGACAACTTGCTCTTCCTGCTCGACCTGCTGAGAATGCCGCTCCTGCCGCTTCCCCCCTCCCCCCCTTCTTGAAGTCTGAGGATGGCGCCCCGAGTATATCCTTCTTGGCTTTATCGTTTGCCAATTGCACCGCTTCAGACTTTTCTTTGCGGGAGGCAGTATGCGGCCTCCCTTTTAGCAGCGTCCCTTCCGTACAAGCGCCCCCATACCTCGGTTTCGATCCGAACATAAGAGGAAGCCTCACGGAGTCGATGGAGTGCCTTTCCGATTCTTGTGTAGCGCCACTTCCGTCCGCGTTCGTTCTTTTTTACGCTCTCCTTCTGGGTATGCCGGTGCGATCTCCTTAGTTACCTTTTTTCTTCCGTCGAGCAGTTTCTGCTTCGCGCCTTCTTTCTTTTTTTTTTTTTTTTTTTCCAAACCCCCCTCAGACCCCTTTGGATTATCCGACCCTTACTCACCTGAATTTCGAAGTTTGTTTTTTTCTCTTGTGTTTCTCTTCTTTTCAGAACCTCCCTTTCGACTTTCCTCTCCCCCCTGAAGGGAGGTCTATGAGGAAGTCTCCACGACCAGCAGGCGACTCTTCTCCCTATTTCTCGCATGTTCCCTCTGCCCCCCGCTCCCCCGCCCGCTGGCACTATGGCAACCCCGAACCTTTCTTTCTCCAGCTCTCTCCTCTTTTTTGGTCGAGTAAAAATAGATCACTGGAATTTGCCCTTTTTATCCCCTCTCCCGTCCACTGATGAGCTCCCACCCAGATCTCCTTTTCACGATTTACAATCTGTTTCCCCCTGTCCGGTTTTTTCCTAGAGTTCTCCTAGGGTTCCGTAGGCGGCCTTTCCCTTTCAGGTTTTCCGCGATCCATGCTTTTGGACCTTTCCCTCTCCAAAGTTCTTCCCTGTAAGAAAGGAACCGTCATGACGCGTCACTTACCGCGCTTCCGAGATCCGGTCTTTGCCGTCCCCCCTCCGCGGGTCTTCGGAGAGGAGAGCCTTTCATTGATCCTCTCGTCTTCTTGACTTTTTCGCGCGTCTGCTGGTGCCCCTGCCGGGTTCAGTTAATTCTTTTTGTCGCGTTCTCTTTCTTCTACCCTCTAACCAGCAAGGAGTGATCCATCTATCTGACTCTCCACCCCCCTTTGCTCGTCGTTTGCGTACGGCTATTAGCTTCCTTTTTTTTTTTTCTTCGGGCTAGGCCAAGCTTCTTCTTCCCTTACCATCGTTGTTTTTTCTTTCGATGGTCCTCCCCTCTCATCCTTCTAGCTCCGTTACCGAAGCGCCTTTTCTTCTCCTTTATAGATCTTTCATTTTCCAACTAATGGCGGTGCGCGTTAAGCACGAACAAGACATTTCTTTTTTCTTTGAGCACCTGGCTCCTCCCGGGATGAAGAGGATATTTAGAGCATCCCCCTTGACCTTCCGCACTACGATCGTAATCACCAACCTTTCCGCTAAAGCCCTTTCACCGATTTTACGGGATGAAAGGCGGAAGACTCCCTTTGTGATTGCGTTTGGTCAGAGTTTGAAGCGGTCCCTTGCTATTGCATTTCTCTTGAGACGCCCTTTCCGATCCTACTCCTTCGTAAGACGTTCTGCCTGGACCTTGCCATTCAGAACGTAAAACAAAATCTTTCCTGCATTCTTTTTATGCAAATCCGCTTAGTGTCTGACTTGGTAAGGTAAACTTTCTTTTGTCCCTCGGCTCGTTTACATTTGATACTCTCGAACCCCCTTCTGCCATCTTTGCGTCCCCCCCGCTCCGGACGTTCTAAAGCTGTGCGAACGTGGATGCCGACCTTTGTCCCGCCAGTTCGTTTGTGCGTTTTTATTCATGTCTTCCATTCCTTTGTTCCTCTTCCGGGATTTGATTTCTTTGAATCAGCTTCGACCCATCCGGAGGTCGTCTTTCTTTTGTTCTGCACAAACCAGATCCGACCTGATCAATTTCTTGATTCAATTCTTGGGTTTTAGGAACCGCATTCCCTTCGTCTCTCCACTCCTGGCGTCGATAGCTGCTTGGCCCTCCGCCCCGTGGACCTCTATTATGTTTTGCCTCCATTCTTTCCCACCCCCAAGAAGACTAGGTACTCTAGGGTTCACACTCTACTGTGTGTTTTGTTTGGAGCTAACACGTTATCTTCCCTTCGCGGCGCTCTCTCTCGTCCGGCTTCCGCGCGACGTGGTGTCTTTTTCTGGAGTTGGATCTTTCCTCGGACGTATCCCCTCTCCCTCCCTCCTGCTAACGCTCCTTATTCAATGTGGTCAGTCCAAATTTTCGTCCGGAGCGGTCGCAAACTTGCACTCAAGCGGAGTCATTCGGGCGCCATTCTTTCCTCAACTTCCACGAACTTTGTTTGAAGATTCGGGCGCTGTTTTAATGTATGTCGATCAAGGTTGACGTCTCTTCTTGCAGAATGCTGGGTGGTCGTTGCGTTTTGTTTTCCGTCCCCCAAGCGATGGAAGAACAAGCCCGGACCCCCCTCCGCTGAATCGTCCTTCCATCAACTGACCCTGTGCTCCTGTCCTTTTTTCTTGAGTGGAAGACCCCAAAAACCTTCTACAGTAAGAGAAAGAGTTGGTTCCAATTCTGTTTTCAAAGCCTCCTTTCTCTATTTAAAGCCGATTCCTTCTTCCTTGAATTCCTTCCTTTTTGATTTCAGATTAAGAACCCCTCAATAGCATTGAACCCCATAGAGATGGTTCCGTTCCTTACCGATGGGGTTGTCTTTCGCTTCAAAATCTCGCTACTCCCTTTCCCCTCCCTGGCGGTTGTTCCCTCTTCTAGATACTCAATACGTAGAAGTTATTTGCTCACCATCCACGCTAAACACTTGCTCCCCTCAGCAAGTCCTGACCCCCCGAACTTCCTTAACCGTTCAATCCCTTTCCTTCCCCTGAGGGGGAGGGCAAGACTGATTTGGCCCCTTCAGGTTATGAAGCGATCACTTTGACCTTCCCTCTTCTCTTTCCCCAGCGAGAACTCATAAGAGTAACAGTCCACGTCTCCCGTTCAGCATCCGTAGATTTGCACCTTAACTTTGGGCTCCCAATCTCGACATTGGGTCCTGCAACGGTAAGATCGACTCTCCCGCACGTTTTCTTCTTTCCCAGTTCCTCTCCTCGACATAAAGGGCAATCTTATCAGCCCCCTCCCATAAATCTGGCATGTGCCCCCCAAAGGAGTTTGTGCCGCGCGTCGGTCGATTCGTCCCCCCCCCTGGTATTTTTCGCGGTTCTTTTTCTGTGACTTCGCCTCTCCCCTCCTCTCCCTGAAAAGGTCCTTTTCCAGACGTCCCTCATCTTCCCGCTACATGTGAAAGTTGTTTTTGTTTTTCCCCCTTTTCCGGTGAGCAGTATGTTTTCGTTCGTCCAGCCTTTCCCCCTCTCAACAGACGATAGAGGGAAACACTCCACCCTCAGCGCAAAATTTGCTTCCCCCCAGCCCCCCCAGCTCTATGTTTATTTAACGCTCCCCCCATAGTTTTTTAATGAAGATGAACCTACCGACGGCCCCCGGTTTCTTGTAATCCGGCACCCCTCGGGGAACGAGTCCTTCGTTTTGCTTCCACCGGCAGCCCCCTCCCCCAGCATCTCCCGATCGCCGAAGACTCTCCCCCCTCAACCTCGCGAGCCCCGATACAAGAGATGATTCCCAGATTTGCTACGCCCTCCTTTACCCAGCGATTTTCTCCCCTTTCAGTTCGAGGTACCTTAATTTTAACGTAGCGTTTCTCCTCCCCTGACATACCCTCGATTAAGCCGGCCTTGTTTTTGTGGCACTTTAACATCCTCTTCGGATGTGAGCGAGCGTCGCGCTGTTTTTTAAATCTTTTCATTTTTTCTTGATGAGGTCAGAGCAAGTTCTTCGGTTATTTTTCAGATCTGCCAAGTGGTCCTTGTTGGGAAGAATAGATCTTGAAAGAGAATGCTTCTCGCCTTCCTCTCTTTTTTACATAAAATAAGTTTTTTTGCGCCGGCGCCTTTCCCCCTCGCAGGCAGCGTCTATCTGTATGCCTTTTCTTTCTGGTTTTGATTTTTTGAACAGACCGTCTATAAGCTGTTACTCTGGTGCAGAAGAGGACTCTTTTCGCCCTTATCCTACTGCCATAATCCCGCACCCGGGGAGCGGGCGTTTCCCCCCTCGTTCACGCCGTTTTTTTCGAGTTCTCTTTTCCGCTCGATTTTTCTCTGGTTTTTTTCCCCTGAAGTCCTGTCCCCCCTCTCTTTGTACCTAATGGGCCGAGCAATAGTACGTTCGTCGGTTATCGGTCCTCCCCCCCCCCCGTCGCATTTCGCTCTCCTTTTTTCACGTTTTCTCCTCTGAGCGCGTGGAGATGGAAATTCGTCGCACGTGTCTTTCCGGCGTGGCCTTTTCCAATTGACCTTTCTCCTAGCCAGGCCTTCGCCATTCACGCCTTTGGTCTTCCAGATCTTTTTTTTTGTCGAAAGTTCTCCGTGGCTTTTCCCCTTGTGGGGGCTTGAAATCTATGGTCCCGAGGTGTTTTTTTTTTCCTTCCTTAGAACGGCCTCCAACGGTCATCGCCCACCGTTGCACGCGTTTCTCTGCAGGTGCTTTTGAGACCCTCCTCCTTTTTACGATGAGTTCGGTCGGCGCAGCAAATTCTCTCCCAGGACTCGACTCTACGTTTTTGCGTTTCGGCCCGGCCGCTCTCACGATGCGCTTGTCCTTTTCGATCTCCTTTAGGTTCGTCCAGACAGACTATTGACATTCAGTTGCGATTCCTTCGATCTTCGGCGTTCGACTTTGCGAAACAAGAAATTTCCTAGATGGTGCGCCCCTGTAGAATGCTTTCTGGCCTTCCCCTGTTTTTTGTGTCTTTCCCCCTTTTTCAGTCCTGGCTGTAGAGGAACATAGAAGTAGTCTTTCGGCTTTTCGTCAGCCCGGTCCTTTGTTTGTTTCCAGCATGTCGGTCAAGCCTGGACCCTCGAATGTCCCTTTATTTTTTTTGGGCGCGTCACGGAGGAGATTTTTTGGAGCCTTCTTCCGTTTGTGATGTAGGATGTTATCCCCCATTTTTCGTCGCGTAGTTTTCTCTTCTCGACCGATTTCACGAGGTAGCCGTCGAGGATTGACTGTTCTTGGCCCTGCCCACTTGTTCAAGAGGAGAGAGGGTGGGTCCCCTGCGATTGGAGAGATTGTCGGCTCTTTGACACCTCCCTCCATCCTGCCTTCTTTTTCGCGCCTCTTTTCTTTTCCCCCCCCCTAAAAAGCGATAACAGCTTGTCCCTCCCTTGCGTAGTTTAAACTCAACGTCTTGTCGTGCGTTTGCGCTGTCGCCTTTCAATGAATCAGATCAAGCCTTTTTCATGCTCTTATCAGTCTTTGTGACGGCCTTTATCTCCCCCTTCAGTTTTTTGGGGTCCTCCCCCCAACCGCCAGCAGAACCCTATCGAACGATACACGTTTTTCTCTCTTATCGACATGCCTCTTTTACGCGACGGTTTTAACCCCCCCCTCTTTTTCCTTTTGGTCATTCTTCTTCTACACGCGTATCTCTCGTTTCTCTTTCCTTTTTCCCGCTCTAAGGTTTGCGGGATTAGACCCTTACTCGACGCGCGGCTCTCTTCTAGACTCTGCTCCTCTTCCCTTTTGCGACTCCCCCCCCTCTTTAGTTCCAGACCACGGAGAAGGAAGTACAATCGGCGCCGATGTTTTTCTCCTCCTGCTCTGACGTTTTCCTCGAAACCTGAAAAGCTTGCAGTCCCCCTCCCTTGCGTGTTGGCCCTAGCTTGGCCTCCGAGATATTCTTTTCTTTGGGGTTCCTTGATTCCCTAGCTACTGACCTTAGTTTCCCCCCTTCTCGGAAGGATCTAACTTCTTAGGGTAAGCCCTGGATTTTTCTTTATGTCCGGAATTCAGGATTTCCTCCTCACATTCCCTTTTCCTCCTTGAAGTGATCTTGAAGGTCAGATGGTTTTGAACTCCCCGTTAAATAGTCCCACTACAGAGTGCGATTTAATGGCGTCTCGCTGAGGACCTTCACGACCATTCCAATGCTGAGACGTCTTTCTTTCATGTTCCATTTTCTCTCTGCCACTAGAACGCCTGGCAATCCTCTTTCCCCACCTACCCTAACCCGGTTCGCGCCCTCTACTGATGCAGGACTCTCCCTTTTCCACCCTTCGTGCGGGAATTTTTTTTTCTCTTTAGCTCAAAAAGAGCTTTCACAACCCCCTCTCGCGTGGACCTAGACCCCCCACACACTGACTTGCCTTGTCTTACCCTCTGCTAGACCGATTTCTGTTCGGGTGGAAGTCATGAGGGATTCTTCCTCAGTTTGATCGATCCACCCGATAAGCTCCGCGTCGTACTTTTTCGTTTCTTTTGAGTGCCCTTCCCCCGCCACCTTCCCCTCAGGCCGATAAAAGTCTACTATATCCGTTCAGTGAATTTAAACTTTCCCCCTGTCGGCTTGGAGCTAGAGACGTTTCTTCTCTTTTCCGTATTGGAGGCCCTTTCTGATGTTTAGGGGGCTTACATTTTCCCCTCTCCACGTTTGCTTTTCGTTCCCCCTTTTAGTTCGCCGTTTTCCGACCTTCAGGTAGGGATAAAGAGATGTCCTCCTCCCCGTGTATCGTCGGTCTTCAGTCGATCGTGAGGGTTTTGATTTGCCCGATCCTTTTTTCCCACTCAGTTGGTGTCCTTTGATTTTTCTTCCCTCACTCCTCCTTTTATAGCCTCGCAAGAATGAGAACGTGTAGTTCTTTACTGATCCGATGGATACCGCTGACTTCCGCCATTTCACGCGACCTCGACTAGTTACTTGGTGTTTTTTTCTTCCCGGTTAATTTGTCCCGCCACGAATTCTTTCACCGCCGCCCTAAACAGAGCTTAAAAATGCATTTAGTCTCTTTTCCTCACGCTCCAGACGGAAAAGTCTGCTTGCCCCTCTTCCGGTTGTCTAGAGGACGGAGGGGCTTCGTGTTCAGTTTTTCCCTTTCTCTCCCCCCCATCGGATCGTCCCCCTTGTTCTACTGGATAGGATCGCCTGCCCCGGTAACGAGAAAATTTCCTTCTCCTCCTCCCGCCTCCGTCTTCTGTTTTTCAATCCCTTCGGGTGTCACACAGATGGATGAGAGATCTCGTGTTGGGAAGCTCGGTCTTTCTTTGTAAGATTCCCCTTATTCATTCCCTCTCGCTATGATATAGTCCCCGTATTAGAAAGCGTCGCTGAACCGTTTTGTACGTTTTTGATTCCGCTTTTTCTCTTGTTGGCCTTTGGAGAAATCCGTCCTCCTTGTTAGTCTTTTATTAGTTCCTATCTTCTGACCCCGCACCTGCGAGCTCACGCTTTTCGTTCGATTTTACTTTTAAAACCAGATTCTCCTACCGATTTCCCCCCCTTGATTCCAGGGTAAACTCTTTCCTTTCCTTCGTTCATTAGATCCGTATTCTCCAAGAAGGGGTAGCGCTCCTCCTTGGAATGTCACTCTTTTCCTGACATACAATTTCTCGGGAGGATTACCCCACACGACGACTATCCTGGCAACCACGCTCGCCCCCCCATCTGTGGGGCGCCCCCCACTTTTTTCCTGCCCCTTTAGTTCCGGCCCGATATGCCGGCTCGAGATACGGGTTTTTTCGCGCACCGCTGTATTTGTCTGGACACCTCCGAGCCCCTTCTCCTTAAGCGCGGCCCGAGTTCTTCCTACTTCCCTCCCTTCCCCCCCCTTCTCGGGTCCCAAGGCCAGATGTTACCCCGGCGCGAGAGCTCCCGGTGGCAGAAATCGATTTCCCATTCCGCCCCTTTGGTCTTGTCTCGGGGGGGCTTTTTCCGTCACTATTTCCTTTTCCTTCTTTTTTTCTTTTGGATCTTTTGCGTTTGATTATTAGAACCACCAAAAGCGCAGTTCGCCTGGATCAACCACTCGGTCTCCTCCTCACCACCTTGCCGATCCTGGCGTTTTGTGTCTGCTCCTCCTCTCGAACAGAACGTAAAGGTCGGTTCCCCCCTCTCCACTTCGGCTGCACAGCCGCCTTTTTGACGTTTCACTTCTTTATCTCTGCGAAGTTGCCTTCCCGCATGCGGGATGGTTTCAGCTCTCTCCCCCACCCCTACAAAACTCGCCCTCTGGCATCAGATCCCCAATACGATGGGTCTTTTCCCCCTCCAATCCTCGCTCAGGTTCTTTCAGGGAAATATTCTTTCTCGGTGCCCTCTTATGCTACGAGACCTTCAATTTGTTTTTCAAGAAGAGATAAGACCTCCGCAGTACTCGAAAACAGAGTACTTCATTTGTCATTTTCTCCCCCTGCACCTTGACGTTTCCTTTGGACACTGACTTCTCTAACGGTGGTCTCTCTCCCTCCGCGAAAGACACGCGCAATTATCCGACTACCCCTAGTTCCCCCTCCCAGACTTCATTAAATTGAACCCAGTCGAGCTGTGCCGTCCGTTTTTCCCCCCCTTTCTCTTCGTATGTCCCTTTTCTTCCGGTCACTAGAAGATTTTAGTCCCTTTCACTTCGCCAGCTGAATGTAAGCGTTCTATAGAACAAGTTCCCCCTCAGCGCGACATCCCTCGCCTTTTAGGGATATCCCCGGTTTTCTTGGCGACTTTTAGGTCTGGCCCTTCCTTAGCTTTCTAAGGGAGGTTGAGGTGACGAGATGAATCCGTGTATTTTATTTTAGCTTCCGTGAGCCGTGATCCTCTTCACTCTCCTCATCTCCAGCGTTCCCTCGGGTCTTCTGCCTATTACAGGTTGCACGTCTCTAACTTTCCGACGAACACGCTAAGAGAGCGGAACAGACCAGCTCTTCACCGCGGATCACTTCCCCTCATCCCACCCTGGTTCCTTTGCTTCGTCCAAAATTCTGAAGATACGGCCCCTTTTCTTGTAAGTGCGTCACTTTTGAGCAGCGCGCTTCTAAACCGGATCCTCCACAGGCGAGTCTCTCCCTTTTGTGTTACCCGTTTTAAAGAGACCGACCGACCAAGTCGATGAAAGTCTATCTCCTTTTCCCCTGTTTCCCTTTCCCCATTCGAACAGGGCGGTCGATGGGCCCGAAAATAACCGTTCTCCCTTTTCTTTTTCCCGACTGATGAGCTCTGAGTTGAGTTTTGGTTTTTCCCTTTCTCTCCCCGCGAGCTTCGTGTTAGAGTTTTTTTGCGCCGGATGCTCACTTCTCTTTGCCGGCGACCAGCCCGACAGTGATATTTTTTTTTTCCCTACCAGACCCCCTCCTCCCCCAAAGTCCTTTGTTGGCTGAGATGAGGACCCCCATGCGGGGAAGAGCTAGTCCCTTTCTTTTTTTTCTTCCTCCCCTCTGGTTTAGCGATATCTGCTTCCCTGCGCAATGTCCTGGTCTCCCTCTCGGTCTCGGCACCGACCTGGCTCTGTGGATCGTTTTCACCCAGATCCTTTTGGTTATTCTCCCTCTTTTCTTTTCCGCAGAAGAGTTCAGGAGAAACGGTCGTCCTCCGCTCCCTCCGACTAGTTGGAGATCTTCTGTACCACCTCCGCCCCAGGCGTTCGCGTTAGTTCCTCCCCTCCCCTAGGTGATTTTTTTTCTTTTCCCGGAATGTTTTTGCTTGGGTAAAGAATTCGTCGCATCGACGTTTCTACCGATGTTAGGAGTATCGTATCCGCTCGTTGTTTCCTTTTTCTGTGTTTCGTCTTTTCTTTTTCAGGAAGCGTTTGCGTTCTGCGAGTATTACAAGTCTGCGGCCGTCGTACATAGATCATTAAAGCCTGTTGTCGCCAGTTGCTTTTTTGGTCACGTTTCTTCCGTTTTCGTATGGTCGTCTTTTCAAATCTATTTCCATCATTATTCTTTTCCCGTTAACGGCTACCCCCCCCTTTTCAATCTCACCCCCCCAGGTTGTCACTCCCTCAGCGTTTCCCCTCTTCCCCCCCCTTCAGTCGGAGCATGTTACGGGAAGGACTGCGATCGCTAGTGCAGAGCCCCTCCCTTGTAGTCCTCCTCGCCTGGCGTAGACAGAAGGCTGCCGCATTTTTTTTTTAATCCCAGTATGAGACTTGATTTTTCTGTATTTGCCAGGTCGATCAAACCATCACTTCGTTGCACATTCTTGATCTTCCTTTAGATTTTTTTTTGGGGGTTTCTTTATGCGTATGACTTTCCTCTGGACCCCTCTTCGAAACCAGGCGTACTTCAGTCTATTTGCGGAACGGGCGAGTTTATTCTTAGAGTTCTTCTTTAGATGCTTTTCTTGCGCGAGGTGCCTCTGCTCAGCAATTGCTTTGTGCACTGTAGACTACCCTTTCTTACTTTTCTTCTTCAGAACATGCTGGGTGGTTCTTGCTTTCTGGACCGTTTTTTTATGTATCCCTCCCTTTTCTTTTCTGTAGGTCTTCTCTGACTCGGTAAGCCCGAGTTGGTCTCACTTATCTCTTCGATTTGAGTCCATCCCCCGTAGTTAGTTACATCGCGAAGTGTGCATTGCGATTGAGTCTGTTTGTTAGGGCTCGAATACCTTCCCTCCTTCTTTCAGTCGCTTTTCCCTGAGCTGGCAGAACACACGAGCAAGGAGGGTTTTCCTTCCTAGTGCGATTGGTTTCCTAATTATTGTATGTAGGGGTCGAGGCTTTCGCACTTACGTCCCGTTAGCGGTCTACTTCGGTAATTGCCCTCTTTTTTCTTTATCTTCTTAATTAGTTACTCTTTTGGTTGGGTCGAATCCAAACTCACTGTCTTTTTTCCAGTCATCGAACTATCCCGTCTCTATCCGCCCTTTAGTTACGCGCCTCGCCTCCCATCTTAAGACCCCAGTATTCCTTTTCTTTTCCGCTTTTAGCGCCCCTCCTATTCCCCGCGCGTGGAGACGGCACGTGTTTTCCCGCTACGGTGCTTCTCGTGATAGTCTCGACCTGGGCGCCTTCGGCAGCGGCTCTTACTTGCACCCTATCCCCCTCGCGGTCGCTCTGACAAACCACTATAGCGGTCTTCTCCGAAGATATAAATGAATTTAGCTTCCGTTTTTTCCTCGCAAAATCAATTTCTCTCCTCGAGTTTTCCCTAGAGTGGCCTCGAGCTTTCGTTGGAGGTTGAGAAGTGGCACGTTTTGCGCCTTCTCCCTTCAGTTCCCCCCCTTTTTCCCCTTCGATGCAGCATTTTTTAGCCTTTTTTCTCTCCTTTCCCCTTTGGATCAGAACAACTTTCCTTACTCCGTGACGGTGACTCGATTGGTTTGAAGATCTCCATTTCTCCCGCCTCTGTGCCTTTTATTGCGTGCTCTCTGGGATCCCGACCGTTTTCCTAGTCTTCGACAGATTAGCATGTCATGCCAACCCACTCCCCGCTGCACCCAGATCCCCTTCGACGGTTCTCTCCTTTCTGTTCCTGTCCCCCGGATCCCAAATCGTGTCCTCTTTGCCCTGGTCCTCTGAGAGTCAGTTTTCGTCCGACAGAGATTCCCAAACGAGTCTTTGGTTACTCTTCCATCTGCCGACACGGCGGATGTGAGCTAAGAGAGTGTGCCTCTGCGGAATGGGCAAGTTATTTGGTGTTCTTCCCTTTTTCACTAGGACTCTTCTCCAGTCGTTGATGCTATGTCGAGCGCGTCGCAATATGCAGCATTTCCCCTCCTTTCGAGAATCGGTCATTCAACTACTCCTCTTTTTGATTCTTTTCTCTTTTTTATGACGATTGCTCTAAGAGGGCGGAAGTTCTGAGGATCTCTATTTCCTGCACGGCTTTTCAGGCCGTTTACTGATGTTTCTCTTTCTGTTCCTCCCTCTGCCATTTCTTCTATCGCGATATTTCTACAACTTTCTCTTTTTTTTTCCCTGGCGTATTCTGTGTTAGATTGGGTTCTTCCTACTCTCTCTTCCCCATTCCTAGCTCTACTTCCATTCCTATCACTCTTTTTCTCGTCCCCTTCGCCCCCTACCTGAGCACGAGTGTTTCCTTCTCCTTCGCTCTGATCACGCAATGGTGTTCGTGGCGACGGAATCTACCGAGCTTGCAACTGGTAAGAATGCCTCTCCCCTTCTTAGCGCCTCTTCGACCTAGCAGATGACGGAGCCCGAAAAATTTTCCCATTCTCACGATCCTCCCAGAGTAGCACTTTTCACGTATTTCTGAGATTGCGCGGTTCTGTCTTGACCGAGGGTTACGCTACTAAGTGATCGTCCTTATCTTTTTTTTTCATTCCGAGGTAATCCGACCTTTATTCACTTTCCATTAGAATAGACGACCTAGTCAGACTTTCGCTCCCATCCTCGGCAGGTTTGCAGTGGTCTCCCCGATAGTTTTTTTTTTTTTTTTTTTTCTCGCTTTAAGAGCGCTCGTCCAAATTGCCTTCCCCTCGTCGCGCTGTAAAGTTTTTTACAGTCCGTTCCCTTTGCGCGTCCCCTTCTATCCTTCTCCATCAGTGAAGATTTCCTTTTTTTTCCTCCTTTGCATTCGTTTTGAAAGAGTATCTCGATGCTGATATAGTCATCCTCTCTTCCCTCCCATGCCTCTAGATCTTTTTTTGTATTTCGTTTATCTTTCCCAAACCTCTCCTGTCACACGATCCCGATCCCCTTCTCTTTGCTTGGTTCGCCTTTCCTCTTCCCAGTATCACGAACTTGCTGATCCCCTGAAGCAGGCTTTATCTCGGCACAGGGATGAAGTACTCGCTACGTCGCCGAGGCCGGCCTCCGTCTGTTTTTCTTTCCCCCGGAAAAGATCCCGAGCTTTTTTGCTAGGGTAGTTTTTCCCACACGTTCGATCGGTCCATCTCTACAGGACGCCTCTCATTTCTTTCTTTATATGTTTTAGAGTCTTTTTATGTTTTTAGGCAAAGGGAGAAGTCTTCTTCTCAAATTCGCACGGTCGATATTTTCCCTCCGTCAACTTCAGTCTTTTTTCAGTCCCGAGAGCGTCTGTTTTTTTCCTGGTGGCTGCTCACACTATCGTTCCAATCCATTCCCTTGTTTGTTTTCGTGATCTGCGGTTTTGATGGAATTTAGAAAGTCCTCTCTTTATCTTTCGCTTGGGTGTGCCGGGCGTTTGCGGGCCGAACCCCCAGCATTGTTCCTAAAGAAGCCTGCAAAAAGCGTTCTGATTTGCAATGACATAAGGGAGGTCTACTTCTCCTCTCGACCCGTCCCCTGACAGACCGAGGTTTCTCCCCCTCAGGTGTCTTTCCCGACGGTAGTTTTCTTCCCTTGACTGCGACTCGTCAGTTCTGATTTGCCTCGCTCCGACCCCCTTTCATCTCCTTCGCTCCCCGTTTCCAACGACAGATGACACAGAAAGACTTTCGTCGTCAAATTTTTCAACACTTTTTTCTTCTCATCGTTCAGGATGGTGCGGTGTACCCGCCTATAGATCTTCCGACCCATTTTGTGATCACCTCCGCAGCCCTGACTCCCTCCCTCCCCTTATTTGCCCAGAGGATACTAGACGCCCCATCACTGCACTGTGGTCACTGCTCTGCCCACTTATCGGTTCCAGCATTCCTGATGAAGTAATATCTCGCGATCCGCTTTTTGAGTCAATTCCTCCTCCCTCATCCTTCGTCAACGCCCCCAAGATGAAATTTCTTCTTAGATACTTTTCCGTGGGCGTATCCAGTACCCAGGTGATGGTCCCTTCGGTTTCAACGGGAGCCGAAATTTTTTTCTAAATACAATCGAAAGAATTTCAACGCTTTGATCAGATACTATACTTACCTGACGACATCAAGCGTATCGTGCTCGTCTTCCTTAGTTCTATTCCTTGGTATCCTAAGTAGAGTGAGCTTGGCTGAAGCCCTCGCTCCTTCGATTCTCCGACCGAGCCCCCCGATGGTCCCCGTTTTTTAGATGTTCATCCCGGTGGTGGATTTTCCCCCCGGTGACAGCTTCGAGCAAGACGAAACCTCTCCCCATAGCTTGTTCCCTCCACCTCCCCGATTTCGCCCTTTAAGCTCTCCTGGTACCTCCCCACGGGCGTTCCGCGAATCTACCTTTTCTCCACTCCGTTAACTATCACTTTCCTTCGCGCGTCTAACCGTACCCTCCATCGAACAGGCCTCTATGACCCGCCCTCTCTTTCCCTTGAAGACGATAAGCGATATTTCTTAGGTACACTTCCTCCTCCAAGAAGTCGAGAACTTGAACTCATCTTTTTTGCTGTGATTCTCCCCTCCCTGCAGCTGACTTGCGTGATTCTTCCAGCCGCGCCCGTCTGGGATGTGCTTTTGAGTTCTCCCGTTTTGTCCTCTTTTTCCCCATGGCTCCCGCCCCACAAAGATCGAGCGTTTTGTCTACACGCGATCCAACGAGCGTTTACTTCTGCATGCAGTCGCGATCCCCTCCTCTTACGCCTGCTTCCCCCTTCGAAGATCTCCCTCCCCCTCCTATTGTTGTTTTTTGAGATTTTTTGATGGCGTGTAGATTAAAAGAGTCAGGACTCTTCCTCGTATTGTCTCGGACACTTCCGGGTGCATCTTGTAGTGACCAGCGAGATACTTTGTCCTTTTCTCCTCTTTTCTCCGATTTCTTTTTGCGTCTGATACTTTTTTTTCCCTCGTTTTTGTCCTTTCCGTGAAAAACGAAAGGGACCGGTCATTTCTTCCGCGATCACGCTCGACGTTCCTTTTTTGAAGGTTCAGTCTCTGCTGCTGTCCCTGGCGCCCTCCTCTATAGCTGGTTATTTCTTTTTCGATATTGCTAGAAGGAGTGCATTTCGATGCGTTTGCGCATTTAGAATTTCTTTGACCTTTCTCTTCCAGGCTTGCGTTTTCTTCCCAAGAGGTTTCCCTTTCTTGGCTCTTCGCATCTTTGGTAGCCCCGTGAAGTTGGATTTGGCCATGATATTAGAGTGTCTTTTTCCCTCTCTGTGTTCGCGGGTTTTTTCTCAGAGAGCAAGGCCTAAGGGTCCTTAAAACATTTATTCCTGGTTTATACAGGTTAGATGAGGTGGAAATTTTATTCACCTGTCCGGATTTTAATCTTCTCCTCCAAGCCGATCTGCCAGACCGCCTCCTCCGAGCTGGTATTTCAGGACTCGAGCGCGGTTGATTTCAGTTGCCTTTGAGACTAGAAATTTCTTCCATTCAGAGTGCGATTGCTTATTTTCGACCCTCCCCTAACTGGACCCGCAACCTTGTCGATTGTGAGAAACCCTCGAGCCTTCTTTTTTGTGAAAGTGTCTAGTCTGGTCGTTGACGGTCGCGGCGTTGATGAGTCCCTGATTAGTTTTTGAATCGTGCTTCCCAAAGCATCGGGCGTCCTTTTGCCAGAATTTTTCTTTTGTTTTGACACTGGCGTTTGACTTCCTGCATTCGGGCGCGGGGGCCCTTAGCTTGCGGCTTGGTGAGTGCAGGATTTTTTCACGCCCCCCTTGTTCTTTTTCTCCTCTTACTCCGCACCTCCCCTCTAGGACTTTAATCCCCCGCGAGGATTTGAAGGACATGCCCCTCGGTTCTTCTCGGCCCGCGCGAAGGGGCATTCGAGTGGAGTATTGTTCGTTGTCCCCTCGCATTGTCCTTCCTTAATAATAATACGTTTCTCGAAGGCGGCTTTGCTGGCGGATTGCGAGGGAGACCCATTCCGCGTTACTTGTAAGGGCTATGTTCCATCACTCACCTTCTTAAGTATTGCTTTTTTCCTTCTTAGAAGCTTGGTTCTTTAGCGTCCCCTTTGATGGTTGGTGTAGGAATCTCAAACGCAACCAGACGTCCAGCTTTCTCGAAAAGAATAACCTTGGATATTTCATCGATCCGAAGACGAACTCCCTATTTTTCAACGACCCCTTTAATTGTTCGATGATGGAGCAACGATATCCGAAGCCCTCGAAGATAAGAATTTTGCTGAGGTAGTTTCTAATCGCCGCGCCTGAGTCTTTTGAAGCGGCTCGTCCTGTCGACCCAGTTCTCCCTTACCCCCCCCCCTTTCTTGACCTAAGTATTTAAGCTCGCGTGAGATCATTGACGACGACGTTGCTAACCACACTGTTCGCGAGTTCTTTTCCGAGATGTGGGTTCGAGTCTCGTTCTTCTTTGGGCTGACCAGTACACCACGTCTTTTCCTCTCTCCACGTATTCGGCTTCGGCCGCCGGCTTGGATTACTGTCCTGCGACTGAATGCGTCCCCTCCCGACTTCCTTTCCTCTTTTCGGTGGGCGATCGTCGTTCAACTCTGACAGGTGCGCAGGTTATGAGTTGAGGGAAGCGCCACATTGATCTTCGCTGTCCCATCTCTTGTCCACCAGGGAACTCCACATTTTGTAGAACGTTCTTCCGCCTTTTTTACTGAATGCCTTTCTCGTTACAACTCGTCTGAGAGCGGCAAGTTTCTGCCCTCTGCCCTTTCCATGCGCCTACTTCACCCCAAGATCGCCCGCTTCACCCCCTGACGTCCCTGCAGGTTTTTTTGTTCTCGTAGAGTTTGTTCCATGCTTGCCAATTCCCCTTATTTTCGCGAATCGAAGATTTGACCCCCTAAACCCCAACACACCCAATAAAAAACCAAAAAGGGGGGGGGTTTTCCGGGGGGTCGTGGTGGGGGGGGGGTTTGTGGGGTTGGGTGCGGGTTGTGGGGGGGGGGGGGGTTGAAAATAAACCCTTTTTTGTGTTTTTCCTCCTATATCGAATCTTTCGTCCCCTTTTCCCTGCATGAGTTACGAATCACGCGAGTCTCATGTGCATCGTGCCGTACTTCTTCACGAGAGACGTTCTCTCATTTCCTGTTCTGACTTCCTCCGATGCCGGCCTCTGGCGGGTTCTAAGTCTATCCCTTTTTTCGATTTGCTTAGGCTAATACGAGCACTTTTGCCATGTCACGACCGCTCTTTTTCCTTCCCGAGATTTTCCTCCCTTTCTCTATTGGTCCTGATTTTCCTTCCCCCGTGTTTTAGTTTAGTGTTAACATTTCCCCAATCGATCACGAGCGTCTCTAACGTATAATGACCTGCTCCACGAGACGTTGTCTCCCTCTATTCTTCAACCGAAATTTGATGTGCGAGTCAGCCCGCCCGCACATGAGAGGCAGCAACTGGGATCCTTAAGCCGGTTTCTCCCCCCTCCTCCTGTAACTTAGAAAGTTTTTTCCTATCGTCTCCCTTGCCCGTCCCGAGCATCCTTTGTTTTTTATGTAGGTGCACAGATGCGTCAGACAGCGGTTTGGCCTATCCGGAAAGCGTTCTCGCTTTCTGCTCCCGAGCCCATTGACCTGGTGATCCATACCTACCCTTACCTTTGCCCCCTCCTCCGCCGACTCTTTAGAATCTCGCCGGCATTTTCATTTTTGCCGGACATTCGCGTCCAGGTACCCGCTTTCTTTTTCTTGGTGTTTTTCAGCTTCCCTTTTCCTTCCGCGATTTTCGACTCTAACCTTCAATCCCCCATCTCTTCTTCTCTGTAACCGATTAGAAACCTTCCGACAGCTGGCCGTTTTCACTTCTTATTAAGCAATCCATTGTCACCCTTCTTTCCCCGTTTCGCGGTGTGTGCATAATGAGTACATTCCTCGCCGTATCTCCGTCTTCTTTTTTTTGACCCTTTTCGTCCTCAGCTCACCTTCCCCCCTGCCATGCCCGGCAAATCTTTCTAGGTCTTCTTTTTAAACCCTCTTTGCTTCCCTGACCTCCAAAAGGCTTTATGGCATTTTGATGCTTTTTGGCCGCATGTCCGGACCACATTCTTTCCTCCCCCGCCGCTCGTGAATCCTTGCGTTTGCCTTCTTGAAGTCCTAACTTTTTCATCCGAGAGTCTTTCTACGTATCGACCACCCTACGCTTTTTTCCCCTTTCCCCTTCTCCCCCTCCGCCCTACATCTTGTCGGTTTTTTTGTCCCGAATTATTATATTTTTCCCTGCCCCTGCGCTCAATCGGATTTTTCAGATCTCTCTACGGCTTCCGCCTTTACGTGTTTTCCGTTTAGCCCCCTTCGACACGCTTCTTTTCTTCTAATTCCCCGCTTCCTTGTATGACCAGAGCGACGGCGTACTGATTCGCAGTCCTCAAGAACTGTCCTTTTCCCTTTCCTTTGGTCTTTCATGTTCCCCCTACTCTAACGTCTGATTCCGGCGGGCGATCTACAGATTCTCCTCTTACACTCCCTTCTTTCGTGATTGCTGTACTTCCTTCTTCGTCTATCATAGGAACCTCCTATACCAATCCCCGTTCCTTTTCTATCGGGTCTTGCTGTGATGGACCCTCTCCCGAGTTGCGTTGCGGTCCCCCCCTCACCAGCTCCGCTTTCCCTCTCCAGGCTCCGGAGACTAATTTTTTTTGCAATTTTCCCTCAAGACCGTTCCCTATACTGGCCGTGACGGAGCTGCGCGACTCACTCTCCAGAATGTCCTTTTTAATTAAACTCCTTGTCCCTCCCTTTCCTTCTTCGGGCCTGTCACCAATCAGAATTTTTGGTTTTATTCTCACGTTTTTCCTTGAGAGTACGAAGTTCGCAGGCCCTTTGGCTTTTTTTTGTTCCCAGCGTAGCAATTTTACCTTTTCCTCATCCCCTTCTCGCTGGCCAGCTCGCTGTTTCAGTTATCCTTTTCCCACCCTCTCCCTCCTCGCTAGGTTTCTTTTCGACCTTTTTTAGGTTGTTCGGAACAGGCCATATTCGCTTACCCCTCCCCCCCTTTGCTTTCGTGATCCCCCCCTAAGTTAATCCCCTCGTGATTTTAGCGTTTTTTTCGCACACGCCTTAATCCCTGCCCACCGTGCCATGGTCTAGGGTCAGGCGCGTTCCCACCATGCGGTGGGCCCATTTTATCCCCTCCTGAGAAGCCCCCTTCTAACCCCCCTCTCCTCCTTCTTTCCCCAACGGACTCCCGTTATCCGCGTCAACGACGACTGCCAGTAAGAAGCGTTTTACCGTGTTCAGGTTTTTTCCTCTTCCCTCTTGAACCTTACCTCTCTTTTCACCGGCATCAGACCCCCCTTTGCATCCTGATCTCTTACTTTCCTTTTTTTTTTCCTTTCAGCCTGAAAATAGAGTTGATTGCCAGAGTCGTTCTCTTCGCCGTCTCTTCTACATTTCATTCCTTTTTCCCTTGCCTTAGTGTTCCTCCGGGTACGACCCCCTTCTTTCCCGGCTGTCTGATCGGATTGGCCTCGGAGACTTAATCTCCAGCGATGCCTCTTTTTCTCTCCGGTCCCAATTTGTCACACCCTTCGTCTTAGAGGAGTAATCTTTCTTTTTTTTTGTATTTGGTAGGGCAATTGTTCGACCCCTACGACCCTCAGTCCTCCCGAGTGCCTCACTCCCCCCCTTCGAGCAATCCTATCACCCTCCAGCCACCCAGATCGCCTTTTTTTAGCAAGAGCAATTCCGACGTGATAGCTTTGACTTCCCTTTGATTTCCCCCTCCACTTGGTGAACGAGCCTTTTTAAGAGCTTCTCCTTTTTTCCCCTTTCTTTCATGTACTACCTCCCCCCCCCTCGACCAGCAAGCGATTCACGTGAAAGCAGTGAGCGATTAAGCGCTTTCATGCATTGCTTTCAATTTGATGATCTTCCTATCAATCGATTTTTTTCTTCTCTCCTCTTTCTCAATTCCCGTTTTTTTCTCATTTCAGCTCTTTTTTCTCCCGAGGTCTCTCCTGCGACGATCTGATGATTCATTTTTCTGTATCGACTCTCCCCGGCGAGCTTCGGTCTTTGAGAGCAGAGCGTCGTTCACCCGTTAGAAAGAGACCAGCTCTCCACCCCCGAGTACTATTTCCTCTTTTGTTGGTTCTTTTCCGACACGATCTCCCCCATTGAAAACGTACTTCTTTTTCGAGACCGATTTTTCCTCAGGGCACGCTCGAATTTCTTTTTTCCTCTCCCATGTTGTTGCCCCCCCTTGCCCTGAGCGATTCTTTTCGCAGTCTTTTTTAAATTAGGAATTACCGACTTCCGATTTTCCTTCCTTTTACCGAAAAACAGCTCTCCTGTGTAGTCCCCTCTTTTTTGTCTTCCGACGCTCTTGCCGGCCGCGCTCCCTTTGCACCTCATCCTCGCGGGGAGCGCGGCGTGTCTCCAACAGCACGTCCCTGGACTACGAGATAACCCCCGTCTTTGGCCTTTTTGACGGTCCGGTTCTACTTCCCTAATTCTTCTAGCATCGAAGTTTTTCCTATTTTATCGTCTTTTAGCCCCGATAGATCCCCCCCCCCCGCGCTTCCCCCCGATATGTTTTCCGCTAGACGCCTTTTCGGAATTGTGCTCCGTTGCGTCTTCCCATCACGGGGCCGTCGGTCCTCCTTCATCGTCGCTTCACTGTTGTTAGTTTTTTTTGATTTTGTTTCGGCCCCGACGCCTTTTCCCCGGCGTTGATCTCTTTGTGCGGTGTTAGTCTGAGGCTTCCGGACTTTACCCGGGAACGATCGCCACACCATTCTCTCTTTTCCGCGTTGCTTCTGCCGGACCTTCGGAGACTGCCCCCGGGTCCGTTTTTTTCTTTTTTTCGCCCCTTCTCGACGATTCCTTGAGACGCCAAGCGCTTTTTTGCGCGACGCGTCGTTCCTTGAAGCGAACCTTGAAGTACTAGCCTCGTCGTGATTTTTTTAGTTTTGTTTCTTTTTTTTTAGGTTTTACTCGAGAAAGAATCTCCCCTTCATGTTATGATGCAGTCCCTTCGTCTGCGTCTATTCCCGGGTTTCCTAATTTCAAATCCCCCCCTTTTTATCGTTTTGCCACTTTCCGACTGCAGCTAGAGATTGTCTCCCTCGCGTTCTTTTTCGCTGCTGCGTTGTGTAGTGAGTGATGCGTCTCAGTCGCGTGTTCGTGTCATTGCCCCCTTTACCCCCTCTTTCTATCCGACCTGGATAACCGGTGGAGTTTGTTTCAGGCACAATGGGGCGCTATTCCTTTCTACTTCCGGCATTCTTTTTTGCTGACCCCTCCCCTGACTCTTCCTAGGTCTCTTATTTTCTTTTCGATTAAAGCCCCCCGATCTTAAGAGCCCGTGTACGTCTTTGATTTTTGGGACCTCTTTTCTTTTATTTAGAGACTCCCTTTTCTGCAGTTCCGGACCCTTCTCCGTTTGGGACCCTGATTAGATTGTTTTCTACGCTGCAAACTTACCTTTTTGATAAATTAGCCTTATACCTCGTAGCCCAGAGTTCCGTCTTCTTGTCAGGTCCGACTCGCGACTTCCCTTTAGAACTTTTTTTTTGTTTTTCGTGGTACGCTCCTGCTGCGCCGGCCCCATAGCAAAGGACTCGGTTTCCTCGGATTTGTAATTGATTAGTGTCCATCTGTTTTTTTTCTCCGTTTGCTCGGGTCAAGGTCTGTTGTGTTCGCATACTTCACCCTTCTCGACCTACCCCAGCCCGACACTATCACACTCGCGTTCTAGACCCTTGAGAAGCAGCAGCCACGATTCCCCAGTCCTCTCCTTGAATTCGCGCTTATTTTCCAACAGTTCCTTCTCTCCCTATCTGAGAGAGTGAGAATTTGCTTTAAGTTTTTTTTTTTTTTATTTTAGTCACAGTAATACCGCAGTTTTTGAGCTTATGTCAGCGTCTCCTTTCCTCCCCATTCTATTTTTTTTTTTCTTTCTTTCCCCCCCATTTAACTTCCCCTTTCCTCAATTTTAAAGTTCCCTCCTTGCGAGTCTCTCTTCCTCCTGATTTTGAGCGACTGCCTTATCTCTGTGAGCCGCCATTTCATTTAGATTGCGAGATTACGCGCTTCTAGAGTGGACCTCTTCGTTTTAGTGGGGTCCTCGAGTATTGAACCTTTCTTCTGGTTATCTTTTCCCTCTGTCGTGAAGTTGAGGAATCCTTTTTCGCCCCTCAGGCGATACTGTTAAATGTTGTTTTTTTCAAGACCCTCCTTGCTTGAATAGAAGTTTTGACCCTTTCCCTTCCGGCGCCCCCTTTTTTTGCAGATCCCCCGACACCCCCGGACTACCCCAGTTTTCGCGATCCTTGGCTGTGATTCCGATCACGATCCCTTCGCCCTTTCATGACGCTCTTGCATTTTCTCCCCATGCAAATTCCCCCTCCCCGTCCTGCTCCGATTGAAACCTTATAAGAACTTTTAGCCATGATGTTAAGCCCGGTGACGATCTTACTTGATATTGAAGAGGTACTTTTCTATTTTTTATCTTTCCTTTCGAGATTCCCCCACGATATCCCGTTTGAGCTTTCTCCCTGCC
>Ga0179593_1674775_pt1 | contig 28911 bp, 32 predicted proteins | sample CZODoug2_1_08_16_FD_185931 | JGI IMG/M metagenome (GOLD analysis project Ga0179593, IMG submission 185931) | Vadose zone soil fungal communities from Angelo Coast Range Reserve, California, USA - CZODoug2_1_08_16fungal (PacBio error correction) | ecosystem: Environmental > Terrestrial > Soil >... | reverse complement strand
TTTTTTTTTTTTGTGGTTTTTTTTGTTTTTTTGGTCCGCCTGTCGACTCAATACTTCCTACTCACGTTGGCGGGGCGGGTCTATGGTGTGCCGGGGGAGGTTTCGTTTTTTTTTGTTTCGTGTGTTTCCCTTTCCACTTCGTCGCCTACGTTTAAGATCTGGAGCGCTGGACGAGTCTTAACGATCGATCAGGGCAGCATGAACGCACTGAACTAAGCGTTTTGGCGCCTTCTGTTGGTCGGCGCTGTGTTCTCTGTGTTTTTTGGGTTTTTGGTTCTTGGCTCCGAGAGAGGCGTGATTTCTTTTTTTTTCCACAATTTGTATAACGCTCCGCGAGACTAAATCTTTCCCCACCCTTCCCCCCTTGACCCCCCCCCCTCCTCCTCCTTTTTTGCCGACTGTCTGGACTCTTTCGCGCTCCATGGCAGCCCTAAAAACCATTCCCCTTACATAGGAGTCCCCAACCCCCTCTCCCAAAACCGATCTCAGCTTTTTTCCTTCGATGACCGGCCCGCGGGTTTGCATCAGTGCGGCCCTCACAGAATGCTGTCTCTGGATGAATCCCCAGATTACCTTACCCGAATAAGAGGCCGCTTTTCATTGTTTTTATAAACAGTACGCTGGTGAAATCGCCTTCCCTTCCCCCCTGTCGTAGATACACACTCCCCCTTTCGGTGGAGGGCCGTTCCAAGTAACACGATCGAACAGTTGCCTTCGCTCCCAAAATGGTCATTAGGAAGTCTGGGTGTGCTGGACCCGGTTTGTTTGTCCCCGCGGTTGTCTGCGGTGTTTTTTTTTTGTTTTTTTTTGTTTGTTGTTCACGCGCCGGAGAATGTGGTCCCCCCCCCCTTTTGAGAGTTTGGGGGTGTGTTTCTTGTGTTATGGTCTTCGCTGAGAGGTTTAGCCGGTTTTTACCGCTCACCTGGCACATGTGATTTCAAAGGTTTATTTTCTTTCAGGTCCGCGCACAACCCGAACCGAGCGACCCTCTCCTAACATCTCCGGTTGAATTGTACTTTAGTCATGGGTTTTTTTTTTTTTTGTTTTTGCGTTGGGTTTTTTTTTTTTCTTTTTTTGTTACGGGACGGGCTTTTTTGGGAGTTTGTTTTTGCCTGGAGTTTTTTCGTCCCAAGCTCCCACACTTGGACTACCCCTGCCCACACGAATTCTCTTAGTCCCCCCCCTTGTCCCCCCTCCTCCCAGCCGGTTTCCACTCAGCCCCCCCATCACAACCCCCCCGCTCCCCATTGGTGCGCTGAAGTTCCCCGCGGACAAGCAAACAAGACCAGATCCCACTTGCACAATCCATTTCGCCCCTCAGGTAATGACGTCTCCTGCACACTCGCAACCTTTACTGCAAGTACTTCCCCATCCGAGAATACTTACAGCCGTTGATGCTAACTACCCGACATTGATGTCTGCCGCGTACGCCCCGACCCCCCTCTTTAATCTCGATTTGCCCCCCCCCTGACGCATGCCAAGACCCTGACGCTGGCGCCAAACTCCTACCCTTCCAGGATAAAGTCACTGGGGGTTTTGCCAGTGGTTGTTTTAGTGCGCTGTTTGTTGTTCGGTTTTTTTTCTTTTGAGACAAACTAAGCAAGCCCACACGCCTAACCTTATTCAATCCTGCTCTATTCAAGAAGTCGACTTTCCCCCGTTGAAGATCCCAGCTCTAAGGAAACGGTGTTCAACCCCCCCCCTTGAATTAACTACCAAAATAGATAACAATCAGTCCGCCCCCCTACAAAAACACTCAAACCGGCCCTGCCCCTCAACAACAGATACTCCCCCAGAGCAGATAGGCGCCGCCCTTCAATCCGCATGCAAGCACAACTCCGAAATACCCCCTTTGTAGCGGAACTTCTTTTTTTTTTTGTTTTTTTGAACGCAGCTCGACGCATCTTGACCCCTCTCCTGACTGAGAGGCCATCCCTCCGCGAGGCCCCCCCGCATCCCCCGAGATAACCCAACCACAAAACAGCTATCTTGTTTTTTTTTTTGCCAGCGTTTGCGTTTCGTTTGTTTGAGGTTGAATTTGCTGTGCAGACGTTTTTTTTTTGGGTGTGAGTGTTTTGTTTCTTTTTTTTTTTTTTTGTGGTTTTTTTTTTCATTCGGACCCATGTGAGTGTTCAGTTTGCGGGTCGCACCAGCAGTCCATAACCCAGCCGAAGAGTGCCCGTTTGGGGTCCTGGTTTTGTTTTTTTTTTTTTTTGGCGGTTGGGACGGTTTTTTGGCGCCCTTTTTTTGTGTCGGTGTGGTTGGTGGGCGGTTCGGACACAGCCCCCCCCTTTCAATAGCGTCATCACTGCTACGTACAACCCAAGCCCCAAAAAATGAAACCAAGATAAATATAACCCCTAGACCTACCGAATGTTTTTGGGGAGTTCCACTTATTCCCATCCTCGTGCTAAGCCCGTTATCCTCTAGTAACCAGGCTCCGCCCTCCTTTTTTCTTCCCCCCCCGAGTCCTCGAAAGCCCCCCCCCTCGTGAAGTCAACAATACGGGATCAGCCTTACACGTCGACCATCCGCATTAATTTTTTTGTTTTTCCCCACATTTAGGGAAAGTTGTCTGCACACCCCCCCCTCTTCACAAATAGCCCCCCCTTTTCTTTTTTTGCGAGAAGAGCGTTGATTCCCATTTCCCCTCCTGTTAAGATCATGATATGACAGCTGACTATAACATGTTTGATTTCCCATCCCCCCCCCCCCCTTGCCTTTGGTTTTTTTGTGGTAGTGACACCTGCGTTTTTTTTGGGGGGGGCTGTGGGTGTTTGTTTTCTTGAGGTTGTGAGCAGTTGGTTGGGCTTGTCGCTCCGTTTTGCATTGTGTCTGTTTTGAACTTGTATGCGTTTTTTTTTTTGTTGTCGTTTTGGTTATGGTCTCCTTTCTTTTTTTTTTTTTTTGTGTCTCCTCCCGAATGACCTAGGACCAATCCGTGCGCATGTCCAAATGCAAGCCCTAATTCTTTCTGCGCTCTTCCCTCACTCCGCATCCTTCTAAATTAATTCAGTTTTTGTGGGGCGTGGTCATTTTACGAACCGCCGTGGTTGAGCCGTGTGTGATGCCGGACCAGGGTACCCCGCCCCCATCACACCCAAGACACACACAGCACCTGCCGACCCGTACCCCCCCCCCCAGAAAGACCACCCCACACCCGGGCTCATCCCCGACTCCCCCAGACCCCACCACGCCCCCCCCCCCCCCCTACCCCCCCCAGCACACCGGCCCTCCCCCCCCACAGCTTTAACTGCCCCCCTCCTCACCGACCGCCCCCCCCCCGCCGAACTGCTTGAGTTTTTTTTTGAGAGTCGCTAGGTTGGCAGGGGAACCTAAGATCACACACCCCCCCCCCCCCCCCCATATCCCAACGTGTTCGTCGTGTTATCGCTATATCTCCTTTTTTGTTCCTGTAATTTTCACTTTGCTCGTGTTTTTGTACGTTCATGTTTCTCTGTTATACTGTCTCCCCCAAGTTCCTTCTTTAAGTCTCTGATTGTTTCAGTTTGAGTTCGATATTTGTTCGTTACTATTTGTTTCGCTTATAAATTTTTTTTTCGAGCTGCTGTCAAGTCTCTTTTTTTTTTCCTTAATTACTTTCTTTTTTACTTTTTTTCTGGGTTCTATATCTTTTTTTTTTTTTTGCTTTTGACTACTTGTGTTATCTGCGATTTTTTGAGTTAAGCGTGTTACTTCTTATACTTTTGAACTTCTGATATTCAATTTGTTTCATCTTTATTTTTTAGCCCACTTTTTTTTCTTCCCCCTCCCCTTTGATTGTCGCACCCCATCCTTCGTTTTTTTTGGGAACCCTTATAACGTATTCCCTCATTTTTTTTTGCCATTTTGGCAGTCGTTTTACCGAATGGCCGCGTCCCCATTCTAAAGACCCAGCAAGGGGAACGTAATGTGGATCCTTTGCCCCCCCCCCCCCCCCCCCCCATGCATCTCTACTCTTTCTGATGTGTTGTACTGGGTGGTTTTGGGGGGGGGTTTTGGTGAAAGGGAGTGGTACTCAACCCGTCCCTATCCCATTAAATTATACTCCCAAACCCCGGCATCGGGTCCTTTTTTTTTGTCATTTTCTTTTACAAAATACCTAGTTCTCCGCCCCCCCCACCCGACGTGTTGGTTTTTTGTCGGTGGGTCAACGCAGAACCCCCCTTCCCCACTCTGCGTCTGATGTTACTTCATGGTTAAAGTATGTTCCTCTCCAACCCCGGCGCAGAAAAACGATGCTCGTCGTGAATCCGTGTTGGCTGCCGGGTACGCTTCGTTTGTCGGTTGTCTATAGGCTTTAGCCCTTTTTTGATTTCTGATTGATTATTTTTTTCCAATACGCCGTTTGCTTGTCTTACATGTCTGAGGTTTTGTGTGTTGTCCTTGGGAAACAGACAATAATTGGTCCTTTCCCTTAAGCAACCAGAACCTTTTTTTTGTGGGGCTGTGTTTTTTCTAAGTTTGACGCGCGTTCATTCCAAGTGTGTGTGGCGGATACGTTGTTTTTTTTTTTGTCGGGTTCCCCCCCCAGTGCCCACTTTGAGGGTGTGGTCGTAGTTCTCCTTTTCTGGTGCCTTTCTTTTTTTCTCTCCGCTCCCTTTTTTTGCTATGGGCGCCCCTGCCCCCCCCCACCCCTCCCCCCTTTTTGCGGCCAGGTCTCGTTTTCCCTCCCAAGTTTTTTAGCGCCGCGTACATTTTTTTCCTTCCGCTCCGTGTTTATTCCCTTCGTTCGACTCCGTGTCCCCCCCCCAGTTATCCAAGGTCGTATTTCCTTTTTCCAAAAATTAAGATCGGTCGTGATGCTCTTCTGGCTGGTGTTCCCTTGTTTTCGGTTCTTGCTTTGCCACTCCTCTTTATTTGACCGGATTCGCGTCTTAGTATGGCGTTTCCGTTTGGCTTCTTTTGTTTTGTGAAGTATGCACTTCTTTATGTCTCTAACGTCTGCCCTTTCCTCTTTGTCCCCCGGCGCCGCCGCGGTACCGTCGTCTTACCAGATTTTGTATTTTTTTTTATTTCACCCAAAACCAAAAAAAGTCTTCCCCCCTATGACAGATCATGTAATCATTTCCCGCAAACTCCTCCCCCGACGTCTTTGCAATTCTTGTTGATCGCTGAGTAAAGACCCAAACCTCCATACATACCCCCTCGAACCCCAGAAGCATTTCTTCTTCCAACAACCAGGCACCCACTACTTTAATCCTCTGAAGAGCCAACAAGACGAAGCTTTTCCCTCCCGAATTATGGGCAGACCCCCCCCCCTCCCCCACCCAAAAACAAACATGCCTCATAACAAGGGAAACAACCAGGTGACCTCGTTTCTTGTATTTTTTCCGTGTGATTTCTTTATTTTTTTTTGAGTAATAGTGTTCTATTTCCCCTCTTCTTTTGTATTGTGGCTGTCTGTAGACTGGGTTCCACTGTGTTGCTTGTTTTTTTTGGCACCTGGAACAGCTGACACTCCCGCCATCTCTGACTAACTGCTGTCATCCCCAACACTTTTTTCGAACGAGAGTGCGGCCCACGTGACTTCTTGATTTTCGTACTACCTTATTTCTACCGCGAGCGCCGACCCCCCCCCCCCTTTTGCCAAATTTTATTTTCTCTGATATTTTATTATGGTATCCCCCCCCCCCCCCGAGTTTTGTTATTTTGTAGACGCGCGCCCATTCTGTCCCCTGCCCCCGCCCCCAGGCAACCTCCTTGACCGCTCGTCACCCCTTTTTTTGTGGGGGGGAGCAACTTGGACGGGGTCTGCCCACCTCCCCCCACCCCCCCTCCCCCCCCCCCCCCCCACCTCCGAAAGACCCCCTCCCCCCCCATAACACCTACACCCCCCCCCCCCCCCACCCCCCCCCCCCCTCCCCCCCCCCCAGGCGCCTCCCCACTAACAGCCGCCTCTTTTTTTTTTTTTTTTATGGAATGAGAGTCCTCTTTTTTTTTTTTTTTCAGCCCCCCCCCCCTGCCCCCCCTGCACGATCGCGCCCGAGGCTGTCCTGGGTGAACGTTTTTTTACTAGTAGTTGCTTGTTCAGGTTTTACTGTACACCCAGCCCCGGCCCTCCCTGTACAGTCTCCCCCGAGTAAGTGTCGCTTTGTGGGTGGCCCAAGGTGTTTACACCTTTTTCGCGTATGATTTAATATACGGACCCCTTTTAGATCGGCCTCTATTCCTCCCCAAGAAAGTTTCTCCTTTTCCGGCCCAAGCTCCTATTGGTTCAGGCCCCCCTGCAGGTTCCAAGGATGACCTTTTCTCTTCCCCTGTGCCGGATCTCCCCCCACCGCCCCATGCTCGCCACCAACCGCCTCTTCACGTATTACGCGAGGTTGCCCACCTGCATCTGTCTTTCCCGCGTCTGCCCTCTCTTCCTTTTTGAGCCCAACACAAGTGCTACCCCCCCGCCCCTCCGTGGCTGTGCCCCTCTAGCGAACACCCCCCCGTCCCACGCTGGGCCGCTTCCCTCTTTTTTAGACCGGAGTGTGGTATGTTTTTTGGTGTGTTTTGGGCGGCCAGCGTTGGGGAGACTCCGTAGGGTTTGCTGTTCCGATATTCCGCTTCAAACACCTGACCAGTATCCTTTTTCTTGTGCGTAATTTTCTCGCGTCTTTCTTTTTTTTTTTATTTTTTCCTTTTCGTACACAAGTCCCCTTTGTTGTTGTTGTTTTCCAAGACAATAGTTCCTGTGTTGGGGTGCCCCTTGAAAACCCAACCACACCCTTTTTGCCCAGTCACGCGTTTCAATGTAAAAGGTCTGAAGTTAATCATTTCCACTTTTTTCCTGTGATGGTGCAGGGTCGCCATGATACTCATGATAGTCAACAGCCTTCCATAGGTCCCATTTCGTCTTTGACGAGCCTATGCTCCCTGTTTTTTCCGTTTCTTGACCGAGAGGGGCTCGTTTCCCCTCCTCCTCTCTAGCTGCGGCCCCCCCTAGGTGTGCTCCCCGCCCAACAGATTCAAAGCGCTCCCGTCCCTTCGCAATGAGCCTCCCGACCAGTACCAACACCCCAGGTTGACCCCCATTCTGCCCAACATCTTTTTTCCCGTTGAGCCAGTGCCCCCTGACCCCCCTCAGACATTTACCCTTCCTCTGGGAGGCACAGTCTCTGCCTTCTCGCCACCTTTCGAGCGGTTATCCGCCTATTTGTCCCTTTTTTTTTCTGTTTTTCCCTTATTTTTTTATGGGCACCCAATTTTTGCTATTATCTATTTCTTTTTTTTTTCTTTTGCTGGCATCCCTCTTCGTTTGTTTTGTGGGGGGAAGGAGAAAGAATTGAGGGGAGGGGTAGACTCAGCGGCAAAAGGCACTGTGGTAAAGAACAATTCGGGTGGGGTAATCGACGCAACTTCCAAAAGCTAGATGGCCGATCCCCCCTCGTCCCCGTTTCCCCCCCCCGCCCGGTTGCCCAGGGCGGACACCCCCCCCTTTTTCGCTACTAACGGAACCCCCCCGCCTTAGCCCCGTTCTCAGCCGAATTGCCGCTGCGTCTTTATCCCTTCCCCGACACCCCACACCCCCCCCCCCCCCCCCCCCCCCCCCTTCCCCCCCCCCCCCCCCCCCCACCCCCCACCCTCCCCCCACCCACCCACTGCGCGCCCCTGGTGGCACCCCCCCCCCCCCTGTCTGTTTGCAGCCCGCCCCACCCAGCCCGACCCCCCCCCCCCCCCCACACCAGTACTTTAGCTTTCCCCCACCTGGCAACCCCCGATTTCTTTTCTTTTTGATCGCTGCCCTTTTCTTTCCCTTGTCCAGACTCCCCAGCTTGAGAAGAAAACCCGAATTCTGGTATCAACCCCCATGTATTTCCCCCCCCCACAAAGACTAAACCTCCTCCGCGCTACCATCCGAGAATTCCCCACTACCCCCCTCCACATCGCCATTGCATTAAACGCCGCCGCAGCAAAATGAACCAGTAACTCCCTTTACAAACCGGCTCCCCCTCCCAAACCATATGCGGCGTTCCCCCCCCGAAAGTCATCCTTGCTTTTCTTTCTTTTTTAAGTCACCATGGCCCCCCCCCCCGGTGGGGTTTTTTTACCGGGTTGGCCTACGACAGCAGTCCCCCTTTCAGTTGAATTAAAAAAACTAATACAATCCCCATTTTTTCCGACCTCAACTGCGGCACACCACCCTAACGTGCGCATCTTTACAGCTACCCTTCAAAAAGAACCCCCCTTCACATTTGTCACCGTCCCCCAGTGGACTATCAACCCCAGCCAAGAGATTTGCACACCCCTCCCCCCAGACCCATCCAGACAGCAGACGCCTTGATTTTTTCCCCCTGCGTCGCGACCCCCCCTCGTCACTAGAGCCGACGACACCAAAAACGTCCCCCACCCCCCCCACCACCACTCCCGGGACCGGGTTTTGCACGCTGGTTTTTTTTTTTTTTCTTGTTCTTTTAAACCCCCGCGAGACAACACTCATCACAATTGGCACGATACAGCCTTTCGTTGCTTTAATGTCTGATCTCACTCATACCCTTTCCTCTGTGTGTTTCATGCGGTGTTTTTAGTTGTCCTTTGTATTTTTCTTTTATTATTGTCCTCCCTGCCTTTTTTGCGCGGCCTGCTCCGTACCATAACGTTTTTTGTCTTATCAGGGTCCGTCGGTTCTTTGAGTGGTTTCATCCCTAGCGAGATTCCAGCATTACGCCGCTTTTTGCGCTTCCCCTGTCCCTGTTAGCGTCTTTCCAACTGCTGAAAAGAGCTGATCCTTTCCCCCCCTATCTGCCTTTGTCCCAGTAAAAAAAAAAAATAGCGCAGTTTGGGAACACAGCTACCTACGACTAAAAATATGCCAGAACTTCGCCGAGACCTCGAGAGGAAGTGACGGAAGCCCTTCTCCTTTTTTTTGGGTTTTTGATGTCTTTTCAACCTAGAGGTGTCCTTTGACACGCGCCCTCCCCGATGTTGCTTTTTCTGGCACCCCCCCCGGCCCCTTTCGTATTCTCCCCATTTTCTTTTTCGTTTTGAAGAGACCGTCTGTTTTTGTGTCTTTAATTGAAAGTGAACAAATGTTTTTTCATTCATTACTATTTTTTGAGGTCACTTTCACCCCTAGAAGCGTCTCCCCTGAAGACGGAACACGTGCCTCAGTGCTTCAATTTGGTCCCCTTAGCTCGCTTCTCCCAAGAAACTAACAGAAGGGATAACTCCCGAGCCCGCCTATTCGTCACCGTTTTCCCGCCCGTCAGTTTGTACTGCGCTTCACTTTAAAGATCTTCGGCCCTTTCCAAGGTTTGTGAGTTGCGTCCCCACCCCCCCCCCCCCCCCACTGTTGACCTTTTAGGCGAACGGTGTTATACATACCCTAGAGCGTGTGTTTGCCACCCCCCACCCCCTGTGCCCTGTATTTCCCCTCTTGGACAAACCAAAACCGTTCCTTTTCAGATAACCCCCAAAGTCCCCGAAGTCGTTCTCCCTTAAGCCGGGTCCCCTGTGAGGGCTTTGACTCTTGGTGAGCGCGTTTCCTACGACCTTTTTGTCAATGCGTGTTTCTTCCCCCCGTTCCCTACCTGCCTTTCCCCCCTGCAATTTTGATATATACGTTATCCCTTCATTCAAACGTTTCTTCACGTCTACTCCCACAACTTCGTTCTATAACACGACATGACTATGTTTTTTTTTTTTTTTTTTTTCCCGTTCGGTACCCAGACGAAATCCACGCCTCGCAGGGACTCCTTATGCTCCCTTTGCATTATGTTGTCATTGCCGTGGCCAGAGCTATTTTTCGAATCTTGCCCCGGGTTTTTCCCCCCCACCCCCTGCCCCCCCCCACCTCGACCACGCTCCGGGCCTTGCTTTGCGTTATTTCTTAGGTTGGAGTTTTTTGCGGCCTTGGGGTAGTGATTTTTTTTCGGTTCCCTATGTGTGTTTTTGTTTTTCGACTCACTACTGGACGTTAGATGGTCTTCCTCTCTCCCCCTCGTTGTGTTGAGAGATTAGAAGTAACCCCAGTACCCGGATGAATCCCCCCCTTAGACGTCACCTGACCGCGCCCACAAAGTCGGTTACAACCCAGATCCTTAACGTTTTTGTAGCCGCAGACAGTATAGCACACCTCGCCCCTTCCCCAGGACGCCTCGTTTCGTGTTCATTCCTCGAGGTAGCGAGAAGATGATTTAAGGTTTCCCTCTGATCATGTCCTGCTCCCTTCGGTTACGCCCCCCCAAGAGCTCGTCTAAGCGGCCCTAAATTTTGCTTAATGCTGACCTCTCCCTTTTTCCCCCCCGAACCGACAGACCCTATAACCCTTTTATTTTAGCTACCGCCTCGGCTATGATAATTGCCCCACGTTGATCCCGTTTCGTGCTTTTTTTGGTTTTTTTTTTTTTGGAGTTTTGTGCCTTCCCTCTTTCTGTGTGTCGAACAACTGTCCCCCTCCTTCCAATCATCGATTAATCGATCGGAATAGAACCTCCCCGATCGACTCCTACGCCACGTATTTTCTTGTCCGGCCTACGCCCCCCCTCCCCTTCCCCCCCAGCTACCCACCCAAACCCAAAATAATAAAAGACCACCCCCCGAAATAATGGTGGAGAGATGAACCCCTTTTTTTTTTTCTTGAGGGAAGAAATTTTGGGTTTTGAACTCTCCCCTTTTTGTGGTGAAGAATAGAACTGTTTTTATTTTTTTTTGTCTCATGACAAAATCACCCCAAAGGAAACCCTTTATGTGGAGTGGTTTCAGTGATGTTTGAAGTTTTGCGGCACCCGTCCACCGCGACACCCTGGCAACAGCCTCCCGTTCGGTTTGCAGTGATCCTGTAGCCCAGTTGGTTGTACTTTTCTAGCTCACCAGATGATTCCACCCCAAAAAAGCGTGTCCTTTTTGTAAGTCGTCCTTAGTCATGTTTTTTTGAAACTTTATTGATTTGTTGACTTTATTTCTGCACTGGGGAGGATCACATTTTGTTTTTTCCGTGATCTCTTGGCTGACTTTTTTGTTTCCTCCCCCATGCGTTCTTTTTGTGATCGACTACCCTTCTTTCTCCTTTTTTTTTTTTGAGTTCGACTTTTCCCCAGTTGTCGACTTTCATAGAATTTTTCCTTCCTTGTCTAATCTTTTCTTTTTTTCCTCAACATGTGCAAGAGTAAAACCTAATGGCTGCGCCCCCCCCCCCCCCCCTCCTACTCTTTAAGATCACCCCCTACTTTTTTTTTTTCCGAGCATGCACAAAACATGAATTTTTACGTTTCTGAGGCGCACGATGTCCCAGGTTTTTTGAGGCGGGGGTTGACCCCCCAACTTCCCTTGCGGACGCGAGGAAGGCCGATGCGGCGCGTCTGGGGGTGTTTTTTTGACGCAACGTGTCCCCCTGGTTTCTTTTTCTTCTTAAGGGACAGGGGTTTTTTTCATCTTGCGCTTTGCCTTTGAGGAGGTGCCGATCCTGGGTTGAGAGGAGCAACCAATTTGAGCGGCCGGGACAGTTACCCCCCTTTGACCTTTTTTCTTTTCTTTTCCAACTCCCCCCCCCCACACCCCCTTCCCGTACTACCCCCCGACCTAGGTTTTTTTTTTTTAAGCCGTTTTTCAGGACGAGACCCTTCCCCCTTTGGAAAACCCGCCTGCCCCCTCCCCCCACCATCCTGGTTTCACGCCGCGGGCTAATGAGCGACCTTTCCTTCAATGCGCTCCTGACGAGTTGCGTCCTTTTCCCTTGTCGGAGGCCCACCCCCGCCAAGTTAGTAATGCCCCGTTTTCTTATTTGTCAAGAGAGCGTGCTGCCAGAATTTGGGTAGTCTTGACCTCTCCCTTTTTCGCCGTTGCACTCCCCCATTTTTGGTGCTTCCAGGTTTCTAGCAGAGAAGAGCCGACAACAAGAACCCGCCCTTTTTTACCTTTTTAGGCACGATAGGTTGCACACATGCCCTGACCACTCCTAAATTTTTTTTCTCCCCAAGCCAGACCCAGGCTTTTCCCGACACGCGGAGTGACCTAAGGCCCCCGATGAAGTGCTAGCCACGCCAAAACCCCCCCTAGGCCTAGACGGCAGCTCCACCAGACCCTTATGTAGGCCACAATTTTTTCAATTGAGATCTGAGCCCCTATCACTTTCTAGCAAATTTCGTATAGCAACCGGGGTCCGAATTTTTTCCCCATAAGACAGACTGTCGACGAACGTTCCAGGAATCCCATAAGCTGACATCACTGGCTCTTTTTCCCTACAGATAGAACAGTCATTTTTTTAAGTAGACTCATCCCTCCTTTTTTTACTGAGATTGAATGACTGTCCGTGTGTAGTCCTGCTTCCACCACACCAATGGCTCCTCTTTTGGGTAGGAACCAATGTCTGTTTACGAAACGGCGGTCTTTTCTTTTTTAAGAACCCCGGTCAGCCTCCCCCCTTATGACTCCACCCCACATTTTTTTTTTTTTTGTTTGCCCCCCAAAAACCCCCTTTTTTAAACCCAACCCGTTCTTCCCCCTTAAACTGAGAAAGTTTGGAGTCTTCATTCCCTGGAGCTTCCCAGCGACCCAACCGACGCGCCCAAAAATCTCTTTCTTTAACACCTCCTCCCCCCCTCTTTTTGGGACAGATATTTTGACCCCTTCTCAGGTAGGACGGCCTCCCCGACAGTCAAAAAAGGTTTGGCGACCCACGCCTTCACCGGGCCGGAACTTTTTTTTTCCCCGACCCAACCCATCCCGACAAAGTCACGGATGCAATTTTCCTTCCGCCATAAACCCACCTCGCGTTGCACAAAATAGTAATACTGACTCCTTCACGTTCCCCTTTTAAAAAACACTTGCTCGGTTGGAAAATGGCTATCGTCCCCTTCGGGTTTCCCCTTTCCTCCCGCGTGAAGGTTGCCCGAATCGGCTCAGAGTTGGCGTTTTTTTATTGAGTTTGTGAGTGGTTTTCCCCCTCTTTTGCGTGACGAAAAAAAACCCCCTGCCCCCAGGCCCCAAGATACTTTTGACACAGTTTCCAAGGGAATAAAGCCCCCCTCAACACCAAAAATGAGATGCCCTCCCAAAACCACGCATCTGAAAAGAAGATGCAAAGCACCCACCCCTAACCCCCCACCTCAGGAAGAAAGAAAGAACTCCACACCCGCCGAGACCGCCGCCATTCCCAGACCCCCCCAAAACCAACCCCCCCCCCCCCCCCAAAGTCGTTTCCCGACGAGACGCACAAGTAGCCAACCCCGCCGCTCCGCGCAACCTAGGAAGTGAAGTTTTCCTTTCTGGCCCGTCTTGTGGTTAAAGACTCAGACCCACCGTCCGATGACCCCCCCCCCCACTTGATCCTACCATTCCCCGGGGTAGCACAAAGCCTTTTTTTTTCTCACCCGATCCCCCAATTCCACAGCCCGCATTTTTGTTCACCTCTATGCCGCGTTGTAATCCGGCCCAGCTCCCGGGACTCCCTTTTTCCCATTCGGTCTCTTGCACCCCCCCCCGCAACGCTCCTCTTGGGCTGGCTTCGGCCGTCCCCGTCCGACCTTGATTGGCGTGCCTACCACATCTGCACGCTGACACCCCCACCACCCCCCCCCCTATTCAAGATTTTCGAGCCTTGGCTCTGCTTTTTGTATGCCCATCGGATACCTTCGTGTATCTGTTTTCACCTTTTTTTTTTTTTTTTTTTCCATCCAAAGGGTTACGACCTAACCCCTCCTTCTTAAGCGGACAGCCCCCCTTTGAGGAGTCCCCCAACCTTTCGCCCAGCAACTCCACCCCCCCCCCCTCCTTGTCATTGACGTTCTGTCCCAATAAGCCATCCATATTTTTTTATAAGAAATGCGCACCCCCCTTCCCCCCTTTCCTCCAATCCCTTGAAGCTGTCCCCAGTTACGCTCTTCTTGCCCCTCCGCTTTTCGGCCCCTCCGAGAAACCAACTTGATTTTTTCCTTGATTTTTCTTTAATGCGCGACTCTCCTTAGTATTTTCCTTTTTTTTAGTTTCAGTTATCTATCACCGGTCCAACACCCCCCCCACCCCCCCCCCCCCCCCCCCCCCCCCCCACCCCCCCCCCCCCCACCCCCCAAGTCGCTGACTTTAACCTTGACTCCGTTATTCCCCCCCCCAGCTGACACAGATCGCCGTGTAAGGCTTTTGTTTTTTCGTTAGAGTGGTTTTTTTTAGAATTAACTGTCTTTTTTTTTTTTTTGTGGATTTCAGCTCATTTGTTTTTAAGCCTTGGTTCTTATGTTAGCTAATTAGGCCGAATTGTGTCTCCCTCTTCCATTTGTTTTTCTTGTATTCTTCCTCGTTGTGTTTTTCAACAATTTTGTTTCCCCGTCCCCAGTTCAGGAGGAGGGGGGGTTGTGCGGCCCCCCCCACGCCCCGTTCGTTCCCCCCCCCCCTTCCCCTTCTGCCGCGTGTATGTCGGGATTCGCGCTATTGTGAAGATGGTTTTGAGCCAACCAATTTTTTCTTTCCTGCGTAAGTTCCTTGTTTTCTTTTTTTCTTTTATGTCTTGTCCCTGCATGCGCGCTTTTTTTTTGAACTTGCCATCGTGCAGGTTTCTCTTCTTTTTTTTGTATTGCTGGTCGTTCTGACCGAGCGCGCGTTGGATGTCGTTTTTTGGGTTGGTTTTGGTTTTGTTTTACTTGATTGGGTTTTTTTTTTCTACGGTTTTTTTAAATACCCCACCTTTTTTTGATGCCTTGGTTCCTCCGAACCGTCCCCCCCCCCGTTCCTTCCGCTTCTCTCCCGAGGCAGCGCGCCCTTCCCCCCTACTACTACGAAACCTACGCCCCTTGACCTCGCACCCCTGCTGGCCTTTTTGATCCAGACCAGAGGGTCCGGCCGGTCCTTACGCTCGGTTGCCTCTTGTTTTTGGTGCGTCGGGCGGTGCGTGGTTGACAGGAAGATCTTGTGTTTTTTTCTGGTGCTTGTTTTTGCTTGGGCGGAGGGAGAGGGCGAGCTCTCCCGAAGCGGGGGGTAGGCTTTTTTTTTTTTTGGACCTGTTGCTGGGCGAGTCTTTTTTTTTGCCCCTTTTGCCCAGGGGCCAAGTTTCAGGACACATTTCCCAAACCCCCAAACACCCCCCCCTCGCCGCTTTCCGCTCTGCTCGCCCATACTCGAAAGCCTCCCCTTTTTTCCCACTCGAATGCCTCCAATGTTACGTCCCACGAACCCCGCTGCCCCCCTTTTTTCCCCCCCGAGTCCAAACACGTGCGCAGGATTTTAGGGACTTCTGTTAGTACTATATTTCTCCTCCCCTTTTTTGAGTAAATGAGAACAGTGAACCCTCAAGTCCCGACTCAAACACCGTGTTACACCGATAGAAGCCCCGCCGGGACCCCCCACCCCCCCCCCACCCCCCCCCCCCCAAAACCCCCCCGCCTTCGAATACCCACCCCTCCCCTCACCGACGCTCGGTGTCTGTGGCCGTACCCGTTTCAGAAGACCGTTGCTTGGGAGCAACGGCGTTTTTTTTTTTTTTTTTTCACTATCCCACACCCCCCACACCCCACCACCTAAACCCCCCCCCCCATTGCTCCGCTAACCCCAGAGTCCACCTCATTTCCTGATCAAGTTTTTTCCCTCTTAGAGTGGGAGTGCAGTGCAACATGTCCCTGACACCTTCCTTCCCCTTACACAAAGATTACACGCACCCTGACTTTTTCCCCCCCCCCCTTCCCACTGACGCGCTAAGGGACTTCGGGTAGCGCGACACAGATGGGGGCGGTTTTTTTTTTTTCGTGTAAGGCCGAAAGCCCCTTTCTGGGGCTACGTGGCTTGGTGTGTGTTTTGTTTTCACTATTTCCTTCCGATTTGAGGCCCTGCAACGATTTGCCCACGTTTTAGGAGGGAGTGTTGCCTCGGGGCGGTTTTTCTTCTTTTAGAGACCCCGCAACCGAGCGTTGTACCACCCCCTGATCGCCCGTACTTGTATCCTTCCTTTTTTTCTCTTATACTCCGGGAGTTACCTTTTTAGACTTTGTTTGTCAGGTTACTTATTTTCCGTTTTTCTTTCCTTTTGTTCGTTGTATCGATCTTTTTTTTTTTATGTCGGAAGAAGTCGAGTTTCGTCCCCCTCTTCCTTGTCCGTAGATTAGACTAAATACCCCCCATGGTCTATAACCAGCTAGCAGCCTAAAAATACCCAACCCAAACCGTGTGTTGTTTTTTTTTTTTTTCCCCCCGGAGTCCCCCCCCTGCCCGGTTTTTGGTTGCGCAGCCATTTCCCCCTCTGCAGACCCTTAGAGCCAAACCCCCCCTCCCCCTCCGATCTTTACCCTAACGATAAAACCCCCCCCGCGAATCTGACCCACCCCCTCCCTCTCCCCCCTTCCCCGAGGGCCAACCTCTCGGACTGGCACTCAACCATGAGCGCCCCCCTCCACCCCGACCTCCCCGGCTAGCAATGGTTAGAAACCCCCTTCGAGATCAGGGAGAGGGCTTGGGAAGGAGGGGGGATTCGGTTGGGGTCCCCTTCTTTTCTCAGCTCCTCCTTTTTGTCGCTTGGTCTTTATTATTCAGTTATGCAAACTCTTTGGTGTGTGGGGTGGTTTCCCTTCTTCAAATAGTAAAAGTGTTCCCTCCCCGGCCTTCGCGCCGAACAACCTGCGTCGCCGAATAAGCACCCTTACCACGTTCAGAAGACCTGACGTCAATCCTCTCCCATGTCCAACTTTTGAATTCCTCACGCCAATTTCCGATAGAATGCAGTTTTTCCTCGACACAAGACAAGGCATGCGCTTCCAGCTCTTTTGTAGTAGTGAGAGATTTGTTGAGATAACCCCCCCCAAGACCCAGGTTCCCCTTCCCCTCGCGCCTTTTTGCTACTCCACAATTTTCTCCCTTAAGAAAATAACCCTCTTTCTTCCAGATATTTTCTTCCTTCCTTTTTCCTTCGGACCTGCGCCAACCCTGAGGGTGGGTTGTTGATGTGCCGTGGCCCCCTTGCACTTGCACGGCTGCTTTCAGTGCTGACCCTCGTTTCACCTTCAAAAGTGGGTTTTGGCAAGAGAGACTATGTTTCCTTGTTCCCTTCTCACGTATAAATTGTTGTAGTTGTCTTATGGCTTTGCCGTTTTATGTTGCACTTCCTTTTTTGGCACGGATTTATTAGTTTATTTTGGCTTAATAAAAAGATAAGTGTATGAAAGAGGGGTCTCCCCTCCGACCCCCGAGGTGGAGGAGGACTCTTTTTTGATGACCACCGTGACCAGAACTTTCGTAAACAAGATAAGCATCCCCCTCTTGAAGTCCATTTTAGTTTAAGGCTGGATTTTTTTTGTGTCCCTCCCAGTCTAAAGAACAGACAGTGAACTCTCGAGACAAATCTCTTAGAGGCAAGCGCACTACCGCGATTCCTTTTCTGGGTGGGATAGGAGTCTTTTTTTGAGCGAAATTTGGTAGTAAGATGGGCGCTGGGTCTTGAAACTTGAACCCCGACTCAGACTCGGCCCCGGGATGGCCCCCCCGGGGGGAGGTGCCCCCCCATTTCACAAGGGGGACCATTTCTTTTTTTTTGTTTTTTTGGGGGGCCCCCTTTTTGGGGGTTGCCCCTGTGTTACGGAAAAGTCCGACCCCCCCCCCCCCCCCCCCGCAACCCGGCACCCCCCCCCTTTTTTGTGCTTGGCGCGCACCCCCCCTCCCCCAAAAACAAGAAACAATGCTTAGTTCCTGATGTTTTTTTTTTTTCTGCCCAACATTCTCCCAATCTGACCCCAGAACTCTTGTCGGCACGGCTAGTAGTTCTTTTTTTCCTTATCGGAGGGGGTTCTGCTTCGCAGGCCCCCAAATAGAAGGAACCCCTCCTAAGTCTTGGTGGTTTTTGTTCTCGATATCTTGACTGCGTTTGTTCTTTTGACCGGTGCCCAGAGGATACAATTCTCTCCGTTGCTTTCGTATTTTTGTTTTTTTGGTTTGTTAGCTGTATTTTTTTCTGTTTTTTGTCTTTCAGAATCCTTCTCCTTAGCTTGATGCAGCGTATCCCTTTTTGTTTTTCTTCGAATTTTTTTTTTTTCCTTGAACTTTATAACAATTTTTTTTTGATATGTTTGTTTTTCTATCTTGATTTCTTTTTTTTCTTGGGTGAGGCTGGCAGCTCCTTTTCCCCCCCCACCTCCCGTACAACTGTTCCTTTATAGCATTTTTGTTCTTGTTTTTCCCCCCCCCCGCCCCCCCCCCATTTCCATTCTTTTCATTCGACGGTCTCTCCCCCTTCCCCTTCTTTCGTAAGTATGCCAGCGGGGACCCTTCCTCCACTGCAAAAAACAACCATCTTCTTTCCCTTGTTTTTTGATTCTTTTATTATTTTTTTGTCCTTTTTTTTTGTTGTGGTCTTTATCCCTTTTTTCCCACTACGGACAGCTCAATGTGCCTTTCCACGTTGTTTTTGTTCTAGAACCGCCTTGCCAGGCCCCCCCCTTACCCACCCCCCCTGCCGCCCTTCCTCTTCTAACAACACCCCCCCACCCCCCAGAAAACACATCGACCGGCACTTTCCCCCACGCCCACCCCGCATCGACGTCCCCCTTCTTTCCGCGCGGCGGGTGGGTGATTCCTTTGACTGCCCAAGAACCCTCCACCCAACACACCACAAGGAAGTCCCAGAGCCCCTCCCCCGCGCAGAGGCAGAAGCTCCCGCGCCCCTTGATTTTTTAGAGTGGCCCCTTTTCCGACGCAGTTGTTACTTGTTTTTGGTGGTCTCGACCCTGTGTGTGTGTTTTCTTTCTTGTTGAGCGTTTTGTGGAACTTCCCCGTGTCAAGAGCTCATAAACCCCCCTAATCTTATTTTTTTTTTCTTTTTTTTTTTTTTAGCACCTCCTGCGAAACTCCCCCCCCCCCCGCGTCACGCATCCTTTGCTGCTTTGTTTTTTTTTTTTCTGACTTGGGTGGCGTGTATTTTCGTTTACTTAAGTCTTATAATCTGATATAGTCTCTTTGTTACTTTTTTTTTTTTTTTTTTCTATTTTTGTATCTTCGATCCCCTCTTTACCTTCGGGGTATGATTTCATTTTTTCCCCCCCCCCCCCCCCCTCTTCCCTTTTCCCCCCCCCTTATATTTCCCCCCCCCCCCCCCCCCACACCTTCTCTTCTCTGCCTCCCCGTCCCACACCAGACCAACCCCTCCCTTGCGTACCGCTCAGCCAGTCAGCCTCTCTCCTTACCCCCTCCCTTGTTTTCTGAAATTCATTCTGCTGAGTTCTTCCTTCCAATGTCTTCCATTTTTCTGGGTACGTTTGACACTCTAATAGTGGATGTTCCCAGAACCACCCCGTCTGACTTTTTCGTACATTTATTATTAACTACGTTCTTACCACGACCCGGTTTTGCCCGTGCCCGATTTCCTAATGCGTGATCAAAATCCTTTTTTTCCCCCCGTCATATCCTCTTCGATAAACTCAACCCCCCCCCAACCAACCCCCCCCCCAACGGGACTTCGTTTAAAGAACCTAAAATACAAGTTAGTCATGGGTATCCTAGACGGTGGTTTGATCTTCCGCCAATGAGGGATGCCCGCTTCCGCCAGCACCCTTTTTTCCCCCCCACCCCCCCCCCGTTATGTCTTTTGTCAAATGTTACTACTGTCCAAAGGAACTTTCTTGCTATACTCATTTTGATCTATAGTTTTTTTCTGTGGCTTTTCCGTTTGTGTGTGTTTGAACACGCGTGATCAGGCTCCCAATTCTTTATCTCATACTTCAAAATCCTGGTCCCCCTCTAGAATAGAAGAGGGTTCCCGATCTAAATGTCCTAAGTTGGGGGACCCAACCCTCTTTTGGAGCACTTTAAAAAGCACCAAGTGAGGGCACCTTACTGCCCCTCCAATAACCAAGCCAGCCTTCGGCACTCTCCTCAAGTGTCCGCCTTTTCTCAGGAGGGGGTGTCGCTTAAAGGTATCCGAATAACCTTCCGAAACATACCTATGGAAGGTACTCCTTTTCAGTACCTCTTGTGGTCAGCCCTAATGTCCAACACAAGACAGACCCCCCCCCCCCCCCCACCCCCGGTTTGTACACACCCAGGTCACCTTTTCTAAGTAGGAAGCTCCATAAACATTTTTTGGTGGTTGGACGCCGGTTTCCACGCGCTTTTTTTTTTTTTTTTGAGGATTTTTTCGTGAGGTGGGAGGGGTTTTTGTCGGCTTTTTCCCCCTTTTGGAGCTCGATTATCTCAGATTCCCTCGGAACTCACATAATTTTCAATGTCTTTGGTCCCAAAAAGTTCCCTACTTATTTCTGCTCTGACATGGAACTTTTGATTCCACTTCTTTCCGGAAAATGCCCTTTATTTAAGCGCCTGGGCGACTATCACACCCCCCGCAAGATTCTCCAAGCAGGAACCCTTGCCCCACTTCTTATCGCAGTTCAGCCCCATAATGCCGAGCAAGAACTAGGCAAGCCTTGCAGTTTTTTTTCTTGGTCATTATCTTTGCCCCTTTCCCTTTTGGTTCATAGACTAATAGTTGGAGTGTTTGACTTTCTACTCTTTCCTTTTCCCCCTTTTTTTTGTTGCAGTCGAACCCTCAGTCCCTCTCTTCCCCCGTCATCAAACTCTCCCCCCCGATAAAATAACCGCAACCCGGAAATCGCCCGAGTAGGATACCACCCCCGGTCCTCCCCTTCTTTTGTGTCCGGACCAGTGAGCTTCCCTAGACTCTTATTTTGTCTCCCCTGGTCCTAGCGGTCTGAGTTCACTCCTTGGGATTGGACTCAGACAAAGATGACCTAAGCGAATTTTCCCTAAAGACCACCTCTCTTTCTTTCCTCCGTGTTGGTAAACGACCCTCCTAGTCCACCGAATCCGAGTATTCTTTCAAGTAACGGACGTTCGTAGACATCCTGCGGAGGGCTCTTTCCGTTCAGCCTGCTGAAACTTTTCACCTCACCAGATAGTTTAAATTAATAGTAACAATCCTTACCACCCCACCAATTCTTCACCTAACCGAGTAAGACCCCCCCAGACCCTTTTCCGGCCCCCCCACAGGACGGACCCCCAAAAAAACCTTTTGTGGCGTTGGGCGGTGCCCGGGGGTCCCCCCAAAACGACATCCATCTACCCTTGGTAAACCGGATCCTTTTTAGACTCCCTGGGCACACTTAAAGCTCAACCCTTTCCAAATTAACAGTACGCCCACAAACTCCCACCAAAACTTGCCCAAAACCCCTCCGTGCGTAATGAACTTGAGTTTTGATATCTGTGCTTGCTTTATCCATTCCTTTAGGAGCCAACTAAGATGAAGCCTCCCCTTCTGTCGCAGTGCGGAGTGCCTTAAGTCTTTCCTTTCTTTTCCCCATTCCCTCTTGTCTGAGTGCGGAGAGTGAATTAGGTACCGGGCTTTGATCAATTTACCCAGGGCGCCTTTTCGCATTGCTTTTCGATATACTGTGTTGCGGAAGACTTTGACTCTCCATTTTGGTCTGAACTTTTTGGTTTTTCCTCTTTGTTGTCGCGTTATGTGATCCCGGCCAGCCTCCGGCTTCTCTTCCCCCCCGGTGCTGATCCAGATGATTAGATGGGATCTTCGGTTTGATCTGGATAAAAAAGCGGCCGCGCCCCCCCCCATAGTTGGTCCCCCCTCCCCCCCTAATTATAGACTTTGATACCTCTCTTTTCTTAGGGAACGCTCATCGTATAACTCTTTGGTACCCATCCCACCCCCCCACCAGGATTCATAGTTTAAAACCCAGGCAAGAACGTCCCGAACCGTAGGCCTCTGTGTCTTTGTTTTCCCACATAATAGTAGACACGTGGGGCGTGGGTGGTTTCCCCTTGTTTTTTGATTCGATTTCTCACATTTATGTAGACGGTCTCGTGACATGTTCTTTACGAGAGGGGAGGGAGTATTTTAGTGAACTTTTCGTCGCTTGCCTTGGCCCCAAACTCCTCCCACGTTTTTTGTTACCCCATTTTCTTTTCATTCTTTTTCTCGAGAGATATCCGGTTGTCTCCCCTCGGCTGTTGATATAACGGGTTTGTCTTACGATCTTGAGTCTTTCTCCCATATGTGGTAGGACATATGTTGTTTTTTTTTGACATTTTCTTTGGTATTTTTTTTATATTTTTAAATATTCTATTATTTTTCCCATTGTTTTTAGAATCCCCCTCCCCCACTTCTATTTCCTGTATGCGGTTTTGACTTTTCTTGCTCCTATTATTTTTCGGTGCTGAGGACTCATCTTTATCTATATTTTATAATCCTTTTCTTCTGTTTCCTTCATGTGGTGTTTCCCATTTGTTTCTTTTTCCGCCCTCATGTATTCTCACCCCGCGTAGTGAAACCACTTTTTCAGCCCCCCGTCCCTCCAAGCCCCCGCCATCCTTTCCTTCTTCACCGCCTACATTTTGGCCTCTGTCCCTTAGATGTTCTGTGCTCTCCTTTTTTCAGCCTTCTCTCCTTGTTGCCTTCTTGGTTTCTCACCCAGTTCCCCGCTCTTTTTTGTGGTTGATAGCTTGATTTTTACTGTGCTGTCTGAGCGGTTTCTCCTTTTTCCTCCCTCGATCGTGTCTCTGTTTCTTCAGTTGGGCCCTTTTTCCACGGTGCCCCTCGTGTTCCTGCTTCGAGCCGTTTTGCTCTTGCCTCCCCACATTCAAAATAATACTCTTTCCTATCTTTTGTTTCCCCTTGTTTCTTTTTTTTTCGGATTCTACCCTTGTATCTTTTTCTTGTTTCCTTAGAAATGCCCCGTCAAACCCACCCGACCCTTCCGAATTTCTTCTTATCGTGTTATTGCGCAGGGAACCCCCTCTCCCCCCTGGTTTTGCAGGACGGCCCCCCTAGTCACCACCCCCCGTTAAACGTCCCCATATGACTACGCCCTTGTACCCCCCCTCAAAACGTTGCAATCGAGCGCCCTCCCAAGAGGCTCCTTTTTTGACACACAAGACCCAGCCCTGTTCATCCCCCGACACAAAGAGGGGGCGAGCCTGTTGAGAGAAGCCCGCCTCGGGGCGGGTGGGGTGGGGGTGGGTTTGGTGGGTCCTTCGCCCCCCGGGGTGGCCCCCTTGTGTGAGGGCGGAGTCCCTACCTCGTCTGCCCTGTCCTAGGGAGGACAGGTCCCAAAATCCGCGACCCTGGCCCGACGTGTCTGCATGGTCGTAACACGCACAACCAACGGGTCAATTTTCCACCTCGGTTTTTTTGGCATATCCAAAGCGCCTCTCTGATTGAGAGAGCGGTTTTTTGTCAGACGGGTATTCCCCTCCGTGGTCTTACTATGATCCACGCGCCTTTTTCAGAGCCCTCTCTAATTCTGACCCCATACAGCACGAACCCCCAGCAAGCCCTAAAAGTAGATGGGATTGGCTCGCGGAAGGGGGGGGTTGGTTGGTTTTGGGGGGTTTTTTTTCTACGTTTTTTTTTTCTCCCGACTCGCACGTCGTTGAGTAACTAGGTTTTGTCCGCACAAACGGAAGAAAGTTCTCCCCCCTAGTTGCAAGCATTTTCTAGTCTTTCAAATTACGTTCTTTAGACAACAACCCAGCCAGGCCGAAGCTAGTCCAGTGCCACACTCTGCCAAAGACACGGGGTACGAGCTCCCTTACCCCTGAACCGCACCCCACCACCTCAGCACAGCGTTAAAGGACACACAGACACGAAAAAGAGTAGTTTCTTCCGTACCCCCGTCGACCGCAAACCCTCCTCAACTCACCCGTCCCTTCCCAGAAGTGACAACAGATATGCGCCAAATCAAAGTTTTCCCAGGATTACGCGTTTGATCGGCGGTTGTGAGTCTGTTCTGTCTGGCGTTCTTTCTTTTTGGGTTTGCAGTAAGAGTGGGAATGCCGCCCTCGAGAACAAATCCCTGTTAGTCCGTTACTTATCAGGTTCCCGTTGCGTGAGGGAGATTTGTTTGCTCCACACTAACAGTATTTGTGGTGTTTTTTGAACACAGCCCTTTAGCCTAACTCGTAAGATGGGCCTTTCCCCCTCTAGAAGTTCCCAAGAAAAAATGCACGCTTACGGCCGGAGGACGACATAGCTCAGTTAAACCGACCACGGGACATGGCTGGGTGTTCCCCCCTCGATATTTCGAACACGTGCCTACAAGAATTTTTTCCCAAACGACCCCCATCTCCAAAAAGATAGGAAAAAAAGGAACCCCAGGAATACAGGGTTCCCAACAACCCCAAAGCAGCACAGAACTCATGCTTTGATCCTTATATATATGGCGAGGGCCTGGAGGGCGTTTTTTAACCAGACAAACAGTCCCCTTCCCCCCCACCAGTCACGACTAAAAGTAGGGCTCCGGGTCGCTTCCCAACTGTTTTACTCAGGGTGTTTGGGCAGGATGTATCCGTTTTACCGCCGTCGGGCGGGGGGGCCCCGATCACAGAAGACGGCGCGACCCAGGGTCGCCGCGCGTCACGCGGGAGCCCTCTTCTCGTTTCCGGTGACCCCGATGGAGAGACCAAGTTTCGCGTCATCCTTTTTGGGGAAACCCCCACTGTCAAGAGGATGGTCTGTTTGGTGCCGCGGGTGAAGCCTCCGGATATTCTCTGTTGTTTCTAAATTAGTTTTTCTTTCCGCCATGAACGCTATCTGGACCAAGGGAGGACCTAATCACCTCTCCAGCAGAGCATAGCGTCCCGGGGAGCTCTTCTCTTTATGCTCTGCGTGGGGGGTGGGTTGAGTCGCGTGCTCGCTCCCGACTTAGGCAGCGTTTTATCGGTGGTTTTTTCACTTTTGTTGCCTGAGGTCTTCGCTGTTCTTCGTGGATGTCCTATTCTTCTCTCCTACTCCTGTACACAGATGTTTTGCACAAATGTTGAGAGTCGGAGCGCCCAGCACAGTACCCAAATTATACCGTTCTAAAGGACTCCTTCCCCTGGTATTTGAACAACCATCTGCTTCCAGGTGGTGTTAGTAGGCTCCCGGTCCGTACCAGAGAGAGAAGATCGTCGTGTGCAGGAAAGTCGGAGCTTGTGTGTGATTAGGATGCTTTGGGCGTCCCGGAAGGGGGCATTCGAGGTCGATTTTTATGAGAGGCCTGCGGGTAAGGGAACCCAAAGCTCGGTACCTGTTGGTGAGTGTGTCATTCGCTGGTTCCATGACCCCCTTGATGATGGACCCTGTGGTGTTCCCCAAAGAAAGTCCATTTCTTGGACCTGTGGATTCCATTCTGTGAATGGAATTCGCATTCTTCGGTGAGGTCGGTCGCCCCGTATCGTCTAGACGTGGACGTGGGGCCCGGCCGAGCTTGGTGGAGCTCGCACAGGGGAGATGGGCGAGACCACAGCCCTTCAAAACCCTCCCTTTCTTCCAGGTGTGCCTGGCCCCCTAGTTAGATCTATGCGTCTTTTGATCTGGTCCCCAACGCAGCTTGGGCATCGCCAGCGTGCTTAACAGGAGATCCTAATTGCCTGTTGGCGTGATCGCTGGGGAAAATTTCCTTAGCACTGGTATTTCCTCGGTTGCAGCACGAGCTTTTTTTTTGCGTCTTTTTGTTGGTGTAAGGAGAGGTGTTTCACCTTGTTCTTTCGTGCAAGATTTCTTTTTCTTATGAACCCGGAGGCTTGTTTTCCTAGAAAAATTCCTCTTACTGGGGCATAGTTTCCGGGCCGGGAACGCTCTATTGGTAGAACGGAAGAAAATGTGAAATCCCCTTAAAGTGGGTGTAGTTGCAGTATTCTTTATTCTGCAATAGTCCAGTCCTATGATACTTTTCACGGGTATTTCTCACTGTCTCGGTTCATCTTCGTCCTCCAGTGTAACAAGGTCTTCGACTTTGGTGGATGGTTTTTTTCCTGCGGTCCCCAGAAGTTAGAGTAATCCCACTGGGGGAGGCGCTTTTAGGGGTTGGTTCTTCTTGTCTCTTAAAATTATTCTCACGTATGGAGGGAATAGGAGCTCTTCTTGTTATATCTGGTTTTTCGGGATGTGTTTTTTCCATAAATGGGAGATAGGTTTTTAATTCTTGGAGGGTATTTTTTTTCCCCCCCCTTAGTACTGGTGCCCACCAAAGAACATTTTCGACTCCACCCGGTTTCCAGAGGCGATTTAAGAGATTCTCTATCGATTCCGACAGTCATAGAAGCAGCTGGGATAAAGTGCGATCTCCTTTCTTAAAAAGGATGATGCCACAAAGGACGCTGGATCTTTTACTAGTTGTGTCCTTGCCCCGCAATTTGCTGAATCACAAGCTCTTTTTTTTCAAGACAGTGTCCCATTTAACAGGTGTATCCCTTTCCTTTCCCCCCTTTAAGTATTTGCGGCAAGAGCTCGATCTTGCGCTATCCTCCCTTCAAGCATAGACTATTTCCCTCGTCACCTTATAGGCAGAAAACCCTCAGGTATGATCTGAACAAACCCCCCAATAGTATTCTCTGGAACTCAGGGTTTTCTGTGAGCCTTCTGTTTGACCCCCTTAGCAAAATTTGAATGTCCCCCTTCTCTTACACGCCAACCTATTTTCCCTCCTGAGAACCCTTCCCCTATGGGAGTACGACTTTAGTTTGTGGTTGCCTTTTGCTGTTCGTTTGTGCATTGTGCTGTCTTCACTCCTATGGTTTCGGTTTTGTGTTTTTTTTTTTTTTATTTTTTTTTTTTTTTTTTTTTTTCTTTTGTGTTGTGTGTTTTTTTTTTTTTTTTCTGTTTTCCTCAAGACGCGACTGGGTGTTTTTGGGTGATTGATTGATTTTCCCAGTGTCTGTAGGGGGTTTCAGGAGTCCTGCCCTCCCTTCCTGGTTTCACGTGATGGTCTTTTTGGTGACGGTCGTTTTTTGTAAGATGACCATCCCCTTTTTTTTCCGCCAATTCGTCTTTACATCCTCCCTTAGTTTTTGGCTGAGTTGATGTTTTCCACGGATTTCTCTATTGTGACCTTCCCCCCCCCCATATTGGATCCTCTTAGTCGTGTTAACCGTTAACTTCCTTCCCTGTTTTTTCTTTCCCATGTTCCTCCCCCTCCCCAGTCATGATCCCGTAGGTTAAGACCTTCGACCTCACTAACCCAGAGTTCGTCGTTTTAACCTTTTGTGTTTTGCTTTTCTACCAGCCGACATTGGAACTCTCCATGCCCTTGTTGAACCCACGAGTTGACTTTACGTTCCCTTTGGCGCCAAGAGGTCGCCTGAAATGCGGGCTTTCGTTTCTGATTATCAGATAGCGTCAGCATAAGTATGTGGGCTCCCCCTCTGTCCGACCCGCCTGCCCTTTCGCATGACGTCCCACATTCCCCACTTCTTAAAAAACCCAACAACCCCCAACCCATGCCCGAGCACAAAACGGTTTTTTAACGCCCGCTGTGGGGAGGGCAAACGCTTTCACTTACTTAGGGTCGACAGAAAACTACATCGCCGCCTGGCCCGACCAAATGACTCACCCCGCCCTCCCCCCTGGTCCTAAAAATTCTCTTCCCCCTTCTAACCTCCCGCAGGTTGTGCAATGGGGGGAGGCTCCACACTATAAATTGGTTAGACAGGCTTTTCGGGCACGGACAATCTTGGATGAGCGGCCCACGGTTCTGCCCCCGACAGGGCGACCGAAGCCAAGACAAGAAACCCAAAATTTCATATTTTAGGGTTTTTTAGATTGGATTTCCGAGAGTGTTAGTGTGAAACATTTCGCAGATTCTTCCCCCCCCCCCCCCACAGCCAGATGAACAATCAGAACCCCTCCCTCGCACAACCAAGCCTCAGAAGACCGTGTTCCCTTATGTGGGACCGCGGACACCAACCGAGCATAATGCCCCATCTGCCATAAGAGCACACGCTAGGCCAGGACAACGGGAGGAACGAGTAGGCGTCCTCATAACCAGCTCGGCAGAAACCCAGAAGCGTTGGATTCACCTCTAAGTCGGGAGGGTCGTCTTTGTCAACAAGTCGCACAAACTATGGGATAAACACCGGGCGGGTCGAGTATGACACTAATTATCTTTTTCAAGCGATCACCATGAATTTATTTCAAAGAATTTAAAGCTTCTGAGCTTAAAACGTGATGCATCTGCCCCCCCCCTCAACACTGGATCTATGCCTGTAGCTGGGTGCGGCAATGCAGGCGTTTAGACCGGGTGGGCTCCGATGGCCGGGGTTGGGGTTTGTAGGGGGGGCTGGGGGAAGGGGCGTTGGGTCCGTATGGGGAGGGGGGGGGACTGTGGGGGAGGGTGCGGGCTCGGGATCGGGGACGCCAAGTGCGTTGTGAGGAACCGTGGATGGGATTTTCCCCAAGAGATCGTGTTAGGGAAAAAAAAAACGAAAACACCCCCTCTTTGGACTGTTTTGTAAGCCCCAAAACAAAAATAATGAGAGCTGAGGCCTAGAAAAGGCAGGCTGCTAAAAAGAAGACAAACGCGTTTGGCGGTTGGTGAGAGAAGCCAAAAAAAACAACTAAGAAGCGTTCTCAAACAGAAACTACGACTTTTTGTAGCGCTTTGCCAGACTAAGTCTAGTCGAGTTTCAGTAATCATGTTTTTGGTGTTCCCTCGTATTGACACTTGTTAAGTGTTCTTGAGGAGGCTGGGTAGACTTTTCTGTTTGAAGTGTTCCTGGTCTTCGGAGGGTTTCTTAAGAACTCTTTTCTCGGCCTTTTTCTTCCTTTCGAGGGTTTTCCCCTGGTTGGGGTGTTTTTTTCCTTCCCTATTATGTTTTCTGATGTTGTTCTTGTGTTGAGGGTCCCTTGGGGACGAAAATTTCTTGGTTGCCTGCCGCGATCCCCCCCTGTGGGGCCGACCCTTCCCCACTCCCCCCCCCCATGTTTCGGGGCACTACCGTTCACCTTTCCCTCTTTCCTAAAGGAATTCCTTCCCCCGACCCGCTCTTATCCCATGGAACTCCACTCCTTTTAGGACTGTTTTCCCACAACGTTTCCGTACATTTGATGAAGTGCACATGCTGTATGACCGCTCATCGAAGTCCCAATATTGCTTAACCCCTCTTCCGTCCCACCCCCCCACGGACTTCCCCCCTCACGTGCCCTACAGCCCTGCCCAACCACAGAACCCTCAACCCTAAGCGCCAGCACTTTGTCCTTTTTCCCGCTCGCGGAGGTTGTTTGTGTTG
>Ga0179593_1359909_pt1 | contig 28912 bp, 29 predicted proteins | sample CZODoug2_1_08_16_FD_185931 | JGI IMG/M metagenome (GOLD analysis project Ga0179593, IMG submission 185931) | Vadose zone soil fungal communities from Angelo Coast Range Reserve, California, USA - CZODoug2_1_08_16fungal (PacBio error correction) | ecosystem: Environmental > Terrestrial > Soil >... | reverse complement strand
CCGACGTACGATCCATGGAACACCAACTCGTTTCTACTTTCCGCAGCCCTCCTCTCCCCCCTTTAGTCTTAAGAAGTTCTCCCTGCATGCCCGACTCGGTAAACAACAACCTGGCCTTCTACTAAGCCAGGTCGACGGCGGAGTTCCATCGGTCGCTATTTCCGTTCTGCCCCCCCTGATGATTTTTCCGACCTACATCCGCGAGATAAAAAAACCTGGCTCCCCCTCGTTGGCCGGCGTGCTTCTTCCCTCAAATTGTGCGGACTCGCTCCCCCTTATCCTTTATTGTGAGAGCTTCTTTCCCTCATGATCTTTTCAACTATCTATCGTCTGAAGGGACGAGCGTAGGCCAACCGGTGCCTCGCGATTCTTGTTCCCCCATTCCAGGAAGACTCTAGATTACAGCTGCAAAGGTCCCTGAAATTCATCCCCCCCGCCTTTTTTTCCGTTCGTTTCTTTCTTTCTGAACAGCGGTCCCTTTCCTCCACTGTGCCGCTCTCCATTTAACGTCAGTGCCCTAGGTGATGCCTTGTTCCTTTCCCCATCATAGGACTTATTGCGCGGGTGGTCTCCTTTTACTCAGGACGCCTATCTTCCTCTTTTTTACATTTGGAGGGATAGTTTTGACCCTTCTACTGCGAGACCGCGTTACTGCCCATCTCTTTTTTTCATAAGTTATGTGTGTTTCTCGGGGGGGTCCCATCTTTCAAGTTTCCGTCATGACGTTGACGTATTTCCAATCCTAGCCCTCCCAAGACTTAGTTCCTCCATACTTTCGGTGCCGCGTAAGACTTCCGGCCCTCTGCCTGTGCCAACGTATTCCGAGTTTTAGTTCTTTGGTGCCCTGCCCATGGGTTTCGACTTTGTAGAACATCTTCGGCTCTTCTAGGGATCGGTACCTCCTCGCTCAGTTTTACTCCCTTCACGCGACTTTTTAATGAACGGAGGCGGGTCAATTTCAGTTTCAGATCTTGACCCGTGTATAGATGACTGTTATATTTCCCTTTGTCACCGAGCCCTTTCAACCTGGTGTCCTAGAGTTCTTCTCCCGCAAGTCAGTATTGCTCGAGTTCTGAATTTCCTTATCTTCTGGATAGAGGTCTACAGCTTTTTCCTACCGTCCCCGCCTCCTTCAGGTCGGTACATTGGGTCCAGTTTTGTTTCTAACGCTGTTTATTTGATTCTCTTTATGGTTCCAGACGGACATAGCGAATAAGCCCTTTCCCTCTAGTCTACCTGTCCTCTTCTCTCCGCGTGTTTGTGTCCCTCGTGAACTTTCGTGTCTTTCATAGTACGGCTTCTCGAGTTCCCCTGGGAGAGCATACAAGATTGCGGCCCACCCGCTTATACTTTTTAGCTATTTGTTTTTTGCTCGTACGATTTGGCCTGTAGAGGAGTAACATTTCCTCGTTCCTGAGTTTTTTTTTCACCCATTGCGCCCCCATTCTTTTCTGACCTTAAGCTAGGTCCAGCACGAGGTCGTCTCCACATCCTTAGCTTTTCTCGCCCTTCTTCTCCCCCCTCTGCGTCCAGTGTCTTCAAATCTCTCGTTCCTTTCTGTACTATTCCTCTCGACTGAGATCGCATCTTTTGGAACTTTTCTTCTCCACAACCTCGTCTCGCCCTTCCCTTTTTTTGTTACTGTAGCTCGGCCGTTCAAGTTCTGCGCCCGGAACCCCGTGGAAAAGAGATGGCCATCCGCTCTGTTTTAGACTATGTCGGTGAGTCAGAGGATAGGCAGGGTTTCTTTTTTTACCCTGACGATTTGTTCTCCTTCTTCCTCGAAGGCCGTTCAGGCAGAATCTGTCTTACTTTCTCAGGTAACTTTCGAGGATGCTTTACCTTCAGTTTTTGATTTAGTCGGCTCGTTCCTCCTGAGTTAACTGGGGGGGTCAGTCCGTGAGCCGCTTCTTTGGGGAAGGTGTATTTCTGGGAAGGATAAGACTCCTGCGTTCCCGCCGCGGTGATTGGCCGGCTGGCGCCTCAGGTCCTGAGCTTGCTTTCCCCCCCGATTTCTGTGTCCCTTAGGCGAGCAGGTAGGGACCACCGGCCGGGCCGCCTATGCGATATTTTCGTCGGATGACGAGCGGAAGTGAGAATGCCGGTGAAGGGTTACCTCCCCTTCCCTTGTGGAGCCACGTCTCCCCACGACCTCCATCGTGGACAGTCTCGGCCGTCTTCTTTGTTTGGTCAGAGGAAGCCCCCCGCGAACTGATCCGTTGGCTTGTTCTTTATCAACTACCGAAGAATATTTTTATACTTTCGTCATTGCCCTCGGATCTCGAACCAAGCCGCTTACGCTGCTTCACCGTTAGATATCGCCCCAGGCCGCAGAGCACTTTTTTCCCAGATGGGACAGCTCCCGCGCCGGGCGGACCTTACGACTTCTCATTGTCCTTCCCCCCGTGCTGCGATTTCGTGATTTGAGCGTTTTCCTTTCCCCCCTCTACGAGGCCTGCCCCTTCTCTCGTCGGAGATGCGCTTCTCGCGACCCTGAGCGCTGTAACAGGAGGTGGTCCCCCGTCGTCCCCTGTCGTCGTAGGTGACGGTGCCCCCCCGTCGCTACTCTTTCCCCTAGGTCGCTTCAGGACGTAGTCGAACCTTCCCTCGCAGTTGTTGAATTGTTTTGTGGCCTCAATCTTGAGTTCGAGGCAGCACTTTTTGATCGCCTCCCCGAAGTCCCCCTTCAGTTTGTTAGGGTTTTGTCTTTATCGGGGCGCATCCGCTCCCCTTGCCAGATTCCCTGCTGGTCATAGTGTTGTTTCTTTGCGTTTCCAGGTCGTTTCCCCTCTTTTTCTCTTCTAAGTCCGAGGCCGATCACCCCTTTCCCGCGGACATCTCGCCTGGGCAAGTTTAAGTCGTGTACTGTTGCGTCGAGTTCTGTAGAGCGATTTCCCTCGTCGCTTCACGGGAGTTTCGTCGGGCACACCGGGGGAGTTCTTTGAAGGATCTTTTGTTTCGAGGCTGGCGCCCCCACACATGTTGGTAATTCGATCTTGCCGTCGTTTTTGTCGAGAAAGCTTGCCGTAATCCTGCGCTCTCGAGTCCTCCCCCCCTATCCCAATGCCTAGGGAATTTCAACTTTGCACGAGCCGTTCTTCCTTGAACGATTCTACGGTTTGCGTTCTAATTCGTTTCCCCCCTGCGCTGAAAACCGTCGCTGTAGAGTCCATCCAGGCCGCGGCGTCGCTGAAGGGTGTTTCCGATGCACTCGGCCTCCTCCACGTCTTGCATTTCCTGCCGTCTTTGTTTACTGCTTTTCCCGTAACGTCCCATCTTGAACGGGGCTGTGCTAATAGTGCCTTCCGTCTGAAAGCCTTTCCGGGAGGAGTCCAGATCGAGTTCAGGCCCCGGTCGTGGTCGTAAATCCCTCATCATATTACTTGTGGTGCACCTGCTCCCCCCCCAAGCTGCAGGGTCTGTTATTCCCCCCCTGTGCCGTCAAGGCGCGGCTGTTCAGATGATGACGATGAGATCCTTTCGTTTTTCCCCCCCCTGCCGTCCTGAGCCTAGCGCAGTTCTAGACAGCTCACTCCCCCTCTTTTTTTTGTTTTTTCGATTCTTTCCTTTTAAAGCTCTTCGCCGACGTCAAACTCGGTGAATAGGCTTTACTCTCGAAACTTCTACAGCCGCTTGCTGTCTTTCCCGACTTAATTACTAACGCGTGAAGGGATTCCTTTTGCTCAGGTCCCCCCCAATGGTATTTCGACGCTTCGTTCTTGTGTTTACCATCCTGTTCCCCTTTACCTCTGTCGGCCAATCTTTCTTCCTCGGCGCCTAATACGTCCCAGCCCCCGGATAACCCGTCTGGCCGGTGCCCATTTCCCTTTCAAATCCCTTCAAATGGTAACTTCATTCGGGACGGTCTTCCTCCGTTGCCTCAAAGAGCACACAAGCCGCTAAGCCAGAATCTGGGACTTCTTACTTCCTACTTTTTTAATCGAGTTGGCCCCCGGGATTCGGCACGCAAGGTGTAAAGCCCCCGGTCAGACCGAACGTTCCTTTCTGTTCAACCCTCTCCCTCCACATGAGTTCTCGTTGATAGCTACGTCTCATGATGCTGATGCGCGTCTGAGTTATTCGACTACACCAACGACGTCCGCGACGTCTCCTTCCGTGCAAACTTTGTTGAATCCTCTACTGGTTTCCCAAACTATCAGTTCACTACCCGGGTTTCCGCTTGTGATCCCCTTCCGGCCACCTCCACTCGTCTCGAAATTTCTACAAGAAAAAAGGACGACGGTTCCCTTCTGAATCCTGGCCACGCGGTGCTGATTGGTCCCTTTTTCTTCGGGACCCACTAGACTTGTCTGGCTGGGTTCCTTTCCGTAAGACCCTTTTCCGTAACACTCGGCTTCCCTCACAGCAAGTCTTCTGGCGTGCGACCTGCTTTTTCGTGCCCAAATAGACTCCCCCCAGACGCACAGTCTTCGAATGTTGATTTTCTCTTCCACAAGTGTTTCGCTTACGCAGGCTTCCCTCGTCCCAGAAATGTGTTCCTTCGCACAACTGCGCGGCATCTCCCCTCACTCTGTTAAGGATACCTGTCGTCAGTTCCCCTCTACCAGCGGGCTCTACTTTACCCTTACCGGACTACCGTAGGGCTCATTGGATGACGACCTCGTCTCCCGTGCTCTTTCCTCTCTGATTTCCCCTCTTCTGCGGCAGTCCCTTGCCGTACGGCTCACCCCTCCGACGTTTTAGCAATCAGACGCCGTCGGCTATGCGCGGGACAGTGAGTCTTAACAGTACGCCCAGTCTTTTTTCAGCGCGGTCAGAGGCTTCTTTCCCAGCTCCAAAGGAGCTGCATCTTATGTGAGTTGTCACTACGTTGCATAGTAGCGTATTTTGGTCCGAGCTGGCCCCCGCGCGCATTCCCCTTACGTCCGCATCCGAGGTGGTTTTTCCCTTCTCTCTGGTCCCCGCCCCCACCTTCGGACCTTTCGTCTGCTTCTTAGCGTCGCCCTCACACTCGAAGAGACGTTCGATTGGACGAGGATCTATTGGCCTTGGCGATTTCTCTCCAAAGGTTTATTGTTTTTAACAGTCTTACCCGTGCGCCTGACTTCCATTCAGGTTATCTCGCCGTTAAAGGAAGACCCTTTTTCCTTCATCGCGGGGGGCCACGTTCTTTGACTCTCCGGAAAGATGTTGCTCCCTGATAGAGAACAGTTGTCCCCCTGGCGCGCCCTGATTTTCGTTTGTTTGCGGTGTCCCTCGACCCTGTGTGATCACCCCTTCATACCCGCCTTTTTCTCGGATTGTTCGCGCGGCTTCAGTCCCGCGAGCGACGCTCCTGTTTCCGTAAGGGTCCTTTCCCAAACCTCTTCTAAATTCGACTAGATCGCCTGCCACCCCCGTCTGGAATTCTCCTCACTTTCATATATTGTGGACTTCTTCCTCGCGAAAGATCCTCTCCGGACATCCCGCCCTCTATGAGACCCCTGCCTTGAGTGGTTTTACTCGTGTTTAGTTTTTTCGGTCCGCTTTACTTAACTCCTCTCAACAAAGTGATTTTAGAGTCGATTCAGTACGGCATGGCCGCCGACCTTCTCTTTTCGTGTTCTCTTTCCCTCTGAAGATGAGTCGACCCCCCCCGGCATTGGTATTCCTGAACAAAAAACCCTGACGTGGAGAACGGAGAACGAAGTTGCCAGGCATTGATTTTTCTCTCCCTCGTGTCTTCCTCTGAGTCAAGGGTCCAACTCCTTTCCATTGTGCACAGGATTTTGCTCGTTCGGAAGGACGGTGACTGACCGGCTCCCGCCGCCCCTTCGTTAGCCCGAGACGCCAGCCCCTCTTGTCAAACCTGAGTGGGATAGTCTTTCCCGATCTCCTGAATTCCTTCTGCCTTGAAGAACCCCGGATGTTTCCACAACCTCGGTCATCTACCATTCCTGGTAGAAGGCGAATTGAGGCGGAGCGCCCCTTTATTGCCGTGGGAAATCCGAAATCAGTCGTTTGCGATCAACACCCCTGGCCATTTTTCTGGGTTCCCTCCCTTTCTCTTTTCTAGCAATCAAGCTTCTCCCTTCGAAACGGGCCCCCTTCCCTCGAGAGCTAGCCTCAAGTATTTGAGATTATCTGGGCGTTTGGCAGAGGTACACACATGATTCGAGAGATTTCTGAAGTTCCTTCCCCCCTTCAACCCTTGCTCATTTATGCACCGGGTCTCTGCAAGTAACGCGATTGTCCCTGTGAACGTCCTAAGTGCAGCTCTCTTTTTCGTCTGCCTGAGTACCATGGCCAGTGAAGCAATTTTCCCGAATGGTTTTTTCCTTTTCTCAAAGTAGCGCTGCCCTCGGTGCTCGGTTTTGAGGTACTTGTCCCTCATCTTCCTTTTTTTGGGCCGCGCGAGTTTCCTCCCCCTTTGTTACCGGCCGCATCTTTTGTTCATTCTTTGTTGAGGTACTGACCGTATCACTCTCCCTGGATTACCTTTGCACGAGCTTTTTTTCCTCCTCTCCTTTTTTTTTTTTGTTTTTTTTGAAGTGTGGAGGTCCCCTCCCTTTTTTCTCGAGTATACGGTCGGTACACCTCCCGAGACCTGACAAAGACAAGTCTTTCACAGCGGTTTTGGTCCTTCCTGGCGGCCCCTCGAAAACCAGTCCTGCCCTGGAGGGCCATGGAAACTGCGATGTGCCTCCTACTTTCGAGTCCTGCTCCCTTTTGTCTAGCCTGGCTCAATTTCCCCGCTGTTTCATGTCGTTCGGCCTTCCCGAACGGGTCGTTATTAGCTGTATTGTCCTCTTTGCAGGCCGCGTTCCGGTTTTCCTTGATTAAGATGACATTATCGCTCTCACCTGGGTGGTCTGTTTTTTGCCGCCCGCCAGATCTCTCTTTATTCTTCCTGATCTCCTTGCCTTCTCTTTCGATTGTCCGCAGAAGCTTGAGCATCCTGAGCGCCTAGTCCAAATGAAAATGGAAATTGTGTTTCTTGGTTCCCTCGTTCTTCCTGAGCCTCTTGCCGACGGAAATCTCTCCTTCCGGTCTCCGTCGACTTTCCGTCTTAGACTAATTTCCCTTTGTTGTTTACACTTGATTCGTTGCAGTCGTCCGCCTTTCTCCTGAACTAGACCCTTGGCGTCCCAGGAGCAGGTAATTTAGATCGGTATTCGTAGGCTTATTCGGTTTCCCCGATAGGCGTGAGCTGCTTCACCTCTCCCTTGTAGAGTCAGCCCTTCCTGGCCCACATTTCGTCCAGGTTTGTTGATGACACTAGTGGAAGATCGGGCAGCCCGAGGGCTTTGCGTAAACTCTCCCTTAGCTCTTCCTTTTCATTCGGAGTAAGAGGTTATGTTTTAAGTTTTTTACGGGGGACTCTTTCCTTATAGACCCTCCTCTCATTCCGAGTATTTATCCTTCGTTCTCCCACAATAGGGCGAACTTGTCCTTTGGGTTTCGGCGTTCAGTATCTAGTTTTTGCCTTCCCCTCGCGGTTCCCCCTGAAGACCGCTGTCAGAGTATGTGAGGGAGTAGTCGAGTTAGAGGTCGAGTCTTAGACCTTGTGACTCTTTTTTCTACCTCTTTTCTAGGGAACGTGGTTGTCATTACGTTTCTGTCCCCCCCCCACCAACCCCAACCCCAGCGTCGAAGGGCTTCGATTTACCTTCAGGATAGTAGGAGAGATCTTCTCCCCCTTCTCGCCCCTCCTTCTGATAAGATGCCTTTCTTGGCCGTCTTTTTTCTTTCTCTGATAGGGGCCACCGCCCATCCACCCTTTCGGGACAGATTGCATGGCCCCTGCCTGCTGTTCTCTTAGTTTTAGCTGGACCCTCAGTAGTGCCTGAGGCTCAGAATCTTCCCCTTCTTCCCGCGATCCTGCTCTTGCAAGGGCGTTGCGAAGATCCGGCATTTCCCTCCAGGGCGGGTCCCCGTCCGGTACAGAAAAGCTTGGGTAGAGCGCGCCCCCTTCCAGTCCTGAAGTAGTAGTAGTGTATTTTTTTTTTGCATCCCCTCTCCCCTCCGAGAACCTTCCTCTTTCTGTGGGGCGTGTGGCCCTACTCGATTCCTCCAGCGGGCCTCTTCTGCCCTCAGAAATGTATGCTTTATCTCTTTCCTTCCCAGCTCTATTCCAGTCGTTTTATCTTCCCATTCCGACGTCAGTGATTTGACTCTTCCCCTCAGCCGCTTGCTTTCATTCTCATGGTCACTTAAGTGATCCTTTGTCCGTCTCCCCTTTCACGCGCGTCCGACCTTTTTTCGTCGCTCGTCGTGACTTTTTGAGCAAGTTCACGGCCACTGACGCTTTCCCGGAGATTCTGGTCCCGGGACCGAGAAAAGATTTCTTAGTTCGGATTCACCTCTTCCGTGTCTGTACGGCGAATCTCAGGTCCGGTCGATTCGATGGCGACAGCCTGGAGACGTCGTCTAAGCCCCGTGTTTGCTCCTTAAACAAGTTGTGTTTGAGTTTTGGTCCTCTTTGGGGGGGTGGGGGTGTGGTGTGGGCGTGCGTGTTGGTGGGGGGGTGGTGGGGGGGGGGGGGGTTGGGGTGGGGGGGGGGGGGGGGGTGTGGGGGTGTGTCTTGCCGTTTCGTTTTTATCAACTGTGATTCTCCAGTGCCGTTCTCGATTGTGCTTCGTTTGTTCGAGGTTTTCCCTCCGCAACTTCTGCCGCACTCAGGCGGGGGGGTTTGTGGGGGTTTTGGGGGTTCATAGGTATTCCCTCGTTTGGACGAGTTGAATTTTTTCGTAAAGTTCGTACCTAGTAGTGTCGATTCGATTTTTCCGTCAGGAACGAGTTTTCCTTCCTTGTCCCTTTAAACGGTGGAAGTTGCCTTTAGAAGTTGTTCTTTTCGAGCAGTTTCAGAGTTTGGCGTTCGGAACGCGTTCCAGTTCCGAGCGCGGGGAGGACCTGAAGTGCTGTGTCCCGTTCTTCCTTTGAGCCCCTTTTTCTTTCCGTTCTTTTGCGTCGTGGTTGTAGTTCAGGCTGCTAATTGACCCTTAGATAGTATTAGATTTTTTCGGCGACTTTCCGCCCTACCCCAGGTCTGTTTTGACTCCGCCTTTTTCTGTACAGCGGTCTTCCTGCCGACTGTTGGGCCAGCTGATGTCTTTTCAAATTTTCGTCATATTCCCTAGGTGCTGCAAGAGTTTGTCGGCCGTTTCCTGTCACGTCTCCCTTTTTTTCTTGTACTGTGCAAAACTCTTTTCCCTCCCCCTTGCGCCTAGTGATAGGGCTGTGCCTCCCTTTCGTTCTTTTTTCTCTCTCTAGATGTAGGATCCTGGAGGTGTAACCCCTTCTGTTTTCTACGCCCAAAGTTCTCTCCCCCCTTTTTTTGCCCTTTTCAAACTTGAACGCGCCGTCCTGTAAGTGTCCCGTCCTTCGTTCCGAACAAGTTTTGCAGATTGCTGTGAGAATTTGATTGACGATGAGATCCCGTGTTGACTTTGCTTTAGAGAGCGTCCGAGTTCCCTCTTTCCCCCCTCTCCCTTTTCTTTTTTCTGAGATGCTTTCTGATGCGCTCTTTCGCTCTTCGTACAAGATGGCCCGCTTTGATCTCATCGTCATCCCCTTCTCCCAGCTCGACGGTCCCCGGGACAATTAAAGAGCCGGAGTTTTTTCAGTTTGCGCCTTTCCCCAAGTTTTTTCTTTCCTTCTTCTTTTTTTTCTTATAATGCTTTCCATTTCCCTTTTTAGTTTTTTCCCCTGCTTTTCTCTGAAGGCCACTACGTCTGCCCCCCCCAGCCCATTTCACGATTTTTGCAACGGGAAGGGCAAAATAATGTCCCCGGCAGGACCACAGGGAACTTACTCCCTTCCTGGATTCCTCTGTTCTTCTCGGAAAAACAGCCGCTTCAGCTTCAGACGTTTCTTAGGGTTTTTTTCTCGGTTCCTTTTTTCGTTTTGCCCCATCGCCTTTTCGCCCTCCCCTGACTTACCTACTTTCGGGCATTCGATTAACACGTCAGTGAGGTTCAGTCTTTTTTTTCCGCCGCCCCACAGCGGGCATAGAGTCTACGCGCCAGGGCTTTTAGTCCTCTGCTTGCTGACTAAACCCAGTGCCTTTTTCCTACGGTCTACTTCAGCCCCCATTTTTCCTTGTTCAAATTGTTCACCTCTCAGTTTTCCCCCTGGGGTGGCCCCTCTTCTCCCGCCGCTTCCAAGGCCCCCTCGCAGCCGGATAAAATCGGCTCTACAAGACAACGGCGACTTCAATTCACGGTGTAACCTCCATTTACTTCCATCGAGGTTGGTCTGGGTCCCCGGTCCCCCTCGCCTCTCCTAGGCTGGGACGACCTTTTTACGTAGAACGGCCTCCCCGCCCAACGAGGTTTTTCCCTACAGCCTTGAAAGAGTTCGCCTTCTCCGATCCGCCCCCTCCGACCCCCAAGCGAAGCACCATCTCTCGAAGGCTGGCGTCTCATTTCCAAACTTGCTTTGATCCCCTTCCACCGCATTATCCCCAGAAAGAAATTGTTCCCCTGTGCACCCCCCTTTCTCGTGCCTCCCTTCGTCCTACTTCTAAGGATCCTTTCGGCCTCTCCTCTGAAAATTTTTTTGATCAGTGCGTTAACCGACTACGAAGGAGACTTTGAAGCCCTCCTTCTCTCTTTCCAGATAGGGGACGAGATCTTATTTTTCCTTCCCCGAATGAGACGCTTCCAGTCCCTGGTCCTGGCTCCTTCCTACAAAGGAACTACTCTCCCCCCCCTCCTTCCTTTCCGGATTTTCGCGCGTTGACCGGGGGTGAAGTCAATCCAGTAACGTCAGCCCTCAAGCTTTTTTCGTTTGCAGAGGTTTCCATTCTACCTTCGGCCTGTGCGTATGGTAGAACTTTGTGAGTTTGCGTCTTTCTTGGAGCGTAACTTTTTCTTTACTCTAATCGTATGGCCGTCTTTTCTTGGATCTCATTCTTAGACCGCCACTCCCGGAGCCGTTTCCGCTCCTTCCGAGCGCCCCCAACGAGACCTAACGAAGCCTTTCCCCGCTTTATTTCCCGCTTCCCCGGGTGTTGGCGCGCTTCAACGGACCTTTTCTTTACCGGCCGTCCCCATTAATTCTCACCTTCCAGGATCGAGGATTTACAGTTTTTACCTGCAGGATCGCTTCCGTGCATGTGTCCCACGTTTTTCTTCCGACGTCCCTATTGGGTCGCCCTAAAGGAATGGCGTCCACAAAGCTGCCGTCCTTTCGCGGCGCCAGAGTGAGGGAGGGTGGCCTCATTTTTCCTTCCGAGAACGGCATACCCGCCTTTCGGGCCCGCGGTTTTTCTTTACTACGGTGCTTTCTCAACCTCCTGAAGTACAGGAATCTCACCAGCAAAGCGCTTTCGCATTTCTAAACACCCGTTTCTGTCTTCCAGGGTCCCGGTTTTCGCTCGGGTAAGTTCTACAGCTCCTATCGCAGACCTCCCCAGTCCCAGATTGACTTCTGGACCTCTCAGGTTAAGTTTCCGTTTTTCTTCCATTCCCGCTGTCCTCCCTGAACAATTGAATTTCTCCCCCCTCGATTTTTCGAAGCCCTTGCTCCCTCCGTGCGTAGTTTCGCGTGCGAGAAGGTTCTCTTTTCGTCGACCCCGGCCGAGCCCTAGACCTCGGGACATGAGATCCGACCCTCATTTTTTCACTGCGACATCTGTTTTCCTGGATTGTTTGTTTACTCCCCATGCACCTTCGTGCTTCTCCCTGAGCTCGAGGTACCTTGAAAAGCCTTGGTGGCGCCTGTTAGATGGAGCTCTGCTCAGGACTTCTCCCCCCTTTTCCCTGCTATCAAACTACCTCTCTTGCACTCCCGTACGCTTCCTTTTTTTTTTCCCCCTCGGCTACACGTCCCTCTCCCCATGCCGAAGAGCTTCTCTGTACCTCTCTTCGGAAGGCCTTAGACATGAAGAATTTACCCCTTTCGAGTCCACAACACCTAGACTCCTTTCCTAATGGATCTTTTCCTCTTTCTTCCTTTTTTCGCTTTCCTGTTCCCTTTTAACAGCACCCATCTTCGCACCCACCTGGCCATTTATGGTGCCGGGGCTACGCTTTCGGAATTCCTGATGAACTTTTGATCTCTTTTCGTACCTCTCTTCTCTCCTATCTGTTTCGGGCGCTACGTTCCTCTTCACCATTTTATCTCGATTTCTCTGATAATAAAGGAAACCGGATCCAATCGCTGATGCCCGTACCTGCTTCAACTTGGCAGCAGTGAAATAGTTAGGTTTTTCTTATCTTCTTACTTTTTCCCCACAGTCAATACGCCCTCTCACTATCCTACTCTATAATTATGCTGCCCTCTTTGTTTCCTTCTCCTTTATTCCCTCCGGCATTCTGTCGGGCGAGTGGAATCCTCTGGAGGAAGCCTAGATTTTTTTGAGTTTTTCCGGCTCGGCTTTTCACCCCCCCCCTGTCACGTATACTGCGCTCAAAGGTTTCCCCTCCTTTTTTCCCGTGCCCCCTCTCCTTCTTTTTTTCCTAATTTTGTGTTTCGAGATTGCGAGGGGCCAGCGGTACCTTTTTTTATCCTTCAGACCATCCAGTCGCCCTCCAAAGTAGACTTGGCCAAACCTCTTGGTCCTAGAACCGCCCTTCGCCCTCCCGTGTTCCCCCCCCTCACCCTCCTCAGCTTCTTTCCCTGCAACCCGGGCGTGCCTCGCCAGTTTGCGCGTCCGTTTTCCTGAAGTAGTCGTCGCGACCGAGTACAAGGTCCCACTTTCGGAGTTGTCTCCTCCCGCCGCCTTGGGCACTGCAACGGAGTGATTTCTTTCCTTCCTCGGTACCGCCGATCTTTCATAGAGAGATTGGACGGTAGTCTCCGACATCCAATTTCACATTTTTGGTGAGAGAGTAGGAACATCACTCTTTGCATTGTAGGCCTTCTCCTCTACTCCGCCTATCTTGGAGTCCGCTCCCGATTGCCTCCGGTCAAGTCACGGAGCACCAGGACCCTGGCTACCGCGCTTTAGGGCGGAGTTATCCCCCCCTACGGAACTACTCCGTTCCTTAGCCTCCCGCGTCGACTTTTCTTATTGAGTTTTTTGTTCCCTCTGAAAGTAGGGAGATGTTTTCCGGCCTTCTCGCCATAGGGGCGAGTCTTCTTTCTTGAAGTGTAGATTGGTTGTTAATTTTTAGTTTTTCTTTTTCTTCTTGATTTTTTTGTTTTTTGTTTATGTTTTTGTTTTTTTTGTTTTTTTTAGTGCGAACCTTGGCAGCGTCCATGTGCAACCCCCTTTTCCCTTCTTGTTTTGCCCCCTCTGGTGAAGCTCGGCGCAGCACTCGGGCTTTTTTCAACCGAAGACTTCTCTTCCTCCTCTTCATATAGTCTAGTTTTTTCTTTTGTAGGATCGGCCTTGGTCGACGACGAGTTCCTTCCTACCGAACTCTCGTTCGCTTCCCCTTCAGCAAACCGCGCTTGACTGACTTGTTGCCTGTTCCTTGAGCCGACTGGTCCGAAAAGGAAAAACGCTTTTTTTGTCCTTTCCGTCGCTCGCTGTTTTTCTTGTCGAGCTGTCTGCTGGTCTTCCGTCCTTCTCCCGCGCCCTTGTTCCGATTCGCAATGTGTCGTTCCTTTTCATTGAACTTGGTGGGCATTTCTTTGCGCTTGAGAGAGTTACTTGTCGATTTTCTCTTTTTCGGATCGTCTTTCCTCTTGCCCTATTATCCCCTTTCCCTTCCGCGCTGAAAGATTGTTACCGTCAGGAGTCTTCCGTACTTTATCTCGTTTTCCCCTCCTCATAGGTCTCTCAATATTTTTTATTCCTTTTTCTTTGCCTCCTCCTAGATGAGCCCTCACGTCGTCCCTTCGTCTACATCGACCCCCTATTTTGAAGACTGCGAGAGTTTCTGCAGTTGAATCTTCCCTGAGAAGTACTGAGTTGTTTTTCCTTCACGTGCCCCCGGTACGCGTCCCACTGACGCCATTCTTTTCTGGCAGCTTCGTCGTGTCTTTTCTTCGCTCATCCTGCCTGCTCCCTGGCTCAGTTCTTCTTGGAGGGCTTTTTCCTAGATCCCTCCTTGGCCCTAGCGGGTTATTTTCATCTGCTTGTAGGAAAATTGACGCTCGTTATTTCTCTCTCCTTTTTATTGAGAGCTTTGCCTCTTGGCCCCTCTTTGCCGTCCTCTCTTACTGGTCAGTGACTGATAATCTCCACGCCCCCCCGCGGCTCCATTTGTCGTGTGCTGATAGTGACCCCTTTGTCCCCTTTGCCCTCTGTTCTCTTTACGCACCTATAGTCGTTTCTTCTACTCGTTGACCCGAGCTTTAAGCGCTTTCCTTAGGTCGGGCCCTCGCCGTCGTAGTCTTTAATTGCCTTTCCGGTCGTGAGAGGTGACCTATCCCCTTTTTCTCCTTTAGTCGATCCGTCCCCGTTTCCGGAACCTGAGTTCTTTTTGCCCTCCTGCTTGCTTTGGTTCGCCTACCCCAATTGTCCTTCCAGCATAGATTTTCAGTGCTTTTCTCTTGAAGAACAGCTCGTATGCCGCCCGAAGTTCTCAAGGCTTAGTTCCCTTTTGAGATTGGTTCTTTTGACGTACAGGTCTTCCTCCCTCTCCTCCTTCCTTGGTTTCCTTCAACCTCCCAGAGTTCCATATCGTTCGGTTTCCAGGGACACTATTCAGGTTTCTTGTTATTGTAGAGACTCTTTTTCCTCGAGAGTGCTTGGAACTTCGCTTCACGTCGAACGCTTTTTGCGCTCGTTGGTTCCTCCACCATTTGCGCAGTAGGCCGTCGGGCTTGGTTTGATCAGCTCTCCGATAAGTAACTTTCGATTTGTTCTTCCTCTCTGCACGACTTGTTTTTTCCTTACTTTAACCGCATTGATCCCGTTTCCCTTCCTTTGCCCCTTTCTTGCGGCCTGATTGCGGTCCAGCCAGTCGTTTCCCTGCGATGTCGTCCCCCTCATTCCGTAATAGGAAATACTCTTTTTACTTTTTTCCTTGCTTTGTTAGGTCTACGATGTACCCCCTTCCCCCCTTTAAGTTACCTTTTTCCTTCCTTTTTACCCTTGATGTTGAAAGGATTGCGAGTCCCCTTCTTGATACGGGCTGTTCCAGTACCGAGGCATCCCGCTGTGAGGTAGTCTTTTTTTCCAGTGACCCTTTTTTTTTTCGTATACTACCATCACCGCCTACTTCATCCCCCCTGTGAATGAGCAACCCTTTTAACGCGCACTTCCTTGTTCCAGTTTTCACTTTCAGGTAGTACGTCCCCTTCGTTCTTTTTACCTTTATGCACTCATGCTAACTTCTTTGCGTCCTTGTCGCCTATTTTTCTCGCCCCCGTCTGAGACCGCCCGCTCCCTCCGAAGAAGGGGTTTTTTTTGTTCTAGTTCGGTCTCGGTCCTTTTCTTCCTTCTCCGCCTTTCCAACGACTTGCGCCCGAGGCATCTCATCCGTCCTACCTCACCTCTTTATGTTCGGTCCACATCCCCCCTGCCCTGTACACTCACTTCCTTTAATTGGAGTTCAAGTTTTTTGATTCCACGTGGCCCTCGGACCGATTTGATGGATTACCGCCACGTTTTTCCTCGTCTGCTCATAATCTTTCCTCCTTTCGGGCACCTCTGTCATCACTCTTCCTAAAAGGGCTGGTTTCCCCCCGTTTCACAATTCTTTTCCCCAGGGAAACCATAGACTTCCGATTTCTTTCCCTCCTGAGTCCACACAGCCGCCCCTCGCTTTTGCCGCGGCCGTTCTATGCCTTCGACCTGTGGCAGGAACGCCTTGCCAACGACTTTTCTTTTCCAGCCGACTTACTCTCAGTGTCCTGCGTCTCCCTGCTAGGGTACCTGATTGCGCGGCGGTCCTTGACTATCTGCAAAAGGGTGAGCGCTAGATCCTTTTTTTTCAAAACAACTACGTTCTCCCGAAGTCTTCCATCCACATGTGGGTCTTCTCCCCTGCCTCCTCTCACCCCACGACTGTCTTCCTCCTGGGTGCCGATCGGCCCTTCCCCCCCCTCCTACAAGATGGCCAACTAGCCCCTCCCACCCGGTTCTCCCTCCCGGAATGTACCTTTTCCCCCCGTTCCTAGGGCCTTGGGCCTGGTTGATAGTCACCTCGAACCTCTTACTACAATGAATGTTCACGAATTCATCGTCCCTTTCTCCCAACTGGACAGGCTTATTCTTTTTCCTCTCTCCCCCCGACTCCACTGATTTACCTCTCTTCGAGAACGGCTGGAAGGCTTGATCCAAGTTTGCCTCTGCCCCCCTTTCCAGAAGGATGGAAATTTCACGTCCTTCTCTTCAACCCTTGGGTTTCTCTTCAACATCCCTCTCTTCGGAATCGCTTCGACCAGTAGGGCGCTTACACGTCACCCTTTTTACTACCTTCTAACTTTTTTTCTTAAATGACTGTTCATAGCCTCTTTTGGTTGATTCTCTCTCTGAACCCTCTCGCTTTCCCCCTCTTTTCGCTTGCAAGTAAGGCATCACGGCCCCCTCGTTCAATCACGGACGGCAGTCTTGAGCGTTTCTTGGAGCGTCCCCACTTGTCTCAGGCTCATCCGGAGTGTTTTCTTCCACTTTTTTCCCCTCTCTCTTCCTTGTCGAGAGCAATCGGTGCCAAGCGGTAAGCGCTGGTGGGTCTGGTTCCGCCTCCATGAAGAAGTACGATATTTAGGCGGTTATTTTTTTTTCCCTTCTTGCACGCTCCCCGTGCCTTTCTTTTTTTTTGCGTCCTGAAGTCCCTACTACCGACAGTTTGTTACGATGATCGTGGCTTTTTGCTTCTAACAACTGTAAAGTGGAGTGATAACTTCTTTACCAGTCTCAGTGCATTTCTCATTTTCGCAGGCCCCCCGTTGCATAACCTCTAGTCGTCGCCCTTCCCCTCCTTGGTTCCGTTGACCGCCCTTAAAGAATTTCCGGGAGAAGCTTTTTTCCTATGCATTTCCTCCATCCCCCTCCGGCGTTTTGTCTGTTCGGTTTTCCGTTCCTACCCGGCGATCCTCCAGCTTTTCTTTGGAAAGAGGGAGCGTACTTCCGTTTTCCTCGCCCTTATAGACCCCCCTCCTCCCTTTTCAGCGACCCTGTCCTTTGCCCTCGCGTAAGAGGAGATAATGCCACCCTTTCCTGTCCGACCGAATTTGCGTGTTCTATCGGACTTCCGTAGCGATTCATTTTTCCCGATCGATTTTTCTTGGCCTGCTTGATTTTCTCCGGTTTCTCCGTCCCTCCAGCGACCCCCACCCAAGAGTCGTCTCTTTAGTTTGAGACCGCAGGGGTTCCTCCTCGTCCTATCCTGCCCTTCTTCTATAGGAACCCCTTTTCTTTTTCTTCACCTCGAGGCCTGCTTCCGACTAATTTCTGGGATACGGCTGTCGTTCGTGCTGCCTAGTGAGCTTCCCCGATTTCCGGTAATCCAGTTGTCCCATCTTAGGAAGAGCGTGCCTCTTTTTTTCTTTTTCACTTGCATGTCTTTTTCCTCGACTCGACCGACTATAAAACCTCTTTCACCCTTTCTGGGCATGTTCCGACAGCGGCGAGTTATCCCCGCTTTCTCTAGGCCGTCGCCCTGCATATTTCCTTGTCAACCACCAACATACTTCCTACTGCCAGGTTTTTTCCCTCGTGAAGAGGTCGCGATTTTTCCTTCTGTCCCCTAATCTCCTCCCCTCCCAGCTATTTAAACCCGGCCGGTCCTGGGTTCAAAGGGCGCGTGGTTTTTTTCTTTCCTCGCTTTAAGGACTCGCTCAACTAGCCTTTCCCTTCTTCTTCTTTCCTTCACTCTCTTCAACTATCATTCGGGGGTAGGCCTCGCGCGAGGCCCAGGGTTCTAAGATTGGATGAAGAACCTCCCCGTAACTGCTTGCTTTCGCCTGGAACCTTTTTTTCAATTCATACCCTTTCCCCCTCTTTTTTTTTGGCGCTGTTCCTCTTCGAAAAGACTGTTTTCCCCTTTTCGCAGTCCCTCTTTTCCAAGGAGATACGTTTTTTTTTTGATTATAGCTTTGGCTTTATCGAATTCGGTGTTTTCTCTCTGAACTTTTTCTCTGCCCGCCCTCGCTTTTTCATAGTAGGTTCGTTCGGCTTTCTCCACGGCGCGACCGTGTTTGGGCCTTCTCCCCCCATATCTTATTTTTAAGCCGCATTTTTGTTAGAGAGATTGCTTTTTCCAGTGGTCCAGGGTAGTCGCGTAGCACGGTTCTCTTAAGCCCCCTGTCTCCTGTCTGAAAGAGGGACAGTGACATCTTTGGCACTCGCGGCGCCGCCAAAGGCCAAAACATTTTTTCCCAGCAAAGTCTTGACTCTACTTTTCTCGAAGTAGTCACTGTTTTTCTGAATTTGCGGTACCCGTGTTTCCTTCTGATCCTCCCTCGACGGCAATCGGAGGGAAGGTCTTCCCCCCCCTTTTTCTGCAGATCGATCTGAGGAAGGACGTCCTTCAGCACCTCTTTGAGCCCTTTTTCCTCTCTCTCCCTCCTCCCCTCTCTCTCTTGACTTAGCGTGGTACTAGTTCCGAATGAAAGGATCGTTTTTTCGAGTCTCATCAGCTTTTTCTTATAAGGAACTGCCTTTTTTTTTTTCCCAGGCCCTTCTGGTTGTTGATAGTCGTCTTCGGCGGATTGTGGCAGATGACAATAGCGCTCGAATCACGCGGTAGTACTCCGAGGTGAACCAATGTTTCTTTTCTTTTACCTGTTCTCTTTTTCAGTAGCGGGAGTTCTCCGCTGCTAGTTTTCCTCAGTCCGTTTCTATTTGGGTATTTTTCGTGTAGTAGGTTTGTTCTCGATGCTGCCGTTGGCTCCACCCTCCCTTCTCTTCGAAATACGTTGAACACCTTTTTTTTTTGCTGACGGTTTTATCCGATTGTTGCTCCCTTTTCCTAGTATTTCTCCTTCTCAATAGAGAGTGGTTCGGAAAGTGCTCGTTCGGGGGTCGTTTCCGAGGCCGAGCGCCTCTATAGTACGGCCAAAGTACTAAACCTTTTTTACCCGCATTTTTGGATCGGCGTTCTATTCGGCCCGGAAACGGTCCCCTTTTTTCCGATTCCCCCTCCCCTTCCCGTTCTCCTCGCTGTGAGGGATGTATGTGGGTCTTCGTTTGTCCGTCAGTCCGTCCTCTCCGACGATGTCGCTTGGGTCGAAGGACAGTTTTCCTGACATCTCGTCCTTCGCTGTGACCCTCCGGTATGATCTGATTACGTCAGGCGCCTTTTCTTTCTTCTCCCCTTCCGTCAGTCCGCGCGTGTGGGTAAGAAAGGGTGTATTCAGTCGTTTAGATCGGCGGCCTCTCACCCGTCCCCTCCTCGGGTTTATGGCTTTTTTGCTTGGCCATGCTTTCGACCTCTGAGTGCAGTTTTTTTCCTCCACTTGCGACCTCCTGCGATCCTGCTCGAGTGTATGAGTTGGCCGTCGCTATCTGTAAGTTTTTGCGAAGTGTCCACGTCAACGTTTAGAGGAGTGCCCCCCCTACTCATCTTTCTTTCGTCCCTTTTCTTTTTTCCGTGGCCGCGATAGACGAGCTCCCTTGCTTTTGCTCTTTGTGGCGGTGCCCTTACAGACCCGGTCCTAGAGGAAAGTATTATCTTTCGTCCCTGTTTTTTTTCACCAGAGCTGTGCTTCTATTTTTTTCTCGCCCGGCTCCCTTGATCCCCCCTCTTTACATAGTTCAGTCCCTTTTCACTTTCCTGTTCTATAATGACCTTGTCCGTCCCCCCAGTCACTCCTCGCCCTTTGAGGTACCTTGTTCCGGGCCGTTCCTTACTTGCGCGACTTTTACATTCCCGCGGGGGTGTTGTTCGCACCCTTCCTACCTCTTAGAAGGAGCGGCCCGGGAATCTTTATGTTCCTCTATACTCCCGTCGCTGTCCGTGTGAGGATGAACCCTTGGCTCCCGTCTGGTCTCTTTCTAGGACTTTCCCTCTAGGAGAAGGCGTATGATTCACGCGCCGTGGCGTACCGTTGCTGAGTGGGACCCTGTAGTTTTTTTTTTTCGCCCTGATTCCCCAACTTCTCCCGTCAATTTTTACTGTCTTTCGTTTTTTACCTCCGCTCCCTTCCTGTTAGTCCAGGCTGTAGGGATTCCTCTGTTGGTGTTCTTGAGTTTTGAAAGTAAGAAGTCTAGTATCAGTTTTTTCGTATCCCCCACTTTTTTGTTCCTTTTCCTGAACTTGGCCTGGACCACGTCCGTTAATTTCTATTCCTTTTTTTTTTTCTAGAATTGCCTCTCCGTTGCGCTGGAACGCGCAGTGGCGCTGGTCTCTCCGATCTTTGAAGAGGAGGAAGGTGAGCTCCCTTTGGTTTTTCCCTCTTCGGGCTTGCATGTTGTTGTAGTCTATCTCCCCTGAGACTCCTGAGTTCGGCTCTATGCGCATTTGCGGCGACCTTGAACCGCCGTAGCTTTAGCAAGATTGCCCTTCTTGCTTTTACAGAGTCTGTGCGGATCTTTGCCTATGTCCCTTCCCCACCCCCCCCCCCCCCATATACCGTTTTCCCTCTGCGGCTCAATTTCTTTGTTTTGCTAGGATGCTCTCCCTTCCTTCGCGCGGACGTTTTTGAAGGCTAACTGGTCATGCCCGGCCCGTTGTTTTTTGGGTTTCAGAACCCTTAAATAAAGTAGGAAGTCGTATTTCCCTTTTCCTCCCCTAGTACAGGTCATTTCGTAAAGATCCCAACAGGCCGACTATCTCCCTTGTGGTGCTCCAGAAAGGGTTTTGAAACTCCCGCTTCTTTCGTGAAGTGTACCTTCATCCGAAAATCTCTTTCTTCCTTTTTTCTCTGATTATCGTCGCTCCCTTTATCTTTCTCGCCGTCGAGGAAATAATTCTCTTTCCCCCCCTCCTCGTTGTTTGTGAGTGATGAGTTTTCCTCCCGGCGCTCTTCTCCCTCCTCGAAAAAGCGGCTACGCTTCTCCTTAAATCCCCTTCTCCCCAGCCGCTGCTGTGATTCAGGACGGCACTTTGACCCCTTCACGCGCCGGCCGGTTTCCTTTGATCTGATGATCGTTTCTTTTGTTTTCTTCTACTCTTGTTCCTGTGTACCTTTTGCGTATATAACAGTTCTTCCTGGCAAGGGCACTCCGGTCTGCCTACCTTATCCAAAGGGGTCCGTCCTGTCCTTCTTTCACCGGTTGATTTGTTCTAGTCAGCCGGGCATCTCGTCCCCCCGCCTCTTTCCTCTCCTGCCGCGGCCGGAGGAAGAGACGGTCCGGTTTCCTTTGGTCTTCGTGGCCCACCGGACTCCAGCCTTTCCAGCAATAAGGGTCCCCAAGGAGTCCCCGAAATTTCCCCTTTTGGTTCACTGCCGTCTTTCTGGTGGCCCCGGATTTCCCGCGTTGAGTTATGGCTGAGCTGGGCACTACACCCCGACCCTTCGCCGACGTCTTACTTCCGCAGTTTCGCCGGCTCCAAAACAAGAGCCGTTTTCTTTTTTTTTGCGGAGCCATTTTTTCTTGCTTGCGGAAACTCGTTCCCCCTACACGTCCCTCCTTCCCCTTCAGGGAGTGTCCCTGGACCCCCGGGCGAGAGGGGATTTCCTGTCCTTCGAACTTTCAGAAGGATGGGACGAAAAGCATTTCCTTCCTCGTCCCACACGAGGATACAAACCTCTTCCTTTTTCCCCTTCGTTCGTTCGCCCTTGATTTCAACTTCGGCACAGTTTTATCTCTTTTTCTAGTCACACCACTGGAGGTCCCACAGGTCTTCTTTTTTTGCACGCCCCCCAACTGTCCCCTTCTCCAACCTTCCTCGCGTGATATTAGAAGCGTTTTTGATCAGTTCATTCTCGTACATGCTGTTTTTCTGCAGTAGAGACGGCTAAGGTGAACTGTCCCCTTTCCTCCCCGCTTGGTCCGGCGAGCCCCGTCCCTTCTCGAGGGAAAACCTCTTTTTCCCTGCCCGGCCACTGTTTTAACCCACCTGCCTCCGTCGTCAGAGAGGACCTTTTGAGACCCTTACAGTACGTAACTATTTTCTTCCTTGTAAAAGACCCATTGTCAGTTCTGTTTTCCCTTTTTCGATGTACTTCGGTGATTCGCTCTATGTTTTTCCCTTCTCCGCGCATATTCAGAAGACTCGTCGTTTCGGCGGGTCTGGATCGAGTTTGACCTTCAGTTGGGGGGTTTTGGACTAACCCCTTTTTACTTTTCCTTTAGTTCGTGTTTTTTGAGCGATTCCTCTACACCTTCTCCCTCCTTCCGATTAAGTCTTCTAAGGCGGCGCCCCCCCTCTGCGATCCCCTGAAAGGATGTCCTGCCCCTTCCCCGTCCTTTAATCACTTTCCGGATTCTTGGGCCACTTTCCTACCCTCTCGGAAGTCCTCTGCCGGACGTTCGACCTTTTCTGTCCACGAAGGCAAGATGTTTGTCGCTCTCCAGGAAATGTGCCCCCCATTGACGGGCATCACGGCCTGGTGTTTCTTTTTTTGGAACGATTTGTCCTTTTACGTTTTCATCATCCCTCGGCCTCGTCCCTCCCTTGTACTCGGGTAGAAGCTCTCGTACAGATCAATTACGCCCGCTTCCCTCCCCTTCCAAAGTACCTTTACCCTCATTTTTTCCCGAGATCAGTTCTCCCACATCTGATCGACTCCTTTGCGACATCCGGTTCCTTTCCCCTCCTGGCCTTCCGTCCTCGAAGATAATATTCCCTCCATCTGCGAAGTTCGTTTTTTCGGTCCACTGCGAACTGTTACTTGTTCTCCCTTTTTTCGAGCGTAAACACGTTTTTCGCTCGCTTGGCCCTACAGCCTTTTCCCCTCCTACTCGGCGCTCGTAGAGTGCCTCTTTCCTTGACACCGGGCCGAGCATACCTTTTTAGATTAGCTATGAATCAGAAGGTTCCCCCCCCCTCTACCTAGAAGCTGGCCGTTTACGCACGCCATTTTTTAACCTCAGCTTCCCTCTCTAACAGCATTTGGGCAAATCCTTCTGGTGCGTACTCCAGGTCTCCTTTTCACGCTTATCCTCTCTTTAAATCAATCCTTTTCGCCTCCCCCCTTCGGTACCGCCATGAGAATGGAATCGGGCCTATTTCGCCTCCCGCTCCGTGGTCTCTCCCGAATGTAAGGAGGTCCACCACCCCCTTCCCGGCCAGGTCGCTTCAATCTTGCCTGAGTCTCCCTCTATTTCTTTCTGGCTCAAGACTTCCCCCCTCAGGCTCTCAAAAAATGCATTTTCTTTTTGGCGGTTCCTTTTTCAGGACTTCTCTCCCCCACGAAGACCCCTTTTTCTCTTTCACCCTATCCTCCCCCTCTTGGTCTCTTTCTTCATACGTCCCGCCCCGAGGCCACCCATTTTTTTTAGCGAGCTACCTTCCACGGAAACAGCCCACTCTTCGCGCGTCTTTCCCTCTGCAAGTTCCCCCTCTGACAATGAAGCCCCGCTCCTTCCGTCGCTTTTTTTCCTGCTCAGTGGGTCCCCCCGCCTTCGCGATCCTGGGTTCGTCTCTCTGAAAAGAGTTCTCGTTCCCCCGTTCTTCCATCGGATGCTGGTGCGTTTTTTTGTGCCTTTCTTTTCGCGTCCCCCTCGTCGAGGTTACGCGTGTCTTTGGGTTTTTCCACCGCTCCCTTGTAACCTCGGACTTCCCCCCCAATCCTCTTTTTTTTTTGAGAGAGTTGTTTTCCGTTCCCCGTAAACCTGCGGGTTCGCGCCGTTTCTTCCTTACCGCATGCCCGCCCCCGACGAAGAGGAACAGTCGGGCTGCCGCGAACAGCTTCTGCTCCCTTCGCCTCCAAGAATGCGATTCTGGCCAGGCCGTTCGATGCCTTGCTTTTTTTGTTCTTCTTAGAACAGTTTTCTTTTTTTATTTTTCCCTTTCCCCGCTGTTCTAGCGGAAGGAACTCCCTCAACCGAACGAGTTTGGTCTTCACGCGGTTCCTTGAAGATAGTGAAGGCTTTCTTTTTTTCTGGTTCCTGGGCTTACGAGGAATTAAACTCGCTCGAGCCCTTTTTCCCCTATGACCTCCCTCCCCGCAGCTCTTTTCCTCGAGGGAGGTAATACTCTCCCTGGCCCTCCATTTCTTCGGGATAGTTTTGGTCGTGCCCCTGAAATAGTGTTTTTTTTTTTCCCAACCTAGTTGGTTTTGCCTCGCCTATTTTCTCTTCTCGTTGAAGAAGGATCCGTCCCTTCCAAAAGATTTTTTTCCCTGCCTATAGATGATCTTTGTGGACAGACTTTTTTTTCAGTGTTCGCTCTCGGTTTTTTTTCTCCATTTCCCCCTGCGGTCGTGTAGCCCTTTGGAGTGGAGTTTCGGTTTTCCCGATGTGATTTGTTCGTCCCCCCGAAGCCGTGCTCTCTCCAGAATGTTACACTTGGCGCCCTTTTTTTCCCCTGGAAGCTCTCTGTTGGCTTCGTCAGACTAATTCTCTCTTCTGCATTTTTCCTCCTCCGAGCTCCCGAGTTCTTTTTTTTTTTTTTTTTTTTTTATCAAGCTGCTCTTTTGGTATACTCGGAATTAGAGACAGAGAGAGCCGCTCGCCTTTGCGCGCACCCTCCTTTGACCTGCGTGGCGGTGCTCGTTTCTTCAAGCCCCCTTCCCCTCCCTCGCGGTTCCAGACTGAGAAGAAGGAGATGTGTTGGAGGTAGGAGATTCCCTGAGTCGCCCGTTCCGTCCCTTATTCGGGAATCGAACTTTTCGTGTCGTAGTTTTAACCTTTCGTTGCCTTTTCCGCGCGTTAATCTGTGTTCTTCCCTCTTTCTTCAGCTCTTAGGATGAGTCCGTCAGTTTTCGCCCGCTCAGACTTTTCTTTTCGTCTTTCTTCTTTCTCTTCTTCAAAGAATCCTCCGGTTCCTACTGCGTCTTTTTCGCTTTCCCTTCTTCTTGTTGGTCAGCTGCGCCCCGTCTCGTTCTTCGTTTTTCCACGTTTAGGAAACGGGTGCCCCCCGTCCGAGAGTTAGCTTGGTTTCTCCTGCAACGTGAGCAAGTCCGTTTCTTTTTCGTCGGTACCAGGTTTTCCTTTCAGTTGATGTCCCCTTCCTCGTCTTTAATGAGTAATAGGACTTATTAGGTTCGGGCGCGGCCCCCGCCGCCGCGAACGGATTTTTTGGTTTGCGGTTTGCCTACCTCCTTACTTCCTTCCGATCTTCTTCTTCGAATGCGCTGAGAGGGGCGCCTCGGCCAACAGACAGGTTTTTTCCTTAGTGTTCTCTAACTGGCGCAGAGCGTCAATTTTACTCCTTTGCCCCCAACTCACGCTGCCTTGCATACGTTGAACGTACCCCCTTTCGTCTCCAGGTACAAGAGGCGCGACTTGCTTTCGTTTATTGCTCTCTTTGGTGATCCTCACGTCGAAGGAAGAGATATTCGGAAGGGTTCGGCCCTTTTTGTCCCTCGGACGAGTCTTTTCCGGAGAAGTAGTCGGTCCCTTTGTGAAACGCGTAATTCCGGTCCCGACCTGAAGGAGGAAGTTCGCATTTCTTTGGCGTTTCCCCACCCTGGTTTTGTTGCAGCAGCGTTCTGCGCAGTAACTTGATGATACGACAGCCGTCCGGTTCTTAGGCTTTGAGTAGTTTCTGAATTCCCAGAGGATCTGCGCCTTTCCTCCCCCAGGTCTGTAGGTTTCCGTTTGTTGACAAGTTACTGTGGACGGACTCCTGTATCCCCTCCCCCCGTCGACCGTCCCGAGGTTTCCTTAAAAAGGAAGGGACAATCTCGTTGCCCGGGTGTCCAGGGTTTTGACTTCGGGTGCTCGCTTTGTTTTGTTCTTCCGAGAGTGCTGACCGCTCCTTCTGGGCACCCCGTTGTTCTTAAAGAAGTAGGGGCCTTTTTTTAGAGGAGGAAGGGCCGCCACTTGTTTGCTGAATTAGACGTGCGCAGTGTGGTTTCCGAGGCCAGCTTTCCTCTCTCCTCCAGGGACGTTAGTCCTTTGTTCGGGCCCTTTTTTTCCCAAGCACTAGGTAGTCTCATTTCGTCCCTCTTTTTTTGCCGAATCTGTTGGCCACGGAGATCCGCCACCCTTTTCTGTTCATAGTCCATCCATTTGCCGTTGCTGTTCTTCGCTTTTTATATAGATCATCTGCCCTCTTTTCCTTTTGAAGTCCTTCTTGTACCCTTTTGCCGGCTTTTTCCTTGACCTTTTTTCTGACATGCTTTCCCTTAGACGAGGCGATCTTGTAGTTTTCGAAGAGGTCTTCTTCCCGTCCAATCCAGAAGAGTAGATCCCCCTTTTGTTCAATGAATTCGATTCCTTTCGTTTCACGACTCAGCTTTTCTTGTCTCCCCTCTTATCTCCTGTCGCCTCGTTGTAGAGTGCTCCATCGCCTTCGAGCTTCCCCTTCTCTTTTTCTCCTCAGTTGTTTTTGTGTGTTGTTTTTTCTTCTCTCGGTGACTTTTTTCTTTCCTTACCCCCTCCCCCTTTTCTCTCGGTATCTAAGACAATTCTCACAGGCCGCTTTTTGTCTTCGTGTTACACTTCCAGGGTGCGTTCCCCTTTCGCAGCATTATTCTTTCATTTTGCTTCGATGTCTGATTAAACGCCGTTCCTGGACTCGTTTTCCTTATTCCTTTCGAGGGCAATAAGGGATGTTCGTCCACGCTTCGCCCTTTGGCACCTCCTGTCACATTCCGAACGTTAACTCCTCCACCGAGGATGCCGCGCATCGCCTTTGCTCACCAAGCCCTTTTTCCTTTTTACTGAGCTGTCTTCCCTGGACGTTTTTTTTTTTGTTCCGGTATTGTGGTACGCTTCCGCCCATTTTTACAGAATAAGTTCAAGGCTTGCTTCCCCTTATACGTGCTGTTGTCCCCCCAAGTTTTTTTTGGGGTTGCACCTGAGGATTGATTTTCCTCCTCTCTGATGTAGCGAGTCTCTTGACCTACACCACGACGGCACTCTGATATACTTCTCCATGTTGGAGGAGACCTGACCCGCACCCCCTCCCGTCGGTTCCCGTGTTTCGCGTTCGACTGGCCGTGTTCCCCCGACGCTTCCCTGAACTCCTATACAAGAACGCCGGCCACTTCCCGGACTGTCCCTGTTTCCCCAGGGCCGCGGTCTGGGCCCTGAAACAATTCTATCTGATTTTTGCTGGTATCGACGAATTTTTCTTCACCCCCGCGGTTTTGTTCTTCTCCTGTTTTTTTCGGCCGACGTTCGGGAATTTTCCGACGGACCGCTTATCGGATCCTCTCTGGAGTCAGATTTGAACCACCCCAGTTTGCTAGAATATGCTTTTTATGGCCACTCCCTCAAAAGGTGAAGGCTTCCCCTTTTTAGCGGTTCTTCGACGGCTACGGCCAGGTCGGCTCGCAAATCTCCCCCTTCCTTTGCGGGAAGTCCCTGACCGACGGAGAAGTGACCCTTTTTCTTTACAGCTCTGTAAAGCCTCGCATTCCTGCGCTTAGACGTTCTTCCCGCGTCGCTGTAAGTAAGGTCACCCTTCCTACTTCAATCCAATTTAGTTTTTTTTCCGACGTGTTGGTTCTACTTCCCTTCCCTTAGTCCAGCAGGCCTCCTGGATATTAGTTCCGTTTTCCTTCTTCTCTTTCGGAATGCCCGCTAGAAATAGGTGAGAGCATTTATGGTTGAAGAGATGCCCTCCCCCTCTACAATCGAAGAGTGATCTGGTTTTTCGTCTCTAGGAGGGCCACGCCCCCCTTTTGGATTCGTCGCGGCTGTCGACTCTAAAGAGAACGACCTTTCTTTTCTTTGATTGAAACGGGCGGTCGTGGTGTCTTCCCCTTCCCCTGGCCGTGTGTTTACGTGACGTTAAAGGTTGGATTCTCACGCTATATCGCCTGAAAAGTGACCGACACGCTTTTCTCATGACTGGCCGGCAGTTCACCTTTCCCGCACAGACTTTCCTTTTTCGTTTTCTCCACGGTACCAGAGAAACAAGCGGCCCTCCCCGCTGGCGGGCGGACTGTCTGGCGGGGCCCCCGCAGATAAAGGAGAGAACTTTCACCAATAGTTTTCATTGTGTGCTTCCATGAAGGTCCGCATCGTCTCCTTGACTATCCTACGTACATTCCTCCCCGACCCTCGAGGGAAGAGATTCTTTCCTGCTCGACCCGTTATACATTCCTTCATATCGAAGGCCTGATCGCGTCCCTTTCCTCGCCTCCATCACTGAAACATCGATTCTACGTTTTCTGATGGGCTGGCACTAGTTTGCTTCTCCCTCGCTAGACTCACCACACTCATTTTCGCCGTTACGTAGAATGGCGTTACCGACGCGGCTTTCTTTTTTGCTTCCCTCCCCCTCTTCTCCCCCTGCGTTTCATCTTTTTTCAGAACCTCGTTACGCTCATATCTTCCTAGGGGAGATCGGAGAATTCGACTTCTTTCTTTCCCCACTTTTTTTCATCTATCTTCAAACGAGTAGACCAGGGCGCCGTTTGGAAAAGGTCTGGAGTCTTCCTCCTTTTGACGCGATCGCCATCCTCGGAAGGACGCCTTTTGCCCCTTTTAACCCCCCCTTTGCTACACCTGTACCCTCAAAGGGAAAAGCGCGTCGGCCCTTCTCCTTATTAGTTTTCGCCGTCGTTCAGAATTCCTTTTCCCAAAAACCCCTCTTCTTCCCCTTTCGACGCGGAATTGCCTTCTCCATTTTTCCGTATGGCCACCTTTCTCCTCATCCTCTCCGAGGTCGGATACCCAAATGGAAATGTTTTTTTTTTCCTCCTCTTCCTTCCAGGCAAGTTTTTTTTCCTTTCCATCATCTCCCCCTCCCGGAGGGCCTTTACTGACCGCTAGCACTCTTTCTTTGCTCTCCTTTCCGCGGCCCCCCAGTGCTAGAGAGAGCATTTAGGACAACCTTGCCCCCTCTTTCTTCCCACACTGAAACCGTCTGACCTTTTCATTGACCCGTCCCCTTAGTCGCGTTTCTTTATGCTCCTGCACCTTTTGACTTTGGTAGTAAGATTCGCGCTCAGGACCGCTGTTCGCGAAAGTAATGCCTGTGCCTGCTCCTCCAGGTCCATGGATCCACCTTCTTCTTGTGTGGGCCTTTTTGCGCTCTTCTTCCCTTTTTTCTCCTTTCTTTTTTCTTCTCCCTTCCTCTACTTCTCCTTCCGAGTGTTTTTACCTCTGTGCCCTCGGCCC
>Ga0179593_1590550_pt1 | contig 28916 bp, 37 predicted proteins | sample CZODoug2_1_08_16_FD_185931 | JGI IMG/M metagenome (GOLD analysis project Ga0179593, IMG submission 185931) | Vadose zone soil fungal communities from Angelo Coast Range Reserve, California, USA - CZODoug2_1_08_16fungal (PacBio error correction) | ecosystem: Environmental > Terrestrial > Soil >... | reverse complement strand
CCAATCTGTGATGGAAGAAAATTGATGTGACCCGCCAGTGTTCGTCTTTTTTTTTTTTTTCCAGTCTCGTTTCCAGTTGCTCCGTTTGCCGCCTCTCCGGGGCGTTATAACATTTTTTTTTGGTCGTGCTCAAGCCTCCCCCTGTTGCTTTTTCTTGTCCTGTCCTCTGGTTCTGCTGCGCCTTCTTTTTCATTGCTTTCTCGATTCATATTTCTGGGGGCTGGTCCTTGTTCCTAGCATCCGATCAAGGTGCGTTTCCCGCTGCACGGCGCGGTTCCTGTGCCGGTGTTTGGATCTAACCTGACTCCCCCCCCATAGTGGTTTCCCTTTGTCTTTTTCCTCCTTTCTTTTTTTTCTGGCTCTTGATTCCGGTTCCAACCCGTGTTTGGCCCTTTTTTGTGCAGCGGGGGGAGATGAGACTTTTTTGTTGGGGTGCAGCCCGACGAATCTCCTTTCCTCCTCACGTGTTTTTTTTGTTGTCTCTCTTTTTCCTTCTGAACCCCGTCTCCTGATCCCCCCCCCCAGCCTCCGATGACAATTTTTTCACCTTCCCAATCCCGACGCCCCAGAAAATTAACCTCTCCCACCGTACCGTACACTTAAACCTCTTCCCCTCCGGTTATTTTTAAATCCACCAGCAATGTCTTCCGGCGTTCCTAGAGTGGTCCTGGCTTGTCGTCTGAGATGCGGATTCTTTCCTTCCCCCCCGGCCAGAGATATTCCCCAGCCACGTGCGACATCTTTTTCGACCCATTTGAACATTTTTGTAATTTCCGCACAGTCACCCGCTTCACGCGTACAAGCCCCCCTTCTTTCTTTGACGTAGGCTTGGGACTTTGGCGAAAAGGAGGCAAATCTCTTTTTTTTTTTTTTGTTTTTTTTTTTTTTATCCTGTGCGACATTGCGGGTTTCCCAACTGTAAGCCTCTTCCCTTTTTCCCATTGCGCTGCGTTTGTTAGGATCCAGAGGTAGATTTTTTACAAAGCGGACAGCCCTTTTTTTACAGGCGCGGAAGCCCATAGACCACTGTCTGTTAATTTCTTCCCACCCATAACCCCCTCACCTTTATGTCAAGGAAGACAGGGGAGAGATCCGTTTATGCGCTCCCCCCCCCCCCCCCTTTTTGCCGAAAACCTTACCCTTTTTTGTTTTCGTCTGTTTTTTTTTTACAGCCGGGGAGCTCCGTTTGAATCTTTCATTGTTCCTTTTTTTACCCCTTGGGACCCACCACGTACCAAAGAAAACCCTAAAAAAACGCAAGGACCCTCTTTTACTGCTGCGCGGCTTTTTTCTTCGCCCCGTTTTTCCCCGCCTTCATCCTCCACCAGGCTGTCCTTCAAATCCTTTTTTGCAAACCAATTGGTGCTTCTCTTTTCCTCCTTGTCTCTCAGTCCTTCTCATGATGTGACCCTGTCCGTTTCGAATGTATTCCCTGTCCCTGCAATTTCTGACAAAAAACCACCGACACCCTTTCGGGATTCCCGTGGGACTTTTCAACTCCCCTGATCTCTTTTTTAGGTTTCTTCAACGATTGACAGGGAAACACGGTAGGTTTGAAAGAAGGACTGTTACCTGTTCGGATTGATTGTGCGCCGGCGTTCTCACGTCCTTGCCCCCCCCCCGCTCTCTTGATTTTATGGAGCAGTGGAGAGTAGCCCCCTTTTTGCAAGAAGCCTCATTCTTCTGAACCCCTTGTGAACATCTTGCGTTTTTTGTGAGCACCTTCTACAGATTTTCCGTTTTTTTTCTCCTACCAAGCGATCTTCAGCACTTTCCTCTACTTTTTGGTTTTGTGTCCGGCCCCCCTTCCCCCTTAACCCCCAGCCAGTCTTTTTTTTCTTAGAACTCCCCTTTTCTTTTTTTTTTCCCCTCAATACACCGAGGCGGGTGCGTGTCCCACATATGTGGGAACCTACCCTGTTCCACAGGTCCCCTGTTTTGCCTTGTCTCTTTCCCCCCCCCCCTCCTTGTGGTCGGCGAACAGTTAGCAAGGCCAATGAAATTTTTGTTTTCAAGTCTTTTGCATTTTCGTTTCGCAAAACAGGTTTCGGGGTCGTCTTTTGCCCCATTACTTTTTCTTCGGGTCCTTTTCTATAGGTATGATGCCCGAAGCCCACTCGACCTTTATTTCCCAGGCCCGCCATCGCTTTCTTGCCCCCATGACTTTGCCCCTGTCTCCTTGTTCCCTTAATTTTTCCACGCGGTCATTCTCCAAGTTACAGCATTTGCGCTCGGACCTATCGGGTTGTGGACCGGTTCACCTGGCTACTGGAGTTTTTTCTCCTGTCTGTTTCTCTGCGAAGGATTCCAGGTGCAACTCCCGCGAATAACCAGGACAAATTCGTACTTCCCACGGGTGGCTGCTGCCACTTCGCTTCCGGTTTTGTGTGTTCCTTCCCCTCTCTTCAGGTGTTTTTTGAATGCGGGGGTCGGTATCGCCAACAATACATTCGTGTTTACGGTTTTTCCTTTTGGTTGTTGAAGAAAACCCCAAAACCCCACCGCCCCTTTCTGTACGGGTGATCCACAACGGGCCCTCTTGAGTCTCCAATATTTTTTGAAGATCTCCTGCCGTTTTTTTTTCTTTCAATTGGGTGTTTCAAGCGATTCCCATTCCCACCCCTCTATAAAGGCTCTGAATTTCCAGTGTTTTCCGCGAGACTCCTCGGATTCCTTTGGTGTTTTTTCTCTTTCCATTCTTTCTTCTGAAACTTTCGTCGGTTTTTTCCTCTGAAAAGCAATCGACAACGAGCCTGGGTCTTGGTTAGCCAAGAGACACACCGCCCATTTGGCGAGAGTGGCCTTTTCTTTCCCCTCACTCGGAGGATCATAGATACTTTGGAGGACGAGTTCTTATTTTTACCTAATTCCTTGTTGTTTTTTCTTCATGGGAGAGTATAGCTGTTGTTTTTTTGGTTGCAAAGACGCTCTCTATTCCTTCCGCACCTTTGTTTTTTTCCTATTTCCTTTCCCTTCCTTTTTCGCCGTGGTTCTTTGTTTCTGACGCTCTGTCTTCATTCTCGCGTCCCCGATAAGGGTCTTCCCCTTGGTTCTAGAGTATCCCGATCGGTCATTTTGCATTGCGCCCATTCCAGAAATCCTCCTTTCCAGGTTTTTCTCCCCCCCTCCCTTCCAACCCGTTTTCTGGTTTATTGCTTTTGGCAGTAGCCATTCCTCTTGCCCCAGCGTTTGAGCAGAAGACGGAGAGTCCCCGCCGACGCTTTTAGACGTCGTTTTTTTGTCCCGTTTTTTTTTAGCCTTCATTCCCGCCCTCTTTTGTTTTTTTTTGGCCCCCTTTCCCACGCAAAAATGCCCCCCCAGGACTCCCTTTATTTGTGGTGTGACCGGATTCGCGACCCCCCTCATGTCCAACCACCCCCCTCTTTAGTACCCTTACCTCCCCCTCTTCAATCCGGCAATTCTCTATGTGATCAGCCACAGTTTAGGACTTTCACATGTGCATCTACCCCTTTGACCTTTTCTTTCTTTTTTCCTTCAAAAACCACCCTCTTTTCTTCCCTACCCCCCTACGTCCCTTCCCACCCGATTTTTTCTCTTTGAGACTTGGTTTTTGTCACTGTTTTTTTTTAGACGGTCATCCTTGATTGCCCATTTCATTGCAGCTTGTGGGTCACACGAACTCTCATCCCCATGTGTGTTCCCCCCCTGGTCTCATTTTCCGTTGGTTCTCGAAAGGCTCTGTGTCCCTTCCAATGTATCCCAGCCGATTATTTTGTTCCTCCTTCTTCTTCCTGGGTTTCCGTTTTCATGGTCCCCAGAGAGGCCACGGCATTGCTGCTCCTTGTTAACGCTCAGACCGGGAACCCTTATGACGCTGGCCCGGCATTGGGCCACTCTTGTTTATACACGCTTTTCGGTTCAGCTGCTACCTGCCTTCTGTCCCAGGATGTTGTGAAGTTAACCTAGCATTTGAGAAGTAAGTTCTTTTCCTTGTTAGTCCTTCGCCGTTCCCTTTTCCCCCCCCCCTTTCAAGTTTCAAAAGCATTGGGGTCCAGTGGCTTGCTTTCCCACGATTTTTCAGTACCCGAAGAAACCCAGGTGAAGTGACATTAACTAGAGGCGTATGAGAACCCTTCTTTCGGAACAATAGATGTGGCGGTTCCGTTGCGCAGACCCCTCTTTCCCTTCCTACCGTGTTTTTTTGAGGCTCGGATATCCAGCGTCCCTCCCACAGGACCCAGCCCTAGATTTTCTTTTTAACCCCGTTTTCATTTGTCCCTGATGTAGCTTCTTAAGGTTTGCAAATTCACCCCCCTTGGGCTTCCGAATTTTTTGCCGAAATTCCCTTTTATAACAACCCGACATTAGTTCCTTTGTCCTCGTTTACTCATTTTTAAGTTGACGCGGAGCATGTTTTTCCTAGAGGGCCAAATTTTTATGGTTTTACCACGTATTTTCATAGGTTTCTCCTTTGTAGGTGCATGGTTTTGCGGGCACCCTGGCTGACATCTTTTTAGCTTCAGCTCGCCTTTTGCCTCTGTTCTTTTTTTGTATTTTCCCCTTTCCCCTTTTTTGGGTCCGCATGTTCTTTGAGCATGATGGGGATCTATTATTTTTTCTTTTTTCCCCGGCATTTACACCCACCTTTTAACTTTTCCTTCCCTTAGTAGTTTTCCCAGGGCCGTGTTAGCGCGCGGTCGGGATCGGGTTTGCACCCACGGTTTGTTCTTTTTTTTTTTGTCTCTTGTTGTGAATTTTTCTTCTTTTTTATGTGATTTTTATAGTTTGTCGGGCTTTATTGACCGGCTTTCCTGCCCACTGACAAGGCATTTTGTGAAGTTAGCTCTTGTTTTTTTCCGCGATTGCGCCTCTTTTTGGCCTCCTTTCCTTTGGTCTTTTGACTTTCTCTTTATCCTCGGTTTTCTGTTGAATCGGTGGTCGCTGGAGAAAATTTGTCCCAATTTTCTGTTTTTTTCCCTCGGTTCTTCGATCATCATGTCTTTTCTCTTTTCCCTTTTGTTCTCTACGACGTAACCCAAGGGGAGTGAAAATCTTGGAACAATTGTTTACGGGCCGTTGCGACATTTCGTTGGATTATCCGCCACCTTGACTTCATGTGATTTGTTTTCTTTCCCTTCTTTTTTTGTTTCATGAGGAAAACTGGTGTTCATAGTGCGTTATGTGGCCGGAGTGGTTTACTGCATGTTTTCAGCCAATGCTAATTTCCCTTTTCTCTTTTTTTTCCTTTTTTTCCCCTCCCTTTCCTGGTTTGTGAATGGACTTATTCTGCAACGAGTCTACTTTCACCGTTCACCCCCCCACATGGGGTAACTCCTGATCCCCCCTTGGTTTTTGGATAACCATAAAAGTGATCCGGACCGCCCCCCCTTTTTTTCCTTGACCTTTTTCTTTTCTCATCCACCTCCGTCCAGAACCACTTCCTGGCCGTGATCGGAGTTCCTCTTTTTTAAGGAGGAGGTTTTGGGTTTTTCAGACGGACCATTCCCCAGGCTTCGAAATCCCCTTCTGCTTCGATCGCTTGGACAGAGGTGGCCCATGTTTGCCCCCACCTGTTCTCAAGCTCCCCCCCTGCACCCCTATGGCTTGGGCCGCTTATACTTCGCCCTTCATAGGGCTTTCCACTTCTTTCTCCCCTAGAGTTCACCCACGTGAAGCAGTACCCCAATTCTTTTTCAAAGATGCGGCTTCCCCCGTTCTGTCGATCCAGTTTTTCGATTTTTGATACCGGTGTTCTCTTTTCAGCCAATTCCCCCCCCCCATTCATCCCCCCCCAGCGAATTTTCGGGATAAAAAAGAGCCCAATTTTTTTCGGCTCCCCTTTCCGATTGTCTGCATCCCGTCCCCTTTCGGCTACGGGATCAAAAATTCTTTCAAGGGGTTGTTTTTTTTTCCTAGGGACGAACAGCCTTCTCATCCCCCCCCGATTATCCTTCATACCCCTGTGGTTGCGCCGTTCACCAACCTCAAGTCCCCCAAGCCAAAACCCAGCCCTCGCAAAACTTTTTGCCTGATGCTGTTCTCTCCCTTCCTCCCCCCTTCCCCCCGTTTACCACTCCTACAAAGTCCTCCCCCCGGAAAAAGCTTTTCCACTCCGTTTTTCCCCCCCCCCTCTTTGGCGCCTTGGTATCTCTCCGCCCTGATTCATGTACCCCCCCCCTTCTTTTCCCGTTGAATGTTTTCTTTTCCCCCTTTTTTTCCTCCCCATTTCGAACCCCTTCCGCCCGGTGGAACATCGATTGCCAGCCCCTTTTTTCCTGCTCCCTCCGCGTCCCTGCCAGCTTTTTCGTCATCCCCCCCCTTCTCGGCGGTGCGGTTTTCGGTATTCCCCGGCGATGGACTTCCTACCTTGAGTCGGACACCCAGGGCGATTATCTCATTTTATTTCCCCTTGTTGCGTATCCCGGCTCAGCACAATCGGATTTTTCCGGAACAAGTCCCGTTTTTCCCACCCGGCCCGAGGCGCGGGCCTATTTGATGGGGCGAGCAGACACAGCCTTGGTGCTTTTTTCCCGCCACTTTTCCTCCCTTCCGCGTGGGTGGTAGGTTCCTCTTCCCCTCATCAGGAAACAGAGTTACTTTTGGTTCCCTTACTCCCTGTCCCTTTCGTGAACAGTTATTTTTTTTCCCCCCATTACTATTCCCCCTCAAAGATTGCTCAAACTATGTAACCCCTCGTTCAAAGAACGGCCTGAAGAGGTTTTTTATTCGATCTTTTTTTTCCCCCTTCCCTTGTCTCTTGACTGCAACTGGGGAGCCATTCCTGGTTTTTTTGATCGTTTCGCAACAGGTGTCAGTTGTCCGTTCATCTCGGTGTTTTTCCATATGCTTTCTTCCCTCCCCCCGGCCCAAAACTCATAATTTTGGCCCCCCCAGACTGACATTGGGAGGTGTTTTTCACCATGTTTTTACCAGCTCATGGTTCTTCGGTTCTTTTTTTTCCCCCCCGCATGATGCATTGACGGCCAGATTATTTGCGGTTCTCGACTAACCTATCGTTGCTGACCCTTTTTCGCTGCAGGTGTTGGAGGTTTTCTTCTGTGGGTCGTGGGTAACTGAGAGGGTTTTCTTCCCCGAAAGGTCACGCCCCTTTCCTGACCAGGGGGGACCCCCGGACCTCCCTTTCCTTTTTCAGCCCTCTCTTTACTTCACCTTTCAATGCTTGAGACTTCGACCATGTTTTGTTTTTTTTTTTGGGACCTTTGGTTATGTCTACAATTTAGGTGGTTCGGTGGTTTCCCCTGTTTTTTTGGGATTTAGTGCCCCACACCTTCCAACCCCGGCCCTATTGCTGGACTAAACTTTTTCCCACGGGGCTACTAGTCGCTTGGAAAGGATCAAGTTGAGTCTCACCCTTGATGGGTGTGGGGCCAGCGATTTGCCTATGTGCCCCCCCCTCTCTCCCCCCTAGGGCCTTTTTTGGGAGGCCTCTTTCTTTTATTGGGGCGGCATCAGTCAAGAATCGGTGTTCTCACTCTCGAACTCTTTTACCCGGATTTTCTCGCTGACCGAGACTTCGGGTTTTCTTCTGGGGGGGTCTTTCAAAAGGACTGACCACCCGCCATTGCTCTGCGCTGATGGGACCTTGCCCACCTAACTTCCCCTTCTCCCCTCCCCTCTCCGTCTTTGTTTGTTGTCCCCAAGCTATCTCTTTAATTCATAATTTTTCCTTTTTTTGTTGTTGGAGAAAAGAGATACGTGGCTTTGTGTCCCCCCCAGGGAACGCGATTTTCTCGCAGTTTCGTTTCTCTGTAACTCTCGTTCCTCATGGTGTTTCCCCCCCTTTCTTTTTTCCCCCCCTCCCCTTTTTTTTTGCTCGTTCGATCTTGCGTTCCCGACCGGGTAACTTCATACGACCTTCAACCAAGTTGAACATCCTCGGCGTTTTTTTTTTTTTTTTTTTATCGCGTTTTCCCAACTTTTCCCTCTCCCCTTACCTCGGCTTTTGCATTTGAGGCTTGAGAGTCTCTTCCGCTCAGTACGGAGATTGGAGTCGGTCGAATGCCCGGGTTTTTCCCCCGGGGCCCCCCCTTTTCCGCCCATAGGTCTGGGGTGTCTGTTTTTCCTTGCCCCCCTCCGACCCCCCCAGATATTGTTTTGAGCCTTTTTCCCTGACCGCACTTTTTTTCCCCAACCCCGGACATCGTTTTCATTCGCCCCAAGCAATTTTCCTCCCCTTTCCTCGCCTCAGCCCGTTTACGGTTTGTCATTTTTCTTCTCCATTGCTGGAAAAACCCCCTCTCGTCCCCACAAGACCCACTCACCTTTCCAGTACCCCCTTGAGCCCTTCTCCCCCTTTTTTTTTGTTCCGTGAACACGGGCGGGAAAGCGTTTGAGTTTTTAGTGATTTGACCAGAATGTGTTTTCTTTTTGCCAGCACCATGAGGTTTCAAAATTCTTTTTGTTTCACGGCTCCGATTCCCGGCTTTATCACCACTGCACATTTCGAGGGCGCTGAATCAGCCAGCATTAGTCAAGCCGTTATTGTACGTCCCCCACTTTTGCTACCCCCTTTCTCCCCTTTTCGACCCCCTTCATTTCTGTTCCCTGCTTTTCGCCTGTTGAGGGTTGAAACCGGCTGGCAGTCGGCCACTTTCCCTCTTTTTTTCTTAGGGCAATTTGCGGTTTTTTTCTTCTTTTCTTTTCACGCCCCGGTTGCCTGGAAAAATAGTAGTTTTTTTCCTCTTTTCAAAAGGGCGGCGAGTAACCATAACTTTTTGCTGTTCAGATTTCTCCCGGTTTTTCCTTCCCCCCCACTCCCCCCCCGGGGGGGACCATTGAATGGTCACTCTTTTTCCTTTTGGTACCCGAGTGTTGTCTTTTACGCAACGTTAGGTAAGTGTTAGTCGAGCTTGTACACCTGCCTTGACTACCCGATTCTCTTGTTGCGTCCGCAAACCCCCTTTCCACGACCTTTCACCGCGCTGGGATTTGAGCCCAGAATCCCTTTCAAGACGGGTGCCCCGCCTAGAATGTTTCTTTCGCCCAAACCTTTTTCCACAGTGTTTTTTTTTCCTTTTTTCTCCCCTTTCTCCTCCCAGGTCTATTGGTGGCCCGTAACTTCTTTTATTAGCGTTTCGTGTAGAACTTGCTGACATGTATGAAATTAGGACCGGGGGCACCTAAGTTTTTTCCTCCTTCATTCTGGCCGCCCTCTGCACATAACTTTCTATAATGGTGCCCCAACGGATTTTTCTTTCCGGGGGTCGATTGTGTATCTTCCTTTTCTTGAAGATTTTTTCCGTGCCCCCCGCGCAAGGCGTTCCGCTTCGGATTGGATTTTTTAATTGGGGTGTAGGTGGGTTGAGTTTTCCTTGACCCTTTTCTCCCTTTTTTTCAATTTTCCTCGGGTCGGATATTCTTGCGAAAAAACTTCCTTGCGTCCTTTCCAGTCCGACGCACCCCTCCCTTTGTTGATCGCTTCAGGGAGGGAGGCCTAAAAGGATTTTTCTTGGTTCCCCCCGCTTGGTGGGTATTTTATAAATTTTTGTATTTCTTTCGAGATGTACTTTCTTGACTGCTTTTATTCTCCCCTTTCCTGTCATTTCTGTACCAGGGAGGATTTCTTGGTTTTTTGCAATTTTTTGTTTTCTCTATAGTGTGTAACTGTATTCAACGGGTTATCTCCCCCCCTGATCCGTCCTTCCCCCCCCTCCACTGTTTGTTCCCTGGATTTGAGGCTGTGGTAAGCTGACTTCAAATATTGTAATGCCCGATATAGGGGTTTGCATCCTGTTCGGGATCCTTTAATGGGGGACGTACTCCCGTTTGTCATCTCCGGACCCCTACTGACTCCCTATGTCCCCTTTTCTCCCCCGGTTTCCGACATTAGTGTTATCAGACCTACTTCCTTAGGGTTAGTTTTTTTGTAGGTCCGATTTCGCTTTTGCTGTTCCCCCCCCCCCTGGGTCATCTATTGCCCATTTTTTCGTTCTGCTCGTGTCGTTGCTGCAAAGTCAATCTATAATTTTCACCTACTCGGTGTGTTTTCGGAGCGCTTCTCTTTTTTTTGTGTCCCCCGCCCTGCTCAGCTTTTCCCCCCCCCTGGCTCCCCTCAAGTTTTCACACCCAAGAAGAAAGAAGCCGAGTTGCACCCCGACCCACCCCCATTATCATAAACCTTCTTTGATGCTTAACCGACCAAGCCCCTATGAGTGCAGTCGTTTTCCCCACCTCCCCTCTCACCGGTCTTTGAGTCTTTTCCTCTTTCCTCCCCCCCCTCTTGTTTTTTAGTGGGGTTTTATTAGAGGTAAAAAGGAAGTGGACCCGACTCGATTCTTCCTTCCCCTCTTCCCTCACCCCCCCTTCCCCTAGTCCCCCGGCGGTTCCCCCCTGCTTACCAAACTGCCCCACCCCGCTATTTGAGTTTTCGCGCTTGCTTTTTTTCGAACGGCCTTTCTGTCCCCCTTCAGCGACATACCGAAAAACAGTCAGTCACACATGGTACCCCCGAGCGTGGCGGCATGATTTTACTAAAGCTCTGCCCCCGATTTACCATTGTTTTTTTTCAAGCCTCATCCCTATTTCAACCATTTTCTGGGGAACAAAGTCTCCCAAGCGAGAACCACAATTGTAGGATCCCTTCCCCGCCGGACAGACTTCTCGTATTCCCCGTGATCAGTGGATGGAAGAAATGACAAGGGGGTTTTGTTTCCCTCATGTCGTTTGACTGCCCCCCCCCTGAGGCCCGATTGATTTGCAAAGACACATTGTGGACCCTTTCCACCCCCGTGGCCCCGAAACAAGAGTACAACCCTTGTAAGAGGTGTTGCAGATGTCAGGAGCTCTTCGAAAAGTACCCCCGAAGACTAACTTCCATCCCCCCCCCCCGTTCCCCGTAGGGGCCCCACACCATATTGCGTAGGAGCGGATCAGGCGAGTCCATTTTGATTCATTTTTTCCCCTATCTGGTGCCCGTTTCCCGCATTGTCGGTTTTCTTTCCCATTTTTTTGCCCCCAAATATGCACCATTTAAAAATTTCGGGAACCAAGAGGGACTGGTAATCCCTCCGACGCCCCTCGAGGCTTATCCCCCCCTGGTCTTACACATGACCCCCCACTTTTCTTTTTTCCAGACATCATCGTAGCCTCCCCTTTTTAGTTGGGGGTTCCCTTTGATATCCGTTTATCGACCCGCGGGTATTTTATGCGTCCCTGCCCGGAACAGGCACTTTTTCGTTCATTTCCGACACCAGGCCAGGGTCTTAACATTTTCTTCCCCTCTTTTCCTTTGCATTCTACCGCATTGTGGTTTCGCCGACCAAATGCGATGTCCCTTCTTTTTCCTTCCTCCCCACTTTTCTTTGCTGGTTGTGTCCATCTCATGAAGCCAGTAATGGTACTTAGTCCCCCCTTAGTGATGGATTCCACCACCCTATTTTCCCGGGACCTTTAGGATTTCTTTCCCCCTCCTTCTTCCCGACGCTTCCTTCCATCCCGCGGGATGGACACTGTTGAAAGAGTGAAAAAAGATCGGCTGGTCAGGAGTGAAACATTGTTCTGAGGACCCACCCCCCTTCCAATGTAAGTTTTTCGGCGGCCCGTTTTTTCGCACAGTTTGGGTTGTTTTGACGTACCTGGCGGTTCTTCACTATGCGGTTCCTTTGCTCCCTGGCCCTGCACTCCCCCCCCCAGGCCAGTTGGCCCCACAGACGAAAACCCCCCCATGAGGGAGTTGTTTCCCACCAGGATTTTTGACCCCCCTTCCCTGTTTTTTGCGTGTTATTCGGTCAGCTTGCACGAATTGAAGCTCAAAACGTTCACGGCAATTGATGATTCCTATCGTGCGTTTTGATGGTTCCGTTCTCCCCCCTTTTTTCCCACTTTCCGTTTTTTTTTTCGATGCAGCCTGTTTTTTTCTTCATACCCCCCCTTTTAAGTAAAGGATACGGTCAATTCCCAGTCCTCATTGTTGGTTTGTCAGCGCTTTCTTCACTTGTCAAATTGACTCACAATTCTTTGTTTTGGGAACCTGGCTTGAAGCAAAAACAACGTTTATTAAGTTCCCGTTCTTTTTTTTTAATTTTCTGGGTTTTCTTGCTCTCCCCCCCCCGCCTATTATGCGGTGCTAGCGGATAACCCAAAAACCTTGGCTCGTCGCACGTTCCAATCTTCTTTTTGGTTCATCCAATGTTGCCCTGCTAACGTTTTTTCGTGTGACGCTCTTTATCTTCCCAAAGTCCCCCCTAGGGAGTCGAATGCCTTGGTTCCCCCGTCTATTGTCCCTCCCCGGGATTTTATTTGGTTCCCCATCAGGCCATTTCGGATACTCTCGAACGGTTTCTACCTGGACGGGACTCGCTAAGCGAATCTGAACTCTCCTTTCGTTTCCCGGTCCCCTAACGGTTGACGAGATGGGACCCTTAAACGCCAACTGGAAGGTTTCAATCTCTCTCCTTGGTTCCCCCCCCCCCTGCAGCCGTATTTTTCCTTCTATATGTCCCCCCCTTTTGTTTTTTCTTTTGTTCGCTTTGGGTGTGTCCCCCCTTTTAACATATGCTCCTCTCCAGTGCTTTAAACGCTCAATCGCATCTTTTGGTTGGAGTTTCTTCCTACCAGGCCGTTTCACTCTTCTCCCCGTAAACATGGAAGTATCCCTCCTCGGCAAGGACGCCCCAAAGATGACCAATGACGGGCGGTCTCTTCACCCCCTTCTGACCGCTTTTTTTTCCTCGGTCGTTTTTCCTTCCTTTCCCCCCTCTTTGCGTCCGCTCGTTGACTTTATCCTAGATTGGAAAGTAAGTGAGACTGTTTGTTGAGAAAGTTTGTACTCCCCTTTCTTTTTTTGGTGTTGGGCCCCTGTTATACACCTTCCCCTTTCCCCCCCCCCCCCCCCTCCGACTGATTATTTTGGGGCTACGCGCCCGAATGTCCACAAAACAACCGTGACTAGTCGAATTCGCCCCCTCCACTTGAAAGTCTTTTGTAAAAAGCTGCATCATCCAACTCTCCCTCCTTTTCCCTTTAATTGTCCGGCGAATCCCCCCCCCTGGGGTTTGACCGTTGAGACCTCCAAACCCCTTTCCCTCCAGGAACCGAGAACCATGGTCTCCCCCTTTAGATGAAGGCTCCAATCCCACTATAGTGATTTTCTTTTTTTCTTTTTCCTCTTGAGGCTCATGCCTCACTTTTCCCAAGACTGTCCCTAAGACGGATTTTTTCCCCATCCGACGTGTTTCACGCTCCAGGTTTGAAGGATTTTCTGGAGCCGACCCCTTTTCGTCTTTTGGGCTTCGGCCCCCTTTTCGTGCACCTCCTCAGGCGTTCAAGTCACAAGCTCATTGTGCGAAACCGTCATGGGCCCCTCCCTGCTTGGGTCAAACCCTGGTTCCCCTTTCTTTTTCACCCTTTCTCCCCCCGTTTCTAACGGATGTGTTTTCAACGCTGGTCCAACTCGACAATACGGCTATCAGAACGCTTTCTTCCTCTTATTGAGTCCCTCTCTTGTCCTGGAACCAAGGTGTGGTTTTTTTTCCTTTTTCATCTCCCTTCTGCGAGTACCATGTCCCTTTTTCTTCAGATTGAGACCGACCCTCAACAGAACAAAGGGGAAAACTTGAGGAGCAAGGCCCCTGCGGACAGGATTTTCGGCGTAGGGTTCCCCCCCCGATTTGGAATTTCTCCTCCCCGCTCTTTGTTGAGTTCCCCTGGGCCTTCGGATTTTGGGAAAATCTTCTTCCGTGCTTTGATCCACATGGACTTAACTGTTTCCGCTGGCTTTTTCCGGAGGTTTGGGTATCTTCCCCCCGTCATCCCGTACGCCCGGCCTACGATGGATTTTGAGTCAACCGTGTTTTTTATGTCCTTTGAGAGACTCGACGAGTTTTTTTTGCTTTTTTTCAACTTTTTTTGGCCTTCGAAGGTTCGTGCCCAAGTTTCCTTCCCCGTCCTTTTTCTGACCTTTTCCCTGGTACTCAGAATACCCCAGACTGAGTGAGGGACAGGTCCTTAGAGCCAACATTCTTTTGTGCCACCCGATTTTCTTTGTTTGGTGTCCTTCTTTTTGGTATTCGGCGGGGTTCGTGGAATGTGAGATGGACTAAGAGAAGTCCCCTTCCTCTTGCGTATTGTCCGATTCTTGTGTTTTTTTCTGTCCTGAGTTGGTGGGGGAGTCACGCACTTTGTGTGTTTTTTGTTTCTTTGTTTTTTTTTAAAAAACATAATTCTAAGGATAGGGACGTCTTCTTAATTTCCACACCTTGTAAATTTGCGGGGACCTCCCCCCCGGAGCAGGTTCTTTTGACCCCCTTCGATTCTTCGGGGTTGTTCAAACGGGTTTAATTGTCCGCTTTTTTTGGGTAACTCCTATTTTTCTTTGTTTTTGCTTTTACTCCCGTCTTTTTTTCCGCATATGTTCTGAAGACAAATTGCCTCCCCTGAATGGTTCTTATTGTGGTGGCCAGCGTTACGCTCTTCTTTGCTTGACCCCGTATTCAGTGCGTTTTTAGACTTCACGCTTGTTTTTCCTCTCCGTTGGTTTCTTGCCTATTCCGTGGGCGTGGTTGCACCTCTGGCCATTTGGCATATAGCCTCTCTTCCTGTTCGGTCCTGGCGTGCCTTTTTTTTTTTTTTCCTTTTTTTCTCTCGTCCAAATTTTTGCGAAACGATGGAAACGGCCAGTTGGAACCCCCGGCGTGTATAGAAACACTTACCCTTTCCCCTTTCCTTTTTCCGCTCGTTTATTTGGATCGTCTTTCTTTTTTCCCCCCCCCCCCCCCGATCTGGTTATTTTTTTTTTTTGTGTTAGGAGCTGGAGGGATCGGTGAAACACTAACTACTCTCTCTTTTACCCTAATCGGTTTTTTTTTTTGTTAGAGTCTATGAGTCAGGCTTCACCTTTTCCCATGTTTGTCCAATTTTTCCCCCAGTTTAGGAACACCAAGGGTGTTTTCCCCCCCCCCCCCCCTCCCGTCATCTCAAAATTTACCCGGAGATCCAAAGACAGATGAATTTTTTTCGATATCAACCCTCCTTTTCTCCCCCTCGCCGCCTTGGTGTTTGAGCCTCTTTTGGCGATGTCCTTTCCCCGTGTGTAGACCTTTTTTTCCTTATTTACGGACTGACCCGGATGTCTCGAACCGACAAGACAAAAGAAGTGTTGTTTTCTACAGCCCGACAAAGTAAAAGACCGACCTCAACGGCTTTGCAACCCCTTTTTTCTTCTCAGAACGTTTCCTCCTTTCCCAGGGACCGATCGCGTCCCCATTAGGGGGCAACAAAGCTACTTCCCTTGGCGGGTCCCGGTTTTGTTTTTTTTGCTGCATCCATTCTTCCTCTATCCCCCCCCCTCCCCAGAGCAGCCCTAAGCCCCCAATGGGCGTTTCTCCCCCACAAGCGACCCACTCGTCTTGACCCATTCTTTGTTGTCTTCCTCTCGTTTTTCTGTCGAGTCATCCGGTTCTTGGGCGTGCTTGGCAGACCCCCGTTTTCACACCAGACCACCAGGGGTTGTTTTTTATTAATGTGAAAGCCTCATCTACCATATGTTTTTTTCCCCCGACCCAATTTTCTTGGCCCATACGACAGCCAAAGTACCAAAAAAGGCCAATGCCGTCCCCCCCCCTTCGACTTTTTTCAGATTGCGCCGGAGAACTCTTTCCCCTCCCACCCTCCCCCCCCCCTCGCCCTTTTTATCAACAAGCGCCCCTTTTTCCACTTTTCTGTGTGGAACATTTTTGCGTAGCTTCTCAGTTTACATGACTTTTCCTTGAGTCACTACTTTTTTCTTGTTTTTTCTCTGTTATGCCTGGCCCCAGCAATCTGTCAACAAAACTCAATCCACAAGGCAAATGATTTGGGACCAAATTGCCCCCCTTCCCCGTCCACTGCTTCCACTCTTTCTCCCCTTTCTTCCCCCAACCCCCCCCCACTGAGTTTCCTCCTATGGGATGGGCGTTGAGGGAGGAATCTTTTCCCGGATCGTCGCTCTTTCCATTGTTTTAGCTTTCTTTTTATTGAGTCAATGTGGGTTAGTTCCGTTTTGCCTTCCTGACTTCATTTCACGAAGGACAAGGGGTTAGCCATCTTTCTGCCCCCTCTCATCTTTGACCCCTTCCCCCCTTTTTGCTACTCGCCGAAACTGAGTACTCTTGTAGCTGGCCGAAAGTGCTTTTCTGTTTGTGGCAATTATAAAATTATGACCCCCCCAACAAGGTTAATTTTTTTCCCTTTTCTTGGCCGCCCGTGGAACCCTCAACACCCTTATATTTTCCCGGAAAAGGAGGGCATAGCCAAAATCTGGACGACCAGTCGTTTTTTCCGAAAAACTCCCCCTTTGCCGCTTTTTCCCCCCTTTTTTATGGGCCATTCCTCCATCCTTTGGTATGGGGGATTAAAAAGTTGAGGGAAGCCCCTTTGAAGTCCTCCCGGCGTCGGCAAATTAGGTTTTTTCACCCACCTTTTTTTTTGTGATTGCCGTCATCTGATGGACATTTACTGGTTTGTTTTTGGACTTTTCCTAAACTTTCACAAGTTTTTTCGACAAAAGGAGCCTTTTTCTTGGTTTTTTTTTCGTGTTCCCCCTTTCCCCCCTGTATCATTTGTGCTTCCTTTTTTTTTTTCCCTTCTCTCACTCCTTAGATGAAGGCCTTTCATTTAACGATTTTCCCCAGAAGGCCTCGAAATTAGTGAGTATTTCCTCCGGATTCATTTTTTTGCTACTTCTGTTTTTCTTTTGTTGGATTCCCTTTTTCTTTTCCAGTTATTTTTTTTTCTTCTTACCCGGTAGTTTTCCAGGATTCCGACCGACCCCCCCCCCCTTTTCACCCACCCCCCCCCCGGTGTGCTCCTTTTTTTTTTCTTTTTTTTTCACAATTTTTGTCTTTCTAGGACTATGTCGGTGGGGCCCAATGTATATATCCTCCAACCACATACCAGGTCGGTCGGGTGTTATTGGAGGTATCAGACACACCACCAAACTCCCCCTTCGGATAATTTTGACCCCAACCTTTTCTCCCCCTGTCTCCCCCCTTTTCTTTTTAAATTCCCTTTGACTGGGTCTAAAAGGGATGTTGGCAGCGATGAACTGACTTTCAAAGGATCTTCCCCCCCCTTGAGCTGGCACCGGTTTTCGATTTACCGTCGGCCCGTTGCAGTTTAATAAGTCGGTTAATCTAGAAAGTTAACGTGACGGTTTCATTTTTTGGATTTTTCCCCCGGCTCCCGGCAATTCGGCAGGAGAATGTTTTTTTTTTTTTCTTCCCCTGTCCCCACCCTTTCTCCGCGCATATGAACAGAACTGAGAAGGTCCTGGGATAGTATTTGGACCCAAACAGGAGAGTTTCTTTCCTTTTTTCCTCCTTCCTTGTTTTTTTGATCTCAGCTTCTCTTCCCCCTCAACCTGGTCCTATTTTTTTTTCTTCTCATTGTGTTTTTTCCGAGGTATCAGAGCAGGGAGGGTGAGTGTTGTTCCACACTCAGATTTTCGTCCCTCCTTTTCTTACCCCCTCTTCATTCCGTGTCGTAACTTTTAGTTTCGATTATCCCGATTCCCTGTCTTTTTCCTTTCCCCTCGGTTTTTTCTGAGACCCCCAAACGGCGCCATTACTAGGCTAGTGCAGAAGGGAATCCTGCCCCCTTCGTTGAGGGACGCCGCCTTTTTTTTGAGCTCCAGCCCTAGATTGGCCTTCTTTTTTTTCCTCGGCCGTTGTTTCGTCCCTCTCAATAGGGGGTCTGTGGGGGGCAAACAGAAAAATGAACACCCCTCAATTGGACCTTTTATTTTTCTTAATTTCCCGTGCCAGTCCCCACCCAACTTTGACACTTTGCCTCATCACTTGAACGGGGACTTTTTTTTTTCAGCGTTGTTCCCCTGTATTTTTTTTAAACTGGGTAGTATCCATAGGCTTTTTTTTGCCCGTGGATGGAACAAACCCAATATTTAGGTCCCTTTTGTCCACGACCTTTCCGGAAAAAAGTCATCATTCCCCACCCCCCCCCCGCCCCCATCCCCCATCCCTCACACCCCCACACCCCCCTACTATCCCAGTTCCCCCCCATCCATTACACCCCCATTGTTCGCCTTCCCGCTTTCGCCACCGGTCTCCCCTCCCCCCCTTCTATCTCCACATCTCCTCCCACAAACCTCTTTGCCCCTCTTCTCTCTTTCCGCCTCCCTCCACCTCTTCCCCTCCTCCCCTCCCTTTTACCCCCACTGTCTCCCCTATACCCCCCCCCTTCCCTCTCTTCCCCCACCTCCCTCCCCGTCCCTCCCTTACCCACCCCACCACCCAATCCATTCCACCGTTCGCTCGCATCCCCCCACCTTCTTTCCCCAAATTACCCCCCCCCCTCGCCCGCCCCCCTTCCCCCTCCCCTCCCCTACCCCTCCCCTTCCCGCCCTTCCCCGCCCGCACCATTTCTTCCCCCCCCCCCCCCATTATCCCTTCCCCTACTCCCCCACTCCTCCACCCCCCAACCCACCCCCCCTCCCCACCCCCCTCTCTCTCTCCCCCGCCCCCCCCTCCTACGCCACCCACACCCATATGTCTTCCCGAGACCCCCTCCCCAACCCTTGACCCTCTCACCCGCCCAAACCTCCCCCTACCATCCTTCCCACTCCCCCCCCCCCCCCCCCCGTCCCAATCTCCCTCCCCCCCTCGCCCACTCCTGCCCCCCTCCCCCCCCTCCCCTCACCTCCCGCCCCCCCCCTCCCCTTACTTCCCCTATACCTCCCTAGCCACCACTTACAACTTTCACCCCCACCTCCCCCACTCCACCTCACCCCCCCCCCGCCCCCCACCCCCAGCCCCTCCCCGTGATGCCCTACACTCCCCCACTCCCCCCCCCCCCCCCCCTTTCCATTCGCCGCCACCGCCACTCCCCCTCGCCTCTTCCTCCTCACCACCTCTCCTAAACCTTTTTTCATTTCCTCCTCCTACCCCCTCCTTTCTCTCCCCCTCCTAACCCCCCCCCCCCCTCCCCACTGCGTCCTCCCCTTAACTCCTCCCCCTCCCCTTTCCCTCCCCCCCCCTTCCCTCCCCAGCTAACCTCCCTTACATCCTCTCTCCTCCCCCCCCCCCCCCTATTCCACGTCAACTCTCACCCCCTTCCCGCGCCCCCCCTACCCTCCTTCCTCTCCCACCCCTTTCTCCCCCCCCCTCTCCCCACCACTTCTCCCTCCTCCCCCCTCCCCCCCTCCGCCCACCCCCTCGCCCCCAGCCGCCCCTTTCCTTCACCTCCTTTCCGCCCGTCCCTCCTAGCCCAGCCCTCCCCCCCATTCCCCTCCTCCACCCCCTCCCCCCCCCCGCCCCTCCCCCCCCCCGCCACTCCCCCTTCGCCAGCTATCTCCCTTTCCGTACCCCCCCAGCCTCCCCGCTCTACTCTCCCCCCACCCACCCCTACCCCCTCCCTATTTACGCCACTTTCTCCTTTTTACGTTCCGACCCCCCCCTCTCCCCCCCGTCTCGACCCCCCCTTCTACTCTTCCCCACCTCCCCCCCACCCCCCCCTTCACCCTTTAGCCTCTCCCATCCCCGCCACTTTCCCCCCCCCCCCCGCACCCCCTTGCCCCCTCCCCCCACTCCCACTCGACCCCCCTGCCCCTCCCTTCACTTCCCACCTCCCACACCTCCGCTCTCCCCCCCCCCCCCACCTTCCCTCACCCTCGCCCCGCGCATCATCCCTACCCCACCTCCTCCCCCCCTCAACTTCTTTCCACTCCCCCCCCACCCCCTCCCAGCTTCCACCAACTCCCGCCCCTACCCCTTCCTTCCCCCCCCCCCATTACCCCTACCGAACTTACCCCCCAACCTCCTCTCTACCCAAACCCCCTTTCCCCCTCTTCGCTCCCCCCACCCTTGCCCCCCTCCCCCTCCCTCCCCCTCTCTTTACCAGCTTCCCTCTTCCCACCCCCCCCTACTTAGCTACCACCCCCCCCCCACCCCCCCTCCCTTCCCTCTCCCGCGACCCCTCCCCCTCTTCCCCCCCACACACTTTTCTCCCCCCTCTTTCCCCCTTCCCCCCCTTTCCCGTACCCAGCTATCCTACTAACTTCTTCATCTCCCCACCCCCCTCCACCTACTCCTTATCCCTTTCTGCTCCGGACCCCTAGTTTCACGATAGGTCCGCCATTCTTTCAATCGTTTTTTTTTAGTTTTCCCTTCATGCCTAGTCGTTGCGTAATGGACTCTCACCCATGGAGTTTTTTTTTTTCCCAACCCTTTTTTCCCCCTCTTTCTATGCGGGGCGCCTAACGGTCGAGTGGTATTAGAAGACGTGGACTCATGTCAGAAGCAGATGTGGTCCTTCACGCTTTTTTTTTTTTTTTTCTTCCCCCACGATTTTTCCTCACTGTGGGCTTTCAAAGGACTCCTCCTAAAATTTGTTCTCCCCACAAGACTGTTGAAATGATGGCCCAGCCGGACATAGCGTTTTCTGCTTTTCCTTAATTTTCTTTTTTTCCATCCTCTCGTTGTTCTTCCATCGTATTTTTTCCCCGACTTAAAGCCCAGTTTTCGAGTAACCCTGGTTTCCTATTGAGTCAGGCGGTCACCACCCCTTTCTTGGTGAAAAGCTTGAGAACTGATGACATCCCTGCTCTTTTTTTCACCCCCCAGCTTTCGAAGTTCTCCCCCTATTTTTAGCTGCGTGAAAAAGGAATTAGCTAAGATGCGTCTTACCTTTTTTTCCCCGCTCCAATTGACTTCCCCAACCCAATCCCTCGCCCTGTCCCTCTCTCCTCTAGTCCCCGCCCCCGCAATTCCCGGGCACGCATCCGTGGAGGAGAAACAATTTTGTGTAATGTGTCTTCTTTTTCTGGCATCGATTGTGCGTACAGAGTTTGCTTCTGTGACTTCCGTTTTCGTTCTTTTTCAGACCCCTTCCTCCCCCCCCCTTTCTAAGAATTTTTCCCCCTGCAATTTTCCCCTCTTCCTGTACATACTGAAATCCGTCATTTCGTGAGACCCCGCTGATTCAAATTTCCACCTGATTTTTGGGGCTCTTTTCTTCTTCGTCGTTGGCCTTTAGAAGATGGCCCCCCCAGAAAGCAGTAAGCTTTCCTGGTTTCTCTGTTTTGTTTTTGGGGAGTGGGGCGGTCCCTCATTTTTCTTGCCCATTCCTGTCCTTTCTTTGACTCGATCTTTTAAGCACCACAAACCCTTGTCACGTTGCGAAACCCCCCCCCCCCCCCCCCCCCCCCCCCCCCCCCCCCCCCCCCCCCCCCCCCCCCCCCGGAAGATTGTCCTAGAGTAGTAGTTTTTTCTTGAGCCAGACCATCCTTGTTCTCCTTTTTTTTCCCTGTCGTTCATCCTGGCTGGGCTATGGCTTTTTCCGATCATGATACGGGTATTTTGAGGTTATAATTCTGTTAGCTCCACGCTTTCCCGCCCTGTGTCCCTTCTCTTTTTTTGGTGTGTGACGGATTTGTCGCTTTTATCGTGGGCCTAAGTATTGTCAGGGCAGCTTATCATGCGCGTGCTTTAAAGCATCTTATGGCAGTTCTTGAAGCTTGGTTGGCCGCTTTTTTTCTCCCCCCCTTCTTTTTTCCCCACCTTCGACTCTTCTAGTCCAGTCCCCTTCTTTGTCGGTGTTTCTATGACTGTTGCCCAGTATACTGTTCCTACTTAGCTCACTTGAGACCCCCGACCCCATTCGACGGGCCGTTTTTTCGTCACCGGCGGTTGTTCTTATTTTCGCCCCCCTTCTTGTTTTCCCTTGTTCGGTTTTCCTGATAGTTTATTTTCGGATTACGTTCTGTTTCAAAAGGGTTTGTGCGTGCGTTTTTCTCTTGAGCATTAGTTGGGCCTCCCCCGAGCCCTTTTTCTTTTTCCTCTTTTTACCTACTTACCCAAAGTTTTTTTTTTTTTAGGCAGATAATTGTCCTGCCCCACCCTGGACATCTCCTCCCCTCCCCCCAGACGATAACCAGGGTGGGTGAAAAGAAGACTGTGATGACAAACCGACCCTTTTACTCCCCCCCCTCCCACTCTTTCTTCTTATTCCACCGAATGTCGCCAACTTTCCGTGATTGAAGGTGAATAGTTTGAGAAGTTTGCTTTCTTTGGGCGACGGCCCCAGGCCCTTTTTTTTCCCCCCGACAGACTGACTGCGAGATCTTCGCCCCTTGGACCCCTCTTTCCTCCTCAGCACACCCTCCCCAGCCTTTTTTTTTAACAGCCCCTTCTGGCCGCGTTTTTTGCTTCATGTTCCCCGGCATACTGGTTCCTTCCACTTTCCTCTCCACCTCGCGTTCCCCCCCCCACCCAAACTTTAAGCTCCTCCAATCCGCGGGCACGCCGTGGTGGTCCCATCCATATCGCTTTTCCCCTCTCCCCGCCCCCCTCTTTCACCGGCGCCCCGAAGCCCCTTAGCCCCCCCCCATGAGCAGGATGCCCCCCCCTTCGAAACACAAGGTTCTTCAAGCCCCATTGTATTTCCTCCCTCGGCCCCTCCTTTTTTGCCTCCTTAACTTGGCTGCCCGTCTTGCAGCCACACGTGATGTGTTGGTTTTTTTTGTGCTTTGCCGAACCATCCCGGCGCTCATATGGATGACATTTTCCAATTTCCAACATGCGGTTTCTTTCCCCCCCACTGACCCCCTTCCCGTTCAACCCCCCAAGCGTGAACCCGGGACGAGTTAACGTTTGACCATCTTCGCCCGTAATGACGAATCAGTCCAACCACAATGCCCACCCCTCCCAGCGGAATTCCGTTTTTCCCCCCCCCCTCTTTGTTTGCGCTCTTCCCTGGATTTCATCCGTTAGGAGTATGCTAATGCCCACGATTCTTGGTGCCCCGCCTTGTCGTGCACCCATCCTCTGGTTTCCCCCTCCCTTCTCCTCCCTCTTGCATGTTTCAACCTTCGGGCCCTGAATAATTCAAAGGAGGTGACACAATTTGGAAAAAATTTTTTTCAGTCCATCCTTCTTTTTCGGTCCTTGTGGTAATGGCTTCGCCCGATCGAGTTATTCAAGCTTTCTGGATTTTATGGACCGTTACTGTGGGAGTTTTCGGAACGCAAGGCCTGGCATTTTCCTTCTTTTACTCCCCTTTCCCGGGTTTTTTTTCACTTATTTTCCCGCTCGATTGGGGCACTAAGCTGGGGCCCTTTTTCGCGCCCCTTTCCTTGAGATTGGTAGGCCCTTCTGTTGAGACCGTCTTTTTCATTGATGTGGTGTGACTACCTTTAATACAAGTTTCCTGTGTCCCCCCTGCCTACCCCTTTCGTCCACTTGTCAAACAAAACTATTTAAAGTTGCCCACCTCTTCAGAATCTAACTCCCTTTTTTTTCACCTTCCCGCTTCTTTCCCGCTTTTTTCCCCCCTCTTCCCCCACCCCTTTCCAGGGTTCTCATGGAAAGGGAGGGTCGGGGAGTGACCCCGTTGAGCATCGGACCACCGGGTTGTCCGTTTTCGGCATTTAGCAAACAGTTTGGTTTAGTTTGTCCTCTGTTGTTTTTGTTCTTGGATTATTGAGGTGCGATTCCGTTGAATGCACTGTAAAGCCCCCTCGCCCTTTTAGCGCCAAGGTCCCGGCATCCTAGCGTGTCCAACCCAAACTGGATTGACCAAGATTAATGGTTGGATTTTTCATTAATTCACGAGATATTCCCTTTCCTTCCCCCACACTCTTTTTTTTTTTTACCGACCCCTGATATAACCCCATTTTGCGATGGATAAGTGCTCTTCAAGGGAGACTTTGGGTTATTAGGTCGTGGTTATTTTAGCAAGAGGTTTTTTTTTCATCCCCCCTTTTTTCCGGTACCCTTCTTTTTCCCTCCCGAAAATTAATACCCCTTACCCCCCGTTCTGATGCACCGCTAGGGAGTTACCGTTTTTTTTCATATCTCACTTCCTCCTCCCTATTCTGTACGTTTTTTTTGGTTTTCGGGGTTTTGGGGTTCCCAAGGGTGGCGGGTTCCGGGATTAAAACCAACACTTTCATTTTCTTTCCTGTGGTTCCTTTTGTTCTCCCTCCACAGCCCCCGGCCCATGGAGGATTAATTTAGATCACCACGGTCCTCGACAGCACTCTCTTCTTTTCCTTCTTTTCGCCTCTTGTCTCAAAACTGGCCTTTGTTTTGCGCGAGAACCTTGCTTTAATACGCTGATAGACGCAGGTTCCGCTAGTTCCCCTCCGTCTTCATTTTTTCATCCTTTTTCTGCACTCCTTTCCTCTTTTTTTTCCTCTATGATTAGAAAAGGATTTAGGGATCGCGGATCCATTCGCAGAGCGTGGGAGGGAGCTTTCACGCCCCCTTCCCCCCCCTCCCGCGACTTTGACCTTCTCCGACACCTGCGAAGGATCATCTATAGTTTGGGAAAAACAGGTTTTCAGGTATTTTTTCTCCTTTTCATCCTTTTCCTTTTTAATCCCCCGTTTTTTTGTGAGTCTCTCTTCCTTTTCTCCCCCCTGGGCCACCCTCCCTATTCTCTGATCCTTCAGCAGTGCCGGGTTTTTTTCTCTGTCATCGCGGTATAAATTGAGGACTTTTCTCCCTCACAGTGTTAGGATTAATTATCATCCAGATACCAGGTAACGTCAGTCTATTTCCCCCCCCCCCCCTCCTTTGCCCCTGATGCGAACCACGGTATGAAATTCACTCCCCCTTTTTTTGAGCTGGGAAAACCCATTAAGAGCTGAGTTTTAGATTGCAGCAGGTAACTCTTCCCCCCCCTCCTTTGAGCCCTCTTGCGGCGAGGCTTGTTTACTTTGGAAGGGGAAGTTGGAGAAAGTTGGTTTATTGAAACATTGAGGGTCTGTTGGTCTTGCATCCGCACTTCCCCCCCCCCTCCTTGTGACCCTTTCCTTTTTTTTGGCTATTGCCTCCATTGTCCACCCCAACACTTCTCTTCTATTTCGCCACGGCCAAACTTGAAGAAAAGGGGGATTTTCTCGCGTTTCGTACACTGTTAAATTTCCTTCTCCTTTCTTTTCCCCCGGTTTGCCATGTGTACTCCCCAAACCCTCTTCGTCAACTGACCCCGCCCGAATAACTAAGTCCCCTTTTGAGACAATTGTACATCGCAACTTTGTCCGAGAGCCGTGCTTGAAGAGTGTCCCTTCATTCTGCCGTTCCTGTGTACCTGAATGACACCTCCCACCAGCACCATTGATCTGGTAACACATCCTTTGCCCGCTACGAGGATATGGGTAACTTTTTCCGTCGTTTCCTTTCAGTCTGCAGTCAGACTTCCATCTTACCTGACCCTCTGATCCGTCCCCCTCTTCCCCCCCCCCTGTTTCTGCCACCCTCTTCCGACCTTGCGGACAACACGTAATTTCCTGATCTGGTTCAGCCGTCCGCCACCGGCTGTGACTGCTGTTGCAAATCCTTTCCCATCCCCTCTTTTCTTCTGAACTCTTTTTCCCTGATATTCTTCCGCATCTCCCCGGTGTCCCTGGAACTTCCTTTCTTTTTTGTTGAAACTTAACTGCACGGGAGGGACCAGCACTGTTTCAGTTCTTTTCTCTCTTCCGTCACCCCCCCTACATTACCCTCCTGTCGTTCCCTATGAGGAAGATAGAGTCGCTGGCGCTAGGAAATTGTCTCCCAATTAGAGGTGCTGTTTGTTCTTCCCCCCGGCCCTTTTTCATCCTGAGGTTCTCCAGGCTCCGATCAAATTGGACTCTCCTGGATATCTCTCTTCCTCCCCCCCCCCCCTCGCCTTACCCCCGCACTTTGCCCGCCTCCGTCTGATGGGCTTTGACTGACCACCTTTTTTGGGTGAATTTTTTCCTTTGAGATCCAGATTTGGCGCGTCGTTTGTTGTCCATCACCTATGGCCAGTTTTTTTTCCTACCCTTTTTTTTGCTGCCATTTCTCAACGACCCTCCCCTTTCACCCCTTTGGCCCGCACACCATGACTAGCGTTAGGAGCATCGTTTTTAGTTCCAAATATGTGTTTGCCCTTGATTTCGATTTGGCGTTTGGAGTCTTCTGTGGGGTTGGGCGGGTTCCCCACCCCCCACCCCCCCCCCCAACCTAGGGCGCCTTCGACAAGCCGTAGTCCGTGGGGTTGCGCTGGCTGGGTTTATTTTCCTTTTTCGGTGGGTGATGTCTTGTGGGTAGTGCAATTTCATGCGCCTAGGTAGCTCCGGATTTAGGCAGGAACACGTCCATTGCGTCCCCTCTCCCTTTTTGGTGTCTTTCTGCGCCCGTGTCGTTCAGTGGGGGAGAATACGGGTCTTTTTTATATCTTTGGTCTCTTTTTTGTGTTCCCCTCCTTTCCTGTTATGTTGCTTCCTTCTTCTTCTTGGCTTTTGGGCCCTTGCTCTCGGGACATATGTGAAGACAGATTTGGTCAACTTACTGTGACGGAGATTTGTGGAAATCATTTTGTCAGCGTGGGAAGACCCTCTTTCCTGCTAGCTCCCCCCTTCCATCCCCCCCCCGCATCCCTTTGGTGCTGGTCTGAGTTTTTTTAAGCATGGGGAGTTTGGTTTAGAAATATTTTGTCAAAAAAGGTCTATTCCCTCCCCCCCTGCCCATTTTCTGTTTCTGGTTTTTCTTTCTGCCTGTGGATTCTCCCTTCCTTTTATGCGGAGGCGCAAGGATGACACAGGCGCAGCAGTTCTGACCATGCTTGTTTTCTATCCCCCCTAACCAGTCCTCATTCGTTTGTTACTTTTGGTAAGATCCCAGGATTATGATAGGTGAGTAAAACAGGGTCACCCAGTGATTTTTCGGATCTTGTCTCCCTGTTCGTTGTCATGCCCCCTATACTCCCTTTCTCCTTTCATACTTTTTGTTTTTGTTCGAGGATTCTCTTGCTTGAACTTTTTTCATCCCGCACCCCCCTTTTCCCCCTTCCCCCGAACCCGATGACCCACCTTTTTTTTTTGCCCCCCCCCCCTTTAAAGTCCGGAGGTTAACCCTGAAAATTTATACCGAGTTGTCTAACCGTGACAAACGCCCACCTCTTCTTTCTTTTAGCTCTCCCCCCCTTTTTCTGAATGGCCCGGCGCCGCCTCTGGTTTTAGCTCTCTACATTCTTTTTTGGTCGTATCCTTCCCATGTCCAGATCGAAAGTAAAACATATGCATCGAGGCACGCTATCCCCCTTTTGTCCCACGAGTTCTTCCCCAGTTGCGCACCAGATAAAAGTCCGTTTTGAAGAATCCCTATCATGGGACACTCCTCCTTTCTTTTTTTAGCCCTGTTGGAATCCCCTTGCGGTCCCCCCCGATCGCTAATAGCGGGGTCACCCCCAGAACGTCAATTGATTTTCCCATCTTTGACTGTTTCCAGCTTTTTTTTATCCCCTTTTAAACTCCCGACCCTCCCGATAAGTCTCGAATGACTAGACAATGGAGGGGAACCAAGGATCAAGTTTCGAAAACCCCTTTGTATTGGTTTCCCTCTTACCCGCGAGCTTTCCCCCTTGTTCCTTTTTGTCGAGATACGCCATGTGTTCCGTTGGTGGGCCTTCCAAAGAAGGGGGGCCCGATGACCTATTGCAAGTTTGACCGCTTTTCCCCTTCCCAACAGACCCAAGCAAACCCTCCCAATCGACCCGCGATTTCCTCTTTTTTTTTCTTTGCCAGTCCCCCTTCTCCCTCCCCCACACGCTGCCAACAAAAAGGCCTAGTTACCTCGAAAATTCCTGGTTTTTTTTCCCCATCCTTGTGCTCTTCCTTCGCCTTTGCTCGTTGCCGCGTCCTGTCCTCTTTCACGACGTGGGGTTCCGCATGTTCTGGGTATTCCATTTTCCACCTCCCCCTTTCTGACCCTCACCCTTCGGTCCCCCCTCCTTCTTTCAATGCAAAAGCCTCGGACCGCGTTTGCGATCAAAGGTAGTTACCACTGCAACACCATTCATGTCGCCACCATCGTTTCCTTTCGGGTCCTGGTCGGGATGGATCTTTTCGTCGTTTCCCCCCCCGCCCTGCGGTCTTTCTGCGGTAATGTGTGAGCAGTCCGCACGGTTTCCCTCCGGATCGAACGGCCCCCTTTTGCACCTTTCGCCTTGGAGTACTTTTCTAACGATTTCGCCCCTCAAAAGATGGATTCCTCTTGTGCCTTAATTTTTTTGCCGCACTGGGTTTTCCTTGCGGTTTTGTGATTGTTTTCTATTCTATCAAACAGCCAGTACTTGTAAACTCGTCCGGTCCCTTTGCTTGAGTCGAAACACCCCTATTTCTTTTCACCCGAGAGTTTTGTTTCACGACCCTGTAAAACAAGCGTTCTTCGAAAGAGGGATTGACCCCGTCACTCGTTTTACACAGGTGGTCCGTTTTAGTGTGGCCGGCGGGCCCCCCTTCTTTCTCTTTACACTTACCCGGTGTCCCGTCCTTTGCTAGCCAAAGGGGTTTGCCTCCTTTCCTTTCATCTCGTTTTTCCATATGCTTGTCCCCTTCTGTCGCGGTAAGCACTGACAGGTTGTCAGCAGCATCATCCGTCTTTTCCCCAGGTCTCATGGTTTTTTTTTTCCTTCTTTTTTACCCCCCTCTGACTTGCATTCTTTTACATAACAACACGCTTCACCTCGGCCTTGGACAATCTTGGTCTTGTATTCTCTACCCCCATTGATGGCGGTTTTCTTCAGGTTCGTTCAGTTGCCCCCCTAACGCGGGTTTTGTTTTTTTTCTTCCCTGCCCCTTTTTTTTCCCGAAGGAATAGGTGGCCATTTGCCCCCCTTCTACTTTCCCTTTTTTAGTTGCAGGGAAGTCTCTTCCGGTCCAAGTTTTGCGGGCCTTGAATCGCTGTTTTTTGGAAATTTCGTGTTCTCTCCCACACATATTCCCTCTTCGGGTTAAATTGATGGTTCGGCCGCCCACACTTCCCCCCAAATGGCGGCTTCCCCTGTTCTCCAAACGTTTCCTTTTCCCTCCCTTACAGTCCCAACTTAATAAGGAAAGATAAGCCTCAGTTCAAAGGGCGGTCCAGTTTGCGGATTTGCCTTTGCCCCACCCCGCCTTTCCAAGTTTTTTTCTTCCTTTTTTTCTCTCTCCCTTTCGAGGATTTCCCCCCTTGGGAGCATTGCCCTAGGTTTCA
>Ga0179593_1672085_pt1 | contig 28919 bp, 35 predicted proteins | sample CZODoug2_1_08_16_FD_185931 | JGI IMG/M metagenome (GOLD analysis project Ga0179593, IMG submission 185931) | Vadose zone soil fungal communities from Angelo Coast Range Reserve, California, USA - CZODoug2_1_08_16fungal (PacBio error correction) | ecosystem: Environmental > Terrestrial > Soil >... | reverse complement strand
TGATCTTTCTAAAGCCTTCTGAGCTTTTTCGTTTTCTGACACTCCCCCGCGCCAAGCCAGCTAAAGAGTCTCTTAAATTACGCTCCCCCACCTATAGCCTCTGATCCCTCCCTAGACGTCTTTTCTTTATTAACCCCCCCTTTTCCTTGAAAGCTTTCTAAACCCTTTCTATTTTTCCTCCCTTTCAGCACCCCTAACCTATCCCGATTGAAAATTTTTCCTTCTTTTCATTCCATTGCCTCCCAATGTTCTTCTCTTTAACCTCAAGTTACGAAATAAACAAGACTCGCCTGAAGGACTTTTCCCCCCGTAATTTCTCTTTTTCTGCGAGATTTTTCCCCACTCAACCTCTCTTCCCCCTGGAATTCCTTTTTTCATACATGACGACCTCCCAGCTCGAAACTTCTCCGACTCCACCCTGATACCTAGTCCCTCAGAGTAATTTGGTGAGGCCTCTGATTCGAGTTGGATTCCCCCTTCGGCTTTTCAGATTTTCTTTCTACGTCATCGCTTCCTTCCTTAACTCGACTTTTTTCTCTTCGATTTTTCCTTTCCCCTTAGATTTTCCCCTTTCGAGCCCCCTTAGAGCTTTCTTGCATCAGTCAATCAGCGCCACTTTTTAGTAAGCTCCCCTCCATAGTCTTTCCCTGCTGCTCCCCCGACACGGAATTCCGTACCCCCCTCTTCTGATGAATTAGTTCTCACGGCCCCGAAAACTTCCCCCAGGATTTCCCCCCTCCTTGGACCCCCTCTCTGTTTTCACTTTGACATGCCCTAAGTTTTCGGTTTTGACCGCACTACTGAAACCCTCTCTCTCGTCTTGCACCTTCCCTTTTCCCCGACGTCTCGCGCTCTTTCCCAACCTGCATCCCAAACTCAGAGGAGTTCCGTGTTTTTTTTCCTTCCCTTTTTCCCTTTTGACCCCTGAAACTTCTCTTATCTCTTGCTTTCCCTCACTCCCGAGTCCTTTCAGAAGTTTTTATCGATTCCTGCAGTTGTGTTCTCCTTCTTCCTTTCTTCCTAATCTTTATTTTTTTTCGATACCTTGTTTCCAAGACTCCTTGAAGCCCCGAAAGGTTCTCAGAAGCTTTAGAATGCCTCATTATTCCCTAAGATTCGAGGACCCTCCTTTTGGAGCTATTCGAGGATCGAATGCTTTCTCTTCCGATGCCTGGTTTTGTCCGTTCTTTTCCTTGAGGAACCTTCAGGTTTAGAGAGCAACCCTCCTTTTTTTCTCCTTCCAAGTGCTCTAAGATTTTAGTTTTGAAGATGTTCGCTCTTTTTCTTTTTTTAGACCTTCGCAATCCCCCTTTTACCAAGGGATGCCGCTTCTGATTCACCCTTTTCCGCAGGATACTGTCCGTCCTTTAGCACTTTTTGAACGACCCCCCCCTTTTGCGAGTTTCCCCCTCCCCTATTTAAAGTCCCCTCCTCCCTCTTTGGTACGTGTTCTCTAGTGAAGGATCTTTGCCCGAATTGCGCTTCCCTTTTTTTACTCCGGACGGTTTCCCCGGCGGCCCATTTACTTTCCCTCCTTTTTTCTAACCACAGCTTAGAACATCTCAGGTCCTCCTCCCCTGAACACTCCTTCCTCGAACTGTTTTTTGAGTTTTTTCTTCCCCAATTCCTCCCCTCCAACCTACTCTCAATATCCCACGACCCCCCTCTCCCGAGGTCCTTCTTTTTTGATTCCGTTCCTGTCTCGAACCCAATGTTTGTCCCCGACTTCTTTTAACATTTTTTCTCATCAGGCCTCCCTTTTCTACAAGCGTCCGCTTTTTGCGTCCCTTTCCTTTTCTCCCAAATTTACCTCGGCCGACCCTTCCTCCCTTGAATTACTCAAAGTCTCCTTGTAACGGTTCCTTTATTTTCTCTTTACGCGTATTATTAGCCGCATGACAATGAATGCTTTCCAGTAACCTTCCTTCCGGGTCTCTTCTTGTTATCTCCTTTCAGATTACCCTGATTTCAGAGCCATAGGTGGGGGCCCCTACAGATTTGTTTTCCTCCTTTCTTTTTTTTCTCTAGCTTGCTTCAGAGTCCTTTTACCCGACACCCTCCTTTCTCACTTGGCGCCTTTTTTTTTTTCGTGCGTCTATTCTGGTGTTTCTTCCGAAACTTTTTAGCCTTTCCTTCCCTCTGATTCTCCCTTACCGACCTTTACCCTCTAAATTTTTCTTCCTTTGACTCCCCTCCGCCAAATTTTGCTTAATCTGGATCTCCTTCCCCATCACCTTTTTTCTTTCTGATACCCTCGCTTTATTCTTCCCGAACCCTCCTTCTACCAGACCCCGTTACCTAGATTTAAAAATTCGTAAGCCGTTTTTTTTTTTTTCTCATCTTGAAACCTTCCTTTCCCATGCCTTTAGATTAGACCTCCTTCACTCCCACCTCCGTCGGGAGCCTTTCTTAGCTTCTCCCGCGATCCTTCAGCATGGAACTTTTTGAAATTCCCCTCCCACCTCCCCTTTATCTTTTATTCCCCTTTTCCAGTGACGCCCCTGTCCGAGATATCAAACAACTTAAGCGACTTTTTTCCAGAGACTTCGTAAGACTCTTCCCACCTTTCTTCCCTTATAATAGAGTTTTTTCATAACTCTCCTTCTCCTCATCCTTTTCAGGCATTCCCAATGGAAGACAGTTAATTAATCTCCTTCTCCTCCCTCCAAATTATATTTTCTTCTCCTCCTTCCTGATGATCCGCCTATCTCGTAACCCCCAGAGACGAACACATTGAACCTCCAAATTCTTCTTTCTTTCATTCCGAATTCCCGAGACTATTCCAAGACCCCTTCTGGACTCAAAGTTCCCCCCAGATTTAGACGTCATGTCTTTATCGACAGCCTTTTTTCCTCCACCTTTCCTTCTCTTTTCAGACCCTTCATTTGTGTCTCACCCCGAGCTCGAATCCCTCTCTTGAATTTTACTGCACCCCCCCCCTCCATTTTCCCTCGCTTTCCGACCCCCTATCATTATCAGCCAGTCTCTCTCTTTCTCGTAGAATCTTCACATTCTTTGACCTTCTTCCCGCGCTCCCCATTTTATCTTAGACCCAAAGCCTGCATAACAGGTGAATGTTCTGCCCCATTTTCCGATTTCTACTTTCAGCTCTGATGATGGTTTTTCCCATTTTTCCCATCCCTCTTTTTCATCCCTCTGATGTTGTACGAGTAAGACTACAGAGTTCTTTTCCTTCTGAAGTTGGCCTAACTTGTTCCCTTTTCCCTACTTATTCTCTGATCATGAATTTCCCTTTGAACGAACGCTTGATCGATCTCCCCCCCTACTTCAATTCTTCCCCCTCCCCAACACTTTTCTGGCACGCTCACCCCACTCAGATAAGGGCCCCACTTCCTTATCTTTCTAGACGGTGATTTTTACAATGGCCTGCAAGATTTTGCATTAGCTTTCCCTCCTTCCGCTTCCCTCAAAAGCATTGCCTTATATTCCAATCCCTCTGTCAATTTTCCTTATACTCACGCCTTTCTCCTTCTTTGCAGTGATTTCTGGAAGCGCCTTCACTCCACATCCCTCAAAACCCTTTCTTTTACCGGCAATTTGCTGAAATTAAATGCCCTCCCCTGATGACCCCCCTTTTTCTTTGTCCTTTGGTTTTCCTTTTTATAGCACCGCCCCCTCCTATCTTATTTTTCAGTGGAACTCCCTTTGTGATAACGTTCTTTCTTTTTTCCGGTTTCTCTGGTTCCAGGGCCACCTCTTTTCCAGCCCCGAGTGCTTTTTGCGCAATTTGCGAAAGTATTTTCCCCCCCCCTTTTTGCGGCTTTCTTTTCCATTCCTGCGTGCCGCGACGTTTCTTCTATCCCCTTTCCTTCCTTCCCGTTTCCTCTCCGCGTAGAGATCATGAAACCTCTTTCCTTTGATTTTGCCAAGAACTTCCCCAGCCTTCCTTTATGATCCTTCCTCTCCGGTGCGTGAGTGATTTGATTTTTTTTTAAAAGCTTCATCTTCTCGTTCCACAATTCCTCGTCCTTTTCTCTAATTCGACTTCTTTCAGGCCTCACTGCATATTCATTTTCAAGCCCCTTCCCCTCCAAAATTTTTCTAGTGGCCTTTTCCTCCCCATATCGATTTTTTTTTTCCTTCCGGTCCACTTACGCGATTAACCTCTACGAGCCCGAAAACTCCCTTTTTCCACGCCCTTTTTTTTAGCATCCTCTTCTTTCCTGAGATGCGTATTTCTAATACCTTTTCCATGTTCTTCTGACTTTTCCTTTTTTCGCTGCTTGAGTTTTTCCTCCCAACCCCCCTCCCGTTCTTCCGAATTTCCTTGTGGTCCTTTCCATTGCTCCCCCTTCCACGCCCCCCCCCTAAGGAACACCCCCCCCCCCCCATACGTCCGGTTTACAGGGTTTTCCTCTTCCAATCAACTTTCTCCCCACTCCCCTTTGCCCTCTCTCCCGCGATCAAGACCTCCCTCAGCCCTCTTTGTCTTGATTACTTTTTTCTTGATTTTTCCCCCAGACATCAGTCAACTCTTTCCCAAGACGCCCTTATGGAATTTCCTTCTACCTCCCTTTGCCCCTGACTTTGGGTTTTTTTTGATGACCCCCCCTTTTTTTCCCTTCAATTTCTTCAAGACCATCTTTTTTTTCCCTCCCCCCCGCCACTAGCGATCCTAATCCCGTCTTATCATTTTTCCCTTGCACCCTTTCTTCTTCCCTTTGCCTGATTCGACAACCCTTCTAGTTCGAAAGGACCTTCTTACCCACCTCTAAAGTCGACTCTTCCCCCAAGCAAGACCTTTCTTCGGAAACGTTTCTCCGGTCCCCCCCTGAGGACCTCCTCTTGCCCTCCACTAATTTGGCACCATTCATCCTTTTCGCATTTTTTTTTTACTGAAACCTTTTTATGAGACGTGCTTGTTTTGGCCCCCCTATTTAGTCTTTTTTTCCCTTAAAGTTTACCCTCTTTTTTTTTTCGTCTATTTCGTGACTCTGTCTGCAATACTATACTTGTGTTGTCTCTTCTCAAGGGAAGTTCTTCTCTTCCCCTAATACCTCTCCCCCTCATAAACATTTTCCCTTTCACCTCTTTCCATCAGTATTACCTTTCGCATACAAGCGTTGATTCTAGTCCCATAATTTTCGAACTCTTTTCCTTTTCCCGGCCCTTTTTTCTCATGCACTTACTTTTTTTATTCTGTGCTCATCTCCGAAGCTTTTTTTGGACCCCTCTTTTAATTCGGTCCGAATCTTGAAGTCCCACCCCCCCCCACCCCCCCCCCCCTTATACATCCCTCCATTTATCTGAAATAGATGAAGCCTCTCTTCTTCCCCTTCTTGAGATTTCTTACAGTCACTCCCCTTTGTATAAATGGGTTCAGGATTTTTTTCTTTCTGTTTTATTTTTTGCACATCTTGCCGTGATTTGTAGATTCTTCCTCTCCATCTTTTTTTTTAACGTCGTTTCTTTTCTTTTGCTGGTTTTTTTCACGCTCCCCCTTGTCTGCCCCCATTTTGGCTTTTCTATTCTCCCCCTTATATACTCCTTCATTCTTCTTTACATGGTGGTTTTCCGGCGGCCCCTCTTCTTTGACAGTCTTTTTTTAGAGATTTTTTGCTAATTTTACTTGTGACCCTTTTCCCCGCCATTATCAACTCCCCCTCGCGGTCTTTTGAATATGCATTTTTTAACGATTCCGCCGTATCCCCTTCATCCTCTCCATTTTACTCTCTGTTTCTAGGGTGAACTGAATGTGCCATTTTCTCCTCCCCTTGTGACCTTGCTATGCCACTTATTTTCCTCTTTCCCATGGACAGTCATTCTTAAACCTTATTGTACCCAATATCCCTCTCTTTTACTTTTTACTTCTTTTTAGTTCTTTTCATTCTTTTAAATTTCCTTTTTGATTGACACTTTGTCTATTCCCTGGGAAATCCCTTCGAATTTTTCGGATCTTTGATTTTTCCAGGAACCTTTTCCAACCCCTTATAGATCTTATTCAGAATTCAGCAGAGATGTCATTCCCAGCTGCTTCTAGAATACCCTTCCGCCCTTCCCTTAGAACTTTCTCCATTTTTTTCTTCTAACTTTCACTTTAGAGACACTTCCCTGTCCATTGCTTTTGGAGCATCCTCGATTTTCCTACTCGTCTCCCTATAATTCTTCGACAGTTTGTTTTTTCCCTCGAACGTGCTATCCCATATCTTCACAGATATTGATAAATCCTTCTGTTTTCTCTGTCGGAGGTATTTACCCCCTCACCTAGACCGATAGACATGTTATTTTTCTCCACCCTCCCGTTCTCTCCCCTAGAAGATAACCGTTCGGGCCGCGCCCGACTTTCTTTTCGAGGTTTATCCCTTCCTAATTAGTTTTTTTGAGCCTCTCACAGATCTCCTTTTGGACATCTAGACATCGCGTCAAACATGTCTGACTCTTGCCCGACTTTTGTTGCCATCCTAGAATGTTCGTTCTGCAAACTTTCTTTCCATCCCTTTTCTTGGTAGCGCCAGTTTTCACTCCTTCGGAACCATTTTCTGTTTTCTTGCCTTCTTTCTTCCTTTTCCGACTTTTTTTCCTCGGACCTCTTCTAACTTGTCCTTCCCCCCCCCTTTCCTGTGCACCGATTAGCCTTTTTTTTTTTTATCCTTTTCCCTCACTGTGCTCGCCTTAGCACCCCCTCTATTTCAACTCGTAACATGTTTTTTGCCAGGCCTTCCTTCTCTGCCCTCCTTTCCCCCTCTTGAATTTTTCGCCGTGTGCCGCTCAGCCTCGGCCATTTTTTCCTCTTCCAGATTTCTTCGCAAGGATCTTTTTGCGTAGATATCCTTACGGATTTTCTCCTTCAATCCGTTTTTTGCCCGAATCTAGGCATTTTTTCCAACCCACTCACACAGAGGGCGAAAATCTTCTATGATCTCTTTCATATCAGAATCTTCTCTGATAAAATTCTCCTTGGTTCTCTTCTTTTTTTTTTTTTTTTTTTTTTTTTTCCTTTGGTTCCCCTTTCAGATGAGCCTCTTCCGCCCTTCAGTCCCCCCTTCCCCACTTTTTTCCTCCTCTAGACCAGTCTAATGCTACGTTCTTCCTGACTTTTCTGGATGAGCCCCTTTATTCCTCATTCGCTCATTGGACCCCTTTCCTGGTATCTTTTCTGCCGCCCTTCAAACCCGAGTTCTAAGCTTCCCTTTAGATTCCATTCATCCTCCCCCTGAAGAAGATTTCTTTGTTTGCGATTAGATCCAAGCTATTGTCTGATCGGCTCGTAAAACCTTTTTTTGTCCTAGCAGTTTCCTTTCTTCCTCAGAATTCCCGACGGTCATCAATTTTCGGGGAACGAACTGATGTATATTCTTCTTTATCTTTCCTAAAGTCTACTAGACCCTGTTTACGGGTTTCTTTCACAAGGCCTTCCCCACTCGCATTTTTCAGGAAATTTCCCCGGACTTTCCCCTTTCTAATTTCTTCCAAGTGTTTTTTTCGCCTTTGACTTTAGTCAATCTCCACCCTTCTTTTTTTTTTTTGCAAGTTCCTCCTTGTTTTTTTTCCAGCTGATCCTTTTCTTTAGCTTACTCCCCCCCCTTCTTCATCGTTTTCTTCTTAGACTTCTGAGTTCCCTTCCCTCTTTTCCTTGCCCCTTTTTTATCAATTTTTTTTTGGCGGGTGATTCCCCCCTTTTACGGAAACTTTTCCTTTTTTTTTTCCCGGCCCTTAGAAGTACTGAAATGTTTTTCAAGATCTTGCTCGTTCCTCTCCCCCTCATTCTCCCTTCGACCGCTTTTTCCCGATCTCTTCCAAATCCTCGATCTTTTTTCCTGTCCTGAACCCCTTCAGGCTTCCCTACCTTTTTCCCTACAATTTCCCTCCTTTTTTTTTTCCAGTACTTTTCACGTCCTTTTTACACGCCTAGGCCTTTTACGAAGAGCGCACTTTCCAGCCAGTTCTTCCCTTCTTTACCTTATTTTGCTGCGCCGTTCCTTCTTCGTAGCCCCCCCCTCTCGACTTCCTGCCGTCCTTTTCGGTGCCGCACTTTACTGACACCTTCTATGACTTTTCGCAACTTTACTGATAGAATCCCTTCTTGACTGTGGTCCCATCGGAAGAAATTTTTTATATTAGTAGCTTTTCAATTTAGTCACTTCTTTTCTTGCTGGCGACTTCCCCCTTTTCTTGATTTTTTTTTTGATAGATGAACCTCCTTATTCACAATTTCTTTTTTCCTTATATTAACGAGTGCCCGCGATTTTGAATCTTTTTTTTCCATAGTCTTTCGGTTCCCCTTCAGCTCGTCCCGCCCCCCCCCCCCTAAATCTTTTCCTAGTTTCCTATCAATGTTCTGTGTACTCTCTTGCTAGATTCCCCATTGCCTCACCCCGTCCCGATTTCTAGCTATTTCCTCTGTGTTCCCTGAGTCATTTACTACCTTTCCTCCTTTCTGGAGAGTTTATAAATTTTCCCCTTCCTGCGTTTTTTTTTTTTCTCTGCGCTTCTTCACCAGTAATCTTCAAAACTTTTCCCTTTAAGTTTTTTGCTCCAAGAAACGTTCCCCCCAGGGGCATTTTCCGATCTCAGCCGTTATTTCAGCACTCTATTCAATCTAGCCTTTTCTACCTTTTCTTCCATCTCCTTCTTCACCCTTTTTAAGCATCCGTGTTCCCTGGACCTACCGGTAATACTTTCTTATATATATCTTTCCTTCAGATTGATTTTCTTCAATGATTCCCCTTAAGTCTTTCCGCTCTCCTTAGGCTGTGTGCTCGACTTTGATAATTTCCAACTTTTCCCTTCTATTAATTTTTTTTTTGGCTTTCCTGTAATTCTTCTCTGCCTTTTTTTCAGGATACCTTCCCAGAGTTCCCTACCTCCTTTCTCTCCCAGCGTTCCTTTTTGAACGATTTTTTTGCCGTTTTTTTCTCCCCTTGCGACTTCCTTTTTCTCTAGCTCGCAGCCTCCCCGCCTCTACTTCCATTCCTTGCCTTCTTTTCCCCCTTTTCCGGTCTTCCCCCTTTTTCGGGTCTAACAACTATGCACCCAGTCATATGCTTTTTGGACTTTCTTTTTGCTGGCCCCCCCCTCCCCATGCTTCATCGTGCGTTTTGCTCGGGGGCCCTTGCTCTCAGAGTTTTCGGCGTTGAACGCCCCGTTCCAGAGTGTGTCTCACCCCCCCGGTCCACAGAATCCCTCCCAGAAGCTAGCCTGAAGATTCTATTTTCCATCCGTCCCTAACCTTCTGAATTGATCATTCAGTCTTTTTCCCCTCACCCCCACCATTTTTCTCAGGGAAAGTTCTTTTCGCGAAGCGGTAGAAGTTTTTTCTAAGATTTCCTAGCGTTCGCCACCATCGCATTCTCTTTTCTTGAAATCAACCCAAATTTTTTTCCCAGTTTAGATCTTCCTTGTCTCTTTGTATATCGCCCGCGTTGTGTCTCCGCCGTCCCCCCCCTCGCGCTCGGCTGTTCCTTTTGTCAACTTGTGCACTTCCCCCTGAGCATTCCCCTTTTTAGACTTTTGACGAGATTTTCTTTTTCTGGAAAAATGTATCCTCAAGAGGTCACTTTCGGCTTTTTCCTCTGTTCTCCTTCGATGGTCTTTTTTTTTCGCGTCTTTGCGCTTCTTTTTCCAGGATCCTCCCTTCTTCGCATCTAGTCTTAAGTTCTAGATTGACCCCCCAGACCCAGAGCTTTCCTTTAGATAATCATCCCTATAGTTTTTCTTTCTGAGGTCTCTATCTTTTCGCCTTTTTTTTCTGCATTTTTTTTTTTCCGTTCTGTTTTCACTCCTCCATCACATTTTCACGACTTTAACTTTATACTTTTTGACCGTCCCCCTTTCCCCCTTCAACCTAGTCAAGTTTCGAAATTTTTTTGTCGCCCTCCTGCGCTCCCTCTTTTTTTTTCCCCACGCTCCCCGACCCACAGTTCCCCCCAGAAGTTTTTTTTCTTTGACGTCTTTGCCGCAAAAGTCTTTCCTAGCTCAATAGGGTTTTAGCTTATTTGACGCGCATGCTTCTCAAATTCCCATTTAGGAACTCCGGGTTTCGGACCTCCTTCCCCCCTTTCCTTTTAAGAGCCCCTTTTATAGCCTTTTGAAAACTCCATGTTCCCCCTAACTCCTTTCCTTCTGTCGCCCGTGCGCGAAGACCGGCTTTTTTCCTTTGAAGCCTCCCCTCAAGGGCTCTTGGCTTTTCATGACAGCTCAACTTCTATTCTCCCGACCTTCTCTTGTACACTTATCGGACCCCTTTTACGGCTTACCTGTCCGTTTTTCCCAGTCTTTCTTTTGTTCTATTTGATGTGCCCGGTTTTTTCCCCTCTCCTTTCCCCTCATCCCCAATTCCAGCATTTCCCGCTGGCTATCCCACCCCTTTCGACACTTCTAGACGGAAAGCCTTTATTTTCTTGAATTCCCCTCACCGAATTGACCCCTCAGCACGGTCCCGAGCTTGACGCCCTCTCCGACGATAGTCAGGCTCTCGACACTCAGATCTTCGAAAGATGTCTTTTTTTCGGAGTTTCTTCTATCTGAATTTTTTCAACTTTTTTTTTCACCCCCTTTCTTTTAGAGACTTATTCCAGGTTTTTCTCCATCTCTCATATTCCCGATCCTTCTACGCTAGTGTACTTCTCACCTTGCCCACCCCCCCCTTTGTCCTTTTCTCCTCGAATGTCTTCCCCCTGCTCTTTTTTCCCCAAGTCTGCTCTTTTTCTGAAAAAGTCCTTTCCCCCGCGAGGTGTCCATCCTGTTTTGATTACGTCTCCCAAACTCCTCTTTACGTCCCTCCGTTTCAAGACTTTTCTTCCGATTTCTTACCTAACAGAACCTCTTTTTTTTGACCGCGTCTTTTGGTCGTTTCTGAAAGCTACTTTTTTATTTGAATTACTTCCCCCCCGCCTTTGTCTCATTTTTCCCGAACGGTTCCTTCCCCCAGGTTTCCTTGCTTTTTACCTTTACCCCCTTTTTACCCAAGCGTTCCTTTTAGTCACACCTCCTTACTTACCCCTCTTTTACTATTTTCGCGCCCTTTTTTCCTTTGGATATTTTCTTGCTTCTAGTTTTCCTCCTCAACCTGTTGACTATATCAAAGCCTTCTTTATTTTTTACCCCCTGCTGTTTTTTTTCTCCTCCCCGGATTTCCCCTTACACAAGTCTTCCCTTCCGCTCCTCTCCTTTTCCATTCTTGGATAGACTAACCAAACTTCCGATGCTCTGTTAGCCCTATTCCAAGACAGTTTCTTTCCCGACCCCCTGCCCGGTGATGTGTTGGAGCCGTTTTTCCCCCCCTTCTTTCCACTATTTTTTTCACTCCAGACTCTTCCCGCAAAGCATGGCCTCCATCCAGTTTCCCCTTAAGCTTCTTTTTTTTCCTTCCCTTCCCTTCCCACGGTCTGGGCTCCCTCTCCTAGTTCCCCCTTATATGAAAGTCCTTTTGACTTCTTCCTTTCGAACTTTTTTTAATTTCCTTTAAAAAGTCTCCCACATGGACGTTTTTTTAAATTCAGCTCTATTTTTTTTCCAAAATTCCTCTCTCCCTCTAATCTCTTTTTCTTTTTTTATGGTATTCTTAAGCTCCTTCAGATTTTTTTTAGAGAAGGCCCTTGTCACCTTAAAGGATGATGCCTTTAGAGTTCGCGCATTTTTTCCCTCTCCGCGCGCTCTCCTCCCACCATTCTTAGTTCTCCCCGAACTCTTGCATGTTACGCCGCCTCCCCCTGATTTTTCCCGTACTCAACCTTTTTAACACCCCTTTGTGGAAACCCTCTGGACTTCCCTTTTCAAGGTCCTCCCCCTACCGCGGTCCATCCAGCCCCGCCTCCCCTCCGGCGCAGCCTCCCCGGCGTTTCTGATTCTGCTGCCTCACCGCCCGCTCCCGTCCCTGCTTCGGTCTATAGAGCACGCCTCTTTCTTAAATTCTGCGCGCCCGCCCTTGTCCCCGCATTTGTTTGGATTTGCCTTTTTTCGTTCCCCCTCCGGCCATCAGTCAAGCTATTTCTCTGAACCCCTTCCCCGAGGAAGAAGTCTTCGCAACTTCCCCCTTGTTCCTCCCCCCCCTTGAGGTTACACCCCACAAAAGATTCCATCCCTTTTCTCCTTTAAGATTTCTTCCGCAACGAACACCCAGCCGAGTTTCCCCTCTTTGTTAGCGTCCAGAGCTTCCCTTCCCCAAGCCTTTCTCTTTCCGGAAAGTCCTCCCATCCTAGTACCTTAGAATCCTTTTTTTTTTTTTTTTTTTTTTTTCTCCTGGCGTTTAGGTTCTTTGGTGTTGTTTTTTCTTGTCTGAGTTTTTTGTGTTCTGTTATTGGTGTTTTGGTGTTTTTTTTTTTTTTCTTTTTTTTTTTTTTCTTTTTTTTTTTTTTTTTTTTTTTTTTTTTTCAATTTTTTTCCTCTCAGGAGTTCCCCTTAAAACGCTCGCCCCCCCCCCTTTTGTTTCCGCTTCCATAGTTGAATTTCCCTTTCCAACTGAGTCCACTCCCTTCTAGCCCTTCTTTCCAAAGTCCCTTTTTTCCCCTCGGCAAGAGGTTTTCATATAAGCTTGCTTCTCTTCCCAATTTTTTCTTCTCCAAGCTCTTTTTTGTCATTTTTTTTCTTAAGATTTTATTCCCCCTTCTCCTTCTGGTGGTTTTCCTGACCTTTGGTGCTTTCTTTTTTACGAGCTATTTTCCCCCTCTCCTCTCGTAATTGACTTTCAACGAACGCGCCCTTCATGCTTCTTCCGTTCCTTTTTCTGAGTTTTTTCCCTTAATGTTCCTGCCCGTTTTCCCGCTGCGTTCCTTCCCTGTCTTTTTAGCAAATCGTTTTGTCCTCACTCTTAGACGTCCTCCCCTTGCCTCTCTTCCCCCCCTTGTCTCCTCACGTGGTTTGTTCTTGTCCAGGACATTTTTCGCCACACCCCCCCCCCTCCCCCCCCACCCCCCCACACCAACCCACCAACCACACACCACCCACCCCCACCCTTGGTTTTTTTTTCCCCCCCCCCCCACCCCCCCCCCCCCCCCCCCCTCACCCCACACCCCCCCCCCCCCCCCCCCCCCACCCCCTCGCACATGTTTGCCCCCCAACCCCCACCCAAACCCACCAACCCCCCCCCACAATACCCCACCCCCCCCCCCCACAACCCCCCCCCCCCCCCACCCAACCCCCCCCCACCCCCCCCACCCCCCCCACCCCCACCCCAACCCCACCCCCCCCCCCTCTTTTTTTCCCCCCCAATTGAAGCTCCTTCCTTCCTTTAAGACCACTCTTTTGCCTTTTCCACATTCCAGGCCTTCCCTTTTCCCCACCTTTTAATTGTCCGCCAAGTCCCTTTATCATGTAACTTCTAATTACAGTACTTCTTTTTCAGTAGCTATTTCCCCCGAAGATTATATTTTTTTTTTTAAGTAGCTTTTCCCCGATACTCCCTTCGACAACATCACAACTCCTTCTAGTTTCTCTCCCCCCCTCCTTATCCTGGTACATTGATCCCCTTCTTCCTCTCAACAGTTTCAGTATTTTTTTTCACGTATATTCCCCCCTTAACTCTCACTTTTCTTTACCTAATTCCTCTGTTCGCCAAGAAGTTTTTCCCCTTTTTTTCCTCTTTCTTACTCTTATCCCCTCAAGTTTTTTTTGCGGATTGGTGGTCTTGCACTACTTCCCTCTTCCTTTCATTTTTTTTTTTTTCTAGCTTTTCTTTTTCTCAAGGCCCCCCTTTTTACGGATTTTTTTCGTCCTTTTTTTTGGTTTTTGACCTTTTATCAAAATTTTTTTTTCCCTTTTTGGGCCTCTCTACCCCTCTTTTTTTTCTTTTCGGGACCTTTTTTGGGGTTCAGTTGCTGCTGTTTTTTCCCCTTTCCCCGACCCCCCCCCCCCCCCACCCACCAATCCTCATACCCTTTTTCCATTTTTCTGTTCTTGTCTTTTTTGTTATCTTTTTACTCTCGATGAGGCCTTTCCCCCTAATTCGCATTTTACTGAACTTTATGGGTTTTTTTCCCCCCCCATTCAAATTTTTGACCTTTTTAATTCGCCTTCTTCAGATTCGCGTTCCCCCCCTGAAAAAACTAGTACTTGTACGTTCCCTCCAAATATACCGGCTGGAGTCCTTTACCTTTTTCTTTCGACCTTGATTCAGGCTGCTTCCGTTCTAGATTATATTTCCCCTCCCGCATAGACTTTCATTTTTCTATCCGTGTCCTGATCTCCTTCCTAGTCCTGAAATCTCTTACTTTAATAATATAATGTTTTGAGCCCTTTTTCCCCCCTTATGAGTAGATTCCCGTTGCCCCCCCCTCTTAGGACCTCTCGACCCCCGGACTTGTCGTTTTAGTCCCTTTTACAGGCCCATCCCTCCTTTACCTATACACCCTTTTTCCCAGAGTGTAGGGATTTTTTACGCATGTCTCGCACTTAGTTTCCTGCCTTCTTTCTTGCGATATTCTTTTGGCCCGAGTGAAATTGAGCGATCCCTCCCCAGTCCTTTCGACCTTTGCGCGATCCTTTCCCGACCCGCCCCGATGCTGTTTGTTTTTTTTTTTTTTTTGGGGTATGTTTGTTTGTTAGGGGTACGTTTTGAGGCGTTTTTCAAGGCTTCCCCTGGATTGTTTACACGCCACTCTCTGCCAGACGGTCCATACGATCCACCCTCCCCCTGGAGACCAGTTCTTCTGCGTTATGGTCACCCGCTTTTAAAACTCCACCGTCCTTTTGGTTTATATTGCCCTACTGTTCCACTGATTTCATTATCTTCCTTCCACCCGTCCTCTGCATTCGCCTCTAGAGCCTATGGTTTTCGTAGAGGCACCTTTCCCCTCAACAACCCTGAATTTTTTTCCCCTCATTTTCCTTTGTCTGCTTTCGAACATCTTCCCCCTTTGGTGACTTTTCCTTTTTTTTCTGACAGATCCGATCCTTTTTGTCTTCTCTTCGATCCACCATTTCTGTCCCCCTTTTGTTCTCCTTGCCTTTCCATCTGACCGTTAACCTTTCTCCCCTTAATAAGCGTTTTCAAGCTCTTTTCCTTGCCTTTATCTCGACGATGTAAGTTCCCCCTGAAGACCCCCTTTTACCCGCCCCCCCCTTTGCTCACCTTAGGCTATCCCATTGAATGAACATACCCCTTTATTTTTGGGGTTGAGACCCCGCTAAGGTACCATTCTTTTTTAGAATCAAGCATTTTTCTTCATTTTCTACATTCGTCCCCGCGCGGAGCATTTTTTCTTTTTTTTCCCCTTTGAATCTTCCTCTCGAAGGCTGCGCGCGCACTTTTAATTGCCTTCCTAGGGAGTTCTTTTTCTTTATGTCCTGGCCCGATCCTCGAGCCCTTTTTCCTTTTCCAGGATCTTCTCCTTGACTCTTAACCCTTATTCTGCCCTCCCGATTTTTTCTGGTGATCCTTTCTTTTTACCTTTTCTTTGACCCATCCTTTCAGTTCCTCCACGTCCTCCCCATCGCACCCCCCTTCAGCCTTCCCCAGCCCTTTCTTTTTTTCGAGGCCCGATTCCTGCATTCTCGATTTTTCACCTCAGTCACAATTTCTATTTTATGCCCATGCCGTTTAAAGCTTCTCTTTCTCCGCACCTTCCAGAATGTAGTTTTCATACTCTGACTTTATTTACTCTCTCCATCTGATTTCTGTCAATTCCCCCCTCGCTTACAGTTCCTTTCTTTTTTCCGCCGATGCCTTAAAATTAATTTTTGGACCCTACCCTCTTTTCAGCTTCCCTTTCATCTTCAGTCGCCCTTTCGAATTTCCTCTCCTTTTACCTTTTCTTCATTTTGTCTGGTCCTGTTTTTTTGAAGTCCTCCACTTCTTGACTAACGTTTAGTTTCTCTTTTTGACCCCCCTTTTCCTTCATTGATCATTCCTTTCCCAAGATAACACTCCTTACGTATATGCGTGTTTTTTTTTACTTTTTGGAGGTTTTCAATCTATTAGTTTTCCGCCTTGCTTCTTTTTCTGCGTTTTATCGACCTTCCTTCCTAAGCACAGTCTTCACTTCTTAGATCTTTCCTCGACATAGCCCCCAAGCCCCCCCCTGGAAAATCCTAGCCCTACTTTTTTTGCCTTTCTATCGCCCCCCGCTTTCCCCTTTTACGGGCACCTTTTTCTTCCTCCCCCACTCCTCAACCCTTTTTCTCTAGAGCTCTTTTCCACTGCCTTCTGGGTCTTTCTTTCATTTCGACCTGAATTGACGTCTCCCGAGTTTCACTACCCTCTTAAAGTTCTGGTATTCCGACTCCCTCTTCACGATTCCCCCCCTAAGCCGGTAACCCCCCCCTTTTTAACTCCTCGATCTCCCTACCCCCTGGCTAATTATTACTTCTCTATGTTTTCTTACGGTCTAAGTTAGCGTTCCCGTAATTTTCCCCTTCTTCGCGGCATGCACCTCAACTTTGAACCTCTCCCCATCTTTTCTTCTTAAATTCTATTTTTTCTCTATTTGATCCCCTACTACGCGTTTGGGCTCCTTCCTTCCCCGACCTTGCAAGCATCTAGTCCCCTTTCCTGGATTTCTGTAAGCTCCTTCCCCCCCTCCTCTTTTTGACCCCCCTCTCCACCCCCCCCCCCACCCCCCAACCCCCCCCCCCCACTAATTGCCGTCTTGACCCCTTGCCCAAGACCTTTCCTGTCCCTTGCAGACCTTCTCCCCTTTGACTCGTGCCGTTTTCCCCCTGGCCTGTTCTTTCCTTCGGAATTTTTTTTTATTACTCTCCCAATGACCCCTTTCCCCCGGAGCAGTTGCTGATTTCAAAACAGTTTCCCCCCTCAAAGGCCATCCGTCCTTCTCCTTTAATGCCGTGCCAATTTTTGACCCCTTGACTTTATCCTCCGCCTTACCTTCTCCTCTCTGAAACATCGGCTTTCGACATGTTTCTTTCACTTTTTGCCTTTTTGTTTTCTGGGCCTCATTTTCCTTCTTTTTACTGTTGATCTGGATCGCATCTGATTCTCACATCTCTCTCTCCCTACGCCTTGTTTAATTTTTCTATTCCTCCCATCGAATTATATCAGTTTTTTTGGACCGTCTCTCTCTCATCGCCTTCCTTATATAACGCCGGCCAGCCCCCCTCCCCGTTTACCTCCCAGTCCCTCCTACCCCCCCCCCCCCCCATTCCCCTTACGGTTGATTACTTCAGGATCCCCTTTTCTTGCATAATCGATACCTCAATTACTTCCTGTTTTCCTTTACTCTACAGGGGACCCCTTTGAGACTTCCCTCAGTTCAAACGCTGACAAAGTTCTAGTTTTTCAGAATGAGCCGGCTGGCATTTATTCTCCAGACTGCGTCCCCCCCCCCTCCAGCTTCCTTACTTGCCCTGAAAACGTCCCCTTTTTTTTACTAAGTTCCCCTCTTTTCCCCGTCCTCCTCCAAGTAACAGCGACCCGGTACCCTTCTACGCGGCATGTTACTGGTTCTTTCCTCGATACCATACTTCTCCTGGAACCGCAGCACAATTCTCTTTGCGAATTTCCCCTCCTTCGCCCTCCTTTCGTCCCCCCCCCTCCCCATTCCGACTTTTTCCCGCGTTTCCCCTCTTTCTCTATTTTAAAACCCCCCTCTTTTTTTAACTTGAAGTTCTGATGTCTCCGGAACCCCTTCAGCCTCTGGCCCACCCCCCTGCCCTGATTTATAACCTTTCTCTTTTGACGCTATGTCTATAACCGCTGACTTTCTGCTATTTGACCTTCCACACCTTGAGCGGTCCTGTGCCTCGGATTTCCCAGACACGGAATGCCCTCCTGAGAAATTTTCCCGGTTTTTCTTTAGCAAGTCCTTTCTTTATTTGGCAGCTTTGAGATTGCTTTCTGTGATGTCTCTTTGAGTGCATTCTCGTTAATAATGAACCTTTTTTGTGCCCCCTTGGGTGAACTCTACCCCTCTCGCCGTCGTTTAGAGTATTTTCAGTACTAACTCCCCCCCTCCTTTCCCTCCTCACGCTTTTCCTTTCTTCCATGCTTCGCATGACCGTTTTTCTCCACCCCTTCCTCCCCCCCTCCCGCGAGGGATGTTCCGCTTCATCTTCTTATCCTTCTCGGCGACCACGAATTTTCTGAGGATTTTTCTTCAATAATTGTCAACCCACTTTAGACAATATGTTGAGGATCCCGACCTTTCCCCCCTTCTTTGAGATTCCCCCCCCCTCTTTGCAGGACTAACTGCTTCCGGCCCACCCCCCCCCCCCCCTGGAAGCCATTTCTTGCCTCCTCTTTCAACCACGCTCCGTGAACTGAATCGTTTTCCTGATTCCTTTACTCTGATCTCGCCTACGACGCACTTTCCCACTTTTCGTCCCCCCCCGAATTCCAGTTTCTCCCGTCTATTTTTTTTTGTTCTCCTTCCCCTCCCCTTTCACTTTCGCAACGCATTTTTGGATCGATACGCAGCTTGCTTCCTTTCCCAACGCTCTCCCTCAGGTCCCCCCCTCAGACGTCCAAGCTCTCGACGCCCCCTCCCTTACGCGCCCCCCCTATGGAATGAATTTTCTTTTTAACGGCCCCCCTTTGCTTCCAATTCGACCTGCTCCCTCTAGTTTTCTAGGGGTAGCGAATTTCAATCCTCCTTCCTTTTCTTTGCAGGAACGGCAACAATTCCCTTTCGGTTTGCTCCCCTTCCCCGACCCACCCTTCGCCTTTCATGATATTTTAGTTGTTTCCGAGACCTCGTTTTGTTCCTGGGGCTCTCCTCTCTTCAGTCCCCCGGGTCCTGAATTTCCTTTTTTTCCCTTTTAAATTTTCTGACCCCCCTCGCAGGCTTTTTCACTCTTCTTTTAGATCTTTTCTGTTCAATATCCTTTCTTCGTTATCGCCTCTCTCCCCGAGTAGTCTCTAGACCCTTTTCCAGAACCGCCTGAATCCCCCCCTTGTACCCATTACGTACCCTCTCTTATAAGTCTTCTTCCTCGCGGCGCACCTCCGTCTATCTACCCGATTCTTTACATGTCGAAATCTTTTTCCTCTAAATCCCCCTCCCCTCCTCTGCCCTCTAAAACCGAATCCCCTCGCGCGCCCCTTTTTTTCGTCATCGAGACGACCCCCCCCACCCAACTCAACCAAGGACCCCCCCCGCCCTGCTTAGCCGCGACCGCCTAAACATGCTCTAGAGCAAGGTTTTCTATACTTTCGAAAGATTCCCTTCCTCGCCCATCCCTTATGCGTTCTGACCTCGCTTTTTCTTCAAGGACCTCTCCCCTCCCAGACTAATGCGTAATCCTGCGATGTTCTAACGAACCATCATCTTAATCTCTCTTTCAGACCTTAAACTCCCCTTTTCCTGTCGCCGCTTCCCCCTTCTCGCACTTCGGGACTTTATTTTGCAGAGGCCTTCCCGATCCTCTCAGCCCCTTCCCCCTCTAGTGCTGACTTTCGGTTTATTACCAATTCCCCCCCCAGTCTTCCCCCTTAAGTTCTTCCCAGTTCTTTTTTTCTTTGTTCTTCCTTCCAGCCCCCTTTTTATGAAGCCACATGTCCCCTACCCCTAACCTTCCATTCACTCCCCTTTTGAGGCATATCTCATAGATCTCTGAGACTCGGCCCCCCTCAATTCCTCGATGCTTTTCCCTTCAATTCCGTGAACTTTTCCTTCCCCCCTTCCAGCAGCAGCCGTCTCTTTCATCGTGCCCAAAAGTACCTCTTATAACATCGTCCATAGTCCCATACAGCCCGTTCCCCTTGAGCCTTTTCTAATTCTGCTTTGCTGTTCTCTTTTTGCTCCGATTCTTTTTCTTGTCTTCTGCTGAACCCCCAGCCCCCCCCCTTGCCAAGATGAGCGCTCGGGATTTGAACTTTCTTCGCAGTTTAATTTTCCCTGCTCGACGAGCCCCCCCCCCCCCTCTGAGTATGAAACGATGACCTCCCTAGTTCTTAACTATTTGCCTTCTACTTGCTACCCCCCTTGCAGCCCTCCCCTCACCTTCTTTCCCCCCCTTCAGAATGTCTACTCTTTTTGGGACTTCTTCCTATCACATCCTCAGACTTTCTCCCAGCCTCACTTGCTGAACCTGTTTTCATCTCTACTAGAAGAACCTGTACGGGATTTCATCTTTGGCAAATGCCTTCCCTCTTTTTCCGAGTCGCCCTCCTACAGCGGTTGTCTCTTGAATTTTACTGATACCCTTGGCTCCCCCTTCCCCTGGGTACAAGCCCGTTCATAGTTAACCCCTCGAAGTTCCCGAAGCTTAATCCAATTGCTGCCAGCTGATATTCTTGAAACCTCCCGGTCTCAAGTCTACGACCCTTCCACGGTTAGTCTTTTTGATTTTCCTCTGACCATGGAGGATCCCCCTCTTCCAGAAATCTTTTTTTCAGCAAAACATTTTGCCTCAGAGGCTCCTCTGACCAAAGCAGTAACCTTCTAAGGCCCCCCCCAGCAAGTTTTTCTTTCTTATCTTCAAACCCCTTACCTCTATCCCCCCCTTTCCGACTCTCTTACCCTGATTCCCGACCGCTCCACTTCTTTCTTTCCTTTCTTCCGGTCCGATCAAACTTCGATCTTTCTTTTTTTCACTTTTTTGTTCCTGTTCCTACCTCCAGTCACCTCCCTTCCCCCTGTGATAGTTCTGAGATCGTCTAATTTCATGATAGACCCTTTTTTGATTAGCACTCGCCACTTTTTTCCCTTGGAAAGCTTCCTGAAGCTGGAACCTTTTTTTCCAGTTTCGTCCCTTTGCTTTCGCGCCACGGCCGTTACTTCCCCTTGCTGATTCTATGCCTTCCTTTCCCCCTCCCTCCCTATTCCCCTGCCTTTTTTTTTAAATTCGAGGACTTCTCTTTTTCCCTCTCTCCCTAAGAAACACCTTTTCCCACTTACGAAACTCTCCCCCCTTCTTTGCAGGTTCTTTTTTTCCTATAGCCCATCCGTACGCCGCAGCTCTCCGGTCTCTCCTTCCATCATCCGAATTTTTTATTTTCGACTGTGACTCACCTCCTTCCCCCCGGACGCCAGTTTCTTGATAATTTGTTTGTCTTTTCTTTTTCCGGAGCCCTGATGTTTCCATTGATCGCGGCTCTCTAACCTCGATTCAGCACTACTTCTACTTTAGGCCTCGCCCCACCCCACTCGCCCCTCCCCGGAAACCCCCCTTAGTCGCTGCCCCACGTACCATATCTGCGCTTTTTTTTTTGGGCCCCCTTGTTTCATCCTTTCATCCCTTCACCTCCCCCCTGCTTTCCTATAGAATCCCCCCTTTTTGAAATAATCTTCTTTCTTAACTTTTTCCAGACCTTCTTTTCAAAATCCTTTTCTGATTTTTCATTATCCTTAATTCTTTTGGCGAGATGCCCCCCTTTTTTCCCCCCAACAAACTCTCCCCTCCAAAGAAAGCCCCCTATTTATCTTTTTTTCGCGTTCATTTCTCCGCCCTAGCGGATCTCCCCGATTCCCCCCCTCTTTGAGCTCGGCTTCAAACTTTTAGACCCCCCCAGCCAAACGGGACCTCCTAACCCTCCCTTTCCATTCCCGCTCTTCTGACTCCCCCCCTAGACACAAAGTGGAGTCTTTTGGAATGAGCTACTCTTTAGGTCCCCGACCCCCGAGAAGGACACCTTTCCCCCAGTCTAGGAACTCTCTATAGGGTTTTTTAGTCTCCTGTCGGCACCCCTGATCTCCCCCCCCCCCCCCCCCCTTGTGCGCTCGACCTTCCTTCACCCTGACACCAAGCCCTTCCCTTTGACCACTGAGGCGAGCATTTCCCTCCCGAATATTTTTTTTTTTTTTTTTTTTTTTTTTTTTTTTCTCTTTTTTTTTTTTTTCTTTTTTTTTTTTTTTTTTTTTTTTTTTTCTTTTTTTTTTTTTTTTTTCTTTTATCGAGCCCTCCCCTGTTTTATTTGCCTTTTTTATACCATCGTCGGCTTGAGGAACCCTTCTTTTTAAAATGTCCGCCCTGAGATCCCCCTCCTTCTATTCCCCTTCTTTTCAAATCCTCCATCTTGGTCTCGCGCAATCAGTTCTTCCCCCCCCCTGAAGATGCTTCTCCCCTTTATCCTCCTTCACGAGATTATAGTAGCACGCCCCTTTAAGAACCTCCCTCTCTTTCAGCGTCGCCGTTTTCTTTTTGAAAGCCAGCCGTCTTTTTATCCTTCATTCTCCTTATTTTAGGAACTCTTCTTCTCCCTCTTTGTTATGTAAAGCACTCACTCTTTTCCGAAATAGGACCTTCCCTCATACTCCGTTTTTGTCTTGAGAGATGCAAGGTTTTTGAATGAGCAGACCTCGTGCCTCCTCCCCCTTTTTTCAACCTCGGCCATCCCGTTCCCTTTCCGGAATACTTCCATGCTTCCCCTTGAAAATTCCTGCTTTCCTTTTCAAGACCCTTATCCTTCGATCCCTGAGCCCGCTCATCATGAAGGTTGCTTCCCTTTCCCTGATATTCTTAGATGCTCAATTCTCTTTTTTTTTCTCTGATTTCTCTTTTCCCCCTTTTTCCCTACCGCGTATTTTATTATCCGAGACCTTTGAATTCTCCACCCCCCTACTATCGCCGCGGGCCCTTTTTTTCACCAGCCGAAAGGAAGCTCTGATCGACTCCCCCTCCTTTTTCGGCCTTTAATTAAAGTTTTCAGCACTCCCCCTTTTTCCTTTGGAATTCCTTTTTTTTTCCTCTGACTTTGAATTTCTTTCCTCGCACAAAGCAGTTTTTGGGCGTTTTTGTCATCAAAGTGATGTTTTTCCTATTCCTTTCTTCGTATGGGGAGAGTGATCTTTGTTTTTTTTTCAGTTGGGACGATCCCCAATAACAAAACCGAACCTGCGGTGGGTTTCTTCGCGTATTTTTTTTTGACCGAATTCACTTTCCATCTTTTACCTTTTTTCGGTTTTCTGGTAGGACGCCGGACGTGTTGTCGATTCCCCTTTGGTTTTTTTGTTTTTCGTGAGCCCCTCCCCGCCTCAGATCCACCCTGCCCATGGCTCGGTTTGTTTGCAACCTCCCCCCTTTCAGTCCTTCCATACGTCCGGGCTTTTGGAAACCCCCCCCCCCCCCTCAGAGGCGCGCATTGCGGCCTCGTCCTGTGTTCTGATCCGATTTGCTTCCGTTTCTAGACATTGTTGATTCCGTTCTTATCTCCCTGCGTCCTTTTTTTATTTTTGTGCAGGTGGAGGCTTGGGTCCCCTCCACGGCCCACAGGTTTCCGACCAGCGTCTTGCCTCCCCCCCCCTCATCAGCACACCCCCCCCTCCTCCCCCCCCCCCCCCCCCCCTCCTCCCTCCCTTCCCCCCCTTCACTAGGCCCCCCCCCGTCCTTCTACTCTATCCCTCACTCACCTCTTCCCCCATCTTCCCCCTGCCCCCCTCTTCGCAGATCTCCACCCCCCCCTCTCCCCTCCCCCACACCCTTCATGAGACCTTTCTCTTCTCCGCCCTCCTAACCCCCACCCCCCTCATCTGCCTCCCTATTAACTCTTACCCAATTCCCCCTCCCCCACCCCCCACTACGCCCGATTCTCTCACTTACCTTACCCTCATTCCTCCACCCGTCCTCTTTTATCCTTTCCACCTCAACCCTCTTCGCTCTCCCTCCTCCCCACCTTCACTTCCACTTTCTCTCACCCGACCTCCCTTTTCTCTGTTCTTCCATCTATCTTTGCCATCTTCCTCCACCCTCTCGCCCCCCACTAATTTCTCACTGTCCTTCTACCCCCTACAATTCACTCCTCCTTTTACCCTACCCAATACCCACCCCCCCTCCTTCCCCCCCCCACATCTCCTCTTCCACCCCCTTACTCATCCCCCTCTTTCTGGCTCCCCAACTCCCCCCTGTTTCCAACCCCCCTCCCCACCTCATACCCTAACTTTCCCCCCACCCCTCCCTAACTTCTACCAGCTCTCTCTCCCTATCCCAGTTTACCGTTCGATCTTATTCTTTCTTCGTTCCGTTTGAAGTTTATGCGATTCCTCCTAAAGTGTTCTGGACCTCGAGGATTCTTTTACATCGTCCCAATTTCTCGCCCCTTGATCTCTTCTTCATCATCCTTCTGAGTTTTTTTTTTTCTCCCCCGGTATTATGCTGGGTCCCTAGTCACAACTAGGAGGAATTCCTTGATCCCCCCCAAGAGAACCTCCACCCTTTTCCCCTCATCCCTTACCTATGTAGTCCTTTTCTTTCTCTTCCTCTCCCCCTTGAAGTGTTTTCTTCCTTTACTGGCAGAACACCCTAATGCGATCTGATTCCGGATGTTCTTTCTTTTGTTTCACCCTAAGCACCCCTTTAACCCGATGTCTGCTCCGAACGTTTCAGCAATCCACTTCCGCTCATTACATCTTCTTCTTCTTGCCAGGATGTCCCTTTGCGGTGCAAGCCCCTTGGGTTCTCACTTTTTCCTCAACCTACTCTCCCCCGTTGCGATTCGGCGTTTTTTTTCACGAGTTGCGTCCCTTTTCTTTTTCTCTCGACTTTTTCCCCCCCCCCCCGTTCTTTTGAGCGGCAGCGACTCCTCTCACTTGGGTGTGACTATTTTTTAACTTTTCCCCTTAACCTTCTTTTCTGTTTCAATTACTTCTTAGCGGTTGACTTTTGTTAAGCTGACTCAATGTGAGGTCTCATTTCAGATACGATTGTCATACTCCCAGGCGCTTTTTTCACCTCCTTCGGACCACCGTTTCATGGGTCGTATTGACTTTAAGGCGTTCAGAGTTCGGTTTGACATCGTCTTCTTGAATTTTCTTTCCCTTGTATTTCTTGTATTCCTGGCACCTTCTTAATCCCCTGTAGCAGCGCCATAGTCAGAAATCGTACTTAGCCGAACCCGACCCCCCATCGGAACTTTGAGATTTTTCCCCTCGGTAGATCCGCCCTTAGTCTCGCCTCAACCTTATATAGGCCTTCAGGTTTGAGGTCGCCCCCTGTTCGCCGGTTTTATTACCGGCCCTCTAGGTTCTCCTCTTTTTATTCACGGCCTCTTCCCTGGGATTCTCTTTTGGACAGGTTATCTAGTACTGCAGCTCGCTGATCTATCATACCTGTGAGCTATCTGGTCTTCATACAGAGTTCGCGATCATTGCGTTTTCCAACTGCTCTTTTTCCTTTTCCCCTGTTTTGCAACGGGTAGTTAAGGCCTGCGCGTCCCTCCATCACTAATCTTTCTCCCATGTTCCCCCTTTGATTCTCCAGTCTGATCTCTTCTTCTTCGTCGACCAGTTTGAACTATAGCCTTGATTCCAGATTCTGTTCTCTCTGCCCCTTAATCCAGTTTTCGAATTTTTCCTTATTCTCTTTTAAGGCTCCCTTCTCTTGTGCCGGGCCACTCTTGAGAGTGATCTTTGACGGACCGGGCCACATTCTTGGAGTTCCGATATTTCAAGTCCCTTACTTTTCTCAAGGGACTCCAGGAAGCGTGTCCTCTAGTGATTTTGATCTTACATCTTTGTCTTTTTTCTTGAGCCATACACCCGGCTTTGAGATAGTAGGCGAGCCCCTTTACTTCATCTTTTGGCCCTCTTCGATGTCGATTTTTCTTGAGGCCTACATCCCTAGAAATCCCCCTTTCTTAAGGGCTCTGCAACCGTACCTACCTTCACTAAAGGGCATTGACGGTGGAAGGCCTCCAAGACGACCTTCCCCCTTGTGAATCTCCCTCCGAACTTTTTTCTCTCTTCCTCCCTCCAGAGAAAAGGCATTTTTGTAATTTTTCATTTTATTTCGAACGCGCCCCCTTTTTTCTTTGATAGTATGCGCACCAGCCAAAGTGGCTGTAGCTTCGGCACTCTTTCACTGTCTTCGGGAAATGGTCCTTCCCCAATCCCTCTCGCTCCTGACCAATTACTACTTGGGTCCTTTTTTTAGAATTCCTTTTGACCAGTCTTTTCAACCTCTCGATCTCCCCGCTGCTGCAGATTCTTCAAACGCTCCGGACAGTCGGAGACCTGCACAGCGTCATGATGCCGATTCTTCCCGAAGTATCCTGACGGAGCGTGGTCCTCGACGTCAGGGAAAACGCCGCTCCCCCATGGACTGCATACTTTCCATGCGGCCCTCTCTCTGACAGCGCCTCCTCCTTTTTTAGGCCACTGAATGGGAAATTTGCTTTAACCTTCCCGGGCACCCCCTTAGTCTATCTCCAGCACTAGAACGCGTTACGCGCTCTCTTCCCAAATGGTGTTGGCTAAAAGTTCCCTCCTTTCCGTCTCTGAATTCACACTCCTACTTGCGGTTAATTATCTTGTCCCAAGGTACCGCGGAAATGAGTTCCTTTTGAGGGGTGCCTGTGTTTCCTAAACTGACATAGATGCCTCCTTTGCACAAGAAGTCGTGACCCTCTCGACTTTTTGCCGGAAGTCTCCCGATCATTTCCTAAGGGCGCCTCTCGTTGGTTTTAACTGGTCGTCGTCTCATTAAAGGCTGGATCTGATTCAGCTGATCGCCGATTTCCCTTTAAGTTCTTGAAGCGTTGGTCTCTTGATTTGGCTTCGATACCGGTTGGCCTCGTCGATTTCGAACTGCTCCCCGGCCGACCCGCGCCGTTCGTTTTTTCCTGCCCGCCTTCGCCTCTCGCAGCTTCGACATCGTCCCTCCCCCGTTCAAGCTTCCTTCACGGCGGTCCTCAAGTTCTTGACTGGGGTTGGATCGGACAAGTCTCCCTGTTCTGGCGATCCTTTGAGGTCAGCATGGTCATTGAGCTTATCCTTGCAGCTTCCTCCACCTTCTTTCCCTCCGATTCTCTGCCGGTCAGCAATTCCTAACGCCGTACCCCTCGATTGTTAAGTCTCTTCGTCCAGCTGCTGTAACCTGGATAGAGCATGCTTTTGCGTCGTCCTCTCCTTCACAAACCCTTGAACGCCCGTTCCCTCAGCACGTCATTTCTGGGAATTGCCGCGCTTTATAGAGGAACTCTTCAGCGTTTGCCTTTCGTTCTCTCCCCCCCAAATATTACCTCAGTTGTTTGAGAGGAGGATGTTTATTACCGGCCCTAGAACGTTTTTCAAGCTCGCCTCCCCCGAGAGGAGTTTTCGGTCAGGTCTGAGCAAAAGCCGTTAGTCCGTCTGCGCTGCCCCCTTTGTGATCGAGTCCCCGTTCATGACGCTCGAGCAGGAGCAGTTTGCACGGTCTTGGAACCCCTCCTCTGCGCGTTCTTTTTCAAAGGACGCGCTTAGCGATTTTTTTCCCTTTGCATCGGCTTTTGGAACGTTTGACGGAATCTCCATCGTCTGCCTTGCGCCCGCTTTCCGATCGGGACATTCTTTCCTTTTGGCAGAGTTTCTTTCCGCCTTGTCCCCCCCATGTAGCGGTCACTTACCCCCTCGTATCCGCAGGAAGTAACGCCTAGTGCCGATTTTCCTAGTGCATGACCTTTTACGAAGTCGGTCTGTCGCACGTCCCTGCCTCCCCGGCGGACATTTTCTCTTCCTTGTCATTCTTCCATCGCGAGGCCCGCCCGGATCGATTCACGTGCTTTCTGAAATTACCAACTTCCTCGAACTAGTGTTCGTGATGAGCTAGATCCATTGAATGTCCTTTTTTCCTACTTTTCTTTTTTGCATACCGTTCCAACCCCTTCGCCGGCGTTCCTCCGCAAGTTATTTGCTTTCTCGCGAGTTGCGCCGGCACCTGGTACTTCTTGTGTCCAGTCCTGAATCTCTTTGTGTAAGTTTCGTTTTTTGCGCCCCGCGCCCTTCGAGGACGCCTTTTCCCTCGAGTCCCCCACCACTTTCTACCGAGGAATCGTGGCCCTCCTGGCGCGGTGTTTTAAATTCTGGAACCCCAGGTGCATTTCTGGTAATTTCCCTGCCGCCAGTGGAATCGTAGAATTATTTTTTTTTCTTCGTTATGTGAATCTTTTTCTGAAATGTGCACAGGCCCTTCCCTGGAAATTGCCCTGAGGTCGGTTTTAATGAGAAGTCGGCTGGAGGATCTGCAGGCTTCCTGGAAGGCCGGTTTCATTTTGACGCTCCTGTGGATAGCCAGAGGACGGGGCTCTGCCGAGTCCAGGTGGTTACCAGATCAGTTTTTTCCCTTTCGTTTTACAGTCATCTAAAAGAGCCTCTGAGAGGTTGTCCATTGGGACTTTTTGTGATTTGCCCCCGAGGTTGCGTCCCTCTCCGGCTCCGCTGCATGGTTTTAGACTTCCTTTTTCTCCACGATTGACTTCGTAAGACATGGACTGTGACGGTAACCGGGCCCCCTCTAAGATTTTTTTTTCCTATGTCCCTTAAAAGTCGTTCCTACGCAATCCCGATTTTCCTCGGTGTTTCTTGAATATCGCGCTCGCGATGTCGCAGGAACCCAAAGCTTCCCACAATACAATACGGGATTCGCTGGTCCCTCCCGAGGACGAGGGTCGAGATGCCATGTAATTGAAGTCCTAGTCCCGAGCTGCCTTCTATTCCGCACTCCTAACTTACCAGGGCCTTTTCCGGTGGGATTTGGGGGCCTTCGGCCCGGGTCCTTTTTGAAGAGGCCACCTGCCTAATGTCTAGCCCCTGGCCGCTCCCTCCCCCACTCGTCTGCTTTCTCCCCTCTGTCCTCGGACGGCTTTCACGTCGCGGCGCTTAGCCCTGCGCTGGCAGGGTTGTCTGGTCCTGAGTCGACAACCTGGTTTCCCGAAGGCCCTTCCCCCAGCACTAACGGAGATGACTTTTCCGGCTCCAAGGCTCCTGCTCTTTCGAGATCCCTCATCCGGGAAGTCTTTCTTAATCCTGAGCAACTGGTTCGTCCCTCGATCTCGAAACCTACCTAGCCCCTTCGGCCGTCCTCCCCCCGATGGCCCTAAATGGTCCTTGCCGCAACCCTTCTCTGTCTTTTCCGGATTCGGGCATCGGCAAGCTCCTGGCCGAGCGCTCCCCGGATCGTGGCCGAAATGGTCACCCGGCGTCTCCACTTCTGATCGCATCCTCTCAATCCATCCCCCAGGCCCAGTCCTTTCGCTTTGAGGGAGCTGGCGCGCGATCTGGCTGTGCTCGTGATCCTTATCCAGCTGGAAACCCGGTTTTGCCAACATTCGCACGCTTCGCCGTGGACTCCCCCCTCCCTGGCCGGGCCGGATCGCG
>Ga0179593_1355499_pt1 | contig 28930 bp, 44 predicted proteins | sample CZODoug2_1_08_16_FD_185931 | JGI IMG/M metagenome (GOLD analysis project Ga0179593, IMG submission 185931) | Vadose zone soil fungal communities from Angelo Coast Range Reserve, California, USA - CZODoug2_1_08_16fungal (PacBio error correction) | ecosystem: Environmental > Terrestrial > Soil >... | reverse complement strand
CCCTCACCTTGAAACACGTGTGTTTTCCCCTTTTCACTATACCGGCCGTTTTTTTCAACTGAGACTTGGTAAAGGTTCCTTAGTATTGTACAGCTGGTTTCCCCGTGTTCCCCCCCCCTCGGATGCGAGTAGATTAGCTTTTCCCCCTCTTTTGTCTTTACATGTTGGGACGTGAATAAAGTCTACTATTTTGAGTTTTTCAATCCTCTCCTCGGCTGCCACAATACGGCCTTCCCCCTTTTTTTCAAGGACGTCATTACGTTTGCGTCCCATTTTTTTTTTTCCGTCCATATTTTCTTGGGGCTGCGGTCAAAGCTTCTTTTCACCCCTCCCCCTTTTTTCGTGGTCTTCAGTCGATCGTCAGTTAGGCCCCGTTTTTCCACTTGCAGCTTAGAGATCATTCCGGCCTGAGTGAGTGCAAGCGAACCCCCCCTTACGCATCGGACAGATGTCTTCCCCCCCCCTTTTCTCGGTGAATGAAGTCGCACACTTTTACCTTGCGGAGAATCATGCAGTAACCTTACAATGAGTTCTGCGACCTCTGCCGGATGGGTGCCGAAGTTCGAATCTGTGCGTGGCGGTTGTCAATAGAACTGGTACTCCTTTGCCAGAACGTCATTCCTTCCGACCGCGCCTCGCGTACCACCCCCACGCCCCCACTGTCCTAAGATTGCATCCGTTTTGGTCGAGGTTGTTTTATTATAAAGCGCACTTTTTGGGGTCGGGAACTCCACGCTCCATAGCTCTTTAAGAAAGGAGATGTATCGTCGTTTCCCCCCCCTTGTCCCCTCAGAAAAGTCATTTTTTCTTACTACCTTTTTTTCTTTTCGTAGGTGTGCTCGTTTGCGAAACTCTTTATGTTTCCTCCCCTCGTGCACGTATGCACTAGCAAGAACATAACCCTCCATCGAGTTTTTCATCTCGAAGAATCCACCCTCCCGTCTTTCTATACGTAAGCCTATACGCCCACCTAAAGCTAGCTTCTTTCCCTCAGCTCAGTCTGTGTCCCTTCCCACATGTCTGTACGGCCCAAAGTGCATATCTCATTTTCTATATGACGATGTGATTCTTTTCCCTCACCTTCCCCTTGGTTCCACAGTGTTAGTTTGGAACTTTTCCCCTTTTGCCATTTTTCCCACTCAAGTGTTTTTCTTCGACCGTTCCAAGTCCTTTAGAGAGCCCTTTGCATTATAATTTCCTTCCTTACCCTCTAATGTATTGATGGCTTTCCCCCTTTTTGTTCGTCTGCTGGCGTGATGAACCTTCCCACCCCGTTTTGTAAGATGTTCATCGTCTTCTTTTTTTTTCCTTTGAGGGAACGGCAAGAATTCCTCTTTTTTTGTGCCCCTTATCAATTTATTTCCTCCTTTCTTCCCTACTGAAAACCTGAGTTCACTTGAGCCCGCAACGTAACCAACGCTGAAAATGGCAATTCCTTAAAGGTGGAACCATCAGGTTGAGACCCGCTTTCCTTTGCCCTCTCCTTGGCTCGATCCCACTTCTTGAGAAATCCCTTCTGAGTCTTTTGCCGATATTGTGTTTTCGCCCTGATATTTGTGTTTTGACTCGCGGCGCTGCTGCAGTTTTTTCTTTGGTAGTGCATCGTTTCCCCTCTCCCTTTGCTTCGGTTCGCAAAACAAAGCACAGTACTCCCTCTCTCCTTCTCCCATTTTATTTTTTTTCAGTGTACTTTTTCGAGGCGCTCGTATGAAGTTTTTTTTAGAACTAACACAAGGGTTGAAGGTTTTCTTTTTCACACCCCTCGGCGGCATTGGTTTTCCTTTTTTTCGGAGAAGGCTTACGTTTAAAAGAGAGATGTTAGAGTTTTTTTGTCAGTTCCCGTCCACTTTAATTTCGGTTCCTTTTATGTGGTCCTAGTTCTTTTTGAGTACGTGATTCATCCTCCTCAATTTTTTTCCTTCCAGCTTTGGACGAGGTCCTTATTTTCCCCCGAATATTTTTTTTTTTTTGTGATGACTGGGCACCTTTCGTCGAGTCTCACCCATGAATACCTTCCCTTGTCGTCTTGTGGCCAACGTTTGATTCTGTTCCCCCTCGCCTTACCCCGATAGTTAGTTCTTTCCTTGCATGTTTTTATAAAACCATTCTTTGCCCTTCCTCCCTTTGGTTTAGAATTCAAGATATTATTTCTTTTTCCTCTCTTCCATGTCGATTTCTTTAAAGCACGGAACCTCATTCCCGCCTTTTTTTCTCCATTTGGAACGTTCCTATCTAGTAGTCCTCTTTTCGTACACGTCAGATTCACTCCTTTTCCCCCTGATGCTAATTTTGAAATGAATTTTCCCTCGTTCCGCTAGTTTAGTCGATTTCCTTTTTCCAACGTTCAGAAGTTTTGGTTTACTCCCTCCTCTGCTACGTGCCTAGTTCGTGTCAGGTCCCTCTTTCCTTTCAAGTAGGAGCTGGGTACCTTTGTTCTATTTGTTTGTCACGCTCACACTAGCGCTGCCGCTGACTTCCCTCTGCAGGTGTTTTTCGCTCTGGGTTCCCGCTATCGTCCGTCATTCGAAGCCCCCCAATGGTACCCCGTTCCCCCTTTCCCCGTCTTGTGTCACCAAAAAACTACGTCCTATATAGTTTCTTCTTCTTTTTTTACCTTCATCTAGCGCTTTGCCAATTATCTGCCTTGACTTGAATGCTTCTTTCCAACCAGATTGGTGGCTTTTTCCCTCGTGTGACGTCGGGCAACTTATTTCCCCTTGGTAGGATCGAGGGGTGCTAATTTTCCCCCCCCCAAATTTTCTTTACCTTCCGCCCCTGATAAATTACGTGGTGCCCCTTCTCTTTTTCTCAGTCATCTGCGCTACGCATTATTCGTCCATTTCTTTTTCTTTCCGTTTCCTCTCCCCGTCGAACAGTGAACAATTAGTTTTCAGTATTTTAGGCGAGGCGTGACGGCGGTTCCTTTTCCTTCCCTACTGCACTACGAAGCTTGTACCCTTTCCCGGTCTTTCCCCCCTATAGCAGGAACCCCCTGATCTTCTCTTCCTTTTTGTTTTGCGACGAGATCGTTCGGCCTTTTCGCGTTTTGAACAGAATTTTCCATCCATATTTCTCTCTTTCAGAGTTCTCTTCCTTCCCGCCAGAGGTGACTGCTCCTCAAAGCATCGCCTGTACCCGTCTCATGCTCAATTTATGCGCACCCTTTCCCTGTACGTCCCGGTCACACCGAGCCATCCTTCCTAAACTCTCCGTAAATTGAATGATATTCGTTCTCTCTCCCCCCCCTTGAAGGTGACACTACGGTCACCCCCTTGAAATTTAGGGGTACGAAGGCCCCCCTTTTCTTTTTTTTTACCTCAATCACGTTACCTTTCTCCTTCCGACCCCCCTCCTATAGCGAAAGAATTTTCCCTCCGTTGCCTATCACCTCCGTTCCTCCCCTTTTTCCCAATGGAGTCATTACCCGTGCTTCTTCTGTTGTTTTCCGATTGCGACGGACGAGGTGAACCTCCTTCCCCATTCCTTCCCAAATAGATAAGTCTTGATACCAAGCCGCAATTTTTTTTTTCGGTCCATGGATGCTGTACTCCGAATTAATTTTTTCCTTTATGAATTCTTTAGTTATCAATGTGAAGATGTTTCTCTCTCGAGATGTCGATGATTGTTTCTTTTCCCCCCTGTTTTTTTTTTTTTTTTTTTTGTATATGTCCCACCCCCAATTTCCTTGGTGCGGTTAGGATTGTTGCGGAGTTTTATATTCGCCGTATAAGTTGGCTTTTCCGCCGCCACTTCGCCTTCACCTTTCACGTCCCCCTTCTGCCTTGTTATTCTTTCAATTGCGCACGGCCTACCCTTTTTGCTCTTGTATCCCATTCCCCCCCCAGATTATTTTTAGTCTGTTTTCCCTTGATCAGGAGCCTTCTTTTTTTTGCTACTGGGCCGTTCCCTTTTTTTCCCGTCAATCGAAGTCGGCCGATGACCCATCCATTTCGGCTCAGTTGCGGAGCCCTAATGTTTGATGACTAATTCGATCCTTTTTCACACTTTTCGGAAACCTCTCTTTTCTGTTTAGATAGAAGGGCCACCCTCTCCCCTTGATGGTCTTTCTCTAATCCAGGAACCTTGTAGCCACTTCCTCCTCCCTGCCGAGGTAAACTTTCTCCTCCCCCAAAGCTGGACAGCCCATTTCCCAGAGTGAAGAGGCCCCCTTGAGCCTCCCCTTCTGCCCAAATGTCAAATTTTCTTTCCCTCTTACTTCCCTGAGCCCTCTAGTTCTGTCTACAATTGAAGCCTGCTCGGACCCGTCATTGCATAATGCCGCGTTTTTACTCCCAGGTCAAAAGGTCTTGTGTTCTTGATAAATGAGCTTCTCCCCCCCTCCAGTTTTCGACCTTTTAGTCGTTTGGTCCCCGACGAAAAGACCCCCTCGGATTCGAGGATATCAGTTCTGGGCTTTCTTTTTGCGTAATATTTGTTTGCGAGCCCACCGCGGTCCCCTAAGCAAAGGACAAGAAACCTCTCTAAGTTATCATTCCGCGCGGGCTCACCCTCCTCTTTATAGATCGGCCCTGACCTTCATAAACCCAGCAAAACCAAGATAGTCTTCTGTTCCCCCTCAGCTACAGTGCCTTTAGCAATCGTTGATTCCCATGCCTCGACTCCTCAGCTGCTTGTGATTTCTAACTCTTTTGGTCCCCTTTTCTTAGGATGGACGGTTCACTTATCTTTTGGTTTCCATCCCATTTTGACGCAAGTGTATTTCTCCTTCATAGTAATTTTTTTTCGGAGTCAGTATTTTTTCCCATCCCATTCCTCAGCGTCAGATTAATGTTTCCTTTCCCCGTCTCCCATTCGCCTTGGGATTCTTTATTATTCCCCTCCAGAACCCCTATTTTAATCTACAGTTTGTTTTTCTCCTTCTCTTACCCACCTAAAAAGAATCAGGACGTGACTTCCCCCCTAAATGCGATGTCTTGGAATATTCTGGATCTCGGCCTCTTCTTCGTAGAAGTGACCACCCCTTCTTCTCTCCCCCCTGGGATACAATCTCCCCCCCTTGTAACATGGCCACCTCCTCACCATTGGTTTCAAAGCAGGTTCGGGATAACCCTTTCCCTCTGACCTGCTAGATGTCTTTGCCAAGACACCTTTTTCCATCCCCCCAGTAAATTGTTGGGCCCGACTTCTTTGTAGGGGTGTCTTTCCTTTTAAGTTGCCTTATACTTTCCAAGGCACTGGATTCTATGATTTCAATGTTCTTTTTTTTATGTTTTCGTGCTTATTTTCCCCCCCTTTTCCCTTCCCCCCCCCGGTTGCTGGAGTCCACCAAAGAGATACCTATTTTCCCGATTAAAAAGTCGAGTTTTTCTTGTCGTCTTGTTTCCCCCCCTTGAACGATTATCTCGGTCGGTATGGTTTCTCTCAAGCTTGCTCCATTCAAAACCAGAAACGGGGATTTTTATACCCCCTCCTTTCCTTCTTGTAGGGGTCTTTTCTCCTTTCCCCCTTTTATAAGGCGTCCGGACGAGATTTTTGTTAGGTCCTTTCTCTATGGGATCGAAGCCGTCCCGGATGATGCGCGACGTTCCTGGTCTAATGCTTTACACTCCTAATTTGGGAATTGCCGTTCCCTTCTCTGGAGTGTTTCCCACTCGGCCGGCATTTTCTGTTATTGGAGTTCCCATTCTTCTTTCCTGTCTAGTGAACAGTTGAAGCAATCCTGTTTTAGGGCTTTCTTCCCCCTTGTTCGATCAGCCCTCCCCTTGACCCGAAACATTCCTTTCGCCGTATAGGAGTTCAACCCTTTTTTACCCGGTTCTTTCTCCACGGCCACTTCCTAAAAATTCTTTTCGGACAGCACCGATTCTTCATGTGCCAATCAACGGCCTTTGATCCTTATCTCTCCTCCAGATTGCATTAGAAGTTCCTCTTTATCCAGGACAGAGCCAGTCAAAACTCACAGGACTAAATTTCCCTTTTTCATACATGTACATTATCCGTTTCCGAGCTGGTACGTCTTTTTCCTTCGGGCAACACCAACGGACGCTGTTCCTCCTTTTCTTCCCATCCCCACCCCTTCCTCTACTTCCGAAGAGGGGCGACCCTCCTTGGACCCTTTCCTATGGGAGGGCTTCTATTGCGTCTTTACTTTTTTGACGTTGATCTTACCGATGCACGTGTTGATATGAAAAGAAGCCTTTTTCCTCCTCTTCTTAACGGACGCAAAACCCTTTTCCTCCTTCTCCCTTTACGTTCTGTTTGATCACCCAACCTCTTTTTTACTCATAGTTTCCATGCGAGTTCTTTCTCCCCGTTAGAAATCGTCCACCCCCCACACTCCACTGTCAGCAGCTGATTGGAATTACGCGTGACTGGCCCCATCTTTTCCCTCCCGTTGTGGACGTCGGGAGTGGCCCCCCTTAGGGCCTTCGGATACTTTTTCCCCCCCATCAAAAAGGTCTTCTTTTTTTCCCCTCCCTTCTGGGTTGAGGTCCCAACATTTTGTTTGGAATTATTTCTTTTTTCCTTTCCCTGTGCCCTTTCTCTCCGTTGGGAAGGTCATTTCCTTCCCCCCCCCCCCCTCCGAATGGAGGCATATCGTGTTTAACGTTGTTTCCAGAGAGCTTTGTTTAATTTCTAGCATCGATTTCTTCCCCCCTAGTCTGCAACCCCCTTCTGTGGGAACCCGTTCACGATAATAAGGAATTAATGAATGAGCTCCTTCCTCTTTTCCTCATCTCCGTGGTTATCATCCTTCTTTTTTTCTTCCGCGGAGTTTTCACCTGAATTTTATTTTTCGTATCGACGCGGATCTTCCCCTCACCTGATAATCAAGGCTGGTAAACTTTTTCCTTCCCTCTCTACTTCAGCTTCTGTTTGCTCCCTGTTCCCCACCAAGTTTTTCCTGTCCAAACTTTGTTTTTAACCCCTCCCGTGGCCTTTTTCACAACTGATTATCTAGATTCCCCTCCTCTGATAACAAATCAAGGAACCCAGGCTTTTTTATATTGACCATAACTTCGGGTGGTCCTTGCACGGTGTCGGTTTGCCCTCCTCCTTTCCAATTAGACACCCCCCCTCTTTTCCCCCTTACAATGAAAAGTTCTTCTTACTCCCCATCATGTAACCGCTCTTTGCCATTCCTTTCCGGTCAAGTCCCTCCCCTTTTGCGATTTGTCTTCCCCTCTCCCCTTTTGACGCATCAGGAATTCATGCGTTTCCCCACTCTCACTTATCTGAGCGTTCATGTTTCCAACGTTTTCCCCTTGCTGAAGGTAATCTTTTCTTTTCTACCTTCGTAGGAAAAACTGCAGACATCTTTATTCTCACCCTTCCTCGGGTTAGTGAGCGCGATCCGTACTCTGTTCTCCTTTCCCAAAACAAGATAGCGGCCCCCTTCCTCCCCCATACTTAAAGTTCCTTTTTTTTCGCCAACCTCGATCGTCACTTCTGTGGTTTTTTGTAATTAATGAATTCCCCTTCTCCGTTTTTTTGTGCCCAGAAGCTTCGCCAGATTACCGCTGACATTGTGCTTTGCGCCTCTTCCCAATTCTTTTTTATTTAACTGGTAACCCGCCCTCTTGCCCGTCGAGAGTAGTATATTTTCTTCCTTTCCCTCACTTTCCATCGAGATTGGGCGTCTTCTTTTCACCCCCTGAAATCCCCCCTTAATTTGTCCGATGAAATATCATCTTTAGGATGAACCCAGGCCGGACCCCTTTTCCCTCAGTTTTTTGAGCTAAGGCGATTTGGCTCCCTATTTTTTTCCCACGAGGGCGCAATTCCCTCTTCCCCGATCCCCACACTCCTTTTCTTTTATGTTTAGTAGCGACGTCCCTCTTTTTCAGACCAGGCATACCCCTTCTCTCCTAGTTTTCAGGCCCACCTAACGTTACCAGTACAGTCTGGCATTTTCACAAAATCTCTTTCATCCAGAAAAGTCTCCCCATTTCCCAGTGACAAAACGGCTTCCTTCCCCTAATTCCATTCCGCGATACCTTCTCCGCAAGTCTTATCTTAGCTTTTCTCCTCTCCAGACCCTCTGCCCTCCTTCGACTAGATTGCTTTTTATCATTCCCCCACTTATTTTTTCTTGCTAATTAGTCCTCTGCCCCATGAGTTTTTGACCTCTCTGTTGCCCTAGGGTCCCCCCGAAGCAAGACCATTCCTCTTTTTATCGGATAAGGTCACTTTCCGGATTCTGCTCCCCCTTTTTGCTACAAGAGCACCTTGCTGCCTTTTCCCCCAACGAGCACCCCCGACAACAGAAACTCCCCCCTTTTCATCTGAGGTGACATCCTTGCCTGTCGCCTTATCCCCTTCATTTTCAATCCCCACCCAAGCAAAAAACAGCTCGCTCCCTTTCTCAGCTTCCAGTGCCCCTTTAGTTAGACCCTAATTGCCGTAGCATTGTTCAGATTCTTTGATGTATCCCTTTTTCCTTTGGTATTTGCAAGGTTCCCTTTTTTTTTTTTAATTCCCTTTGAACTCAAGTGTTTCTTCGCGCTCTCACCCTCGTTTTTTCCCAACGATTCCCCCTCTAACGGGTCATTCCCTGCTCTCGACTTTTTGCTGGGCGGTGGTGTCGTTCTTTTTTTTTTTTTGACTGAATCTCATCCTCTTGTTTTGTTGAGATTCTCTGCACGACTGTGACGTCCGATGTGCCGACCGAATGAGATGTTCATGGACATTTCTACCCTTTTTCTTTCTCCTTCTTTTAGAGTGTCGAACTGAGCAAAATTTTTTCCTTGAATTACAACGACACCAAACACGTGGGACACTAACCCCCTTTTTCCAAGCATTCTCTTTTCCGCTCACCCTAGGCAGATGACATGCTTTTCCTCTTTCCGTTTGGGCCTGTGTCACATTCCTGCCCCACACTTGAAACTGAACTTAGGTCCGCTTCTTTTTGTGAGTTGTGTTTCGTCTCTCCTTACCTTCTTAAACGGTCGCCTCTCTCTGTCTATGTTTGTTGTGTTGTTATTTTTTTCTTATCTAGTGTTTTTGCCACGAGGTCAAACCTTCTCCCCTCTCCTTTTATATTAAGATAAAATTTTTTGTCTGTTACATATGGTCCTCGGTGATAGTATTTGCGTCAGATCCTTTCTCCCTAACCAGATGGTACACCCTGCCGCAATTATGAGGGATGGCGCTTTTTTTATCTTCCTTCGTTGTCCGTAGTTTATTCAGGCATGGACTACCCATTTGATCACGCCTGCGGTTCCTGCAGGTTCTACTTTCCCCAGGTGGAGACGCTCTTCACTTTGACGATTTTGGGGTCCAACTCTTTTCCTTAATTTTTTAGTTCTCCCTCCCCTCTTCCGGAAGTGATTCTGCTTCCCCCCCCTTCTTTCCCTCCCCCGACATAGACCATCCACGTTGCGCTTTTTTTTTTGCCTGCTTCGATCTGGCCCCACTAGATGACAAAAGTACTTTGCCAATCTTCTTTTCGATCATGAATTCAACTTACTTTCTTTCCCTCCTTGGAGCCTGAAATTCTTTTCTCTTTCCGTCCCCCTCTTCTTCTTACTGTGCCCCCAGTACTAAGAAAGTTTATTCGCTTCTTCTACCTCCCCGACCGCAGTGCTCCCGGTCTCTTTTTCTCCAGTTTCCCAAGCCTCCTAACTCCTTTACTCTTCCCCATGGAATATTTCATCTTTCGTTTGGAACTTTCTCCCCTTTTTGTTGGTCGTGCCCCACCCATGTAAGTGGTATTTGGTCTCAAATCCTCCCTTTTTCCGTGCGCGCTAGGGTAAGACCCTCCCCCTTTCCTTTCCTATGGAGCTGGGGGGAGCTTAATCTTCTTCCACCCCAGACAGAGCGCTCACTCACGGAGAGTTTTGCTACGTGAACTCTCCCCCTCCTTTTCCCCCTTTTCCCTCCTTAGACCTGCACCAATCCATGAGAACTCCTTTTCTTTTTTTTCTCCCCCACAAAAAACCTGACTCTCACTATATTGTGTTCCTTCGGCTGAATCGTTTTTTTCGTCAATCGCACACTTCCACACCTGGAGAAGTCTTTCCTTCTCCAGTTCGTGACCTATTTTCGGTGTCCCCCTTCTTTGGGTCGCGCGGCCGTGAGCCCACTTCCTTTCTCGCTCGATTTTGACTTTTCTTAAAGGTTTTTCTATATTAAACCCCCCAGTTCCTTCCCACATGTCCTTGTTTGTTTTACCGTTTCTAGGTACTTCGCTTCTCAATTATCGCATGGCTTAAAGCATTCTTTTTGCCCCTTTCTCTTTTCTTTTTTTACTCTTTAGTACTTTGAACGACCCCCTTTCCGCACTTCTTCTATAGAGTGATAGTTTTTTCTTTTTTCTCTCCTGGAGGAAGTATCTTTTGATGACTCCGCCCCTGATGTCAACATTTTGTGGTCAACCTTTTCCCCTCTCTCCTTCCCCCCCCCCTCCACGAAATCGATCTCTCCATCTCCCCCGTTTTTGTGTCTTTCGATCGAGTCTGTACTTTTTTTTTTTAGCCTTCCCAAGAAATTTAGTCTTCGTTAGGATGTCATCGATCCGGTCCTTTCCTTTTTTTCTTTTAATAAAAGCATAGCCATGCCCCCTCTCTCTTCCCCCCCTCTTTTTTGCAAGGTTCAATTTAACAGCTGTTCATTTCACTTTCGCAGCGTGCGAAATCCTGAGGTAGGTCTCTATGTATTGACACTCGAAGGGTCCCCGCGTTCCTTTCCCCTCCCCTTTATTCGAGTACAGAAAGGCCGTTTATTTTTTCCTCATCCCTCAAGTAACCAAGTATTCTTTTTTTTTGAAATTCTTTTTGCCAAACGTTGCAAGCTATCACCCTCCCGTTTCAGCACACAATCTTTGTTTGGCGACCGTCTTTTCCTCCTTTTCCTGTCTTTTCGGACGACGATTTTGGAACCGCCCTTCTCTCTCCTTTTCCTGTCAGTTTTGGTCTCCCAACCCTTGGTCAAACGCGGGCTGCTTTTGTACCTTTGCTTCGCCTCTCTAGTTTTGAAGTAAAAAAGGATAATCTTGGCTCCCCCTTTCCCTTTTTATATGACCGCGAGATGCTGGAGGGTGTGTGTTTTTTTTTTTATTCTCTATGTGCGGTCAAAAAACGACTTCGGTCCCCCAGCTCCATACTTAAGTTCCGGTCGTTAGTACGAGTCTAGAGAAAGTCTTTCCGAGGTTGATTCTTCTTTCCTAACATCGCGGGGGCCTCTCCCTCGACCCCCCGACTTTTGTGGATTCTTTCAATCGTTGCAAAGAGTATTTTTTTTACTTGCCAACTTTCCCTCTCCGCATTAGCGGATTTTCATTCGATAGTTTTCCTGACCTTCTCTACCCTCCTTTTTCCTCTTTTTTACTTCTCAATCAATAGTGAATAGAGATACAGCTCATATACTTTTCTTCACTTTCTTGGTCGACCTTAATTAGTGTGATCCTTCTCACGTGTTCTCCCCATCTTGGTCAGAACCTTGTTCGTTAGCTTCTTGTGTGCCAGATCGAAAGAATCTTTCCCCCCCAGAACCTTGATGGGTATTCTGTTTCTCGGCCCTCCTTTCTCTTTTGTTAAGACAAGTCAAATACTTCTCTTTTTGCTTCGCCCACCACGTAAGACTGTCCCATTCCATTTCCCAAACTTCGAGTGAAAAAACTTCTCCTTCCCTTCATACAATGAAGTTGCATTTCCCCCTCTTCGTCTTTCTCCAATCTCTTTTCTTTCTCCAGTTTAAGCCTGTCCTCCTTTTATTTATCCACCGCCGTGGTGTCTCCCTTTCTTTTTGTTATTGAGAATAATGACATAAGATGTCATCCTATTCCTTTGGTGTTTTTTGCACGCCTCACTCAAAGAGATTGTAGAGTACTCTTTTTCCTTTCCGTTTGTAGATTTTTTCCCGTTCCCCCTTTCACAGGATCAATAGCACCAGCAAACTCCCCTTTTTCCAAGTTCGAGCCACCCCTTCCTCTTTCTTTTACCCTATTCCCAAAAATAACCCACACCTCTTTCGCCCCTTTCTCTTCAGTGTCTGTTGATTAGACGGAAGGATTCCCTTTCTCTTTTTCCCGTCAGCTGCCGATGGTCCCGACCTCAAGTTCTTATTTTCTGGCGGTTTGCTGTCCTTTTCATTCTTTCTTGACCTAAAGTGTCCTCGACTCATCGTCCCCTTTTCCTTCTCAGATACAAAGTGATCAGTCTGCCCCCTTCCTTTCATTTTTCCTTCACACGTCCTTGTGGGGCGTTCTTTTTTCTTTCCCACTTCGTGATTTTTTATCACTCCCCGGATACAGGAAGAATGTACGTTTTGCTAACCCCCTTTCCCCCCTTTTCCCTGTTTCTTATGATCTGAGTTAATCCTTCCCCCTCTGTCATTACCCCACATTGAGTTCAAAGAATTAACACGCCCCCCATACCAAATCTCAATACTCCACACTGTGTTGACTTACATATCCATACGGACCTGAATCCTTTCCCTTCCTCGTTTTTTTTGCCCATCGTTTCTACTACCTTCCCCCCTTTTTCTCTTGAGCGGCCCGAACATGCCTTTGGTGGCGTGGTGTAGATTTTTCTTATCTCATAGTGAGGGGATTAACCCCAGTCTCTCTCATTTTCCTGTTTGCTTGTGCTGCTTGCTCCTTTTTGCGCCCAGGTGCTCGGGGCATAACCTCTTCGCCCCGTAACGTGATATCCGCCCACTTCCCTGAGTTTTTTTTGTGTGTGTTCACAGGCCTCTTCCTCTCTTTCGCCCCTCGTTTGCTGTCAAGACATTCTTCTTTTTTTTTTTACTAATGGCCCTTTTTTCTTCATTGTAGCGGGGAGGGAGCGGCTTCTCCGACCTTTCCTCTAGATGGTGGCTCCCTTTTCTTCGTGGAATAAAACGTTCTCCTCTTGTTGAAGTGCAGGTGGCACGTAATGCACTTTTTGGGGCTTCCATCTGGGACGATTTCTTTTTTAGTGCCTCTTCTTTTTTGTTCTTCGAAGCTTCCTTCTTTTTTGAGGATCCATTTGACCGACAATTTTTTTTGGATTGTGGCCACCGAGGCCGTTCGGTGCTCCCCCTTTATTCCCCCGACCAGTGAGGCGCACGAGCGAGCACCCCCCCCCGACGGTGAAGGCATGCCTCCTCCAAGCTTTCCTTCTTTAGGAAGTTCCACCCTTTCGATCTAACCTTTCCTCCCCCCCTCTCTGTTGATATTTTCTCGCCAGTTAGTTAATGCATGCTCTGAGTTGTGGATCAGTACCCGACCGCCTCGTCCGATGCTCCCTTACCTGACTTCACAGATCGTCCGTTCTTTTCTCCACGTACTGGTTTTCCAGACTGGTCCGTGGTAATGGATAACCCCACTTTCTCCTCCTCCTCTCTACTCCCTCCGTGGAACTTTTAAGCTGGGGGTTTTTTGCATGTTGTTTTGGACCCAATGAGTCTTCTACAAGAGTTCCCCCTGTTTCACGAAGTTTTCCCCTTTTTTCCTTATTTTTCCGACACGAGGCAAAAAGGACCCGGCATTCCTCTTTTTTTGTGGTCCAACCTGACGATAGTGTTGATGCCTGATTCTTTTGCAACCAACTGAAAAAAAATTTTGTCTTCCCTTTTTTTTTTGGTTGGGGGGTTTTTTTTGTTACCCCTGTCCCCCCCCCCACCCCCGCAATAGAACCCCCTCCCCTTTTCTGCTTCTGGAATCAAATTGATGGCCAATATTTTTCGTTGTGAATGCATCGCGGTCAACTTCTTTCCCCTTTTTGAGTACAGGTTTTCTTCCTCTTTTTTCTTCCCCTTCTTCAACAACACCAGACTTCTCTTTCCCCTCCCCTTCTGGTGGTGATCTTGTTTTCCCCCCGTTTCTCAGAATCTTTTTTTCTACCATTCTCCTTCTCTTGCTAGTGTGGGCCAATATTAGTAATTGAAAAGTTTGATCCCTCCTTTCTTACTCGCTGTTTGAAGAGGTTACGCTTTTGGTAGCATTTCTTCCCCCTTCTCTCCGCGCGTGTGAACCTTTCACCTTGGTTTACCATGGTTCCCGTCCTTTTTCCTTTCCCTCCACGACATCTACTCATTTTTCCCTCCCCGTTGTTGTTTGTGCTCTCTTCTTTCCTTCTCGTTTTTTCGGACTGCTTAGTTTCCCTCTTTTCCCCCCCCCCAGAAAATGTTAGTCTTTTCTTGCTTAGTTCGGTACGGAAGCTCCTTCCCCTGCCTTTCTTATACAAAGCCGCGGTCGTCCTACCGCTCCTGACGAAATTTCTGCTGGTTGCACTCCCCACTTCTCCGAGGTCCAACCAAGTGGCTTCCCCCTTTCTCCATGTGCGAAAAAATGAATGCGATTCTATTCCTTGAAACGACCTTCCCTTTTTTTCCCCTTACCCAACAATTCTGTACGAAGGCTTTTTGGTTTCCTTTCCATTATGTTAAAGCTCTTCCAGAAATCGCTCTTCTCCCTCTTTGCAATCTGTGAAGTCAAACAAGCTTTTTCTCCCTCTTTTGGCCATCCTGGGATTCAATCCTTATACTTTTGTTTGATTGGCGAAATTTCACTCTTCTTGGACCCTTAGTTGGTACAACACTCCTAAGTGTTGTTCTTTCCCCCCTTTTTTCCCAACCAGCCGCTGCGTAACCCTTTTCTTTTTTCTAAATTAGCGGCTATCCTTCGTTTTCAACCCTTGGGATAGAGTATTCTCGATATTGTGATCTTGTCCAACACCTCCTCAGTAAAAGTACCCCAGAAAACCATACCCCCTTTTCTTTTTTCTTTTTCCTCCTCCCCCATAAAATCAGACTCTTCTTTTCTTTTTTAGTTGATTTATATCAATTTTTTTTTTTTTTTCCTGTCACTTAAACATTAAACGTAACGTTTATTCATCTTCCTGACGCCCTTCTTCGCTCTAGCTTGCTTTCCCCTCTTTCCCCTTGGGTACTTAGAGACTTTCCCTCTCTTTTTATACTGGGGGGACACTTAATCCCTTTTCTTTTCCCAACATTAGGGAAGACCAAAAGAGATTTTTTTTCGGTTCCCAAATTGAGGAGTCCTTTCCTGTTTTTCAGCGATTACGTGGCGCCCTAGTAGGTCACTCCTCTTTTCTTCTGCGCCAGATCGCACTTTTTCCCCCCCCCTGGTACATGGATGGTCTCTTTTTTAAGACAGCATAGTAGTTTTTCCTCCCCAAGTCAAGAACCCTGTCTATTATTCCTGCCTACCCGTACGACCTCGTCAACCTTGTCCCCCTTTTCCCCCCCCCCCCCCCCTTCGATGTGCAAGGTACAATGAATCCAGCCCATGCAGGAAAAGTCGGACTTCGCTGGACTTTCCGAGAAGTCCATCTCGTCGACCTTCTCTACTTAAGCCTGCTCATAGCAAGTCCCCTTCCTCGTTTGAAGTAAAGGAACACTTTTCCGTTAAATGAGCTGCGCCCTAAGAGGCGTGTCTTTTATCTTCTTGGTGGTCTTGGACCAAGCCCGCCCTCCCCTACAGTTGTGCTCTCTCCAAGGATCTGTTGTTTCAATCCCTTTTTTTTGGAAGCCAAAGATCCCCTCTTTTCAAGAGCAAGACCCTCCCTCAAAAAACTTTTCTCCCCCTTTCCTCCGAGTCTTTCCACATCCACCCGCCACTTCAACCCCCCCCCACCAATGCATGGTCCCCCACTCAGTTCGTTCTTCTGTTCAGATTAGGCCAAACTTTCCTTTTTCATTTCCCAGATGAAGAGTTTTGATATGTCCCCTAATGTCTTTGTCCACAATAGACAAGGTTCCCGTCTTTTCCTTTGTACCTTTAACTCTCAAAGTGTTCGCTTTTTCCCTCTTTCCAGAGAGCCTCTCACCTTCCTTAACCTTGCCATTACGCGAGGCGAATGGTATTTCCCAAGTTTTTTTTTTTTTGGCTTTCTGAAATCTTGTCCTCCTCCGTTGTGTTTTTTTTTTTCTTAGCCCTCCCCTCCTCAAGAATCTCTCAGAAACTTTCTTCCACAGATGTGGGCCTTTACAATTTTTACTCTTTCTCTCTTTTTCAAGTAAGATTTCGATCGTTCAGTAACCCCCCCCCTTTTCTTCAAATTTTGATCAGGAAAAGACCCCCAAATCCTGTTTCCCCCCCTTCCTTCCTTTATTACCAGAAGCGTTTTAGTTCCCTTCTCCCTCTTTCAGTACATGCGGAGTTGGACCCCTCCCCTCCCGTTTCTACTGCGATCTGTGCCTCTGAAGTTCTGTGGGTTGGCTTTGTGTAGCTTTTCTTTTCGGACTATGGGATTTCCCTTCCCCTCTATAATGCCTCCCTTCTTTTTTGCTAGTGACACGCCTCTGGCCTTCTCCCCCCTGTGAAGTTTAGACCCCCCTAGGTCACCCGACCCCAATCTTCTCCCTCCCCAAGGCGCTCGGTGACACCCGACCTCTTGACCATCGAGGTAGTAGTGGTTCCCCCATCTATGAATCCCCCCCCCCAGAAACACCAGTGCCCTTTTTTTCTTCCCCGCGCGTCAAATTCTTTCTTTCCTTTGTGTCTGGAGCGCTTCGCTAGACGTTGTCTAGATGGCTTTCGGACTACCATCGGTGTCTTTTCTTTTAAGAATCTTCTTGTTTCTTTCCGTTCTCATTTTTTTTTTGCTTAATTACTCCTTCTCTTTTGGGCTGGCCATTTTTTTTCTCGTTATTTTAGTTAATTTTCCTCCTCCCGAGTTCTTTATGACTTTTTCACCCAACTATTGCGTCGGCGAGCCCCCCTGCCTTAACATGCGGGATTTTTTTACCGATGATTTTCTCTCTGAAGTCCCCCCCCCCTTTATCCCCGAAATTCCTTTAGTTCTCGGAGTCCCCCCCTTTCAGTTCCCAGAATTTGGCCGCAAAGTCCCTTCGGTCAAGAGACTTCTCCGGCTTTCTTTTCCCTGGCCGGCCCCGCGAAATCCCCGTCTCTCGTGCTAGTGATAATTTTGCTCTTCCCGCCTCAGAGAAGCGTGGATCCCCCCACTCGCATCAATACTCACGTTACGACTTCTTTCAAGAACAGCCATCCCTTTCTCTTTGGTTGGAAGTCGTCTTTCCCCCCCCCAACTGGAGATTCGGGTATAACCTACCAATTGAATACTTATCGCTCGAGGGTACGAACGGGGACCCTCTCTTCTTTTGTTTCACCGTTATGTGGATTCCCAATCCTAGCATCGCCTCTATAACTTCTTCCCTTGCTTTGGCACGAGTCGAATATGGGTAAGCTTATCGCCGTTCCCTTCTCCCCTCCCCAAGGTTACCCTGCAGCCGAAGATGGTTTTTACAACCCTTTTTCGCAGAATTATAGTTGATGTCTCTGTCCACTTTGCAACGGCTCGCAACCCCCCCTTCCTTGGCTAATGATGAATTGGTCATGAACGCCACTTGTTTTAGCTTTTACCATTTTCCCCTGTTTTTCTCGCTTGCCACGGTGGCCACAAATTCGAGCTCTTCTTTCTTTGCCTTCGCCCAAGTATTCACAGGAATTCTTCACCCCCTACCGAGTGTTTTCGTTTCCAACGTGACCATGCTTGGTGGCTTCGTCAGCTCGCCGAGAGAGCTCTTCCTTCTCCCCTTGGATTGCTAAATACTTGTTTCCTCTCCGGCCCTATCATCTCTTCACTTTCCTTGCTATTAGTTTTATTAGAATTGGCACTTCTTCTTGCATCTCTGCCGCGAACTCCGAAGCCAACTTTTTTTTTTTCCCCTGCTCCAAGGCCCGAAACGAACTCCTCCTCCTCTTTGATAGGTTGAGCTGATCGTTGGTTTTCTTTTTGTAAACAGGGACATCACTCAGAGTTCCTCTTTCCGATGCCGAGAACTCTTGCTCCCTCTCTTCCAAATACGTTAAACGCGTAAAATTTATTATGTTTTTTCCCTCCAGAAGATGTACGAGCAACCGTTCCTTCTTTTTTTTTTCAAAAACCAGGAATGTCGGTAGGCTCTTTCTTTTTTTTATCCCAATCGAGTGCCCCATTCCTATCCCCCTCACAGAATTCAAGCAAGGCATGTTTCTTTCTCCTCTGAATTAAGGACCTCCTATCGCGCCCGTTACCTTCTGTTCCAATTTGCGTCCAACCCTCCGTTGTCCACCGCCTTTGGCCAAATGCCTACCCTTTTTTTCCTCGTGGCATGTGTTGGATGAGAAGGTCGATTTCACTTTTCTTTTTTCCGGGGAAACTTCTTTTTTTCAGGTTTTCTCCTTTTGACTCCCCCCACTACCACGGTTCTTTCTTTTTACTTTTTTCTTTTCTCCGTGTCGTGAATCCCCTATCTTCCCCCCTCGCTGTAATCTTTGGGAACTTAATTCTTTTCTTCTCTATCCTGACTAGAATGATCGGCAACCCCCCCCCCCCCTTATACTGGAAAAAGGGCACAATCTCCATACTTTAGTTTCCCTTCCGGGTCGTTCTCTCTCTCTCCCCTTCGGCGATGGGGAGTTGAATTCCCCCCCTCCCCTTCTTCCTTTTTTTGTCCTCTACAGAGAATTCCCCCCCCTGATTCTTCCCCTTCCGCCTCTGCAGCGGCGTTCCCTCTTTTTTTTTGTCCACCTTATCAGATAAGATTCCTCTCTGGTTTGTGCCGTCCTGTCAATATCGCTGGGGGATACTGGGTCCACCTTTTTTTCCCCTCCATCGGAATTTTTCTTGAGACAATGGCTGCACCATTTTACTCCCCTCCCCTCATTTTGAGGATACCTTTGCGTAATTTTTTTTTCTGTCATAACAGGGGAGGCTGGAAATTCTTTTTCCCCCCCCACACCCGACCTGATGGTCATCGTTTATTTCCTCCGTCCTGTTCCTCAACAGAACATTCTTTTTGTTGTCTTCGTCCATACTTACTTTTTACCTTGTCCAAAGCTGCACATTTCCCCCCCTTGACGAAAGCATTTCCTCCCCCTGGACAATCCTGCAGAGTCCCCCTTCCTTCTGGTATACAAAGATCGACCTACTGTGCACTCCTAGCAGCACCCTCCTCTTCTATTTTTAAAATTCCCCTCCGGTCCCGTTAGACATTGCTCTCTTCTTTGTGGATCTCAATGCCTTTTTTTTCATTTCTAATGTCTCCCCCTCCCACGCGAGTTCCCTTTCTTTGTTCGAAAACTACCAAGAACATCTTTCCTTTTTGTATGAGTATATAAGCTTTTTTTGATCCGGCGTTGGCCCTTTGTTGCGCCACATTCCCTCGCGGCAAGGACTAATCCAGAAAACCGTTTCTCGCAGTCTCCCCCTTCTTTCTTTCCCAATTAAGAGTTCTATTACAATAAAGAACCCCCTCTCCACCCCAATCTCGTTCTCGGTCCCTCATTCCCCAAGTTGCGTGTATTTTAGCACCGGGAACCCCCCTTCCCTTCCCGCTCGTTTATATTTTTTCCCTCATTTTTTTCCTTGTGCTGTATATGGCCAGTTACCTTGATTTGTGGCGTTTAATTTCCCCATTGCAATAAATTGTTTCCTTCTGATGTAAACGTTTTACTCAGCCAGACAATGTCTCTCCCTCTAAAGGAAGACTCCTTTCCCTTGGGATGTCAGTTTCATACGGGATTGTCTCCGTATAATTTCTTCTCTTCTTGGGGCACTCATTAGTCGAGTTGATCTCCTTCTTTCGACTACTCCGAGCCCAGCACCCGGAATCAACGCCCGACTCCTTTATAGGAATCCCAAATTCCCCTTGGCGCGTTTTCCTTTCATCCTCATTTCTGGCTCGTTCCCGAATTTTATCCTTTCTCCGGTTCTCAGACAATTGGTGACCAAACACCCTGAGTTAAATTGTCTCATCCAAGCACAAAGTTGTCCTTGGTCCAAACATCCCCTTGTTGACCACCACATAGAAGGTGTGATCTCCTCAGGTCGCTCGTGGCAGTCGACTTTTTGGACTCTTTCCGGTCTAAAATATAACTTCACTTAGTCTTTCCCAGGAAGAAGACTTTTTTTGCCGTTGTGCTACGTCGTATTCCTTTCTAATAGGAGGGATTCCACTGTCCTTTTCTATTGAGGTTTGCTTTGTTAGTGCTATGTTATCGTTCCGGGTGCTTCTTTCTGTCCCACCCCACGAGTCGCCACCGAACTGACTTGCTTCTTTATCCGCAAAAGCCCGATGTTTTTCGTGGGTACCCCGCCCCTATGCATCGATCCGACCCTTCTTTTGAAGGCATTCTCAGAAACATCAAAGTGAACTTTGTTGATCCCACGAACCATTTCGTTTTTTCTTTAAACGTTTGTATAGGTCTTTATCCTACGGTTCAGCGTGCCTCGTCTTTTGGGCATCTGAATCCCTGGTTCCGCATGGGGCTGACTGACATTTTGGCCCTCCTTTCTCATAGCCAACATAGACAGTTTGGGAACTTCATCGGACACTATTCTTTTTCTCAGAATCCCTTGCCTGAATGATTTGACCTTTTCTTTTTTACCCCAACTATTCTTTCGAGAACCATGGCCCCATTGTTCTTGGAGTGTTGTCCCCCTCTTCTTTCCTCAGTCAGCCACGTATTCAGAAACAAGTAAGTGCTTCCCTACTCTGAGTCAGTAATCTTGACCCTGGTGCAGGCCCCCCCCCCCTACCCAGACTCTCGTATTCTGACTCATCATCGTTTTTTAGGGTCCTTCCCCCCCACAATCAAATCCCTCCTTTGTCTCCCCGAACTATAATTCCCCAGCAGAATACCTTGCCGTGCATCTTGGAAGGTACCGACTCTTTTCCCTCTTACCCACAATTGACCTCCTCCCCTGCGCTGCCGTTTAATTGCTTTTTTTCTTTTCTGGTCCCCTGCGCAAACCCCCCACTTGCTCCTTTTTTCTTAGTTTTCTTTTCAATTCTATCTTGCCTTTTGCTCAGGGTCCATAACCCTCACAGTATTTTAAGTGTGCTGGGGCCCGTGTGGCGATCGTTTTCTTCCTCACAATAGCGGATATGATCAACTTTCACCCGATTCCCTTTTTTTCTCGCTCCCAATTCTTCTCCTCCCTAGTAATTCCCCCAAAGGTTACATGCCGCCCGCGTTTCGTGTTATCCCTGACTTTCAGATTCTCTCTTTCTCAGGTAACCTTTACCTCTCTTCGTGCAATTCCACCGGGACCCTTTTCTCCATCTACTTTGAAGAACGCCAGTATTTCCCACGATGGTGCTTCTTCCCACACTTTGTGTCGCGTCAACCCGTCTGCCCCCCCTCTTCAATTCTTTAGAGTGTTTTTCCCTGCCCTTTTCCCGTATTAACCCCCAATCACTTCCCTCTGCCAATTTTCCAATGAGGGTATCTTTCGTGGTGTTGAATTCTAGGTATATTCTCTGATCGCGCTTTAGTTTCGCAACTTCGGGTTTGTGTTTACTTCTTTGTGACCGCAGATTGAGAAGATAGCGTTTAATGTTACCAGGCGATTTAGTTTCGTACTTTTCTCTCATCCTAGAAACCTCCCCTGTTTGAACACATTTTCCGCCCCCGCTAAGCAGGCTCAACGAAATCGTCCTGTACTTTCCCCTCTTTTTGTGAGAGTCTCCCATTGCTTCTTCCTTAGTCTGTGGACTCCGTTTCCCACAGATTTAGCTTTTCGGATGTCCAAGCCCTTCTCCTCCTTCCTTATAATCAGATAGAATTAAAACCTCCTCCCCCTGAGATATGCCTCATTGTTACCTTTTTTCCCCCCCTCCGTTGAAGTAGTAAAACTCTCCAACCTGTTTCCGCAAATGTGCGTCAAAAAATCATGCGGTAGCGTATTAGATCCCAAGGTGACAAGGTCATGAACCAAACAAATCATTTTCTTTTTCCCCCACTCGGACATGGGGATGGGTTTGCTTTTCACGTAAAGTAGCTTCATGCCCCTATTTGCACGCCGTCTGTTTCATGGCCGCGACCAGAACACAGGTCACCGTTTCCCCCATTTCTCCCTGGCTTTGCATTAAATTCCCACGTCCCACTTTGTGCTCCTGATTTAAGGACGCTTTTTTCCAGTTCCTCTATGAATCATTTTCCCCCCCTATACTTCTTTTTCAGGTTTTTGGATCCACAATCCTTCCCCCCCTTGCTGTCGGCAAACTTTTGTCTTCTCTTTTCCCTTTTTCTCTTCACGGTGAAACCTCTCCTTTAATATGGAGTTTGCTCCAACCTGTGCCGGGTTGAGAGCGACCGTTATTACCTCCTTTCGCCGGTCCCACAAAGCAAGCAGGCCAACGTTCACCCGAGTTAGTTTTTTTGTAAAAAGATCGTCTATTTTCTTTTTAGTTGATAATATCTTCGCCCCCTTGGTGTCCAGCCGCCCCTTACCTCCAGTTTAAAGGCCCGGGCCTCCTGAATCTTCAATTTTATTACGTCTTTTTTTTTCCTTGAATTTCCCTATGCCTCTCTGAGCTCCCTATCTTTCGAGCAGCCGCAATATACTTGTTTGATATTTTTTCCCCGTGCCTAAAGAAATTGAGAGTAGCTCACCCCGTATCTTTCGGCTTGGCTTCTCCTTTTCCTTGTTTTTATGCTAAGCATCTTACTTTGTTCTCCACTTATTGTTCTTGATACTAGGCTTTGTTAAAGTTCCTTTTTTCCCCAAATCCAACTGATGGTTTTTTTTTTTTTTTCCGCGAAGATAGGTTGGAATCCCCCCCCCCTCGATCCCTTCCTAGAGGTTTCGCACCGTACGTCCTTCTCCCCAAAAGTTTTCCCCCGTAAAACACAATTCGGTTGAAGTCAGCACTCTCCCTGACCTTCCCCCCCCATGCAGTATTTTTGACTTCCCCCTTCTCCGCTGGGAATTGCGAGACGAAAGCGAAGTCGTTCTCAGGAAGATTTCCTACTCTGCATTCCGCCAACTTGCCGTTTTTTTTTCTTCATTCACAGCCATTTTTGTTTGGGTATCCTCTTTTCGCAACATCGAATACTCTCCCTATGGGTTCCACCAACAAGACATCCGGATCGAGACGTTAAGGTTTTTTTTTTCTTTGTGGCGGTGCAAGCCCCCCTCCCTCGTATGGCAACGTTCCCTCCCCTCCGCAAAAAGAAATTTCCAGTTCTCTCCTCCCCTCAGGTTTAGCATTAGACCCCTACCTTCTAAACCCCCCCCCAAAATTCCTATTGCGTCCCACAGTATGCCTCTTCTTTCTATCCGGCTTTTTTCCAACTGCCTCTCTCAGTCAGATCCTTCTGTGACTGTAGACCCTTTGCTTTTTTACATTGACTTTTCCTTTTTCCAGTAGTTGTTTTTTTTTTTTTTTTCCTTTTTCTTTTTTTTTTTTTTTTTTCTTTTTCGTTGTACAAGTTGTCCTTCCCTGTTTATGAAGATCAGTGAAACTTTCTTTAAGCTGCGAACTCCAATTGATACGGACATTACTTTTACTTTTCGGTTTCCTTTGTGTCGGGGTCGGGTGATTAGATTCCTTTCTCCGTGTTTGTTGTTGACGAGGATTTCATCCTCCCTAATAGGAAGACCATTTCTTATCCACTCTTGCTTTTTACTGGCCCTTGCCTTCTTCTGGACTTTCTTCTTTTTTCTTTGAAAACTTGACTTTGTACTCTTCCCCTTGAGAATTCCAAGCCACCAATCCCTTAAACCTGGCCCATAATAAGTTTTTCCCGCGGTGCTGACAAAAATATTCTCTCTCGTGCAGACCAGGCTTCCCCCTTTATACCCTAAGTCAAGCGGATTCTTTCCGATTTAGAGAGCTTAGTATCTGCTTTCTTTCATCGGCGGCTAACCTGCTTTCTTGTAATCGCCTTCTTGAAATCCTTTATTCGTTTGAGCGGCGGTTGCTATTGATCGTTTCATCCACTCTTTGTGCTGGGGACACAAACCCTCTTGCCACCATTATACATCTTCCTCTTAAGAAGAATACCACTTTTCGATGTTTTTTCTTTCGTTTGCACTTTTCTCAATAGGGCTTTTTCTTATGTTGGCGCGTGTCTCTTCTGTAATGACACCACTTTTTTTGCGGTGATGAACAACCCCGCGCGGCAGGATTTCTTTTACATTTCCGCGGTCTGAAGCAGTTCAGATCTCCTTTTTTGATTTTGGCTGGCATCCCTCTTATCTTATGTTATTCATCTGGTTCCTGTCATTGTTCTTCGTTCCCGGGTAGGCTTTTTTCCCATTAAGTTCTGTCCCCTGGACAAAGTCTTTTCTCGTTCGGTTAGTGCGCCCAGTTCCGTTGAAGTGTATTCTTTCGTTTACCCCCCCTGTTTCTAAATTCTTCCTCCATACAGGGTGGTGTTGTCCCGATGCTTTCGCATCCCAATCCCCCCCCTCCCCCTTGTTATTCCCCCTCCCCTTGCCCTGTTTGGACCACGTAACCTGCTGATAACAAACACTTAGTTTTACAGTGTCTCACTTTGGGCCTGCCCCCTTGATCTATACTCGGGATTCCAAATCTCCTACATTGGTCATTCCCCCCCTTATGCCAGCGTAGTCTCTTCTCCTGCTCGATATCCCTTTCGACCAGAATTTTTACATCTCTCCAGTACAAGGACGGAAGAATTTACCTCTTTTCAATTGAAGCAGCGGTAGACCCCCTTTTTTTCCTCTTTTTGGCATGTGACTCGATTTCTGTGCACCCCAACGGCGACTTTTTCCCCCCTTATTAAATCAAAACTTCTCTCCTCTGTTTCCGAACCCTTGAACCCCCTCTTTTCTTTTTTACCGGGGCATTTCCTAGGTTGTTTTGGTCGCTCCAATATCTTCTTTGGCCCCCCCCCTTGGCACAGGTTGCTCCGATGTATGTTGTTCCTCTCCTTTCTTTTTTAACTCCAGACAGATTTACCCGACTCTCCGTTCTTGCTGGTTGCAAAAAAACCCCCCCCTGACCCATAGACTTTATATTGAACCGTCATGATTTCTTTAATGAGTCTCCTCTCCCCAAGTTGCAGACGCTGTTGATTTTTCCTTCGTTTCTTGCCCAAAGATGGTGAAAATTTTTGTGGGACGTTTCTCGTTTTTAAAAGATATCACAATAATTTCGGGCTCGATCTCTTTCTTGCCTGTGCTACTTTAAATTATCCTTCCCCAGTAATTTGTACCCCCCAGACCATTCTGGTTGAGGTTCCAGTTTCTCATTCCATGGGTTTGCCCTGATTTTAAGCTGCCCCTCGATTAAAGGCGCAGCCATTAATTTTTTCTCCCTTTCCTGTGGCAATGTCCCCCCTTTTTTCCTTTTAACCATTCTTGACATTTTCTTCCTCTGAGGTAACTTCTAGTGTCAGGCGATTCTTTTATCTGACTTTTGTAACGTAGTGCCCGATGACCCGCAAGATGAACCATTTTTTTTTTCACCTGTCTTCCAAGCTAAGTTAAATAGACTTTCTTTTTCTTCCCTAATTTTTGTCGATCGATTTCGTTCGGCCTCGTAGCGTTGATGTTCCCCCCCCTTGCCTTTTTAGCTTTTCGAGATTCGGTCCGATACCCTTCTCTCCGCTTATTTTTAATCAAGCTCGCCTTATAATCCCGTCCTCCATTCGCTGGTTTTTCACCTTTTGAGATCTTTCACTCCCTTCGAAATGTCTAAATGCTTTTTCGGTTCCCTGCGACGATTCCAACCAATTAATGGGTCTCTTTACCTAAACAGAATTTCGGTGGTACCATAAGGCCTTCTGTGTAAGAGAAGTTAAATTATCCTTCACCTTGGCTCTCGCAGAAATCTTTTTTGCCCTTTTCCCTCCCGTCCACCAGAAGGTCACCGCCCCCCCCATGTCATTTCCCTCCACGGAGGAATTACCTTTCCTCTTCGCCTGTTTCTTTCCTGGAGAAGTCCACGGAATGTGAACCCTGTGAGTGCCTTCCTTTCGTGTCAACAGAATCTGCTTTTTCAGGGTTTTTTTTTACCCAAGACCTCCGCGCCCCCACCGGGCTGCATTAAGTTTTTGCTCTTTCTTTACGAATTTCTTGAGCGCACCCGATGCCTTTGGATACACTTTCCCGTTTCGAGTATGATACGCGATTTACGGATAGTGATCAGTTTCCCCCCCACCACCTATTCAGATTTTCCTGTTTCACATGCCCGACCCTTGACAAAAGTCCCTTTGAGGTTTGTACCCGTTTAGACCTCCATTAGGCGAGTTTATGGTGTATTGAAACCTTTAAACCCTTCCCCTAACCTTTCTTTCCTGCCGACAATTACTTAACTTCTTACCCCACCCGTAACGGTCCTATAGGTTTAGGAGTTCTTTGCATCGTCCCATTTCGCTTGGCTGTACTGGATCCATTCGCTTGCGATCTCCATTTCGGCTTTTAGTCGTCATGCTAAATACGCTATACTGTGTCGTACAATTAGATCTTCTAGTTTTGAGTCAGGAATTAATTCGCCTTCTTAGGAACCCCCGTTTCGGAGACCTTTCCCCACTGTTGATGCCGGCTCTTCCCGTGGTCCGCATTCTTTTTGGTGTGAAGAGAGTTTTAGTGGATGAAGATCGAAAGCATCCGGTGTCTGCACCAAACAACGCAATTTTCGTAGGTTATAGCGGCCTCCACTGTTCGTGAAACACGTTACCTCATATCAGTCTCTTCTGGAGGCGAAAGACGTACGAAAATTTCCCCCCCATATTACTGGAAAGGGTACAAAATTCGATTAATGAAGTGCCAACTGCGAAGTGACCCATGAAGGAACCGGCATTCGTGATCCTCCACATACCGATTTTTACAGCTCCTACCATTCCGATCAGTTAAGTCCATCACGCCCCGCCCCGTTCTTCCTTAGACTTCCAGAGCGTGTATATCCCCTTTCAATGCTTCTGCTCAGGCTCTTCTGCCGCTTCCGAACTAGAATGTATCCTTTCGGGTTTTTGACCCAAACTCTCCCAACCCGATTGAGGTATACTTCCCCTTTTCTTCCTTTGACTCCTTTGTTACAGATCACCTCTTTTTGCACCCGACATTAGCACACCCAAAGCAAAATGCACCTTCTCCTTCTTCTTTTCTTCAGCCTCTTTGTTTATTTAACAATTAAACACCCCCCCCCACTTTCGCCTTTAATCATCTGCGTCTTTAGAACCAGGATTGCAGACCTCTCCGGCTTCTAGGTCTCGGAAGAACTGTCTTTCACCTTGATTGGCCGGTTCACGTGATTTGATTGGGTTCTTGTAAATGTCTCCCTTGAAACTCATGTATTCCCCCTACCTTCTCTCTTAAAAAGTGCGAGAGACCTATCACAATATTGCCAGGACCGCGTATGCCTTTTGATGGCAGGAAGCGTCCGGGCGTCTGTGCGTGATCTAAATCACCCCTCGTGTTGTTTTGTGAGATCTCACGCCCACCCCAGTACTGCCTTCCCCCTCCACTTTGCGTCCGGACTTATCCCTTTTCCGATAGGACTTTCCTCTTTCTCGCTTGCCACATTTTTCAAGGAGACTTAAATGAAAATTTTGACCCCTACCTCCCCACTGTTGACAGAGTTTTTGACCTTTCCCTTCTCTTGGACCTCGGCAGATGAATTTTTTTATTTGCCTTTCCCCAATAAACGTAGGGAAGAGTCTCTTCTTTGGTTCTTTTGTTTATATTTTTGCGGTGGAATATGATTTGCCTGACCTCGGAGGAGTAGCTCATTCTTGTGTTTTCGTGTATTTTCCTTCTCTGCCTTGTCTTGTGACGTTCACCCCACACCGGCTCATCGAACCACTTGAGATGACTTCCCAAATTCCTATGTTTGTCGTCGTCGTTTCACAAGACATTTTTACTGGCGCCTCGTATGTGGCTAATTTATTGATTCAACTTACCCCCTCCCTTTCTTTTTTATCGACACACGAGCAGTCCACTTCTGGAGGGATTGTCGTTATAATCTTCCTTTTTCCCGATCTCGTAGATTTTGATGATCGCTTCCATCGCAGGGTGCATACCTAATCCTTCTGCATGGGGTGGGTTCTATTCCTTCCTTCCCCTCGCCTTTTGCGGGACATGTCCCCCCCAAGCTGTCTTGTAACGGGTAGTTTTTCTCTCCCATTTGTGATCTGCTTGGTTTTTTCAAACAATTCTTTTCCTTTCCCCTTACGGAGACGAATACCGGTTTTCTTTAGTGTTGGCAAAGAGGTAACTTTATATGAAGCAATCTTATTCCCTGACACATACGTGAGACCTTTAGAAACCCCCTGTTCCTTTTTTCCGCCACCTCTTTTCGCTCCCCTTTCGCTTACTTCCCTTCGAGTTCTTTAAGTTTTCTGCAACCCACTTACTCCCGCATATTTCGCATTCTCGACATCGATAGCGCAGCTGAATTGAAAGTGGTGTCTCAGTTACAGTGCAGACTCTTTTCTTATATGAGCACTTTTTTCCTCCTTCCCCCGAGGTAGAAGGGCCCTAATACGGGGGTTTGGCCTTTTCTTGTGAGGAGCCCAAAGGCGAAAGTTTTTCTACTGTATTTTCCTCACCTCATCTAATCCCTCTCGATTTTCCCGTCACCCTGGTGAAACAAATTATATGTCGCCTTTTGGTTCCGTGTTCTTGTTTTGGACGTCACACCCGTCTCTCACTCGTTCATCTCTACCACAGAGGACCAGTTTGCTCCCCCTCCCTCTTTCTTTTTCTGGGTCCGCTAATTATCGTAAGAAGGAGTCCCTTCCCCCCCAATCCTTCAGTTGTTTTTTGCCCCCACCTGAAGCTCAAGAACCCTATATAGTGTTTAATGTATCTTTAACCCCTCATTTCTAGACCTTTCTCCAGACATGGCCGACGCTGATCTTTAATGTGGATGGTCCCAACCAGAGGGGCGGTTTCCAACCTTCCTGCAGTTTTGGTCCTTCGCGGGTCCCCCGTGTATTGCACACAGGTTTCCGTTTCTGGAGTCCACGTTCAAAACATCCCCCTTTCCCTGCCACAGAATCTGGGTTGATTTTCCCACATCCTGGCTGCACCTCGATTTTATCAATCTCAGCCCTAGCACCGCATAAAGCATTCCCCATTTTTCGCCTTTCGCGATTTTTTTTGGACCCCCTACTTACTGAACTTGTCCAGCAGACATGGCTCTCGATAGATTTTCCCTTAGTTACGGCGATTTTTATCTTTCCTTCGTGAAAGTATCCCCCAGGAGATACGCCCCCATCCAACTAATTTAAATTTGACCGCTTCACGTAGACTTTCCCCGA
>Ga0179593_1733907_pt1 | contig 28933 bp, 41 predicted proteins | sample CZODoug2_1_08_16_FD_185931 | JGI IMG/M metagenome (GOLD analysis project Ga0179593, IMG submission 185931) | Vadose zone soil fungal communities from Angelo Coast Range Reserve, California, USA - CZODoug2_1_08_16fungal (PacBio error correction) | ecosystem: Environmental > Terrestrial > Soil >... | reverse complement strand
CAGAACATCGACGGATGGCAATGATTCACAAAAGGACACTCATTCAAGCAACACGGCAATAAACAGCCGCAACAACAAAGGATTGCACACGAATTCAAGGTATGGAAAAAAAACAAACACGAAAAACGACCAAGAACCCCTCGACCCGCAACCGCAGCAGGCCAGCGTGCGATACCAAGCACCAACAACACCGAAAACACCACCAAAGAGCACAGGCCGAGACAGGTCTACAAGATGAACCAGGCGCCGAGGCGAAAAACCCCCGACCAGAACACCAAACCAGCAATGACCACCCAAGACCCACTGAGCACAACCGACACTGAGTAAGAACCCTGAAAGAACATACAAGAACTAAACCCGCAAGCAACGGGACCAGTGAACAAAATCCAAAAACGTATGAGACGATCGTCAGCAGCCTAGTCCCAGATGCGCTCATACAATACGCATATCAGACCCCTCACACCGCCACAAGCAAGAAAGGAAGAACGAAACTCGACACAACACCACTTCCAACACAGCACTGTCGGCTCAAGGACGCACCAGTAAGTCCAGGACAAGAAACAGCAAGAAGCACATTCAGACTGCCCGCCAAAACAAAAACATCGTCAGACAGGCAAACCGCTGAAAAAAAATGAATCAACCAAAACCCTAGACCAACATCAAACCCCGACACACTCGTTACGTCCTAGCGAAAACCGTAATTCACTAGCATGACACACAAAATTACCTAAAAAAAACACCCAACAAAATCCAAGAAGCGATCCAAAGGAAAACAACACACAACTCGAAATGCCGATAAAAAAATACCAAAGAGCCAGGCAACAAACTTGCAAGATTTGTGACACAGTAACTATCCGCAAGGAGAAAAAATGAATCATGTGGCCACGTCAAGGTACACCAAAACTGCAAGAGAAGGACCAATTCAACCAACGTGTCACAAAGAAAGAACCCGCCAAAAAGAAATATCAAAGGCACCCAAAACACAGAGCCGCACACACACACAACAGACAAAAATAGCCCAAGCCGACCGACCTACCAACACAACAACACAGCAGCGTAAATCCGCCAAATACACATCCGAAAGTCAGATGGAACAATGCCAGCCACACAAAAAAACCGAGTCGAACGAAACCTCCTGAGGACGAGCGGCCGAAACGGAGCGCGACACACAACGCTAGCGGGGTGTCAAAAAAATCATCGTAGCCAGCAGTTGCAGGAACACAAAACCAACCGTGTTCGAGAAATAACTCAAAACACATTGCCTATCAAGTACAAGCTCGGAGACGGATCACAAGAAACAACGCAAACTCATGGAATCTGGCCAGAAGAGCCCCGGGTCGCTATATTGGACCAGAACGATGGGACAAAAAGTCCCCGAACCACATACTGAGCAACCAGCAAAAAAGAAGCACAGATTAATGAGAAATGAAAGCACGGAAGAGAAGCAACGCGCGAATAAACTAAGACAAGCTTGTACAACAAACACAAGAGAACCTGCAAGGACTTCCGGCAAAACTGCACACCGATCAAGAGAACACAAAAAAAAAACAAATGCAAGCGCCAAAAAAAGACAAACACTCACAGGCTATGAGAATCGGGAATGTGGACACAGAACGTGGAAATGCAACACTAGATAAAGGCACCACACACAAACAGATCACAGCGCCACGTTTGCACATCAGCAATACGGAAAAGATAACACAACAAACCAAAACAAACACAACAAAAACCCAACCAGGTCTCAAAGGAATGCCGAAGACAACTCACCACGCTATCCACCACCGGATCCTAAAAAAACACGAAGTAACAGTCAAATGTCGACTAGACTACACCCGACTACAATTCATCTGAAGACTCAGCTCCACCACAAATCACGAAACCACACAACGTGCAACGTGAGAGACTCACAGCGGAGAACCCAAACGCCACGAACACGAACACGGAAAACGATGCGCTCGCGCGAATTGAGCGAACGCTATTCCGAGGCTAATTATGTACATATGCCAGTATCACGATCCCCAGCGACTATCGACACAAGCACAAACCGAGCAATGAAACGCTCTGGGGCCCAACAAGTATACTCCGGGCAGAAACCAGAAACACCCAACATTCAAGCCGGCTTGTAGACTACAGCAAAGCGACAATTACAGCCAACGAAAATAGACGCGGGACAAACACACAACAAACGACGTGGACCTATCAACTAAGTGAGTAAGACATAACGATACTAAGACAAAACCAACTCGCGATATCACCGCCACGATAGGTACGGATCGCTCTGGAGAACAGTCAGCGACCGATCACACAAAGCATCAGATTAATCCGTCCCAATACAGACATGCACCGAACCACGGACACCCAGCACGATGGGACTCTCGATCGAACCAGCGAGGAACTGAAGCATGCCGCAACCGCCTGAATCCCTCCCCCAGAACACGCGGCTACAGAAACAAAAAGAATGGGAGGCCCAGGTCCAAAAAGGACCCCCCAGGCCGGGGGAGGGCAAGACCACAGAAAAAAACGGACGACACCGATCCCGGCCAGTGGGCCTCAGTAATCAGAACAGGACACACACAAACATGGGCCGCGCCGAAGAAGCCAAACGACCACGGAAGCAACCGCAAAAAACCACGCGACACCAGACGCCCGCCAGACAAGAAATCCACAACACGGACCCCAACCAAGATCACGTGCCAGCCCAGAAGCGAAACTGAGAACCATAGGTCATAGATCCACATTCATCCCAAGGACAACACATAAAATGAATCAAAAAGAACGTCAATGGAACACTTCTTTAATGACACCCATAGACATCCACCACACAACCCACCCCATATCATAAACAACCAATTTGCAGACCAAGCAATCGTAAAGGACACAAAACAACCGCAGCGAACCCAACAGCGAAGCGAGGTTATACTCATCAACGGGACGACCTAGGATTACAAGGCCTCAGGAACGTTGTGCAAAGAAATGAGACAACACACGAGCACAGCACGTTGATACAAAAGGCCCCCTAGAACACTTTTGCAAAAAGCTCGCAAGAAAATTAATATGAATCCAGCGAACAACAAACCACAAAAAAAAAAAAACAACAAATATAGACAACCGTAGCGCTAATGGAACACTACAATCAGCGCTATCAAAGTAAAATTGAACCCCACACCGCCTGTCTTGAAATGCGCTCAAGGGACGCCGGTTTCAACAACACCACCACGGGACGGCCAAACCAATGATCCCACACGCAAAAAAGTGGAACAGACAACCCGGCAGCGAAAAAGGCTAAAAACCGAGACAAAGCCAGCAAAACCACAGACGAACGATGGTCCAGCAAGGACACCGCACAGAAAAGAATCTCAGCGTGCACCGACTTACGAGAGACGAAACCCGATGTGCCTTCTGCAGCACTTCTTGCTACTCAGACTAATGAAACGACACAAGACACTGCAACCGGACCACGAATAACGAAAGAATGCCCAATAGGATACTCTAGACATAAGGTCGGGAAAGAATAAAACAGTCGCAGCAGGGCAGGAACCACGACAGCAGCGAGGGCCGGACAGTCCTGGAAACCAAGATCCTCCGAAACCAGCCTAGTGTCCGTGCGATCCCATAATTCGTGTCCTATCCCCTCGCCTCCAAAGCCGATGTTGTCGGCACAAGACCCCGCATAAAACCGACCAAGTCGCAAACGAGAAATCACAGACAAGCGAGACCAGATGATCTGAGGAACACACAATGCAAGCGTAGCAGAACGACGGCATAACGGGCCCAAACCGAGAGCAGACCGAGCGCCTTGACCGTCAGATGAAATAGCGCGAACAGGACCTGTCGCAAACCCGCACGAGGAGGCAACAACAACGAAATCGGAAGGCCGACGCACAACGAAAGGGGACACCAAGCCAAAACACAGGTGAAAAACCACAAACATCAAGACCATTGGCACCGAGTCACCAAACAAAAAAAAAACAACACAATGTACAGAACACAACCACACCTCCAAACACGCTCACGGCGAACGGACTCAAAAAAAAAGAAATGTACACCAGAGACCCAACTCACAAAACGCCAGCAACACGAGATCGCCCAACAACAACTACAAACCCGCCGACCAAGCCCGACAAAGCCCCTGAGCCACAACACCAAAAAAAACCAACAAAAAACAAAAAAAAAACAAACAACAACTGTATGCCGGAAACATGGACAACCATAATGAAAAAAACAAAAGCAAGAACAAGGCAAACAAGACAGCCGCACCCCGCACAGCAACAAAACAAAAACAAAAAAACCAGCCGAAGCAAGAAAAAACAAACGACAACTTGGCAGACGAACCAAAACGGAAAGACACAACAAACCTGCCCGGTATAGAGCACCTGTCCTACCGAAAAAGGCCATAGACATCATGCAAACACGATCAACGTTGCAATTCGCAGCATTGAATAATCACCAGAAACCCACGCAGCCTATGCCCGAGCAACAAATGGATCGGAAACCAACTGTCACGAAGCACGGATCCATTCAACGGTAAAGAGAACAAGAAAGACAAACGGATTAGAAATGTGCAGAGCGCCGCCAAATAGTTGAAAAACGGCACGGAGCACCAGACAACGTGAAACACAGCAACAAAACAATTGTCGAAGTTAGACACAACGACAACACGCACAACTCCAAAAGCAGCACCGCCAGAGAACAAATCACGCAAGGATACGAAGAACCATCCACCAACGCCACAGCGCGCCGCAATAGCGGAAAGAAAAGCTGCAACCTTCACCTAACTAACGCCTATCTACTTTATATCCTAACTCCTCACACACACCACACACCCCCCACCATCAACCCCCCACCACACCACGGCGGGAGGGGGGGGGGGGAGAGGGGAGGGAAGGGAGGAGAAAGGGCGGGAGGTGGGAGGTGGGGAGTCGGGAGGGGAGGGGAGAGGGTACGGGGGGGATGGCGTACAACAACACGACAATATTGCTCTGTTTTTTTCTATTTTTTAAAGGGCGGGGAGGCGAGGAGGGGAGAGGGGGGGGGGGGAGAGGGGGGAAAAACAAAAATTTGAGCAAAAAAATTTTTGTTTAATTTGGAGGGGGGGGAGGGGAAGGAGGGGGGGGGAGTGGGGGGGGGGGGGGAGGGAGGAAGGCGAGGAGGGGATGGTGACGGGGGGTGGGGGGGGAGAAGGACTCTTTTTTTGTATTTTTGAGGCGGGGGAGGGGGGAGGGGGGGGAGGGGGGGGGCGGGTGAAGAGAGGGGGGGGAGCGGGGGGGAAAGGAAAATGCAGAGGGAACGGGGGAGAGGCGGGGGACGGGAAGGGGACGGAAGCTAACGAAGAGGGACAAGGAAAAAAACAAAAAAAACCAAAATTTTTAATTTTTAGTTACTTTAACAAACAAAAAATACAGTAAAAAAACAAAAAACTTTAATTCCAATTAACCACTAAAAGAAAGGACGGGGGCGGAAGAGAAAGAAGAAACGAGGGGAGAGAAAAGAAAAGAGGAGGAGAGAGGAGGGAAAGAAAAATAGGGGGTAGGAAACCAAAGGAAAAGGGGAAAAGAGAAAAAGAGGGGACGAAGAAAAAAACAGAGGCTAGGGACAAGGAAGAAGGGAAGTTTGGACGGACAGTACCCAACGGAGGGTGAAGGTGAGGAGAAAGGAGGAGAGGAGAAGAGAAGGAGAGGAGAGGGAGAGAGAGGGCGGGGAAGGAAACGCAGCGGAAGAGGAGAGGAGGGGCGGCAACGGGGCGGAAGGGGCAAGGGGGAAGAAAAGAGAGGGCGAGAGGAAAGAGGACTCGCGAGCGGAGAGGGAGAGGCGGGCGGGGGACAAACTGAAAGAAGGCAGTGGGGAGGAGAAGGGGGCGGGCGCGAGAGAGCGGCGCGAGTGAGGGAAGGCAAGGGAGGGGCTAACAAACAACGAGGGGGAAACGCGACGATACACAAAGAAATAGCAGCTCGCAAACAGAAACAAAAATGGCGCACGCCATAAGTGATGGCGGCCACGACGCATCACAAACCAAGAGCACGCGACAAAGCAAACGCGAAACACGTAAACCAAAACCCAGGCCCAAAACGCAAGACAACAAACAAAACACCAACAAAACATCAAAAACAAAAAAACACATACAAACAAAAAAAAACAAATACGAAACGCACCAAACAATAACAAAACCAAACCAACAAAACCCAGGACTACACACCGCCAACCACAACACAAACAAAAGACCCAAACACACGCTCCAACCACAAAACAAAAAACAAAACATATGAGCAGACCCGTCGACAACAGCCAAACAACCGAGCCTCGCACATACAATGAAAAAAGACACAAACCGCAGAACCGGGTCTTACCCGACATACCAAATTCTGTCAGCAAACCAGCCGCTCAAGTGAAATCTAACAGCGAAGACCAGGCGAACGGACCGTGAGCACAAAAAAAGATCGATGCAAGACGGAAATGACCGAGCCCCTGCCAAGGTGACCAGCAGTCACGTCCGTCGCCAAGATATCGTTTATCTCGAGGCTGGAAAGGGGAGGGAAAGCTGCCACGTGCAGCAAGACTCCGACTACACCCCGCGCCGCCATGCTTGGCGAGGAAACTTATACCAGGTGAGTGCGCCATCTGCGCTGCAGTATGCGACTAAATCCTTGCGTCGCACACGAGCAGCAACCCCAAACACACGCCACAAAAAAGAGTCATAATCGATGGCGGAAACCACACAGAGCAATACGGAAAACACGCAACCCGAACAAAAATGGACAACAACAACAAGGTAGCCCCAATCTCGGACAATCCCGCAAAAAATCGACAGGCAAGCACCCATCGCCTGAACTCTAGCGGGACCTGATAGGCCGAGAACAATAGCTCGCCAAGATCCTCAAAGCCACCTAACGGCCACGCTGCTAGGAATCCCTCTCAAAAATGTCGAGTCCGCGCCAAACGACCACAAAACAGGACACAATACAAGACAACTTGACTGAGCGGTTGGAAGGAGACCAAAACTATGGATTCCACGGCCCTAGTATGTCAGAGCAACACGAGCTTTTCTAAGAACCGAACCAGGCACAACCCAATCGCTTCAGAAACGCTCACAAAGCACGCCGACATAATCTAACCCCGACCCCACGCAAAAAGAATCCACGACTGAGAAGCACCAACGCTCAGAAAGTGGACAGTCCAGCAGCGTGCTACGAATCATGTACCAGAAAGGATCAGACAAAGACACAACGGCGCGTCACCTATAGAAAATATCGGACAACCGAGACTGCACACAGTCAGAACACGGCCCGAAACGAGAACAACACTACACCGGACATGTGCAGCGTCATGCTGCAGGAGACAACAAAAATCGATCACAAGATAGCAACAGATACCACTGCGGTGTGGAACCTCATGGATGACAAGCAGTCTGAGAAACCCTCGCTTCCACGGTAGGACGACCTCCCAGCGAACACAACTCCCGCCTCGGGGTGACCAAACGACTCACTGGACAGCTCAGCAAACTGACTGGATAACACACATCCTCCAGGCGACAACAACCAAAATACGATGCGCACTCGAGAACAGCAACAGAACAAACAGAATAAGAGACCAGTACGGATCAGAAAAGGCCTGACCAGAGACAGGCCAGCTGCCAGGACATCCGCCCAAAAACCAGATAAGCCGGCGAACATGCGTTCTCCGCACGGAAGAAACAATAAACCCCCGACGCGCGGAAACTCACGAGAATGAACCACATCGCAATCAACACAGGGCTTCAATACGGGATGGTAGAAGAAGTCAATCAGCAACGCGCCCAAAACAAGATAACCGCAAAATAAACAGAAAGACAGACCAAAGAAAACACACCAAACTCTTGAATATTGTTTCCTGGGAGGAAATGACATGACCATACCACGTCGCCGCCCCCAGTCAATTGGCCGGAATCGGCTAGTGTACGCGACGCCGATGTCGCTAGGCAACAAGAACGGCGACTTGCCCGGATCCCGAACACATACATGACGCAGAAAAACGAGCCCCTGACCGAGCAATCGACTTCACAACTGACAGAACACCTTGCCCGGCCACCGACTATCTTCAAACCGCAGTACGGAGGACATCCCAAACTAGCCAAGGCCCACACTCACAAACTCGACAGTCGAACGACGCATCAAACGCGCCGGCAAGGCATACGACTGGACCGGCACAATCGAAGGCACCTCGATATACACCGTACCGCCCCGCAAAACACCCAACCCCAGAGACCGAATACCGAACCAAAGAGCGTGACACAAGCGCGTGCGCACAACCTATACCGCCACCGAAGACCAAGGATGCCACCACGTCGTGTGGGCGAACACCGCATCACAAAATTTACACCTGGCGACAGCAAAAAACAAACAAACGACTAGGATCAACGGCGAACACACAGACCGAATAGAATAGCACCGCTGAAAATAAAAAAAACAGATGGCCCCAAGACACACTCCACGCGCTGAGGCGGCGACATAACGCGTGATGTCGAAACAGCTCAAAGAACAAATTATGCTGTAAAAAACCCACCACCGCCGGCGACGTATCCAACAGCAAAATAGCGCGCGAAACACAACAAACCCCCAAGAGATACGAGCCAGCGCCCGCGACCCCACAACTAGTGATATACAAGACACTGTGTGACAGATCCAAAGAAGGCATAAGCCGGGCGATCACAGCGAACAAACCCACAACAAAGGAAATACACGGCACGAGCAGTTCGGTATAGCGCCACAACATCAGAAGTGCACCGACATGCCTGTGAAAAGCAGCCAAACACGAGGCAACGTCGACCCGGTGAGACCCTGAATACAGCGCGTACCAAAATGTCGAACGCCAGGCCAAACAAAAAATCACACCGAACCAAACCCTATCAGTCCGAAGAATTGCAACCCAATGCGACAGGGCGCCCACCAGAATGAGCGACGCGAACACACCGAAACCAAACTCCGCACAATCAAAGCCAAGCCATCCAGGAAGACAGATCAAACCAAGACAACGGAACTTCACACACTCGCCCGAATCCATAAAAATAGCAAGAGGACGCAAAGACGTCGAAGAGCCAATGGACGAACGTGACTCGTCAGGCCCAGACAAGACCACCAGTGCATCACCGGAAACAACAGAACAACGGCGTTGGCTCCAAGACAGCAAGCACGCCCGACCGTCACGAGACAGCCAGCGTATAATCCATGCAAAACCCACCAAACAAAAAAACCCTATCAACAACCACCACTGCTGCCTAAAACAAACCGGCACGCCCGGCACACGCACTAAAATGAAAAACACAACCAGCACCAGCCACCACTACAACCAGACGCACACCCCACGAAAGGAACAATTACACGTCACAGAAAAACCAAGGCTGAATCTGACACACCGGACCCCCAAAGACTCCGACACAAAGCCAGGAAGCAGCACAATACAGCCCTGACATGTCGAGTGAAGAATCGACCCCACGACCAGGAACGACATAACCTGCACAACAACGGCGGACACCGCACTGAATCCAGCACCACAGGCCCAAGGTGCAAGCGCCAGCCGGCAAAGCATGGACATGCAGGAGCGATCACCCGGACCCATAATCTCGAAAAAAACACAAAAAACAGACCACAACGGACTAGTGGCAGCAAGTTCACAGGCCCAAAAAAACAACAAATTACTAGGAACGCAGCGCCAAAGCCCAAAATCAAAACGAGTTAGTCACAGGAACACGAACGAGAGTTACACAAGATGAATGTGTAGAGTGAACAAAAACATATGTACAAAACCACAAAACCATCCACAGCGAAACAAGAGCAGCCACATATCAAAAAATCAATGAACATCACCCAAAACGAGCCTCACGCGACACAAGAACATAAGAAGCCAGACAACTAAGATTGTGAAACTATACCACAGCTACAGAATAAACTCCATAAACAGGAAACCTAGGGGCAAGGAGTAAGAAGGACGATCTACACGGCAAAACTGATACGGAACATGCAAAGTAACACAACCAAAAAAACGACCAAATGACGCTTCAAACGGAACCAACAATCGACGCAGAGTATCTTCAGCGAATCACCGCCGCCGCGAAAGCCAATAGAAAATAGGGCCACTGCCTGGGGCAACGGACGTGACTCAGGAGACCATAAAGAGTATTACCACAGCAAAACAACGGCTCGGACACTAGCACCGGTGCGCTCAGAGTAGAGGCATGATTCATACACGCCAACACCGACATGGCACATGACAGACAGAACTAGACAAGCGCGCCATAACGCAGTCCGTCACCAACAGAAACCATCGTAACACGAACGTAGCCAAGCACAACAAGGTGAAGTCACAGAAAAGCAAGCCTGGCAAAACAACGACCCAAACCCACATACCTCAATACTCATCGCCCATGTCATTTATACACTACTACTACGACACCGTTGTTAAGTTGATATGAGAGAAAAGACTACTAAGAAGTGCTGTACCTATACACAACGGCAAATCCATACACGAAAACCGGGGCGCCAGACCAAACACACAAAAAAAAACCACCAAGAGTGGACACAAGAGTTCAAAAAAGATCAGAGTTGACCACAGACGCACCAGGAATCGCAACGAACCGCCGAGCACCACAGACAGTCGCAAAAGCGATACAAGCAACACCAGAAAAACCAACCGCAAACGAAGGACACGAAGCCGATAAAAACGATTGCGCGACAGCGGCTGCCAGACGCACACCGCCCACAGAACCGGACACAACAGCACTGGAACCCAGCACGGTGCAGCTGAAAATACCCCACGCCCCGACAAACGAGACACCACAAGATAGAAAAGATACCCAAAACGCAACCATGTACCGATCTAACGACTTGCGCTCGTGGTTAGATCGCACCCATACAACACAGACCAAAACACACGCAACACCGTAGGAAGAGACAACGATACGAATTCACAAGAACATCACAGGCTGCACTCAACAAGGACCTCCAGTTCCCTAAAGTCTAAAGCCCTCTCAAGAGGCCACCTAGCGAACAGAAATATGAACAAGTTGAGGCGCACAAGTACGCCGGTCAACTCTATCACGATGAAACCCATATACTTCACCAATGAACAAACCTGACCACAAAACACCCGAAACAACCACTCGACCTCCTGGAACCCCTGCGAAAAACCCCAGATTAACTGGAATGATCCAGGCCCGAGTCCAAAGGAACAAAAATGATTATGCCGCGTAAACTCCACGGCGACCACAAAAAAGGCCAATATCTGAAACTTTTGTGGTCAAGATATCACCAAGCGATGATAATCACCTCAGGTCACAACTGGCCGGCAGAGCACTATTACAACACACGAGGTCGGCAAGAAAACATCAGACAGCACAAGACGCAACACAACAAAGTAAATAGCACCAAGAGACGATCCACCACACAGCAGCGTATCGACACCCATCTCAGAATACTTGGACAAATAACCTTGGCGACCAAACCACCCGGAATCGACGAAAACCATGACATGGGACGCAGCAGCCCCAAACGAGCCGGAAACGAAGCGCCACACGACCAAACTAGACCACACGGCAACGAAAAAAATGACACATACAAACCAATTAAAACAAAGATAAGAAGCAGACAGATAGGCAGAGCGCAAGCGTGTTCGCAAACTATAAAATTGACCTCCCCGGAAACTCGAGAAAAAACAAAAAAGCAGATATCATACAAAACGAACAAAACACGAACACACTGGTAAAATAGGCACGAGAAGCCACAGGAGTCGTCCTGGACACGACGATACGGGAACAGAAAGGCACACCAGCAAATCACATCTGCGCGCGCGTATGATGATGCGGGCGAGGAGCCGGCTATCCGAAAACGGTTGACGACTCACAGGCAAACATAATGAATGGCAACATTCACACGCGCAAGCCGCAACCCTAACAGAAGCAAAAACATGAAACGCCCACAAAGCAACTACGGCGTCCGTGCAAAAGAATGGGATTAGGCACCGACCCACCAAGTACGAACCTAAAGGAACCAAAAAAACCCTACGACCAAAACACAAAAAACCTAAACCGGCCACCGTCAGGACGCCCCATTTGCAAACATATCACAAGCATCACCCGCACGTAGGTCTCAAAAAAACACGATGCCGATGCACGTATATAACCGGTGTCGTGTCACGAATGCTCCCACGCTAAAACATTCTTGCGCTCCAGACACATCGACCCCACCGTAGCTGGTGTGTCGCGGCGCCGACACGACAACCTGAGCGTGTGGGGTTCGAGAGAGGCAGGAACCACGCCAAAACTAAGACACGAACAAAGAAAATAAACCGCCACTATCGGGATATTTCTTGAAGAGGCACAGATACAAAAGCTAGTACAGTATGACAAACCCTAAACCCCCAAGCACCCGGGAAAGGGAATCAACTGACCGCAGGACCACAACGTACTCACGGGCCGAAAATAACAAGCGGGGTCGCAGCCACGCACGCTTCCGACACAAGAACACACTGAGGGAGCCCCCACGAACGGAAGAGACCATTACTGTACGGTGACGCAGTAAAGTAGCAGGACACCCGCGTTCCACACCGCCCGATCGCGTCGAGACAATCAGCTAAACAGAAGAAAGAAGGCAACAATACCAAACCAAAAAATACAAAATGTCAAACGCAGACAACCGAATACCAGCTCACGATTTTCCGACACACATCCGATATGAAACCGAAGCCACGCACACACGCGAAAAGTGCAAATTACGATGAATGCAGGAGGATGGTGTAATAGGCCGAACATTGGATAACCAACAGAACAAACGCAAAAACGGGGCAAAGAAAACTAGGAAAAAAGGGAGCGGTGTCACAAAGAGACCGCACACGGAAGGCCAAAATGACAAGGAAGAGGGCATCACGATATCGCAAGAAACACGAACAAAAAAAAAATTAACTAACACCAAAACAAAAAAACAAAGGCAAACATCGGCCAGGGCAACACTGGAACACCCGCGGCTGCCACAAGAACCCACAAAACAACGGCGCAACCGACAGCAGCGCCGGAACCAAAAAGAACTCGAGCACCAACCCCGCGCTGCCTGGTAAATGTCATTATCCCCAAATCCCAACTGCAAACCCCTACTTCACCAAAACAAAGAGGGGACACCTAAAAACGCAAACAAAAATTGGACCCGCTCCTTTATGACCCCAAGGACTACCACAACCACAACCTATAACCTACTATGGAAACGAATCAAGGTGGATCAAACGACCCAAAAGCGCGCGCAAGGTATACATCACGGTAGACGGCAAGAACAAACAACCACATGCGTTCGGCCTCAAAGACCGTTGTGACCCGATGCACAGCCACAGGCCCAACCGCAACACACGATAACAAAAAAAAACAAATGACAACTCGGCCCGACTATGACTATGCCCCGCTCGCGCACAGTCTCGCTACACAGCGCACACCAATCGAAAACGTGAAGGCTGGAAATACATACAGCTTCACGACTTAGGCAAACCACCGATCACCTACTGCAACAAAAACCCAACAACCAACACAATTCTTAGGCACTCGCCAACCACCGGCGACGGCACAGAGTTTACCAACCCGGACCCGCAGACAACCCAGATAACACACAACCGCAAGACCAAAAAAAGATGGACGGAAACACCAGAGACACGAACAAACCCAAGCATCCGGCAGCGCACCCCAGCCAGACGCGCGATACAAGCCCAAATACGGCTCGACCACTATACCGGTGCCCCGACAATCACACACCGAAGGACCGCACCCGTGTGCGCTGATCACTATCATCTGAATGATTGCAACACGCGAACCTGACCCGGCAGCTCCACTTCCCGTACCGAGTGCAACAAACTGAGAGAATACTGCATAAAGAAAGTAGAGAACGTCAGGGATGTACAGGCTCGAAGTCCCCAAGCGCAAGGGACCGGCGCACAAGCGATGGCACACAGGGATCTGGACCACCATGTCTCCGAACAGCCCGATCGCTCCGAGTGGAAGATCCCTACCTGTGTCCATATCCACAAGAACACCCAACTCCCGCAGGAAAATGATTGTCGAAGCAAGAGACACGGACAATGCAGAGATACCAAGCACACAAAGCGCCGCCGCCAAACAAGTGTTGCGAGAAAATTAAGGTCCACAGCAGCCGCCAGGAAGCCATAAGGAGCACACGAAACAGAGCCCGCGCCGCGTTGCCACGTCAGATCATGCCCTAGCGGAGAACTCAACTCGTCGAGACTGACCAACCCCGGCAACACAAACACACGACACATCCAGCAGGATCGGCGAGCAGTCGAGGAACCACGCACACAATGCCTAGCACACTGGCACGGAACCAAATGACTGCGAACTCACAGGCGAAACGGAACACAAGGAATTGTCGCACACGAGCACAGAACTACCATATACCACCGCGACACCGCCAAAGCACCCAACGCAAACACCATGACCCCTACAGAAGAATACGCGGAGGACTTGCAGACACAGCAAGGCACAGCAGAAGCACCACAGCCCAAGCGCACACCGAGGCACAACACCCGATCCAACTTGGCGAAACAGCAACAAGGCACCGCAACACCTCGGCCCACGGTAGCGCAAACTCCCCGGCATCAGATCGACACCACACACCGATAAAGAATCCGTCTCGCCCCATACGCACGCCTTGATATTCCGAACGCGTGGCGACACGCGAAAAAAAACTATTGGAATCGAGCAAAAAACCCCCTCGAAGAAGAGTACATGTCCCAGGACGGCCCGCGCCCAACAACGGAGTCGACTACCGGCTGGCACCGACATAAACGCCACCAATACGTTGAACAAACAACACGACTCCGAGAGCCAGCGAGGCAATGATGGATCGCCACAACAAGCACAACCGGCACTCGAAACGGCCCTGCGAGCCACCACGATACCATCAAAAACCAAGCGGCGCCCCCAAACATAAGAGCCACCGCACCGACATGCCTCATTAACTAATTATACCTACAGTCAATACTTCATTACACTCCGCTAACCGTGATATGAGCTGAATACCATGAACAGAGACCACAGACTCAACAGAACGACAACAGACGTCCAGCCCGAAAACAAAAAAATCCCACAAAACCAACCAAACACAGGAGCAAGACCCCGCCCCAGTTAACACAAAAAAAGGTGAGTGCCAAATAGCGACAACAACCGAGGAGCACCGCAAAGACTAACCAGACCGGCAAACCCGACCACACACAAAAGGACACAGCGACCGCAACACACACCAACACCCTGAATTCACCCAAAGAGAGACCCAAACAAAGTACGACGGACCAACAACCACAAAACAACAGTCAAACCCAAAAAAAACTAAAGGCGCGACCATAGACACAGAACCAACACTGCAATTCGCAACACACATACACACCTGAAAGACCTACGAGGGATTATACTCGCCAAATTACACCAAAATGCTCAGCAACAACGCACAAGCTCGGAACGGAAATAATAGTTCAAGAAAACAAGACACAAGAAAACGAGCCCCAAGACAAACTCGAGAATCAGTGGAACCAAGCACGCGAACCAAAAAACACTATGAACCCCCAAGAGCAGATGAGAGCAAACCGAAAGTCCAAAAAACAAGAAGCTGCCAAACCAAGGTACGTAACGTACGCAACCCCAAAAGTTCGTTCGCCTCACTCGGAAAACAAGCTAGGCAAAGGGAAGAGAGCAAGACACACACAGACTAGCGATGACGCTGAAAAAGCCTCGAGAAAGCATACACCAGGAACAGGGACCATAGAGACTCACTTGCAGAAGAACACGTTCAACGAGTAGACGGGCAATTGGACAATGAAACCCGATTATAGCGATACACAAAATCCCATGCACGGCCCGAAAGAACATGCCAACCCCGCCAACGGTCAAAACATATAGGCAACAATGAGAAGGGAGCGAGCCACACTGAAGCATACGACGCAAACACCGAAAAAAACACACAAAAACACAAAAAAACCCCAACAACCCAACACTGAGTCGACGTGCGCACACATCTCGATCACACCGCAATACAAATCGCACAGGCAAAGCAAAGACCTCGAACGACCAAATATGCCATCGATCGCGGCCCCCCACTATATGACCGGAAATTCATCCGCCACACCCACACCCGACAAACTTCCATAAAAAGACCAGGCCCTCCCGCCATGCTGGCTCGACATACACCTGTCGCGATCAACCGGCCCCAAGCCCCACAAACACATCCTAGACACTATAATTGCACTTAGGCGGTTGAGAACGCGAGAACCAAAATAATGCGAATCTCACAGGAATATCCTGGCCGAACAAGTTGATCAGGACAGCACAAAGGGAAACACCAATAAACGACTTCAAGCTCACGACACTACTAGCCAGCGAAACTTCCTGCCAACCCACGACACAGACACAAAAGAAAAAACTCCGCTTGCAGCTCGCAACTGGACCCGGATCAAAGGACAAAGTGCAGATCCTCAAAAGACATAGGAATCACGCACAGCACACAACGGGCCGCTACTCGAAAAAATTCGGCCACCGCAGAACAATCCGCTACAGCGGACCCGCCGCACAGCCCTCGACTAGGTGGGGGCTGAATCCCGGAGCACCCCATAGCCGCGGCATAGCAGTCCACACCCCTGCGGAAAACGAGGGAATCATAAGAGCAGTGCGAAACACGTCCGTAGGACACTGCATTCCCGGAAGGCGAGAATACAAGGACAACAATAAACCAAGGCAATGGGCCAGGTCAAGACAACAAGAATGACGCCAAACAAGCAGAGAAAACAAATTCCACATCCTACAGAGCGCAAACGACTCGCTGATCAACGCCGAACGCCGAAGCTAATGCACAAAAGACAAACGGTCAACAAGGAAGAGAGACCGAAACGAGCAGGCAAAGGGGGGAGGCCCCGACTCGCTGCACCACTCTAGCCCAACGTCGGTAGGCCGCCCCCACATGGTTCCCAAATCAACGCCAGGAAACCAGCAAACAACCACGCGCGACCATCGCACAAGTTAGACCAACACGAAAAACGCCCACACCCGGGTCACGAAGTTTCATATCGGAAGGTCCGGACCGACCAAAAACAAACGTTACTCGGAAGCGTCACAGAAAAAAACAGTAGCGACAACACAAGAAACTAAAGTGACGAAATAATGGTTTACAAATGGGCGGAAATGGACCCACTGACCAACAGATCGCGACCCAAGCCCACTCTTAGGCACGGCAATACTAAGCCTGTCCGAGCGCACAGCAACAAAAAAAAGGTCACGCATAGGCAGACCAGGCGTCTAGACAAGAATGTCCAACACCGACACAATTGCACAAACAACAGAACGAAACGAGACCCAATAACACGGAACCAGGACCATTACCACTCGACACAACAACGAGACCACCTGACCAAACACAAAAAAAAACCCACCGGAACCAACACACACAACAAAACACAAAGTAAATCATAACACACAACAGAACAAAAAAGTCGGACATGCTCAAAAATCAAACACTCGAACCCAAAACCACAAAAATACCCAACAAAAAAAAACACAAAACCAAACAAACACAAAATCAGGAAAAACAACAACAAATACAATACAGACAAAGTCACGACACGAGACCGAGATAAAATCAAACGCCGGCAAAAGAGACCACAAAAAACAAAACCGAGCCCATTCGACAGAAGAACGGCACAACAAATCAAGAGAAATGACTCGTTCGCAAGACTCCCCACACAGAGAACCGATCCGCAACACCCAAGGGCGAACCCAGGTAGAAACGAACACCAAAAAAAAAAAACAACGCGGGTCCAAAAAACAAAAATAAAACACAAAACAACCAAAACACAAAAAAACAACCCCCAACACAACAAACATCACCAACCCACACACAAAACCAAAAATAAAAATAAACTACACACAGACACCTCAAAACAAAAGAAAGAAACCCCAACGACAAACCCTTACGACAAACCGAAAGAAAGGTCCACCCGTGTGTGACGAAAGGCACCGATACACAATTACTGAAGCCGAAGCCCGTCAGGACGGAACCAGCAAAAACAAACCACCCAAAAAAAACAACAACAAAACAGCCACGCAACTACAACTGATCGCACGCTGTACCACACAGAACCTAAAAGTGACCCCAAAAAAGAGTACAACATATTCAAAGCCCCCCTGGAGAGTACGACTCCCGCTGAATACAGACAGTACCAAGGCCCCTCCACCGAAAGAGGCGTAATTCAGCATGCGCACGCCACTATAAAACCAGCCACACCAGGATCAGAGCGACACCGCCGACGACCCAACTGACAGAGCGATCATCGAATGTGCTGCAAAGACATGTACAGCAACCCCAAAAAAAAGGATAAGACAACGGAATGCAATCCAGCAGCAGCAACACACCAACACCACAGAGAATCAAGGCACCACACGGACCTACGTACATACCAATCGCGACAACACGGTGTTGCACCGAATAGAACTGAGCAAACCAAAAAGGCGCACGAACACGTGCCTGGCCATATGTCAGGGCACTGCATACACCGAAACCCCCGCACCAGCGAAAATCAACATCCAGATCTGTACACAAGCAACACAAAGAGACGCTCTAAGCTGACGCAACAATGCGCAACGAGAGAACAGGCGCCACAGCAAAAAAGCCATCATGAACCGATGAGAAGCGTGAACAAAGCCAAAGAGCTTCATCACAGCCCCCGACAACAATCATACCACACCGAAGCCGAACAGGCCAGCTGGGCTGAGGCAAGCTCCGCCGACCAACTCAGATCGGACCACAACGAAAAGGAACCACCTGGCGCTCCCGGCCAGCACACAACGAGGTCTGCCTCGGACCGAAGCCAACCACCCGAAGTCATGGAACAAAGCAACAAGCAGTCTAAAACCATCGCAACCCACGTATCCACAGCCAACGGACTGACATTAAACCAAACCCACGGCAAAGGCGGCCGCTCTGCCGCCCGCGCCGCGCCACGGAAGTCGTCGCACCCGCGCTTGAACGCTAAGCAGCCCAAAACGCATCGAGAAACCTGAGAAGACAGAATAAACCGCTGACTGATGGTGGAATGCGCGGAACCAATGGAGGAGGGCACCAGGCGGACCGCCAAAAATGACACTCGACACAGACAACCGGAATGAAACCAAAAACGGCCGCCATCCAACGGGCCAAAGTGACGGAACCCCACACCCGGCGCACGGAACGATCACACGGGACACAATCAACTGAAAGAAAACAAAACTCACAAGGCCGGGCCGGGGTCTTAAACCAGGCCCCACATATTCACTGGGACCAGCAAGAAGCTCCAAGCATAAACGGTATACCAACGACGCGATACAGAAAACAAAAAAGGTACACAACTCGCACTAGCAAACATGTGGTCAAACAGGTGAAAATTCAACTCCGCACGCAACAGGGATCATCACCTACATCCGCTAACACGAGAACCACTACGGACAGCAAATGAAAGAGAACACGAAACTGCACGTTGAACCAAAAAGCAAGACTCAGAACATTCACTCACGCGACTATGCGCGCCTAGGAAAGGCCGAATTAGCACCCCTAGCATCAAGAAGCAAAAATCCAACAACGATACCAACACCACAACGTGTATGTCACAGGACCTAAAGGGGTATAAAATATCAAGAACTGTAACCCAAAAAAACAGACAGGCGACGAAAAAATAGATGGAAAGCCTGACTGAGATCAGAAGCAAAAAACAGATAGCTACAAAGGAACGATAAACCAAAACCACATTGTTCAAACCATCACCAACAACAGGACATACCAGGACCCCTGAACACGAACAGTAAAGGATCGTGCGGAAATTAATGACTACGCCAACCGCATGCGAACTAGCCCGGATGCCCGAGCCAAACACAGATCAAGCGCGTCTCCGTGTACCACCCCCAAAACGACAAAATGCGGTCCACACGCCTCAAGAACCAGCCCCGGTGTGCCAAAGCAGAAAGCCTGAGCCACAAACAAGAACCAACCCTAACAACTAGTAAATCTACCTGACCCTACCAACTGTTACCCTACCTCCTCCAGACGTGTGATAGTTGGTTCCGAAAAAAAGAGAATATAGACAACAAAAGGTCATAGCATGAATTAAACACAAAACACAGCCCCCAAACCTCTTACACGGCAAAACCGGCACGACGACACACAACGGTCCAACGAACACGAATGAGTACCCAGGTAAGAACACGAGCCAAGCATCGCCCGCAACACACCGACCGGGCCAGCGATGGACACCGATAACCAGCACAAAAAAGACAAACCAAAGAACCCCCCCAAGACACCGGCCGAAAAGGCAATGCTACGCTAGAAAAACCAAAAAGCGCAGCCCGAACGCAAACCAAAGACAACGCCCGACACACATCAAAATAAAGAACCCCCCGCAAAAATACGCCAAATAAACACGACAAAAAAAAAAGAGTAGCGAAGAAAAATAGAAAAAACTTACACGAACCGACGAGCACAAAACAAAACAAAAAAAAAACAGCATAGAAAACAAAAGTACAAAATAACGGAAAAAACCAAAACAACTGATCAGACGTAAAGAATAGACACCACGAACAAAAACAAAAAACCACAACACAAACTCCCCACCAGAAAACTCAAGATGCGTAGATCGACCACACCTACCCGCACCAACAAGCAAAAAAACCGTAGGAAGCACGTCGACATAAAACCCAAACATTCCAGCAATACGGAATCCACGGCCGCCACGTCAGACACCACAAAGGAACCCAGCAGCAAGAGACTTGCAAAATAGCAGCACCACAACCGATCAGCTCACCAGGAAAACCAAAAAAGATGAAACATCTCCCACAAAACCCTGAACAAAATAACAAACAACACAGAAACATAAGTCAGAATCCTCAGGAAACCAGTGATATGCTGAAAAATACAGGGTCACCCCGCAACCGAAAACCAACAAGCGCAAAATGTTGCCGTAACAAATAACAACCAGGACCAGGCCCTTGAAACAGTTGGAATCCCAGCTATACCCCGACGACATGCAATACTACACATAAAAGGATCCCAAAGACAACTATGAACACAAGAGACGGCATAAACCAACAACCGACTAGTAACAGGCACGATCAGGCCGGACCAGACGTTGCAAATAGCCCAACGAAGCCGAACTCCCTCCACCACACAAACAACAGAAAAAAAAACAATAACCCCAAAAGCGAAGTATCAGCCCCATCATCAGAATCTATGACAGCAAACAAATTGACAAGCAATCCAGGACATACGCCAACCCGCACTACCTGGGAGCGACTGGCAAGGACAAAAAGAGCGCTCGCCACAGGCAAAAGGAAACGCAGCAGTAGCAAGGAAGTTGTATACGGATATAACATGCACTACCCCAGTACTCAGGGAACGCCTTCTCCAACGAAAACAGCATTAAGTGCTAGGACACGCGAGCACCACAGACCCCACAGCGTCAAGTCCGGCCGAAAGAACCCGAACGGGGAACGTCCCAACACAAGACCCATCAATAGACGACCCGACCAAAAAAAACGTAATAACTGAGACATGTAAAAAACTAGCGGCACAAAACCAAGAAACGGGAAAAAGCAAAAGGCCAAAGAAAAATAGCAACGCACATCCAACCAACAACAAGAGCAATCGCTGCTTCACACTATCGGACAGCCCCCGCCACCAGCGACAGCAAAAACCAACATGAGACCCCAAACCAAGCAACTACCCGGCTTGAAAAGAAAGATCGGGGCATTAGAGCAACCCAGACAAGATCAGAAACAAAAAACATCGACAGCCCACACAATCGCATAGGCAACCAACAAAACAACAACAAAAACGTCCCCACATCAGCGCCAAAACCACACATGCTATGCCCAAAATGTACCAAGGAAAAACAAAGTCACCAAACGAAGAACAACAAAACAAAAAATCCGCTAACCAAAATAAAAAAAAAAAAAAAAACAAGCAAAAAACACGAGAGACTACAACCGAAAAGACACACGAACTTGCACCGAAAAATCAACACAAAACACAAGGCTCAAATAAAAAAAAAACAAGACGTGAACCGTCCGCTAGATCCCCGAATACCACTTCTGGAGCTATCAAGCAACATCGATAAAAAAACGATCCGTGAGTTATCGCGGCGCACCCAGCACGACCGAAGGATGATTGGTCGAGGCATAGGTGACAAGAGAACGACCTAATCGGGAATTGTCTAGACCAAGTGAACCGCAAATAATTACAGAAAACGATAAATACAGAAGAACCCAAAGACAAAACGAGAAACAGAGAATCACTAAGGAGGCACACGTGATCACAGGCCAAAGACGACAAAAACTCAAGCCAAAAAAACAAAACAAAAAAGAAACAAAAAAAAAAAACAAAAAAACAAAAAAACAAAGGACGTCAGCCCGCCAGCGCTATCACCAAAAAGAACCAGAAAAAAATAAACGGGACCAACACCTTAAGCCAAAAAAAAAAGAACCCGGAAAGCCCCCAAACCCACAGACAACCTAACAAAACAAAAACCGTCAGAAAGACAAAAACTGTTCCTAGGTCCGCAGGCGTAAAAGCTCGGCACCACCGCCGTTGACCAAAACCGAACACCATTAAGAGAACACACGCGCGATCCGACCACCCTCATGGGTGTCAAGCCCGCAAACACGCACCGACCCTCACGAAACAATATTTACGTCACAATCAAGCATGCGCCACGGCACCCCCCCGCGGTGATAGATCGGATCCGACTGCACCAGCAACGAGCGATGGCCTCAGCCGCGAAAATGACTCCCTGACCGCCGACATGACGAACACTGGGGCGACCACGGTCAAGGCCGGCAGGAAGCCACGCATACCGGCTGGGGTAACGATTCATAGCCAAAAACGAGCACCACATAGGCCCGGGACATGGCAAACGCACCGAGTGCCAGCGGACCCGAGCCCGCCCGACAGCACAGCTACCGCTACACGAACAGCAACCGCGGAAACAGCCCAAATAGATGGATCAAGTGCACAAAAAATCCTACTCCCAAACCTCAAACGGAAACACATATTTAAAAGCCAAGACAACCAGTACTGGCGCTACATTATATGAACACAAATGACCCGTCCCCACACACACAAACCACCGACTCAAACACCTTGGCCCACGATATAAATCGTTGGTTCAAAGCCGAAGCCCAAAAGCAACAGGGTAATCTCACTCGACGCGAAAACAGCATAGTCCTCGGACCTCAAGATAACGTTGATGCAAGCATGCCGACCCCCCCCGGACCCACGCCAGTCGGCCGGCCACGCCAATACTTGCCAAAACAGTACAGGGACCGATTCCTCACGATACAGCACCGAACAAAAAACAAACACATAAGCCGACCCGAAAACACAGTGAGATCGGATCACCAATCATCATGACTGTACGCATTGGAACCCACGACACTTGACAAACAATACAAACAAAACCAAACAAACAACCAAATATCTCATGATACGCCTACCACACAACCCACGGAGAAACGCAGGGTTACAAAGACAGCGCACAAGCCAACACCAGATCACACCACCGCAGTGAGAAAGAACCCCGCAGCGAGATAACCGACGCACAACAACGCAGCCACCAGCGCAGTGGCTCACGCTGGACCCGACGACGATGCGCGGATGACACGAACACAAAAAACTTGTCGACCCGGACAGCGACTGTGAATTCTGAAATCAACACTTCTAGAAGAATGAAATCTAAAGACACAACACGAACTGCACGGCACCAGCAACCCAAACAGTACGAACACGATAGACACCTCGGATTCTATTGCTCGTCGAAGGTTACATCGAACAGTCGCACAGCAAGAAGGAGGCGAAGCCAGAATCAGGAGCACAGGCGCGTTGGACAAACCATAGTTCCCAGCCCCAAGAATATATCACGCGAGAACAATACACAACTAGAGGCTCACACTTCACCAAACGACACATGCACAAGAAGACCCACACGAACAGAATAAGTAATGTCGGCCACCACGCGAGCCGAGACAGAAGAAGCATACCACAAAGCAAGCGAGCAGCGTAGCACCTGAGGAAACTTAGAGGCGAAGAAAGACAGGCGCATAGGAGCCCGACAAAGAGCAGCGAAGAACGAAAAGTGACACCGCATCAGATGATGACGGGGTCGAGAAATGGCCGCCACCGACATCCGGAGAGAACGAGCGTGGGACCGAACAAAACCAAAACAACACAACACCAACACCAACCAGACCAATGAGACCATGGCGAGAAATGCGCGAGACATCGGTCGAAAACGGAAACCGGATAAATGTCAAGCCAACACCGCCCACAAGCCAGATTGCCATCCACCGAGAAAAGCCCCGACAAAAAGCCAAATGGCAATCGGAGAATATGCCGGCAGGATTGCACACAAGCAAGCAGGACAGACGGACGCCAAACACGCAACAACGCAGCCCGAAAAAAGGAAAAATGAGAAACCACGAACTGTGAGACGAACCGAACACGACGAAAACCAAGCCACTGGCCGAGTGAGCACACTCACTACCCCTCCCGGCACATCGAAATAATCCAGCCACCCGATACCGTGTATTAAGCCCTACAGACCAGCATATAAACGAACATCTTCACACCGAAAACGACCCGTCTAGCGCAGCAAAACTAATCGGAATCGCCAGAAAAAAACACATCAGACCAGGGTACATCTAAAAGGTACAGCGAACACACACAAAGCAGGGTTGAACTGCGTACAACAGCGCGACCATAAGGTAGAACACGCCAGGAGGCCACGGATAGACCCATGTCGTAGATTGCCGCACAAGGCCGCCTCACGCACCACCGGAAATCGCACAGGACCCTACCCATACACCACAGCCCCGAGGACCATCCCGGCGAAGCAATGACAGTGTGTCTTCCAGACTACATCTCTGATCTTCCTCCGTATCTCACGCATTCGTTGTACTGATGTGAGCAACCAACAAAACACAAGCACGAAACGTATAACAGGAAAAGAACGATCGCACGAACAACAAACCGCGGCGCCAAGCAAAAATGGATTGAAACTAAGCGCCATAAAGCGGCCCAGCACGCTAACCCGAAGAGCACCAAACGCAAAGGCACAGTGCAGGAAAACCCAACCCCCTGAGTCAAACCCACGAAGCTGATCACGCACAAACGACTAAAATACGGCCGACAAGAATGAACCACCAAAGCAACCTCGACTCGACACCTCCCTGACGCCACCCAACCCTCGCGGGCAAATTTACCTCGAAGCAACACCATTCTCAGAAAAACGCGTACCGTATAAGACTATCACACGCGCAAGAAGCAGGCACAACAGGACAATACGTCCCCAAGAAGACCCAGCCACTCACCAACGAGACAAAGAGCCGATGAAGAGCCACCACCGGCAACACACCAAGGTGCCGAGTCCCAGATCGATCGACCAAAAAGACTTCCAGTTACCTCACGGAACGCTAGGCAGGAACAAGGAACGCCCCACTGCAACGCTGATATGCAGACCGCCGGCAAACCTACCCAGAGAGGACAACCAAAATGGACATTATGCAAAACAACGGTTTCCACGCAAAGTAGAGTGGCCCTATACTAAGATGCAGATGCGAACATCCGTGCACAAGTACACAGCAAACGAATGAAAAACGCACACCACGCACAAGGTCATCATAGGCCCCCTGGCGAGCCCACAGAGACGACCCGCACCGATGTACGAGAATCAGCACCCATTAATCAGAGAAACCACCCAGATCCTCGCACGGAAAGCGCTGCAATGAACATCTAACGGAGCCCTACATAGCCGGTTCTACGCCCCAACACGCTCCTCCAAGCCACGCGTACAGCTGTGAGACATAATCTTCATGTGCAGGTAACGAACCCGACACCCCAAAACCAACACCCAAAAAAACCACAAAAATACCACCAATCTAGCATTTGGTGGACGAGTTCGAACCTCGGACCCAATAATGGAACTCCACCAGGAAACCACTATATCTGAGCCGAACAGGTCTCTTTCCAGCCGCACGCCAAAAACTAGCTTCGCCGCCCACCACCGTGCACAGCGAAACATCTACCAGAACATGCAAGAACTCCATCACGCGTGGCAGAGTCGCCGTGGAACCGGGTCAACAAGCGCGTGCCGCACTCACAACTGTCAAAAGAAAAAAAGGCAAATTCAGCCGCAACACAGGGCGTCCATCGACTTCAGCACCCCAAAAACAAAACCCGCAGAAAAATACAGTCAGCGGCGACGGACACACCAACTCGCTCGGCCTCGCGACCAGCTGAGCTCGGCGAAGCCCTCACAAACAAGAGGAACTAAAAAAACGGACGTCCACCGGCCGCAGGTACACAAGAACACAGTGCAGTGGATCTCGACCCGTGCCGCAAAGTACCCCCCCCCATGGCAACAATGCACTTCCCGACAGCACGGCGCATCAAGCCACAATACCACCCACAGGTGGGAATGCCCCAAGCTCGCAAGACCAGACTGCAACCACCATCACCCAAAATCCTCAATAAAACACGGCGCCAAACACAACCTAAGCTAGCTCGAAGAACAAACAAAGCGAACAGCATTATTGCCCCAAAAAAGACAACACCACCGAGTCCACAACCAGAGGCCCCACGACCAAAAGGCGACAAGGCAGTAAAGCCACCACACAACTCCATGCCAAGCAATACTGCAACAAAGTACTGACACAAGAAGCCGAAACCAACCAATGCCGATCACCCCTCCACAACACGGCCCCAACCAATGACGAAAAACAAGCAAAAAAACTAAAAACACAAGCATACGACACCAACAATAGTCACATGCGCTTTGAACCCCACAGATCGCTCCCAAGGAGATCATAATAATCGAGGAACCCGGATAGGGAGTCCCCTGCAGGAGTCAAGTAAAAAAGAAGACAGCTAGACTAATTGCCCACACATCCCATCTCGCCTTGTCAGCCATACGAACCAACGCAGCAGAACAACTGACAAACTCAACCGCCATGTCAAAACGTCCGCACGCCAAAACCTAACAGTATGTCTAATAAGGAGACAAAAAAGGATACACAAATCGACTCCCCAAATGTCAGAGCCGCCGAAGTCAAGTGAGACTCGCCGGCAGTGCGCACACCAACAAAACAAAACCGTCACACCCCAGATGCACGCCGAATTCAAACGAACCCACGCCCCCATAAACCGAGCCCAACAAAGTCAGGACTTCTGCCAGAGAACCAATTGACCAACCCAAGAACCACAACCAAGTTCTATCAACCCAACAACGGACACACAGAACAAAAAGAACACACACCACAAGTAACGAGAACATCAAATCGCACCACAAACAGAAACGCAACCCCACCAATCACTCACGGCCCAACATAAAAGTCGAAAAAACCGACACCTGATCACCAAAGCCACAGGACCCCAGGCAGAGCACAGCACGATGAGACACAGAGACACACAACAAAGCAACAGCGCACTCGGTCCCGAACAACCAGCGCCGCAACACAACCTCCGACACCAATACCAAGGAAACGAGTTCTGCCAGATGGCAACAACAGAACCCAAGGTAGGCACGCACCCCTATACGACACAAAACCACACCCCGACACCACAGACAACGAGATCACCCAACACCCACGATTCAAAAGCACAACCACAATGTGACGAGGCTCGACCTCACAATTACTGCACAGAAAGCAATAACACAGCCCCAACATACTACGACACAGGAAAACACACAGACCCAACCACAGCCCAACAAAAAAAAAAACACCCACCAAAAACACACAAACAACAGCTCGTCGGATCACCACACGTGCCATAACGGACCCGTGCACCAAGCATATCCCAAATCAGATAGTGGGTTTCGCTCCCCCGACTGAAAAATATACGACAACCGATCCAAGAAAACTAACACAACACCCAAGAAGAGCACCCCCCAACGATTCCAGCCACTCCGAGAAAAAAACCCGAAACACTACCAAAAACATAACAACAACAAAGGATCAACAGGCAGGCCACGAAAACCAAAAAGCGAAAAAGCACAAACCGACCGTGATTCGAAACTGTCGCTGACAGCCTCAAAGCCAAAAACAACAAAAAGCCACAAAAACAAAACCCGCGATCAGAAAAGACAACGTGAAATCCGCAACAACGAACACCACCACAACGGACAATTACAAGAACACACAGGACCACAAATCAGGATAATAAAAAAATCGAGACCCCTAACGTGCACACACCACAATGATGAAGGCACCGGGCGCAAGCACACCAGGTGGCCTATAACTCAGGACGACAACGGTCACGAACGCACAGGCCAAAAATCCCAAAAAACGAATGCAATCAAAAACAGCCAAAGAGAACAACACGAATGCACCCCATATGGCAAGCAAAAATAGCGACCCCCCAAGAAACGCGGAAGAGCACGAAACCGAAAGCACCTACAATGCGATAGTAGACCGTCAAGAATGACAAACCGCACGGCTGTGCCCTCGACACCGCACATCAATCACAAATTCAACACAGAAACGCAAGCACAGCCCCACAACGCCAAAAATGAGGCACTAAAGCGCGAAAGTGAACACCCATTCACCGCTCAGGACACCAGACGACAACCCACGGGACTCATCACAAAGGACCCACAGACCACGGCGTTGCTAGAGACACCAAACAACACCCAAAGAAATGTAAACATGGCAAAGAACCAACGGCATATCCACTACAGAACCACTGTCCCGCAACAACTGCAACTGCTAAACACACAAAAGCACAAAGACGAGAGACTATGTGCCCCACCGAAAAAAAAAAGCGCACCCAACCGGAATGTGAACCAGTAACGACACAAGCAAACGTTGGACGCAAAAACAAGCCCCAAACAAGCATCGAAAGGATAAGGGCAAGATACA
>Ga0179593_1244729_pt1 | contig 28943 bp, 32 predicted proteins | sample CZODoug2_1_08_16_FD_185931 | JGI IMG/M metagenome (GOLD analysis project Ga0179593, IMG submission 185931) | Vadose zone soil fungal communities from Angelo Coast Range Reserve, California, USA - CZODoug2_1_08_16fungal (PacBio error correction) | ecosystem: Environmental > Terrestrial > Soil >... | reverse complement strand
CTTCTTTATCGGCCACATTTTACACAATTGGACATTAGCCTCTGGCCCTCCCCCTTGTTTTTTGCACCCCTTGGTCACCCCCCTTGGAAGGCCGCACCCCAGACAATGTCATTGGCCCGTTCCCCCCCAACATTTTTTCCTGCTGATTTCCCCTTCGCCGAGCTCTTTTTCCCCAAGCAAAACTATTTTTTTTTGCGCAAACCGTGACGGTTCGCCGTGGGCGTTCCTGCCCCCCAACTCCTTTGGCCCTCCCCACAATTGTTCCCAGTGTCCTTTCTGTCTTCGAAATGTTTCTGGGGACCCGTACAAACCCTTCCCTGCTTTTGATGTGATCTCGTTGGTTCAGGGGGCATCGCGTTATTCTTTTTTTTCTTCTTCCTTTTTCTCTTGGTTCATTCAAAATCAGTTTATTCCCTCATTTGCCCCTCGTTTTTTTATCTGAAACAGCACAGTTCCTGGACGACGGACTCGCTCGTGTATATTTGGACCCGGTTGCACGGGCTTTTGACAAACAGTTTGTGCTGTGCTGTTTTGGGCGTGCTCATGTACTGTCTACCTTTAATTTTCGTCGAAGGCGGTTTTGCGTTACGCGCCACTGCAACCTTAAGTCGCTCCACATTTAGCGGACACCACGGTTTTTCTGCTCCCGGCATTTTTCTTCTCCCCGCCCCTTCAAAAGGTTGACCCTATCCCTTGCCGGAGATTTGACTTTCCCTTTACGTCCCTTGCCATAGGTTTTTGGTCAATCGCAGTGCGGGTGCTGCCCCCCGTCCCTCCCTCCGCCCCCATTTTTTCTTTTTCCCGTCATGGAGGCCTGTTTAAGGCCACGCGTTTTGTTCGTTTTTTGTGTTCTGCCTCAGACCGGCTGGAAGGGTCGAAACTTCTCTTCCCTTTTTGGAAAACAACCCTGGCACCAGTTTTCCACGTGGCTTTTTACCGTCGTACCCTTTCTTTAGCGGTGTTTGCGGACGTTTTTTAACCTTTTCCTGCACTCCCTCCTTTCCGCCCTTCGTACTCCCTGCGCCTGATTTTTTTCCCCCCCCCTGCCCCACTTCCGGTGGGTCCAAATTCGGGTTGAAATCAGAGGTTCAAATTGGCCGTTTTGCCCTAGTCGGTAGTCTTAATCCGCCCCGTGAGTGTGTGACCCGAAAAGGGAACGTTTTTTACGATATTTCCCCCCCCACAGCATCAAGATTAGACGTTTTGCCTTCTCTTAGTCATGAAAGACCCCTAACTCTTTGCCCCCTTTTTCTAGTTTTTGGGTTGGGGTCCACATTCAACACCCTCGCGAATTCCCCCCCTCCTCGGTTCTTCTGGTCTCTCCGCGATTCCTGAACCTTGATACACGCCGATCGGTTTTTCCCGAGGACCGGTCCACTGGGGATCGTGCTTTTCCCCCCCCTCATTCCCCGGCGCTCTGCTCGGTTCTTCTCACAGGGCAAGGTCTTGTTGGCCGATTTCCCCGCCTTTAGCCAACAGTTCCCACTTTTTCTTTCCTGGCCCTGCCGGAATTTTCCCTTGTATGTTCGGCCGGGCCCCCTTCTTTCATTTACAGGTTGTAATTGATGTTTTGGCTTTTCCAAGTCCGAAATTCTGTCTCCTTTCGGCCCTGCAACGGCCTCATTCTGGCGTTGTTTCCACCCCCCACTGGCTCTAGTTCAGGCACTGCACTCGTTTGAGCTGTGACTACAGTGATGTTTGGCTTTTAGTTCAAGCGGCTTGTTCCTTTAGTCTCGGCTCGGTCCTCGTCCAGGGAGCCTTGAGGCCTACTTCCCCCTTCTGATTTCGTGAAGTGTGAAGCGCATCCTTTTCCCCCAAATTCTTTTCTTCCTCTTCTTGCCCTCATTGGCTCCCGGACCGTTTCCCGGTAGTCGGGCTCACCCTTTTGTTTGTCCTTTTTCCGAACAAGTCCCTCATGGAATGATATCGCAGTGCAACTCTAACAACCCCCCGTATTTTTCCACCTCCAGGTGCTTTTATCTCCGCTTTCCTTCAAGTCCCACATCCACCCTCTTCCTGTGTGAATTCTCCCTCCGTTGTAATGCGAATTTGGAGTTTCCACCCATTCTGTTTCTCAGGTACACGGACACTCCACCCCTTCTTGGTTTTCCCTCCCCCTCCTCCTTTGCGGAATTCACAGCCCGGTATTCGGGTATGACGGGGTTTTTGACATCCACACCCTTAGTTTCCCCCCCCCCCAGAAATTTTCAATAGGCCTGGCGCACATGTGGGATTTCTCCCTTTTTGAGTCCTTTTTCCCTTTCCCCCAACAGGCGTATTTGAATAGCCGCGAATTTTAATTTTTTTCCACCCAATTTTCCTGGAAGTTTTTTTTCTTTTGGTCGTTTTCTCGACTGTTAGTCTTTCGCTCGAGTTTTTTTGGCCTGCTTTTCTTCCCCTTTTTCCCCCTGCGTTTTTGGCTGGCTCAGTAACCCTCTTCCTCCATGGTTGACGAGTTTCCCCTTTCCCCCTCACTTAAAGGATGGTTTTACTCCAGCTTTCTCTACCGAAACCCTTATCGCCTTGCCGCAGTCTTTCCTGACCCTTTTTCTTTAGACAACTTCTCCAGGACCCAGCGTTCCAGTTTTCCCTGGCTGTTTGTGGGTCTCACTTGACGACTATGAAACGCAAAGATGTGTTCCTGGCCCTTCCGTCAAAAAACTACGAAGCTTCCCGTTGAGCCCCTTGGCTTTTACTTATCCGCTTCTTTTGCACGTGATCAGTCAGTTTTTTTTTTAGTTCTCATTTGTGACCCGAAAGTATCCGCGGTTTTCTCACACTTAATAATTGTGAACCCCAAGTTTCTTTCTTTTTGAGAGATCGTAATTTTTTATGTCCTTTCAACCATTCCCCATTCCTTTCTGTTTTTTTTTTCAATTGACCCTACGAGCCACGGTACACCCACTTGTTCTTAGTTCTTTTGGCTACTTTTCACCTTTTTTTCGTTCCCTCCTTTTCCCCCCCTGGCGTCGTTTGCGGTTCCTTGACTGCAACATGTCCTACATCCCCGGCCCTCTTTGGCTGGTTGCTTGTCTTTTTGACTTGCTCCGGGCTTTAATTTCAGTCACAGTTCCTCCCGGAAAGTTTAGTTGGGTGGCGCCCAACCCCATCGGCACCCCCCCCCCCATGTTTTTAATTTATTACTTTTTACCCCATGTAATACTTCGGACCCCACCCCCTCTTTGCACAAGGTTTGGCGGCCAAACGTACTTGACCATGGCCCACCCCTGCTCCTTTAACTTCCGGATTTTTTTTTACCCAACACCGTTTGTTTTATCCAACTTTTCCCCCCCTTTTTCGCGGATCGTGGCCGGTGGGATGAAACACCCCCCCCTAATTTCCTCCGTTTGCGATACTGCCACCCGTTTTATGTTTGTTAAGGTGTTTTCGGTGTTCCAACTCCCTGCATTTGAATTCCTCGTGAATTGTTCCCCCTTCCCAGATGCCCGAGTTCTTTTTTTTAGGGTTTGGGTTTGGACATTCTGAGTCCCCCACCCGCTACCGCGCATGGCGTTGTTTTTTTTTTTTTCGTGGTTCAGCTGGAATCCCAGCCCCTACACCCCCAGGAATTTCTGGGAGCGGACTGGTGATCCTCCCCATTTGGGGTGCTGGGAGGTACCCCTACTTGGCAATGCTCATTTTCCCCGGCGTATATTTCTCGATTTCCTGGCGTCTGGTCTTTGGAGTTTTTGCTTGTCCTTGTTGGCTTCCGGGATTTTCCTCCCACCAAGCTGTTACTGCAATACTTTTCTTTTTCCCTTTCCCCAAATTGAATGCACTTTTCTGCCAGTACCCACGACCTTTGCATACAAACGTTCAACCCCCTTTCTACTCCCCCGTGTGATGACCTCAGATGAAAGACTCTTTACCACATCCTTCTTCAAACCTGTTGCCCATTCTTTGTTTTCTCATTTTTTAGTCTGCCTTTCAGGTCTTATTTGCCCTTAGCCGGTCTGTGCGGTGACCTTGAGAAGGCCCACCCCCCCAAGATTTTCGTCATGCGGTAAAACGTTTCTTTTTTCGCTTGAAGGTTGGTACGCCCACCATTTTACACGGTCAAGTCTTCGGGACCCCCGCCTGGTCACCCCACGTCTGCTTCCGACAACCGTAAGGCCCACCCCTCGTTGGCTTTTTTTGTCTTTGACCCCCGGATGTGGACCCCAAGCCCAAGTCCATGCGCGTACTCCAACGTGTAAGACAACAAGTGCAATCCGCGGGCTAAGGGACCATTTTATGTGCCCCGCTGGCGCTCCTATTCCAACCTCCAGCGAAATGTTAACTTAGTTTATTGTACAACCAAAGGTTTCGGGAATCAACAACCACGCTTTTTTTCTGTCCCTGTGCGATGGCCCCTCGACCCGTGCACTTCCGCACGGCTGGAATTGACTGCTCAGTCTATCGCGTTTCGTCCTCCTGGCCCAAGTAAATAACGGGGAAGGGTAGTTTTTTTTTTTTTTTCCCCCCCCAGTTGTTTTTTTTTTTCGCGCCGTCTCCAATTCGCGGGCCTTGCAAAAAGAACGCTCTCCTCTGACCCTCTTTACCTGTTAAGACCAGTGAGCCCCTTTAAAACAGTTTTCCCCCGCCCGCTTGGACTTTTTTGTGTCTTTTTGGTTTGGTTTTGGTGGTCTGTTTCTGTTCGGTGTTCGCCACCACCTCAGCACTTCCCCCCATCCTGGCCGTCCCGCCTTCCCCCCATCAGGCGGCGTTTCCCACCTTGTTTCAACGCTGGTTCTAATGGTTTTCCCACTGAGCTTGACCTTCGCCCCCTGGGCCTGTCCATTCTTTTTTAAGTGGATCGGGTCCCCTACAAGTAGTTCACAACTTTGCTTTTAAACTCGAGTTTCGTTCTTGCGGCTGTTCGCCTATTGTCTTTCACCAAATGCCCCCTGGAACCTCGTTAAGAAGGTCGAATTTGCAATACTGAGAATCCCCTTGATTTTTTTTTGGGGCCTAAACCTGCGTAAAAGGGACGGCTCCTCCCATTCTGATCCCACCGACCCCCTGACTCGGCTCACGCTCATCCTTCTGAAGTTGGCACGGGCAAGACGAGTCTTCTGCCCCCTGTTCCCGGGTCTGCCCTTTTTTTAAAATGTTTTTCTTTGACGCCCATTTTTTTTTGGCCTTTTTTGGTGTGAATCCGCCACCTGCCCCAACTTTGTGGCGTTTTTTTTTTGTCACCGGTTTTTTTTCAGCCTGAAATCCTTGTTCTTCAACGCGTGGGAGCCCCGGGCGTAGATGGGTTCAACCCCCTGTCTCCTCAGCGGCTTGGGTGTTTACGGGCCCACAACCTTCCACCACGCCCCCCCCCTGGCTCTTTCGTTTTGCGCGCTCCCCTGGTTCCCAGGTTATTATGGGCTTTCTTTCCTGTCACCGATTTTTCATGCCCGAATTTCTAAAAGTTATCTTTCTCCTCGTTCTGCATTTTTGTGCGTTCATTGGAAATACTTCCCCTTCCTACCATTCTGCCTGATCGTTTCATCATATGGCCCCAAAGGGGCCTCTTTTTTTTAGCACAAGCTTATCGTTCTTGACCCATGCTTCCCCCCCCCCCAGCGGTTACGGTCAACCTGCCGATCATTCATTCCGACGCCTATTATCCGGGACTCTGGACCTCTTCCTTAACTTTTGCCCTATATTAGAATTATTTTTTACATCCCCCCAGGAACGCTTGCCCCCTCCATCCCCTTCGGTCAGTCAATGGTGGAAACCTCTTCATATATTATTTTTTTTCCTCCTTCCGTGTTGTTGTGGTTTCGAGCTTTTTACACCCCTTGTCGTTGTCCCGACTTCCTTTGCCCTGGCTTATACAAATTCCTTGAGGAATATCTAATCTTATCGGACCCTCCAAGTTGGATTCGCACGCTTCCCCCTATGCCCCTGAATTAAGGTATATTAACTTGATAGGCGTGGATTTAGGCTGTGTTTTTTTTTTGCAAAGGCCTTTGGTACCCTCATATTTTGGAGATGTGGTCCTCCCAACTTTCGTTGACCCCCGCTTGGCTTCACCCCTTCGTCTGCTTTTCTTGCTTATTCCACCGTAGTTCCTTCCCTCCCCCTCCCCCAAATGCTGGAGCTGTATGAGCACCTGAGAAGCCGCAATTTCGTGCAATTCCTCGGGGGTTTCCTCAGGCAACCCGATACCAATCCCATTAATACCCTTTTTCCCACCTTCTGTGTTTTCCCCCCCCCGGTGCAAGTACCAATGTTCGGGTGCGTGAGTTTGTGCCCCTTTCCCAACCAACGCAACCCCCAGCTGGCGATTGTGCGTCGGTTGTGGAACCAACCTTCTTCCCCGGTTTTCCCCCCCCCTGGACGTTTTTGTCTTCACCTTATTTCACGTAACTCACCGGTCCTTTTTTTTTTCGGACCAGTTTCTTTGCGGTGCGGGGGAGCGCCCCATTTTCCCCCACAATCACAACACATGTCGATTTGCGAAGTTTGTAACCAATCGTCTCCTTCCAGCCTTTGACCTTCCGCCGCTGATTTACGTTTTCGCTTCAGTTGTCTAGAGGAGTATGCTGTTCTTGGGATCGGTGATTATGCTTTAGCGTCAGCGTTTTTTTTTTTTTTTTCTTTGATTTCCGTAGTCGTTTGATTTCCGAGGGCTCCCGGCTTCCTCCGGAATTGCCTTTAACACTTCCTGAACAAGGGGTTTATTTGACCTTTCGTCCACTATTATTTTTTTTCCCTTTTTGCCCACCCCCCTTAGTGTACTCGCACGTTAAACTTGTGCAGTTTTGGTCGGCAAATAATAGTGCATTTATCCTCTCTCCCGCGCCGTGGGCTGCTCCCTCCCCCACCGGTCCATCCAAGTCATCCCAATACGTGTTTTTTTTTTTTTTTTTTTCATTTTTTTCGGAACCCAATTGAATGATCTCTTGATTTGGAAAAAGGCGTTTTTTGATAGTCAAGTGTAGGTTGTTTTGCTCATACTGCCGAAATATTAACCCCCCCCCCCCACCCCCCCCCCACCACCCGCCCCAATTGACTTTCCCTCTTTTCTTGGTCCGGTTTTTGTCAATTCTTCACCCTGTCCGTGCTTGTTATTCTTTCGTTCCTTTTCCTTTTTTGCTGGTGCCCCGCGGATTTCTGTATGCTCTTTTTTTCCTTTTTTTTTTTCCAACACGCTTGGCCTCCCAGGAAGCATTTTCCGTTGCCCACTTTTTCTGACGACTCCTGATCGTCACCTCACCTGTCAAAATCCACAAGCCTCGGAGTTGTCCCTTCGCGGCCTTTTATCACCCAGTTTCGGCGTCGTTCTGCGAGTGAGTCTTTGGTTGGTATTCGCCCTGAATTTTGAGGTTGCATGATACTTCCCTTGTGGACAGGTTTGCGACTTTTCAGACTTTTGATCGACTCGTTATTATTTCCTAGCCTAGTTCTTTGCACTTTTTCTTGGCTTTGGCGTTAGTGTGACAGCGTGCGGGTTCTTTTCCAAATTTGCGTTTCCTCTACCCCTCAAGGCTAAGTTGCTGACGTTCTGACCGGCACATCGCTCTTTAGGCGGTTGCCGGCTTTTCACGTTTGTGTCCAAATTCTTCACTGCAGGAGTACCGCCGCCCTTTGCCTCATCTCCCCCCCCAATCCTTTTTTTTCTATATGTTCTCCCCTTTATACCGATACGTCCAAGCTACTGTGCTCTTCTTTTCTTTTCGGCTGTAACTCTCTACACAAACCTGAGCACCCGGCCATGAACCGTTTTCTTTGAATTGGACGGGTTTCAAACTTTTTCTCCTCTGTAGTTCGTAAATGTTTCTACTTCAGTGTTTGGTTTTCCCCCGTTTTGTCCTTTTCCCAGGTTCCTTTACTGTCCTCCCGGTTCATTCCCTGTGTGTGCCACGGTACTTTTCCTGCTTGGAACGTCAAGGTGTTCGACACCATTGTTTCCTGAAAAACATCATTTCATCCCCTCCCCAGAAGCCCGGCGGCCCCATTAAGCCGGCCGCCGATCGGACTCGATACCGATTAGTAAAAGATACCATTGCCAGTCTGATGTAATGTCCAAGCTCCAGACCCCACCCCCCAAATGGATCGAACCCCCCAGGTACGACTCCAGAAAAGGAACCTGGATTTGGCTAGCGGTGCCGTTGTATCCCGATCCAAACTCGCATGAAATCAGAACGCGATTTTCGGGTTCGCGTTTGGCGTCTCCTTCACCCCCCACACCCTCCAAGGCTGGAAGCAAAAACCTCTTATCGTTTTTTTTTACAATTCTTTCCTCTTCCCCTGCGGGGAGGATTTTGTCTTCACCCTCACACCCCTCCCCCTTTTTGGTGGTGACCCTTTTTTTTATGCCGACCCCAATATTTAATGTTTCCCGTTTGTGTTTCCAGTCCACCTTTCTCCCCCGGCAAGAATCCTGCCAATTTTCATATGGGGTATAACAACGGTTATTGCTGTCATTTTACAATGCTCATGTCAAAGGGGCCCCGAGTTTGGGCCGCACCCCCTTTTCCCCAAGCTTCCCGCCATTATTTTCCTGTCCAAAGGGGACTACATTACATTGTTCCGTTCTTTTTTTTCGAGGTTTTTGTGCCGCAAAGCGACCCTTTCCTGCCCCCCCCTGTTTTGTACGGTTTTTCTGCATTTTTACAAGCTGGCGTCAATCAATGCTCGCCAACCCACTCGCGTCTTTTCCGGGGATTCTTTTCCATTTTCCATCATTGCCGTCCAATTGGGGACGCCCCCCATTGCTTTTTCTTTGTGGACGAACAGGTTCAAATTTTTTTTCAACCCCCTTTCCCACGCAAAGAACCATTGGTGGTTAAGGCTGGCCTTCGTATCACCTTGGTACCAGCCGAATCGCTTGGCCACCATTGAGCCTTTCGATCCCCCAGACCCCCTTTTTTCCTTTTCCACGTTCTAAGTGTTTGGACACCCTTGTGTCCTTTGTGGAACTTTCCTTCTTTTCACCAAATTCTCCTTTTCCCCCCCCACCATGCTGATGGATCCCCCGTATGCAAGAATCGGAATAGTTCAACTTCTGTTGGGCTCCTCTGTTGAATCTTTCTCTTTTTTCCCCGAAATGGTTCCCATGTGTAATTTCCAGCTTTGCGTTTATTCTTCTCCTTGTTCCCCCCCCAGCCCCCCATTTAATTGGACTGTTTTTTGTAACTCTTCCCTTCAAAGACCCCAAAGTTTCTTACTTTTTTTTTTTCTGGGTCACAAGTGCTTGTCCTAATTGTCGGTATTTTTTTAATATTAAAAGTTTCGTTTCCAGCTTTTGATGTTTTGTCCCCCATTCCCTTCAATTTGCGTTTGACTCGTAGAATTCTTTCCCCCCCCTTCACCTCCTTTTTACCTTCAGGGTAGTTCCCCCCCTCACATCATTGAACCCTCAAGTGAGGGACCGTGAAGAAATGAAACACGATCCCCGCCCACCGCTCCAATTAAGCTCTTCCTGGCTACCCTCTCCCCTTTTTCGGACCCCCCACCAAAAATGCCGACCAAACTTCCCCCTTCTGGACAGTCTATTTTTTTGCTTACCCCTCTTCGGTCGCTTACCAGGTACACAATACAGAATTAAGGTTTTTTCTTAATTGCCTTGGTGTGCTTGTTCCACTCCACATTTTCGCGTCCATTTATTCCCCTTCTGTTGATACCCCTTTTTGTTTTCAAAGCCAAAAGTCACCCCCCCCCATCGTTTACGGCCCCCTCCTTTCCCTCTGCAATTGGGATGCTGACCTCCGGGGTGTCTTTTCCCCTTTGTCGGGGCTGCCCTGCACGGTTCGCTCCTTCTCACATCCGCGGGGCTGTGAAAGTCACACTGAATTCAACCCCCCATCTTTTCCCTGAGTTAGGTTCTTGGTTCTTTTTCCTTTCCTTCCCTTATCTTACTCGAAATTCACCCATGGGACGGTGGCATTAAAACCCCACTCAAGTTTTTTATCTTGCACATGCTGAGATATTTCTTTTCCCCCCGTAGGCATCCTTGTTGGCGGCAGTCTATCCGAGTGAGCCCGAAATTTCCCCCCGGCACCTGGTGTTGCGGTGTAGGCCAATTTTTTAGCATCCTTACAGTTTTTTTTTTTCAGAATTTGGACCACAGCGGATGCGCTTCACCTTCGTCACCCTCTCCTCTGGTTTTTTTCCTATGCTCCCTGTACCGCCTGGGGGGGATCTTTCCCCACTCAATGCTGGACGCGCTTAATCTAGGGACAAATTACTTGGCTTTCAACGGGAGATCCGTTATCGTGCTTCCTCGGGTGAGACGATCTTTAACGCAAGACTTTTTCCGCTAGGCTCGAGATGCGGACCTAAACAGTTCGGGCCCTTTAAAATCCTGGCCCGGCGGCTTCTCTTTATGCAAAGAGGAGTCAGGTCTTTTCTACAACGTCGTACTGCCCCCTCTCTTCATTAACGCCAGAAACCCCGTTGGTTTACACCACTTTCGTTTTAAACCAGGTCTTTTCACTCTTTTTTCGGCCTTTCCAATCACTCTTCCTTCCGAACTGACCTTGCTCGAGGGTTGATTTTCCTTTTTTTTTTGACTCAAACGTCTTTCCCCAGCCCTTCCATTCGGCAAAACCTTCCGGATGCGATTTTAGTGCCAGTAATTTGCCCTTTTTTCCCCTTGAATCTCCTGACTCCTTTGACTCTCCGGGTTTTTCATCCCCCCCTCCAACTTTTTCTCTTCAAAAAAACTGGGGCAAGGTGCGCATCTGAATTCCCGAAGCTTTCCACGTATAGATTTTCTCTTTGTGTTGAATATCGGACCCGCCTTTCCCTTTTCTGTCCCTGGCGTATGCTTTTCTCCGACCGACTATGAGGCGATGGCCTCTGGTCCCCGAACGGTTCCCTTCAGTGGTTGCTTTTTGCCCCCACCTACGGGGGGCGCATTCTTCCTCGTGCGGTCCCGTTCGTGTCTGTCCGAAACCCAAATCTTCTTCCCAACCCGGCTCAGGTCTCCCTTGACAACTCCCCCCTTGGGTGGAATCCTTTCGTTTTTTTTTTTCCCCTCACCCTTTGGGATTAGTTATTGTTGGAGGGCCTTCTGCGGCTGCATGGGCCTCGTTCTTAGCCCGTCCACAGCTAGTTGCATTATTTTTTTGACCGGCGTTCCCCTCCTGTCGCTTGCGGCTTCTTTGCCGGCGGTCGCGCCAAACACCACGTTTTTCGAGGCCTCACGTGTCGTCCCACCTTTTTTCCCCTTCGGCCCGTCCTGAGGTCCAAAGTCCATTCTCACTGACGGGATCGGTCTAAACCTTTGTCGGTGGTGGGGTCTATATCTTCTCATGTAATTTTTTGCGTCTTTTACAGGTGGGGAGGGCTTCGACCAGCCGCTAGTGCCCTGTTGCCTCTTTTAAGATTTTCGAGGACTTACCGCGGCTTCGCCCCCGTAAACCTCCTCTTGCTCTCATACCTTTGCAGCACTCGACCGCGGCCCAACTGTTTTCCCCATTTTTTCCCCTCCCACTCGGCGGGTTGGATAATTACAGCAAACCCCGAACCCACAAACCCCAAAACCCTGGCTCCTGGACTTTCGTCCGTGCTTTCGGGTTCTTCCGCCGTCCACGTAGTGTGACCTCCTTTCATAAAAAAAACTTTCTTTTTTTTTTTGATGGGCATGATTTCGTCTCACGAAAACCCCTTTCCCTATCCCACGCTATGCCGTGTCCCCCAACCCCGAGATCCCCCCCGCGTCGCCACCGCCAGGAACTTTTTTCTTTCCATACCCCCTTGGGCCTTTGAGTCCAGGCCCTTCCTTTTCTGGTTTTTCTTGACCACCCTTTCTCATTTTTTGCCGCCACGCGCCCTGTCGTGGTCCATTTCTTGGATCCCAAATATTTTGCGTGAAACACAAGAGCTCTTTTCGTAAGTACATCAGGCAGGCCCCTTTGTTGTTTTTTTTCCTTTCGCTAATCATTATTGACTCCCCCTTTATGCACTAATTTTCAGTTAGCGGCTTTTCGGCTGCCACTAGTGCTTGCCAGGTTTGAGGACGATGTCTTGGTTCAACTTTCGTTGGCCGTTCCGTTTCCTATTGGGCATTCTCTCTTTTCAATCCCTTTTTTTTTTTTTTTGTAGTTGTAAGTTATGGTCCACAATATGTCTTCCATCTCAATGACCCCCGACATTCGCCGCCGCTGCACACCTTTGGCGGCCCCCCCTCCCGATTGCCATGTGGCACCCTTCCCCGAAGTGGAAGAAATTCGGGCCCGCGGCAACACACACACACCTTTCTTTTTTCTTTTTATCCCGGGATAATTTCTTTTTCACTTGCCCCCCAAAATATTTTTTGACAGTCCCAGGGAACTGGCCGCCGCCGTCCTTGTCGTTTCTTCACCCCACTCTATTTGGTCCCAAAGCCCAAAAAGCTTGACAACAGGCTTTCCTTTTTGTTTTTTCCCCCTCCCTGGTTCTGGACGTTCCAACCGTCCCTGGCCCCTTTCTGTGCGCGCTGATTTATTTTTTGGCTTTTCACCCCCCCAACCTGCTCCTGGCTTTGATATCTTTATTTCTTTGGACCTGCTCTCCCATCAAACCAGTTTATTGGTTTTTCCCCCCCTGATGGTACACTATTCTGCTGATCACACCCACGACCTCGAAGGCTTGCCTCTCGTATTCTGGACCTTTCAACGGTTTTCTTTTTTCTTGCTTACCCACCCCCCTTTTGGGTTTTGATCTTTTTTTCATGCGGCCTTGATGATCGGCACTTTTTGTTCTTGAGTGCCAGTCCTTGGATTAGGACGCGCCATTGCACTTTGGCAAACGCGCTCCCCCCCATTTTCTGCGAAATTTTTTCCTGCTACGTTTGCCGTCGGGACCTACAAGACCCCTTTGGGACCTCTCCGTCTTTCGGAGCTTTGGAACACTACTTTCCGTTTTTTTTTCGTTTTGGGCAACTTTTTCCTTTGTTAGTTTTTTGTTCTTTTTCGCGGCACCAGAAACCCCCGTGCCCCTCGGACCCCGGCGCAGACGGGTCTTTTTTTTAGTAATTCATTGTGCCGCTGTACCGCGGTTCCCTCACTGCCCCTCCCCTTCTTCCCTACGGCCGCCCCCCCCAAACAACGTGCTATCCCCCCACATTTTGTCGGAAAAACACAATCACCCAGATTCTTCCTTTCTTTCAACTTCTTTTTCCTCTTTCAGCCTGGTTGTCTGGACCGAAGATTTTTTCCGCAACGGTTCCCAGACCCTTTCCGCGAGACAGGTTCTTCCCCCAGTGATTTGGCAAGGCCAACTTTGTCCCGGCAAAATTTCGGGGAACGCATTAGTTTCCATGCCTCCTAGTCCCCCCCCCCCCCCCCCCTGGGATCACCCCTAACTTTTCCTCCCCCTCCCGTGAGAAAGGTCAAATTTGGGAGGTCCCCCTTTTTCCCCACAGTGTATGATCGTTAGATTGCCCCTTATCGTTGGAGGACCACTCAATCCCGTGGCCCCATTGTCTTGGTTGGCATCCCCCCAAAACACGCTCCGAAATCCCGCTTTCAGAATTTCCCCCCATTGGGGCTATTCATGGCGTTTCCGGACCCGATCCATCCTATTTTTTTTTTTTTTTGTCCGTCCTTGACAGGCACCTTGGTGACTTTCTTCCCAACCGCTTAGCGCCCCTCGCTTTTCTTTGACTGGGCCCCACGTGGCTGCGATTTAGGCGAGAAAACCCTGTTTCGCCCTTTTTCCCAGTTTTCCCACCCCCTTTTTTTCGGGGTGAACGCAAACGTAATTGCCTGTCCTGTCTCATGCACCGTCTTGCATAAAAATCTCCCGCGCTTGATTTTTCCCATTCAGACCATGTTTCGTCTCTCTCGTTTTGGCGCATCTCTGCTCTTTTTTCTTTGGTCAAATCTTTTATCCCATTTTGTTGGGAAGGGTTGCCACGAATCCTTTTTTTTTTTCTCTTTGCGATTCGTGACGCCAGTGCTTTTAGAATAGGAAGCGCTCTTCAGGGTCTTTTTTAGTTCCCTTTTTTTTGGTTTCCCCTTCAGGGAGTGAGCGCATAGCGAGGCTTTCTGAAGTGTTGACGCGCCTTTTCCGCTTGGCCCCAAATTTTTCTGAAAAAAAGCCCCACTTCCTGCTCCCCCCTTTTCTCAAGTACCGTGTGGCGGTAGCCGGGCTCCCCAGTCTTTAGCCTCCCAGTTCCTTTTGGATTTTTTTTTCCTTCCCTTCGCCAAGATGACCATCTTAGAACACTTTTAATTGGTTGGTAGGCCCCTGGGGGATTTTCTCTCATGGCTAGGTCAAGTCAAGACCCATTCCCCCCTCCCTGTTCCAGGATTTTTCTTTACTTCCCGGGGGGTCAGCGTGATTGTCTCCGGGGACGGTTTCCCCATTTCTGTCCTTGCACAATTTCATACACCCCTTGAGGGCACTCCCGCCTTTGCAGAATTGCCTCTTCTCCTGTTCCTCCTTGGTAGGACGTTGGCCTGGGTTCCTCACCCCCCCCCCACCTGTTAGTCCCCAGTAATTTTCTTGCGCGGTCAAACAACCCTGTGGCCTTTTCAATTACATGAGTACCCTTCTCCACCCCCACAGTTCTTCCTGTATTTTACACTCGGGAACGAGATTCCGGCCCACCTTTGCCGTTTTTTTTTTCTGGTCTGTCTTTTTTCCCGGATGACTGTCCCTCGTATGGCAGGCGAGCTTATTAGTTGTCCCGAACTTTTCTGTCAACTGTAAGACGATGTGTACTGGCCTCGGACCCCGTTTCGTAAATGGTTGTTGTTTACTCTAATTTCCTGCTCCCACCCGCAATTGACCTGGGTGGTTGCCCGCCAGCGAAGCTTCAATGCAAGGTATAGCTTTTTCGACTCACTTTCACCGCCCCCATCCCCCTTTCCCCCCCGGTTAGAACGCTGGTTCTTTTACCAGGTCAAGAGTTCAGTCCTCATTGCTGTTGGCTCTTCAAGGGAGTGACGTTCAGACCCGCAAATGCTGTCCCCTTCTTTGCCACATTTGGCCCACCCCCGCGAAAGGCTTCCGATGCGTCCCCACGGAACTGATTTTTTTATCTCCGCTTCTTGAACTTGATTCACTGCGGGGTTTTGTGGATTCCTGGTTCAGAAAGTTTTTCCCCCCACCCCGGGTCCAGTGTTAACAACTTGAGGCCTTTTCAATCCAACCGGTATTTTTTTTTTGGTAGGCTAGCGATCATTTCTTTCCCCTCTTGTATTCGTCTTGTTTTCCTTTTCTACGCTGTCCCCCGCATCCCCCCCCACTGTTCTTTTTTATTTTCCCCTCCCTGGTTCCGTTCTTCCAAAGCGACATGGGCCTTGAGTTTCATGCTTACAATTTTCCCCTTTCCCCTCCGGACCTCCTTCCTGCGTTGGTTGGGGTCCAGCGATTGGCTTGTCATTTGGCCTTTTTTAATCTTCAACAGTGCTGGACATTGTCGCTTGGCGCACAACAACCTTTCCTTCATTGCCCCCCCAATTTAGTTCCCTTTGCCAGTCTTACTTCCGGAACTCTGACACTAGGGTTGCGCCCCCGTTCACTCGGACCTTGTAACAGAATCCTCCACTGACGGCACGGCAATTCCCCCTTTTTTTAACAACAAACCACACCACCAATTTTTTGGCGGTCTTGCGCCGGTGGACTTACACAACCTCCCCCCCTTAATAATTTGCGCCTCTTCCCCAAAGGATGTTTTTTTTTTTTTTTTTTTTAGTGATGCGATCCCCACCCCCTCAGGTTTTGCGCGCGTTTTTTTGCGTGTCCCTTCTAGATTTGACGAGTTTTGCTTTCCCGTCCTTTGATGTTTGGTTGTTAGTCCCTCTCCCCACTGATTCACCGAGGCCTTTTTCTGCTTTCTTTCGCCATTGTTTGGTGGCGATGCTTACACTGTTCCGGCTACCCACCGCACTTCTTTCTCGGATGGGGTCTCCCGTTTTGTGGGCTGGCGTCCTTACATCAGGTTTTTTTTTTTCCTTTTCCGGTTTTCACGGAGCGTCTTAATCGGATGTTTTTTTGTTTTTTTTTTTTTTTTTTTCTTTTTTTTTTTTTTTTTTTTTTTTTTTTTTTTTTTTTTTGTTCGTTAGGCTTTACGGCTGTGGCTCTTCTTGTGCATTACTTTGATGTTATACCCACGTGCGGTTATTTTCCAAGTGGGGCAGGACAGTCCCCCAGGGCAATGTGTTCCTGACCATGATCACCTCCCCCCCCCCGTCTTTTCATTTTTACAACAACTTTTACCCACACTTGGCATCCTACCAGTGTCACTCCAGATTCCTCACCAAGATATTAACCCGCTTCATTCACACAACCCGTTCCCGGTTTTCTCATTTTATTTCGCCCCCCCCCTCAGTCTTATCCCTTTTGCAAAGTCGCGGTTATGGATCACAGTAGAAGGTCACACCCAGACTTTTTTCTGTCGGGTGCCCCCGTTGTGGGTTTTTCCTGGTTTTCCGGTAAGAAAACTTTTTTTACCCCGTTCAATCCCTAAGGAAAAGACCTGCACCGAGTCGGTCTTCAGACCCACCTTTTCCCCCTGTGTCAACTAGCTTTTCGGAAGCGTTGGACGCTTTCCCAACTGGTAAGGCCATCGCTGTCGCCCAGGCCGAGACCCAAGTCACAAATGGAAGCGGTTAAGCCCCTTCCTCCGTGCGATGGCCCTTGATGATCCCATCGCCAAGTTTCCCTTGAGTATCTGGCACCTTTCTCCCGTCCCTTTAATACACCCCAGGCGCTAAGGTCAAATGTTCTGAGTGGGTTCTCTGAAAGGCACCTCCTGGTCCCCGCGTTTATTTGACCCAGTGTTTAGCGGTCGATTTTTTCCCGAGTTTTCTTTTTCAGCCTGTCACCACCCCGTTAAATAAACGGACCTTTTAGCCCAGCTCTGGCCCTCGCCCCCCGAACGAACTTTTCCTTGGCCAAGGCAAGAATCCTTCGAGCAGACCCCCCCAACTGGGACCTGTTTCCCTAAGTTCTCCACTTCCATCCTTTTGACTTCTTTTGGTGGGTTGGTTTGTTTTTTGTGTTTCATCATGTTTCGTTCGGTATGAGACAAACACCCCCCAGTCCCCCCTTTTTTTTTATTGCCCCGTCCTCTCATTTCTCGGCGGTCTTTTAACGCAAAAGGCACGGGATGCCTGGCCCCCCCGGATTTTCTTTTGTTCGGGTCCGTTTTTCCCCCGTGAGAAGTCGCGTGGACCTATTTTCATTATTTACGACACCTGGCTTAACACTTCAGCAGTTTTTGTTTGCTTCGCCCCCCCTGTCGGACCAAGGAAAACAACCTCCCCAGGTCCAGAAGTTCGTCCTGCCCTCCTGTTTTTCTTCCCCCCTTTTTGTGGTTTGTTTTCTTTTTGTTGTGGACAGAAACGCGATACATTGGTCCTTCCTCCCGTCAATCAGAGACCATAAGATTACCGTCTTCGGCTCCTTTTTCTCCGCATTGAAATGTGCCCGGGAAAGCACGCGGCCTGAATTTCCAAAAAATGGGTGAACCTCGTAGCTGGGGGACCCCCACTTTTTGCTTCGACGGACATTTCCCAGGGAGGCGATCTTCTCCGCAAAGCCCCCTGTCGACTCCCCTCCTTACGAAATCCTTCCTTACCGTAGGGCGCCCGGGTGAGAGTATGTTTTCACCTGCCCGCCTTCTTCGCCTGCTTGTTGGCGTTGAGCGGGCACAACTCTGACCCCCGTACACATTTTGCTCTTCGGTGGTCTCTCCAGGTTACCCCATTCTGGATGGGGATTTTGATCGGGGGACCTAGCCCCAGATCATGCGAATGCTCCCTTTATCTTTTTTCTCTCCAGCGTGCCGCATTTGGGCTTACGGCATTACTTTCCCAATACCGCCCGCTGCAGGTTTTCTCTATGCAAAAGGGCCGATTGCGTTCACACGTATTTAGTTCTTTTTCCTACCCCCCCTGCTTTCAAACCGCGCCGCCATTCTCCCTTTCACCTCGCGTGTTTGCCTTTCTACGGGGCTCGGAAAGTCTTCGATCCCTTTTTTCTCATATCCGAATTAATCTTCCTCCAGAAAAACGATTTTGGTCCCTTTCCCCCAAGAATTCTGTCGTCAATTGTGTTCCCCTCTTCTTAGTTCCTTCGTTGTGTTGTTTTTTTTTCTTCGGATCTGGTCCCCCCCTTGACGGTACGGAATTTTTTTTTTTCTTCTACAAATAGTTTTTCTTCTTCTCATACCTTCCTTTTTCTTTCTCCCAGCCTTAACTCGCACAGATTCCTCTAACTGATCGGCGCTCTTTCAAAACCTTTCGATCCCCCCGTTGGTTCGTAGCGTTTTTTTTGTCGTGTTTTTTGGAAAGGGCCTTTTGTGTCCAAGACGATGAGGCTTTTGCCGCCACTCGCTTGCCATCCCGCATGTTCAACAGTCTTCTCTGCGTTCTGCCATTGTTTACCGTACCTTTGTTTACGGACTTCAAAGGCGCACGTTGATGAGTTTCAACCCTCTATAACGTTTTTTCTGCCCTTTCTAATGATCCCTGGTGTGATAGTGGCCGATTTTCCAATCCCCTCCATCCCCCCTGGTTACCCTTTTTTTTCCCCTTGCCTCCCACCGTAAAAGAGCCCACCATGTTTTGTTTTCGAGTTTTTGCCCCTACCAACTCCCCCCCCCCCCAAGCTGCGTTTTATGCTCCGTGTGGTTGAAAACCATCATGCCTGACTGTCCCCTGATGGACGTTGATAAATTTATTTCGTCACACGCTTTCTTCCCCATTGTTTTGGCTTCTTCGGCGCGGCCCCTTTGTAGGAGCACCTTTCCATCCCTTCCTTTCTTTTTCAAATTTTTCCTTACGCCCGCGCTTTCCCCCGTGAGCCTTTACCTAGGATAGAGTATGCGCTGAGGTCTCCCCCTTGATACTCTTCTTTTCTTTTAGTTCCGCCCTGACCATTTTAGCGGAAGTTGGCACGTCAGTTGCAGGTCCCGCTTCTCCCTTGATTCGTCTTTGCCTTTTGAATCGACCTTCTTTGAAAACCCTGTTTTTCTTTTTTTTTCTTTTTTTCCGCCCCTAGGCGAAGGGGTGGCATGCACGGCAAGTGATCCTCGCCTTTTTCCCTCCTTTGTTTTTCTGGGCCCTTTAATGAATTAGTTAGTCCCCTTTGCGCCTTCCTTGCCAGGGCACTGCCCGGTCCTATCCCTTTTGTCTTTCATACCCCCTTTTCTGTGGCTTGGAAAAACGGTCCTTTGAGATGGATTTCGTTTCCGGGGGCCTTGATTTCTGCAAGTTGTCTTTTTTGTTTTGCTCATCCGACGAACTCCACTAGTGTGAAACCCCCCCCCCCCCAAACCCCAACCCCCCTCACGATTTCCTTTTTGCTGGCTTGTTTGATTGTCCCCTCCACCTTTCAAGGGATTGTATTTTTTTTTACGATGTCCCTTTTTTTTTGGTCTGTGCGATTTCGTCGGGCAGTTCTTTCCCCCTGGAAATCTGGTTCCCTTTCTTTCTTTAGTTGCCTTTTTTGAAACTCGATCCTGCCTCTCCATGTAATATCAAGCTTTGCCCGTGAGTTGTAAAGTTTCTCCCTGTCTATCCCTTTCCTTTGCGCTTGTTCTTCCCTGACTTGATTTTGCAGATACTTGACTTTCACCCTTGTTTTCTTTCTTTTTCCCCTTTTCCGACTTTCATATTCTTAGATGCTTCTTTGCATTTTCTTTTGGGGGCTTTTGTTTTTTTTCCACGCCGGCTCTGTTATTTTTTCCAGCGTACGATTCCACATCTATTTGCCTGCCTTTGTCTGCAAGCCCGCTTGCTTATTTTTCCGGCTAAGTTGTTTTTTCACTTCTTACTTCCAGCGGACCCGTCAATTTTGGCCCCCCCTTCCCGCCACCTTGTTTGGGGGGGCCTGCTCGGCGCAATTACCGGCTATTTCCACAAGCTATCCTTGGAGGGCGTCCTCCCCTGAGCAAGCAGGACCGGGGTTTTTTGTTGTGTTGACTGCCTATGGTTTCCTTCGTTCTTCTAGTTCCTTTTTTTCCTTAGTTCCTGTTCTTACCCTTGTTTTGGGGAACACGTGTGTACTTCCCACCACTGTCGTTTACGTCCCAATCAGGGTTTTTTTTATTGAACAAAATTGTTTCGGTGATGTCCTTGATGCACTTACGTCTTTTTTTAGTGTCCCCCTCCTACATCCCCCCAGAGCCAGCGGACCTCCCCTCAGGCCGTCAGTCGTTAGATACCGCTAGCGTTCCAACCATATCCTTGCCCGTGTGACTGTTTGACGCCGCCTGCCCCCACACTTTGATAGCACCCGTCGATCCAGTCCCTTTTGCTGTTTATCTTGCCGTTGCTTCATTTCCCAACAGTGCTTGGAGAACCAGGGTCCCCCTCTGCGCTTTTACAAGGTCGCGTGTGTGTCGAGAGGATTCCCCCCCCCCACCCCCTCCCCCCAGAAATACGTTGTGAACTGTGTCCCCCCCTCCGTCCGTCTAGTTTCCCTTTCCCAACTCTGGTGCGGGCCACAATCGGGGCGCTGCTTTCGGCTTTTTCTCGCATCACACCTCCAACAAAATACGTTGGGAGTCCTGAAGGCGTCCATTTTATTTAGGCCTTTCTTTTTTGTGTTTTCCTCCCCCCCCCTTTTTGAGAAGATTCCTGCTCCCCCCCAATTCGAATGTTATCACAAGGTTAATTTGACTTTCGTTTCCTTGTCCTTTTCAAAATTTTGGCTCTTTGTCCCCGTTCCCGAGGACTTTGCGCCCCACCCCTCCTTTTCCCTCCGAGTCGTTTGACCTGTAGTTCTTCCTTTTTTTTTTCAAAGTGCCATTACAATTTGAAAATTGGGTACGTTTTTTCAGAGTTTTTGTTGCGTCCCCAAGCTACCAACTTTTTCCTGCAACCTGTGTTTCCTTGACATTTACCACCGGGGCTTTGAGAATTCAATCCCTACTCCCCCTGCAACCACCTGAGCCGTCTGTCCCGGTGGACTGTCCATTTGCAATCATGCCACCCCTCCCCCCTCCGCCCCCTTTTCTTCTTGACGAACTGTCCCCCCGAACCAGGGATTTTCCCCCCCCCCATCACTCCTGGACAAAGGGTGGGTATTTCGTGGATTCTCTCCCTGTCAAAGCCTCTATTGGCCTCTTCCATGATGGGGGCGTACGAGTTTTTCTCCAAAAAAGCACTTTCCTTGTCTTTCCCAAGGCTCAGTTGTTACCAGGGCCACATTTTTTTACATTCCCTTGTCCTTTCCACACAAATCTCCGCCACCAAAAACGTCGCTCTTCCTTTTCCCAGCAATCGGAATCGTCCGCCTCAGTCACCCCAGACTTTTCCGTTCTTTTTTCCATTAGGGCATCTTCTTTTCCGCACGGTTCCCCTTGCCCGTACCGATTTCCTGGTTTGATTTCTTCGGCCGACCTTTGATCCCCCCCCCAGTACTTGTTCTGAACCTCTTCCTGACAGGGAAACCCCCCGTTTAGGACAGGTTTCGTTTCTTTCGGTTTTGTTTTGTGTTAAAAGTGGCTTTCGACCCCCGTCGCTCCCATTTTTCACAAGCTTTCGCGGTTCCTTTCCCCCTAATTTGACGTGGAGTCCGTTTTCTCTTTTCTTACCACCATTCCCCCAACCCCTTCGCCTCCTTGACTCGTTGCCCCCGAAACCCCCCCTTTCCCCGGGGGCCAAGACACAAAACGAAAAAAACCTTTGCAGGGGTGCAGCCCCCTCGCCCCCAGGGGAAATGTCCCTGCGAGAAAGGCCAAAACTTGGGGGAGGTTCACACCACTTCCTTCGACACAATATAATAACGGCTTTTCTTGATGTACAGTTCCCCGTCTCGTCCCCCCCACAGAGCCCCAACAACTCAACTTCGAAGCTGGATTTTCTTACCCATTTCTCTTTCGCTTTTTTTTTATTGTACAATACAGGGCCTGTGTTCTTTCAGAAGGCTTGATTCATGGTTTTTAAATCCACCCTGTTTCTCTCATCTTTTCCCCCCTATGATGTGGACCTAACGTTGGGTCTTCAAAGCCCCAAACCTTTACACCCAGTCTGCTGGTTGACAAACAATTTCTTCATATGCCACTTGCTTGTATTTTGTTATGCCCTCCGGTGGTTTGTCCTGGTATTTTTTCTTGGGTTTGCTGCCTTCCCCTTTGTCCCTGCCAATCTTCCATCAGCGGGCTTTCCCCCGGCAGACAACCTTCCGTTTTCCCTATTTTTGTTTCGAGGTTTGTTCTTGGAGTCCGCTGTCAGGATAGGAACTCACTGATTTTTTTTTTCTACCCACCCCCTACCGGGTTTCGAGGAGTTTGCAGCTGGTTTTTTTTTTTCGATATACATTCCCCCCCGTCGGCCTTGTGTGAGTATAGAAGGGGGGGCTAGACCCGCATCCCTGCCCCCCTTGGGCCTTGTCCGCCCCACCAAAGAGTGTTCCCTTTAAGTGTCTTTTTTTTCCCCCCCCCCCTACATTTTTTCCCCCACCTTGCGTATGCGGCTTTTTCCCCCAACTCGAAAATCAGCAAGTTTATTGAGTTGCTTTTTTTTTCTCCTTTCGGTCCGGAGATGACACCCCCAATCGGATTTTTCCTCAGACCTAATTGGCTTCCTGTAGCCAGGTATTCTTTCAATCGGGACGTCCTTGAACACTCTACTTGACGATCAGGCTACGGGATATTGTTGGACTCAAAAAACCGAGGACTTTCCCATCCACTTTTTTTTATCGGGTTAGGGAGTGCTTCTTTTTTTATCCAGCGGTGGTTCTTCTACAAGGTTAACCATGGCCCCTTCGTTTTCTTTTCCCTTCCTTTAAACCTTTTTTTTTTTTTTTTACAACGGGCGTTGTCCCACGGGTCATCGGCTACATACTCCTTTGGACTTAGCCCTCCTTCTTCTGGTTCCTATGCCGTTTTTGCAGTAAAACTCTCCCAGGAAACCCCCCTTCCATTGGTGCAAAAACCGGCTATGCTGGTCGTTCCCCAGATTCCTCTGTCGTCCGTGATTGAAATAATTCTTCCGTTTTGGTGTATTCGTGCTGTTTTTTCTGAGTGACCCCCCTTCTAGAAACCCCACTTGTTTCCCCGTCCTTGGAGGTCCCTTCAAGGACCCCCCGGTTTATGCCCGGTTTCGATCATTTATGCTGTGGGAGTGTCCCATAGTCACGCCTTTCCATTTTTTTTTTTTCTTGCTGTCGTGATGGTTCTTTGGTCTCTCCTTACCGATTGGCCGGCCTTGGCAACTCTGAGTTCCTGCTCCTTTTTGCACGCGAAGTGGTTGTCCTTTCAAGTTTGTCTCTTTCCCCGTCGTAGTTGGAGATGATTGATGAAAATTTCCTAAACTCGGGAATTTCTTACCTCCCCCTTTAGGGAATTGGGAGTTTTTTTTTCCTCAAATGTGGTATTCAGCTCTTTTTCCCCGGAATTTTCGGTTTTAAGGTTGAGGCGTCGCCCGGTTCCAGTTCCGCATTTCCATTTTACGGACCCAAGGGGTCCTTTTTCCTTTTGTATTTTTTGTTTCTTCTTTTCTGACGGCGGTGCACCCTTGGCTTGAGTGACTTCCCCCCCACTTTTGTTCGGGGTTTTCCTTTTTCTTTCCCCCGGTTCTCCTGCCCTCTGGGTGATAGTGTCCCCTTTTGTTCCTTTTAGGGAGTTTCTTTTTTTTTTCTTCGTAAACCCCCTTTTTTTTTTTTTTCGGGCAAATTGTTTTTGTCTCCGGTGGCCCCCATGGAAGATCCGGTTTCGTCACCCGGGCTGTAGCCAGCCACTTCGATGGCTCATCCCATGCCGGTCCTTTTTCGCTCCCCCTTTTTTTTCCCTCAAACCCCCTTCTTGTTTTTGAAGTTGGGCGGAATTCGTTACCCCCGAGGATGCTGATTTCGGCTTTTTTCTTTTTTTTTACCCTTTTCCCGTAGTTGCCCCCCCTTTTCAATCCTCATTCATTTGTCCCCGGTTTTTTTTGATGGGCCCAGTCGCTTTGTCCCCTCGTGAAAGACACCTCTCCCTTCACGCGCTTTTTCCTTTTTGACCACCGGTCTTCCCCCATTTCACTTTGCGCCAACGCCCGGTTTTCGGGTGTTTAGTCCCATTTGTTCGGTTTTTTGGCGGCCCCGACAAACTTTTTTTTTGCTTTTTGGCCCCCACGATTTTTGTTTGCTCCCTTGCAGGTAGTGGCCCTGTTATCTCGGTCGTCCTTCATTAAACTATTGTCGTTTTTTCACCAACCCTGCTCTTCCTCCCTTCCCCCCCCCAGCATGCCAACTTTTGGGTTCCGTAGTGGTCCCCCCTCTTCTTAGTATTCTTATTTTTCCTGTCCTCGATTTTACTAATACTTCCTGTGTTCTGCCGTTTCTTGCTATTTTTGTCAATTTTGTGACTATTGGTTCTTTCTTTCACTCCCTACTGTTCCCTTTTGTTTGAGAAGACTTCCCCAATAGTCTGTGAGCAACTCCCACCTTGTACCTCTCCTCCGCTGGAAAGACCCTATCTTCTCACCTGTATGAGATATTAAACTTTTTTTTTCGCATAAATGATTTGCGTACGGCCCAACAACCCCCCCCCACTTTGTTCATTGAATGTACTGGCCTTCAGTCTGTTTCACACGCCCCTTATTTTAAAGCCACCCCAGGAATTTGGACTCCCTTCCTAGTTAGGCCCAATTTTCTTTTTTTTTTATCAATACCCTTTTTCCCATTTCTGTACTTTACTTGTTTACCTTCCACCTTTTTCTAGGGTTTTCCTATTTCTATAGGGTGTACTTTGTCCTTTCTGCTATTTTGTGTGTGTGTTTTTGCCCCATTAAACCTCACTTTTATTGCCCCTCTTTGGAACCGCCCCCCTTTTTTCCCCACACGGAAACTGCCGCTGAGGACTCTCTCTTATTTCCATTTTCAAACGGCGGGTTCCGTTTTTTTGACATTTGAAAACAGTGGCTCGTTGTGTTGTGTGTGGCACTGTTCCATTATCTCCTTTTAGGTTGGATTTTGGTCCTCCCTTCTTCTTTCCTCCCTCTCTTCGGATTTCTCGCTCCCCACCCCGGTTTGTTCCCCGGTTCTTCTACGCACTTAGCGTAAAAAAGGCCCTTCCAACCAGTTGGGACTGTATGAGGGAGCTTTGTCAACACTTGTGACGACGCAATTTGTTCTCTACATTCCGGCTTTGGCGGTCAACCCGACCCCCCCTAGCGGTGTCCCCCCCCCCTTAGTTTAGTTTACGGCTTTTCCTCTGTTCCCCCCTTTTCTGTACGCTGGTTTTTTTACGCCCGCCGGCTACGGCCAAATTCACCTTTTTTTTCTGTTACCACCCTGGACCCTTCCATTACCTCCGGACTTAAGTACTACCCCCTTTCCTTGCCACATCTTTTGTTTGTGATTCTACTTTCCCGCCCTGAAAGTCTACTTTTTGGAACTCTCCCGTGCTTTGGCCTCGTTTTTTTTTTTCAAAATCTTTTTCGAGAGTTCTCCTGCATTGGAGTCCCATCCCCTCCGCCCCCTTGGCTACTTTCCTGCGGTCCGATATCCCATTTTCTTGATATTTAGTTTACCCTGTTTTCGGCTTTCGTAATGGAAGCCCCTCCTAGTGGTCCCATTTTTGCTATCAGTGTTTTGTAATCCCCCCTCCGTCCTCCGATTTCCATGGATGCATTGTTACATAAGCGATGATGTGCCGTCCCCCCTCCCACTATCTTTTTTTTGTTTTTCCAAGGTAATTGGTTGGAGTGCCCCCCCAAGATGTCCGCCGCTCCTTTTTGCTCGTTATTATGCTAATGAGTAGTTCCTGGACCCCCCGTCCGTCGCAACGCCCTTTCCCCCCCCCTTTTTTTTTCTATGGCGTTGGACACACTTTTTTTTTTTTTTTTCCCGAATTGGTGGTTTACTGTCCGTACAAGCACCTTCTTGTCTCCAAGATCCGCCGTCGATTCAATCCCTCAAACCCTTTCTGTCCGAATCTCCTGGTTTGCTTGTCTTCCTTCGCTTTTGGTTTTTCTGGCTCATGCGGGGCCTGTCGCATCCCCTTTCTCCGTTGGGTGACTCAGTTCCTTTTTCTCTTGAATCCTTAGTATTGGCTTTCTTCTTACAGGGATCGCCCATCGCCTTTTTCTTCGTTATTTCTTTTTTTTTAGTGGTCCCAAAAAAGTGTTTGCTTCTCTTGAAAATTTGAACTCCCCCCTCTTTCCACTTGGCTCCTGGTGCGGTTAGTTCGGTCTCCAAAGGCCCTCCCCCCTTGGTTGACTTTTTTGATTGATCTCTTTCCTCTAGTACCCCCCTTCCCTTTGTTGGACAACTTCTGGTGTTTTTTCTATCCCCGAGAGTCGTCACGACATCCCAAACTCCTTTTCCTTATTTTTTCCTTTTCCCCTTCCCTGTGCTTTGTTGATTCTTTTTTTGCGCCCCAACTTGCCCAGTACCCAATGAAGAAACCCCTTGGTGTTTTCCGCTTTCAGATGTCCCTTTCTGAAGGTACTGATTTGTTTCAGCTTTTTGTTTTTTTCCCTTTGCCATTTTAGTGCACTTATGCTGCCGGCTTGCCTCCTTTCTTGCTCACCTGCACTCCCCCACCTTATTCCCTACTCCGAGTCAACAAATAGGACTTCCTGCTTTTTTGCTTTTCCTGTCTTTTAGGGAATTCCTCTTGGAGCGTTTTTTGATCTTCTGTCCCTTTTTCGGAGGTGCTCTGCTGTAAAGTACTAGTTTTTTGCAGACATTTCGCATCCCAGCCCTCCTTCCCTTGTGCTCCCCTTGACTCTTTTTAGCCCTTTCTCGACTTGCTCAATTTTTTCCCCCCTTTACTGACATGAGAACCAGGCAGCCTTTTGTCATTTTAAGGACGTTGTGCCTTGGTCTTCCCCCTGGATGTGGTTGAAGTTCCCTCAAAACGCACCTTTTTTTCCTGTGGTCCACTCCCTGACCGGACCGTTTTTCTACACCTTTCATCTCTTTTCGCACACGAGCGGGACATGTTGACTGGGACGCCCCCACGCATTGTTGTACCCGAGTTACTTTTGCAGAGTTCTTGTCTGTTTCTGCCCTTTTTGAAGAAACCGCCCACCGGTTGTTGAACCATACCCGGTCTTTTATTTCGGTCCACTGGCAAATTTAGTGGTGGCTAAGACTTTTACCTCTTTGCTCTTGGTTTGTCCCGTTCCCGTCGCAATGCTGTATGGTCAAGGGCATTTGTACTATTGTCTTGCTTATGATTTTCATTTGGCCCTCCCCTCAGAAGCATATGTTGACACTCCCGCCAAGCCTCCCACGCCCACCCGTTGTCGTCCTTCTTTTTATTGTGTTCGCGCACCTGGTGTGTCCCCCTTTTTAACCAAACGAGGTCCATTTGTTTCGTACCGATTTGAAGCGTAAGAGTGCCGACCTCGTTCGTCGTGAAGTTTTTTCTCCTCCTTTTGTGAACGTGCACGGTCTTTCCCCAAGACTACGGACCCATTATCTTATTTCACATGGTAAAATTTCTATTAGTCTCCCCGCCCTGTTGCGACTCTATTATACTTTGAAGAAGTCCTTTTTTTTTTTTGAGAGATATTCGCAACCCGTGAGGGCCGATCCCTGACCTTCCTTTGACTGATCTTTTTCGGAGGTGATGGTTGCCAGAAATTTCAGAGGGGCAGAAATTGCTCTCGGAGAACACTTCCCCACGCACGAGGTATGCCCTCTTACGCTCCATTCTGACTCGACGCGCGGGTTTTTATTGAAGTTGGCATGGCCGCCGTGCTGTGTCAATCTTTCTTTTTTGCACAAGCCAAGTTTTGACCCTTTTGAGGACCCATGTGACGATTACAAGTGGACTCCCTGCGTTCCCAACGAGTTTTCCCTTCTTTTCCGATACTTTCACTAGTACCGAAGAGCTTTGCTGTGCGACCCCCCCCCCGGCCACGGGCTAGACCTTCAAACGCTTTTCCGGTCGCGGCTGTCAGCCCCCTCTCTATTGATCAGGTGTATAACCCACACGTTTGACCTCCACTCCAAACGCCTCTAGAACTAAGTTTATGGCCTTTTGCTCATTCACTCCTCTTGCATGCGCAATCACTTCCGCTGCGCACACCCTCCAGTTTTTTCCATCATTGAAGATGGATCTGCTGGCACAAAACCTTCTTTCGTCCGAAGTATGTGCCTGTTAAATTTTGCGAAGATTTGGGCCCGACGTAGGTCTGGTCGTCTCTGTAAGGACAAGGAAGATTCCCGTTGCACATGCCGAGAATTTTTAGCATCTGACAGCGTCACTTTACGAGTGTTGGGATTCTGAGGATCTTAAGTATGTACTTCCGCACGGGCTTCCGCATGCCGGCGACCTGCCGGTATGGTTATATAGGTTGGAGTCCGTGAAGTTCAAGTCACGCTGTTGAACTTCTTTTTACGCTCGAAACTGGGGCAAGACTTTACTCTCGGTAAGTGGGCCAGGCGCGGCCTTCGAGGGTCTCCTGATTCTGATGTCATGTTCCAACACCCTCTGACTTCCCCTTTGTGTTGTGCGGGTACTCATGTGTGATGCTGTCACCGGACAACCCCGGTCTGTCTTGATTGTTCCGATGGAACACGGTGAGTTCCCTCGGTCCCCTCTGAGTTTCTCGGTTGGAGACGCTAGAGTGAACTGCCCTCGAGCCCCTTCTCTTTTGGATGCTTGGGCCGCCCCTGCTTGAGATCTGTTTCCAGAAGCTCACGGTGATCCTACCCCACCGAACCCCCCCCTTGCGCTTGGGGCCTTCGTTGACTTTCGAGGTTCCCCCCCAAGGCCCGAGCGATCTTGCCCTATCGTTGGGAAGAAAACCTATCTCGGATCGGACCGCTTTCCCCCATGACATTCATGAGTTTCCGTGGTTTCGCCAACCATATGCGCGGATTTTTTATTTGCGTTTCACCCCTGGCGAGTTGTCAGCTACGATGCTCCAAGTGCAGTCTACCCTATACTCTAGTTTTGTTGATGTTCAGGCCTGGTTCCCTGCGGTGCGACTGCTGGAGTCACTGCCCGGTTTTTTCGCACTTCTTAATGTGTTCGACGAAAATTTTCATTACACATCGGTGCCTTGTTCTACACCACCGAGCCCCTCTCTCATCTGGGTTAGGGGGTCTATTACACGTCAATGACCTGGCCCATTTCG
>Ga0179593_1364882_pt1 | contig 28944 bp, 32 predicted proteins | sample CZODoug2_1_08_16_FD_185931 | JGI IMG/M metagenome (GOLD analysis project Ga0179593, IMG submission 185931) | Vadose zone soil fungal communities from Angelo Coast Range Reserve, California, USA - CZODoug2_1_08_16fungal (PacBio error correction) | ecosystem: Environmental > Terrestrial > Soil >... | reverse complement strand
TTATGGTCCCGGAGTCTTATCGTGGTTGTGTCCACGTTTACCCCTCAGTTTATTGTTTCCTTTGTCGTTTTTGACCTTTCGCCCCTTTTTTTGGTGAGCTTTTTTTCTTTAGTTTGGACTCTTCCGGCGTTTCCTTTGAGAATAGTCTGGATTCCATTTTTTGGCTCAGTCCAATTGGATTTTCCCCCCTTCTCGTTTTCGCCTCTACCGTTTTACCTTAGTAGAGCTTTGTAGGTATCCTCGGTATCTTTCCTCTCCTATCCGATCTATGCGTATGGTTCCGCAGGTTTCTTACCTTGAGTCTGTTCCCTCCCCTCTTCCTTCTTCATATGCGGCGATACCGATTTCGATCCTTTTGCAAATCTGAGGTTCTTCGCTTCATAACCATTTCCGCACGTTTATCTGTGCGGGCCCGTCCCAATTTTTCTGATTTTGACATCTCCGCGGTCTGGATCTAACTTTTCTTTTTAATTCCTTCCCCCTAAACCTGCCCGCCGCTTCGCGAACTTTCTTTCTTAAGTCTTAGACTTTCCATTCGGTAAGGCGAGGTTGAAGCCGTTCCCCCTCCGTGGTCGATCCGCCGGACCCAGTCCTCGACTTTTCTCTTGCCGGCAGTTGCCTCTTTTCTCCAGATTCTACCGAGGTATTATAGGGAACGATTTCGGCCTTCTTCGCCTTAGATGTACGCTAATTTAAGTCCCCGACTTTTCGGGCGAGCTTTTCCCTTTCCCGTTCTCTGGCAGTGTCGATCGTTTGTTTGGACTCCCCGCGGCCGCACCCCCCAGACACCCTTTTTTTTTCCCTCCCCTCCAACGCCTTCCCCTCTGTCGAACAGCCGGCACAGAAGAGGCGGACCTTGAGAAGCGCAGGATCTACCATTCTCCTCTTTGACGCAGTCGTTTCGTGGCCACTGCCCCTCCGGCCGTGTCCATCCCTCCTCCCCCAAACCAGTGCAGTATCCGTTCAGCGGGGGTCCTTTGCGTGTTCTCCTTTTACAGTAACTTGGCCGCGGCTCCAGTTACTCCTTCCCACTCTTCTTGACCCTTCCGCCCCAAACGACTGCAAGTCCACCTTTGTGACTTTCTTTTTCAGTGCCCTCGTATGAACACGAGTGCATGAAACAATTGTCCTTTTTCGCAACCAAGGTCCGGGCAAACGCGTTGCAGCTTGACTCTTCTTAGTAGAGCGGCCTGTTGGTACCTCCCTACTCTTTTTCTCGACTTACATTAATCGTCGACAAGTTTCTTTCGAGTTGAATAAAGCCACCATTTCCTCTTTACCCATCCCGTATCTCCCCATTCCAAAAGCGCTCCTCTCCTCTTTTTAGGCTTGGAGAGCGTGCCGTCTCATGACCCAAGGTTGAGCGAAACTCAAAAGAAACACATATCCCCTCTCCCCCTTTTCTCTTTTCCATCCCGTGTTGGTTTGTCTTTTTCCGTATCGTTTCTTCTTACTGTTGTTTTTTTCCTGGATTGACTCCCTCCCCCTTTGCATTAATGCATCTATACAGATAGCAATAACCGATCCTTTTCGCGCCTTATGTACCTGGGGAACGCTTCAGAAGCTTCCCGGCGGTCTTTCCCTCCCCCCTTCGTGCATTCTTTTCCTTCCTCGCCCTGTAACCGACTCGACCATCTCGTATGAGTAAGGAAAGTGCATCTTTTACCGAGGCAGAGCTTACTCGGCTTCTCTTTTTTTGACCCTAATGGTTTTTAGATACATCTTTTTTTTCTCACCCTTGGTGTTCTCTCTTTGTCAGGTCCATTAGTTCCAATATTGGTTGAAGTAGTTTTTTTGCTTTTCTTATGGAATGTAAACTGTGACTCTCTTCCCCCTTTCAATGGTCGTAACCCCCCCTTTCCTGCTTCCCTTTTCTACCCTTACCCCTGGTTTGATAGTATTCCCTTACCAATTCGTGCTCCAAGACTGGTCGAGCTCTGATTGACCGCCCTCTTTTCCTCTCAGCCTTTCTTGCGATGTTCGACGCTTTCTTCAGTTTGTCTTGTCTTCTTTGTTTTCGTTCCTCTCTTTTTATAAACCAGATTTTTTCTCGCTTTGCCAGATCACAGATTCATTAAGCGCTCCCCACGGCTCGAATGAGTCCCCTCATGATCTTCCTTTTTTATCGTCATTCCAGATCCTCCTCCTCTCCAAGAGACCGGTACCTCCTTTCTATCGTTCGGTCCCCACCTCGTTTCTGCAGGACGTACCTCTCGGTCTTCTCCCTGTAGACAATAGGCTTTCACTTCCCGGGCCCTCTTCACTGGAACCTTGGATGCGCAGATGCGGACTACTTCTCTCGCTTCTGAGTTTACCCCTGAGTTGAATCCCTGACCCTTTTTTACTAATTAGGGGATCTTTTGGACCCGATCCCCTTAATTTCTTGTCTACCATCCCGTTCTCCCCTTCGTTTTCTCCCCCAGCGAAACCTGCAGAGCCCCTTTGAGCTCCTCGGTTTGGTATCCCCGATCCTTCTCTTCAATCTACAACAGCTCTGGTAAATGATTTCCCTTGATCAGAGCGCTGCTACCTCCTTTGTTCTTCACCGCCAACCCATATCGGGACGAATTTGAAGTTCTGTATTGTCATCGAGCACGGTGATTTTCACCCCTTATGGACTGATCAACAAAAATGTTCAATCACTAAAACATCCAGACCGTATTCCCTTTTCCCTTTTCCCCACTACTGTGAATTCTATCACCCATCCCTTTGCGCCGTCGCCTTCCTCAACCTAGCCCCCATCCTGAGGCTGGGACACCTTCAACCCCGAGTCACGAGTTATTACGCAGCACAATACCAACCAGTTCCAACTACTCTTTTTCTATCGCGATTTCTTCTTCCCTCCTCCTGTCCTCTACAAGTTCCTCCTTTCCCCTCTTCACGCCGGGGCCCTTCAATTCGATAGAGGTGCTCTGTCTTCTAGAGATGAACAAAGCCTTTCTAATATCCTGTTGCTGCTATTCGAGAGTATAGTTCTACCTGATCTTTTTTTCCCTTCCCTATTCGTGACAATCCTTTTCTTGTCATCTGTCTTTTCCACTTTTCCCCTTGTGTGGAATTCTTTCCCCTATGATTTTACAACCGACACTACGCTGAGCGTAAATTTGGGACTCTAATCCCTTGAGTCGTAGCCACTCTCTTCTTCATGGGTGTTTTCTCCTGACATCCACTGACCTTTCCTTTTCCTTCCAATATCCCCCTTGCGACTTTAGGCCAGTATACCCGACCTCCGACCTTCTCATGACGGACGGCAATGCTCTCCTTCTTTTCTTCCGCTTTTTTCGCTCTTCTTTTTTTGGAGCAACCCTTTCTTTTCTCGCTTTGCTTTTCCTTCGTTCTTGTCTTTCTCCACCCGACGAGACGCTGCGTTCGTATCTCTTCCACTTTTGCGCACGCAGCCTCCAATCCGCCCCTTTTCCCTAGTCGTTTTCTGTCTGATTTCTTTTCAGCCTTCCTGCCCTCCGGCGTCGCCGTTCTTTCCCCCAACGCGACGTCGCGGTGGACCCCGACTTTTCGTATCTCTCTCTATACGTTGGTGTGTTTTTTCGAAGATAAAGCGAGTCTTCCTCTCTCTTTTTTTTCTTTTTCAGACTTCGGCGACCTCGTCTCTTTTTCCCTTTCTGTTTTCCTCTTCCCGGCCCGTCCCCTCCTCTTCCCGTGGGCGGATGTTTCTGCTCATTTAGCAAAGTGGGAGAAGCCTGGTCCACGATCAGCAGCGTTTCGTGGCGACCTAAGACTTTCCTCCCTCTCTTTTTTCTCCCCCGGGCCGAGCTATCCTTTTCTCCTCTGATCATCGTCCCTCCCCCTTTTCCTGAGATTGTTGGGGGCGGGTATTTTCAGGCCGAATTAAGCGTAGATTCAGACATGCCGGTGTTTTGTCGAGCGCGCCCACTTCACCCTGAAGTTGGCGATTTCCCCTTTCCTCCACCCCGCCATGATCTCCATTCCACTTGATTTTTTCTGCTCAGCGTGTGTCCCCCCCCTTTTTCTATAGAATAGGGGACCGATTCCCCAAATTTCATTGGAAGCGCATTTGAAAGTCCATTTTGATACCTCCGGATACCCATTCTCTTTCTCTCCTTCCCTCGTTTCCTTCCTGCCCCCCCCTTCTTCTATTCGGCTTTTCTTACTCCTACTCTGACCGATCCTCTATCCCTAATGCAGGGTCTTTTGAAGAAGGTCAGACGTCTTTGGCCCTCTTCCGCTCCATTCGTGTACTTCCCCTCCCTCCTATACCCTAAACCCTCTTCTACTCGGTTTGGTCTTGGTTTGCCTCCGTCTTTGATTGAGTGGTGTCCCACGTTGTCAAGTTTTCATGGGATGGAGGCCCGGATGGCGAGGTATTGATTCCCGCGGTGTATTGGTGTGTTCAGGGTGGAAGTGATGTCGGTTTTTTTGCCGCCTTCTGCTTTTTTTTCCCCCTTTTTTTTCTTCGAATTGTCCCTTCATTTTTCCTCATAATCCCCCCAATTATCGAATTTCTTTGGCTTGTGAGGCCCAAATCGGCTAGGCGCGTCACGTATCTTCCGTTGCGTACATTCTTTTCGATCCGTCCGACGATGCCTTTTGGCCCCTGCCCTCCCCCCCCCTTTTTTCGTCGCTCGTTCCCTTTTTAGTATCTTTGTCATACCCTGCTGACAGTTTGTCTTTCGGGGAGAAGAAATTGGTTTCAATTCTCCGCGTTGGAACGTGCCTTGTGACTTTACTCCCCTTCAACCCGCTCCTTCTCAAGTAGTCCCCTCCTTCCTTCCTCCTTGACCCGTTCATTTTATGAATATGCTGACGCCGAATTCCAACGCTTTTCGTCCCCCCGGGCCCGAGTCTCTCTTCTTCCTCCTGATTGTTTTCGACTATTAGACCCCTCCCGGTCTCGGGTCCCTCTTTTGGTGTCTCTGTCGATAGACGTTCAGAGTTCTTAGTTTCCTCGATTCGAGTTGCGGGTCTGACATGAATCTGTTTATTGGTTCAGTCGTGTTTTAAGACCCTCGCGGGCCCCCTTAACATATCAACGCCAAGCGCCATTTTACTCTCTTCTAAACTTTATGCTAACGAGAGTCTGTGAGACGTTAGAGAATATTCATATATTCACCTAGCTATGGGTCGACCTCCCACCCCCTCCTTCCCGTTTTTCTTTACGTCCCGTTGGCGTCTCCTTTTTCCCTTCCTGCGGCCTTCCTGGTTTTTCGCCTTTGAGAGAAACTTTTTGGCAATCGTCTTTTTCAGCAGTCGTCTTTCCTGCATTTTTCCCCTCACCCCCCCCTCTGCCCCTTCCAGCTGTGTGACCCTTCTTTTGCCTGCGCGGAACACCACCGTCTGCCCCCAAACGATGTCCTGTAAACACCCAGTTTTCAGCTTCCTTTTGCTCCTTTACTTTTCCCTCCCGTACAGCTGCATTGCTTTCTCTTTCCCTCAGCCGCTTTTTTTTCTTCTATGACCACTTTTACGTCGAATAATCCTGATGCCCCGACAGGGTCAGCTTTTCTGTATAGACCGTGCCATAAGTTTTTCCTCGAGGTCTTCTTTTCGTAGCTTTCTCGAGCTATGCCCCCCTCTTCCCTGGTCGCTCGCACGAACCAGACCCCCCCCCCATTCTCATCAGAGATCGAGTCCCCCTTTTCTTGTTTTGGATCGAGATCTAGGTGTCTGTGGTTTTCTCCTTTCCCCTGTATTCTTTTCTTCTCTCTCTTCGTCATCCTCCCCTCTTCTTCTCCCTTTTTTTGATTTTCTGGCAGGACGATGTCATCGATAAAAGGGGCGGTTTTTGAACTCTGCCATCTTTAATTCTGAAACTTTTCACTCTCCCCCCCCGAGAAGCATCGTTTTTCCCCTAGGCAACGCCTGCCGCTGTACTATTCCGCCCGTTTCACGGGTTTTCCTCAGGCATCTCCCCCCTGACAGCCGTTCCGACCCTATTGCCATATGTGTTCCCTAAGTTGTTTTTTTTCTTATTGGCCGTTCCAGTCCTTTCCCCCTTTTCCTGCAGTCGTTTTTTTCCTCCCTTCTTTTCATGATGTATCTGACCTTGACTGACGATTGCCATAAGGGTATATTCAACTAGAAACAGCGCGGTACCTTCTCCCTTTCCAACTGGTTGCTCGTCTTACTTCAAATCGAGTCTTTGGTTCTCTTCTGTCCCCTCCATGCTGAAATCTATTAGGTGGTATCAATGTGTCTCGCGAACGCTCGGTCCCTGTCTCTCTACGATTATGTTTAGTTGGTATTTGCCCCGCTGTTCTGTTTGTCGGCCTCCTATTCTTACCCAAAGATCCGAAGCTGCGATCGCTTTCATTCGAGGACAGGACAACTAGACATATTGACCTAAAGGATCTTTCGATTCCTCCGTATCCCCCTCCCCCCCAATTCTTTTCCCCCGATATCAATTCAATTCTCGCGTCCCTTTCCAAAAACGGTATGACCTTCCCCGTTATAAAAGATCAGATAATAAGATAGCCCCCGGCAGTGAATCGGGTCACCCTTTCTTTCCTCCCGATGGGCATCGACGCTGCGTACTATTCTTCTCTCTTCTTTTTTCTGACTGCAGGACCTTTTAAACCCTGCCCACCCAGAAAGTTCAGGCCGCAGGATATGGAACCCCTCCCCCTTCCTTGGTATCCGCCATACTTTCTTTTTTCCCTTGTTTATGACCGCTTAGTCATCCTGTTTTTCCGGAGCTACGGGCGGATCCTCCGCTCCCCCCGGCCTAGTCAAGGACATCTACCCAGTCTTGTCGAAAATGAATATGGACATCCAATCTTTTGGTACTTCTCTTCTTTAGATCGTTTGGGTCACCCACACTCTCGAGAATTTGACCTTTTCGTATGAGTAATCCGCTTTTTTAGTCACAACTTATGGACTGCCCAATGTTCTTCCCCCTCTTCCTCCTCCCTTTTCCGCGCCGGCACAACCTTTCCCAATCCCTTTTCCTCTTTTTTCCCCATACCCGTTTTCTCCCCTTTCTCCGCCACACATGATGGACATCACCATGTAGTGCAGGAAAATCTCATCTCGTTGTTCCAACCAGCCAACTTGTCCTCTTTTACGATGCATGCCCTCCGTTCCGGCTCTCGACCTCGGCAGAAGAATTTCGCGGATCGTACCCCCTCTAATCCTCTTCCCTTCGTCCCCATCTTTTGCGCCGGTCCCCTTCTCTTCTCTGGTTTTCTCTGGTCTCCGATATCCTCCCCCCCCTAATTTATCATCTCGGGGGGCGTTGGCTTTTGCCCGACAGGTCCGTCCACTGATAGGGGTACATTATCATTTCTCGGCAATCAATTGATCACCCTCCCATGTCGTGGCATGCTTTTCCAGCTTGCCTCCCCACTTTTTACCGAGCTGAGTTCCCTAGGGGTGATCCCCTTTGTGTTTAGTTTCGTGCCAAACTAGATTTTCTACTGCGGACTCTCTCGCTGCCGGCGTCCGGCACGCGAATTTTTCCCTTCCGGACATACCTCCTAGGCCCCCCCTCCTCCCCGGCTTCCTTCAACTGATCACTCCCTTTTATCGGAGGCCGTAGGTCGAACAAGCTCGCGTCCGGAGGTCTTTCTCTCCCTCCCCTGATGCTTGATCGGTTCCCCTTCCTCTTCTCCCCTTTTCCAAGCGCAGCGACACCTTTTTCCTTTGACCTCTTTTTTTTTTTTTTTTTTTTTTTTGTGCGTTGGGGAGGCTTGAGTTCCAGGGACCAGGTCCATGCCGGCAAGAGAGTGGTTGCTTCAAAAAAATTCCCCCCTCCCCCTTCGCTTTTTTCCTTTTTGACATTTCCCCGTTCTCTCTTTCCTCTCTCCGTTTTGTTTTTTCCTCCAAGATCCGGGTACGTCCAGCGCGACGGGATGTGATTGTCACGAAGAAGGAGAATAGATGGTTGCAATGGCGTACCCTTTTTTCCTTATTCAGCGATCCTGCACCGTGGGCTTTTTCTTTTTCTCCTTCCTTTCGCAAACCCACTTTTGTGAATTCGATCAAGGTCCCTCAAAGCCCGCGTTCTTTTTTTTCCTCAATCTGCTCCTGAGGGCCACTCCTCCCTCCTGAGGAGTGGTACCCGGGAAGACGCTACACCTTGTCACCGGATCTTCTCTCTCCCTCTTCTTGGCTGAGTTTTTTTTTATTTTTTGCCTTTAACTAGCCCCTTTTTCCTTGCGCTCATGGGGTCATTTCCCTTTCCTTGAGATTTTCTTTCATTATATTTTGAGTTGTTCGAGGCGACCTTCATGTCGAGCCCAAAGTCTTTACGCACTCTTTTCTTTGTTTTTTTAGTCAAGCCTTAGTGACGATGCCACATGGTATTTTCTCTCACGGCTTCCTGCCTAGTTCCCCTACCTCATGATAACTTTTCAATGCGCCGGTAGAACGGCCCGCTAGATCGTTCCACCGAATTATGACCCTGCTTTCCATTCCTTTATATTGCTCTTTCGACTCTTTTATCCCCCGTTGTGGACTCAGGTCCCGCTTATTCCTTGTCCTGATGTTCGCTGTGCCGAGGTCGCCTCCTGCACTTGTCAGCATGAGCCTCGTTAACATTTTCCTTCTTTGATTTTTTTTGTAGTGGTCCCTGGTCTCCTTGTGCGCGTTTGTCCTTTTTGCAACGCAGAAGTATTTTGGCCTTCTGGGGCGGTTTGGCGTCCCCCCTCGTTGTGAGTTTCTTTTCTGTTCCGTTAGTTTGCCGTCTGCACGGACTGCTGTAGTTTAGGGGGATTACATTTTTCTTTCTTCTTAAGTTCCGTTGGTCATAACTGTCTAGGATGAGCCTCTCAAGTCCAATTCGTTAGCCCCTATTTTTTTCTTTTTGATCCCCAAATCGTAGCTCGCTGCCTTTCTCCCTCTTAGTCGGAGTAGGGAAGGAAGGGTCGGACATAGGACTGGGACGTCGGAGATCTTGATCCAGCGGCGATCCTCTGTAGTTCTGGTTCCCTCCGTTTTGCGTTTCACCCTTTCCCCCCCCTGTACGAACTTGACTTCTTTTTCTTCCCCTGACAAGGCTTTTTTTTGATTGGCCATATCCGCGGAAGGATAGTCCCCCCTTTTCCCGAATAAGAGTCCATCCACCGCCTCGCCCTCTTCCTGAAGTTCTTCTCTGGCCACCGACCTTTGCTCCTAGCTGACGCCTCATTTCCCGTCCTTTTTTCCCTTTTCAGTATTTGAGCAGGAGCAGCTTATGAGGAGTGACTGTATACCGAGTTTCGGACTGATATGGCCCTATCTCTGAAACCCTTTTCCTCTGCTTATCTTTTTCTTTTTATGCCTGGGCCTATCCTTTAAGTTCCTCGATGCGTTTGTCGCGGACATTGTCTGCTGATGGCCATCGTCCTTAGGAAGTCCCTCCTCGGCCGACCCCCAGACCTCGCAAACGCCCCTTCCCAGTCAGTCTTTGCCCCTCTAGGCAAGAAGAGGCGGAGAGATGAATTTCCGGTCAGGATCTCCACATAGCTGATTCCCCTTCTTTCCGCCTCTCTCCGATTGGCTTGACGCGGTAGCCACACATTTGGCCTTTCTCCCCTTTTTTGACTTTGCGCGGACGGTTGTTTGCACTATCATTAACTTATTGATAGGCTCCCCTTTCGACTTCCATCTTCCCGGCCCTATTCTTCAACAACTCCCTTACTGCGGGGCTTGTTTCAAAGGTCCCTGGCCGGCCGCTTTTGACACCAACAAGGAGTGAGACCCACCATCTTTGCAGCCTTCTCCAAACAAGGTCTTTTTCCCGACTCTTTCCGGCGGCGCCTAGCCTTTTTTTCCCTCTACAGAGGCATTCCGTTCTCCCGCGTTCTGCAGACAGAGAGTTCGCCTTCTAGATTGCCGATGGCGATGTTCCCTGCCTTCAATCGTCTTTCCTCTTATCGACCCGCTCCATAATCTCCTAGAGAGGATTGTATTCCGAGGATATATCCTGAGATCGGTTCGAGCGTGACCCTCCCCCCTCTCCCACACCCAGGTTCCCCCGAGTCTTATTCTCCCAGGTGTTTGATGAGATCTGATTTGCTAGTTGTTTCGTGGCTTATACCCTTCTCGTCTGATCTGTCCCGTCCCTTCGTCCTCCTACCTTCTTTTTTTTTTAGTTTTCTTTATGGGTTGATGCATACGATTGAAATGGGCGTCTTGCAATCATTGGTCGACCCATTTTTCTTCACACCTGTCCCGATCTGACCCAAGTCATCTATGCTTCCCCCGAGGAACTCTTGCCGTGTGTTTTATGTGCGACGAACCCGTCAAACGGGTTTCGCCCCCCCCCCTGTCACTCGCCGGTTTGCAAGACTTTTGTTCGCGTGCCATTGTGTTTTTTCTTAAAATAGTTTCCGATTTTTTTCCAGTACTGCACCCTTTTTCTTGTCACGTTTTTTCCTATGTCTTCCTCCTATGCGTTCCTTAGAAACTGTGACGCCGAGGACCATTTTATTCAAGGCACCATCCCCGAGAACCGGCGGCGATACTTCCCCTTTTTTTTTGTCTTCGTCAAGTGCCCCAATCGAAGGTGTGGTTTTTTTTGTTTTTTTTGTTGGTGTTTTTGTCTAAACTACCTCTCCAGAGCTATGTTTTTCTGATCCTTCCCCTCTGTCTCTCTCGCGCCTTTCTTTTTCTCTTTAGTCAGTTGCTTTCGTGGCGTTCCCCGTTTCTTTTTTTGTTCCTGCCCCCGATGATAGACGACTGGCCAGCTTTCTCATAATCTCAGCCCGGCCCCTACTTCTTCTTAACTGAACTCTCCCTTGCGATCCTACCTCAATATTCTCCCTCCTTATCCCTGATAGTTAACGAGACTTTTTTTACTCTCCCCTCCTCACCCAAAGTCTCCAGTCTCTACCCCCAAAGGAATTATCTTCTCCCCCATCCTTTTTTTCATTCCCCCGGCGTCCCTAGTTTTATCCAACTTGGCCCCTGGCTATGAGGGCTCGTGACGCTCTACGCGTTGGTTCTTTTCCCTTCGGGTCCCACCTTCCCCGCACTTGTTTAACTTCCAGCCCGCGGATCTTAGTCAAATCTCCCTCATCGTGTTCTCACTCCACTTTACCAAAGTTAGTAATCTTTATGACCGAGACTAACTTTGCAGATTGAAGGTACGGGGATCGCCTTTTTACATGCAAGTCTCCGTCCCTCCCCCCCTGGTTATGATTCCTATTTCCATCCCTCTATCGATCGAGTCTGAGCTACCGCATTGTGCTCACCTCCCCCCTCCGAGAACGTTTGAACGTTGCTTTTTTTTTTTGATGTCAATCCGGCCGTTTCGCCCACACTCTTGACTTAAAAAAATGTCTGAATCCCCCTACATTCTCCTTTCCGATCCGTCAAAGTTCATCCCTGAGACAACCTACAACCGTTTTTAGTCGTAAGCAACTTTCCCCCCCTCCCCTTTGCTTTGTTCTCCCCCCCCTGACACCCTCACGAGCTTCGACCGCCTCCCCCAATAACAACCGCAAATACCTAGGTTTTTTGAGGGGGGAAGGATCGGTCCTTGAAATCCCTTCTTCTACATCCCCCTTTATCTTGTGTCTAGAGAACCTTTGCCTCCCGATGAGGTGACTCCTTTTTCCTTCTCGTCACTTCACCGGCTTTACCTTTAGGCGTGGAATGCTATTCCGGTCTTTATACCCTGTCAATTATGGTTTCGGTTTTTTCTTCCTTCTCCTTTGCCAATTTCCCCTTTGTGGGCCTTCGTCAATGATCCTTCTTACCCATTCCTACAAGATAGAGATGGGCGACGCGATATGGGCTGGGTGCGTAAGGACGATTTTTTTTTTTTTTTTTTCGCCTCTCGACCCCCCCTCCACTGGGCATTTCGTCACGCGTGACCTGCGATGTCTTCCCCACCCCTCCCTCATCCCCTTTCCCATGCAGGGGAGGAAATGATTTCGCTTCGTTTTTGAGGCCCGGGGGAGGAGCCCCAAACCCACCTCTCCGTTTCCCTTCCGTAGGCGGTCTTGTTTTCGAAGCTTTGCTCTCCCCTTCACTTCGCCACTGCTCCCTCTCCAGCGACCTCAAACCCTCCCCAATTGTTCTGGGATCGGTGACTTGAGAAACAGGGAACCATCCACCGGAAAAGTCCCTCTTTCGCCTTCTGTCCGCCCCAGAACGTCTCTCTGGACGTCGCCTTGTTCTTTCTTTCTTCTTTCTCTCGTTGTTGTGTGAGATCGGCCCTTCGAGAAGTAAGTTCTTGGCTGGGGCCGTTGTTGAACTGGCTAGCGTGCCTTGTCTGCTGTGTGTCTTTTTCCACATCCTTCCTGTTTTTTCTGAGTCAAAGTGATGCTTTTGTGGTTCCTCCCGCTTTCGGCAAAGGCGCCTCTCCCTTCCAATCTAATTGCTTTTTTTCTTGTCTTTTCTCTCCCAAGACCTTTGACGAACGAATTAGTCTCCCCGGGCCCTCCGCCGTAATCATGATTATCATTGTCCCCTCTATTTTTCTTTGGAGGATTCCGTTTCTTCTTTTTCTCGCGTTTTCGCGTGCCTGACCATGCGTCATTTTCTTGGTCGAGCGCCGCCAGGAAAAAGTAATCGTCTTTTTTTTACATTAGAGCCACCATTCTTTCTTCCTTCGATGTTCCGCTTTCCGTGATGTAGCTCCCCCCCCTTTGACGATGCCCACACTGTTTCATTGCCCCCCGAGTCAATGTATGTACCCCTTCACAGTCTTTGGCCGAATCATGATAATTGACATGAGACGCCGACCCTTGCCTGACTCTCCGTCCACGTCCTCCTTTGAATTCTTTTTTTCTTTCCTCGATCTGCAGAAACCCAATTAGATTGCAGTTGGGGGCCAGTGCTTGTTGACGTTTATGTAGAGATGAGAGTCTATGTCGCGCGACCAATCCGAGGTAGGAACTGCCCCAGCCCCTCTTCTTTTTCCTTCGATTCTTCCTTTTTGTATTGTTCGGCCTTCTTTTCCTTTGTATCTTTTGGTCCCACTTTTAAGAGTGATTGGGGCCGCTTGGGAGTTGAGGAAGGAACGTGGTGGATGTTTTTTTCTTTCTTTCCTTTCTTTCCTTTTTTACTTGAGTAGTTTTTTGGATTCCCTTTTTTCTCCCACGTAAGTTGGGACCTTCCCTGTAGTGATCACGTCCCTTTTTGTCGAGAGTGTCTTGTCCCCCCATTCTTTTCTTTTATCTTCCTCTGTAGGGCCTGCTGGCTTTTTCCATCTCCTTTCTGGACCCGTTTTCCGAGCAGGGATAGCTGACTTTGTGTGACTTTTATGTCCTCGCGACCCCTCCCCTGTACGAACTTTTGATTTCCCCTACCTTAATGAATCTTGACCCTTGCTTGCCTTTCCTATCACTGGGCCAATTCTAGGCAATACCCTCGCCTTTCGAGCACGTTTCCTCAGTTCGGGCGCTGCACCCTTCCCCCCCCCCCCCCCCCTTCCCCCCCCCCCCCCCCCCCCCACCCCCCCCCCCCGGCTCCCGGATGACTCTTAGTTTCGATGTTAGATCTTCTTCTCCTGCGCCTTTGAGTGCCTCCGTTCCCCCCCGCTTTTTTCGCTCTATGACCTCTATTCTTCGTTCTCCTGTTGTGGCTTCAGTATGGCTTTCCTCTACTTTCGAGTGTGGACTTTCCCCTCCGCTGACATCGCTGGATGGTCCCAGCCGTTCCTTTTCTCGTTGTGACCTACCCTAGGTCCGTCCAAACCCCATTAAATAGAAACTCCACGAGGCGTCCCCAGATGGCACGAAGTCGGCGCTTTTTGTCATCTCCCGTAGTCTCTTCCCTCGTCTCTTCCCCTCCAGGTTTCTCCCATCCCCTCAGACGAGAACAATTTGGCCGTTCGGACTCTTTTTTTTTTTCGCTTGAGCATTAACAATGGACCCATCGGTTTCCCTTTCCTCGACCTGCCCTTAGGAGGAAAGATCCCCCCCAAAAAGACGCAAGGCGATTGGTTTAACTGTCCTTTTTCTTTCCTCGCTGTTACCCAGAGTTAAGGCCCCCAGATGGCAGCTCGACCCAAGGTCGTACCTCTCTTGCTGGGGTAGCCGGAGAGTCTTCTTCAGAGGCATGGTGTCCGGGATCAGAAGAGCGTCTCGATTTGCTTTCCATGAGTTCGCCCTTTATGCTCGATGCGATGGGCAAGACTTTGCCCCTGGTTAAGTTATTCGCCGTCGCCAGGCCCTAAACGCCCCTCGGTCTCCTCCCCCCTCTGGTTCACCTCTCCATTCCTGTCCCCCCCCTCCAATCCCCCTTTCTACCCTGATTCCTCCATTCGACCCCGCCCCCACCCCTTTCTTCCTCCCCTTCTCCCCTGCCTCTTACATCCGCTCAACCCCCTCCTTCCGTCCCCTCCCCCTCGTCCTCCCACACCCACCACCTTCTCCCCACTCCCCCAAACCCTCGCCTCTTCTCTTCACATCTAATACCCTCCCATCCCCCTTTTCTCCCCTCTCCCACCTCATCCCGATTCTCCTTTCACAACCACCTCCACCCCTCTTGAACTTCTCTGTATTCCTTTTCCTTATCCCCCCATCCCCGTACCCCTACCTCCCTTTGGTGTTTTACCTCTTTCTCTCTCTTCCTCCCCTCGTTGTTGTTTATTCTGGTCCTTCCACGCTACACCCCCACACTTCTTTCGTTTTTTCCTTGCTTTTTTCGCTTTCCACTTTCTTTTCTTCCTTTTTTTTGTCGTCTCGTCCCCTCATTCTATCCCCCTCTCTTCTGCTTGTCCTGGCCCCCCCTCCTTTCACGCACTCTTGCGTCATCTCTCCTCCACCCTGCATACCCCCTCCCGATCCCTTCCCTCCCCTCATCTGCTCCACATCTCCTCGTCTTCTCTTCTTCCACTCAATTCCCCACTTCACTTCCCCCCCTCCCCCCCCTCCCCCCTTCACCCTTTTTCATCTCCTTCCACTCGTTACCCCTTAGTTCATATCCCCCTCCATCATCGCCACCCTTTCTCCCTCTTGCATACTCCCCCTCCCCGTCCGTGCTCTCCCCTATCTCCTTTCTGCTCCCTCCCCCTCTCTCCCTCACTCCTTACCATCCCCCCCACGACCTACCTACCCGTCCACCCTCTTCGCCTCCCACCCCCCTCCTGTCCCACCCCTTGACCACTAAGCCCCTCTTCATCTCCTTCCCCCCCCCTACTCCTTGTACTCCCCCCCCCACCCCCCCCCCTCACCCCCCATCCTACCCACTCCCATTCCTCTCCCCCCCCCCTACTACGCTACCCCCTCTTATCCCCCACCCCCTTCCTCGCCCTTCCCTGCCCCCGTCATCCCTTCCCACCTCATTTACACCTCCCACTCCCCCCCGACTACCTCCCCAACTTCCACTTCTATTCCCCATCTTCCCCTCCGCAACTCCCCCTCCGTCTTTATTACACCAACCCATCTCCACCTTCCCCCTCTCAATCTCTCTCCCCCTCACCTTCCCCTCCTCCTGCTAGCTGCCCTTTCACTTCCCTCTCTCCTCTTCATTCCAATTTTCCCCCTCCCCCCCTCCTCGTTTCCCCCACCCCTCCCCCCCCCCCTACCCCTCACCCCTACCCCCCCCCCCCCCCGACCCCCCTCCATTCGGTCCTACCACCATCCCTCCCCTTCACGCAACCACCCCCTCCACTTACCCTCTCGTTACTCCTCCCACTCCACTACTCTCATGCCTCCCCCTTTGTCAGAACCTTACCCCCTTTCCTTTCCCTATTTGCCTCCCTATTTTCACCCCAATGCTCTTCCTATCCGCCCCCCCAACATGCATACGACATCTATCCCTTTATGGATATTTCTCTCCCCTCTCACTGTCCTCTCTCCCCCATAACCCCTCTTCACCCTACCTCCAACCCCCCGTTTGCACTACTCCTTCTTCCCTCCCCCGCCCCCCCCTTTAGTATTCCCCCCCTACTTAACGGAACCCCTTACCCCACCCCTCTCTCTTCTCTTCTCTCCTTTACATACCAAAACCCCCCCTATAAGCCCCCCCCCCCGCTCCCGAATCTTCGCTATCCCTCCCTTTAATTCCCCTTCACCCCCCCCCTACCTCCTTTCTTCTATCCCACTCACCGCGCCCCACCCCCCCTTCTCCCTACCTTCCCCCTCCATACCCACTGCCTCTGCCGCTACCCCTCCTCCCACGCTCGTATTCCTCCCCCCTTCCTCCCCTCCTGTCCTCCCCACCAACTCTTCCCACCATTCCCACCCATTCACCAGATCTCCCTTTCCTATCTCATCCCCCCTTCCCCTGCTCCCTCCCCCCCGACTCCCCCCCCCGCCCCTACACCCCCTTCTTATCTTCGCCCATCCCCTAATCCTTCTACTGCTTCTCCACCGTGCCTTCCACTACCCCCCTCCCTTTTTCAACCTATGAATTCCCTTTGCTTTTTCCCCCCTCTCTCAACTCTCCTCTTTTGACGTTAGTTTGAGGCGATCCTGAGAGTAATGACCCGATAAGGGTTCTCTCCGCCCCCAAACCCCCCTTGACATCATCATCGTCTCTCTTTCCTTCCTCTTCTTTTTTTTTTGTATATCTGCTTGATGATACTGTGTGTTGGTTGTGGGTCGCCTGATAGTTGCTTCCTCCCGCTTCCTCCTACCTCTGTTTCTTCTTTTCCTCCCCTTCATAAGATGTACCATTCCGTCTTTCCCCCCCCTACCCCCCTGGATTCTGTTCTGAAAATAACCTCGACTCACCTCCTCTTTTTAGGTCTACCGAGGAATCCTTTCTCTGATGCGATTCCCCCCCCCTGTCTGAATAGCTAATGGTTTTCCCTCCGCTTATGTTTTTTCTGGTTTGTATATCTTTTCCGGCCCCACGCCTCCTGCTTTTTTCTTGCTCGTTTTTCTCTTTGATTGCATCATATGGGTGTCTCAATACTGCAATTCCTTTCAGTCCCAAATCTACTTTTTTCCCTTCTCGTGCCCACCTGGTTGCTTTTGCACTGACCCAATTCGAGTGCTTTTTCCTTTCTTAGCTATGTTTTGCTTTACCGCTCGCGCCGCTCTTTCCCTTGTTTCGACGGCTAGTCACTGCGCTGTTTTTTCTATGTTTATGTGTCTCCCTCCTGCCCCCCTTCGACCTGCGGCCTCTCCCTTCATCCCTCGCCCCGTCAACTTCCTATTCTGAAACTGAAAGGATCTTCCCTTGATCGAAGATGATACGCCCGATCGTTTCCCGAGCTCCCGAACTCTTTTCGACAACACTTTCTTCCGGCACGTCTTTCGACAATTCTTTTTCCGCGGATCAATCGGCCTGATATTTGTCCCCTGACTATTGTCCCTTCCTCGAATGCGGTTCCCCGTGGAGCTCGCGGTATTCGATTCTTAAACTTTCGTTTCCATCCCTTTTTCTTACTTCCCCTTTATATGTTCCAACCCAGCTTAATTTCTTTTTTCCCCCGGTCCCAAACGGTCGTCCTCGTTCTTTGACCAGAACGCTAAGAGGGAACCGCTCTAATTTTCTTCTATCTTTCCTCCCAGGGTCCCCCTTCTCCCCAAGGAGATTCCGCCTGCATATTCACTCCCTGATCCCCATCTTTCGTCTGCCGGGGAACCAGAAACAGCTTAGCCTTTGGTGATTTCTCTCTCAGTTTTTGTTTCCCCACTTCTGTCATCCCCCACATGTATCCCCATGACTGTGAGACTCTTCCCTATAACCTCCCTTCTTCGAACTCCCCTTGTTCGCGCCGTCCCACGCCGCCTTGCACCCATACCGGCTCTTTTTCACGTGGCCACACTTCCCCGAGATTCTGATTCTCCAATACCGCCTAGTCTGGTCCTGCTTCTTTTTGGCTATTTCCTCGGCTCTTTTCTCGGCCCCCCCCTCCCGCTATACGGTTCCCCCCTTGCTACCGGAAATTCAGATCGAGACGTCAGAAGCTTTATCCCATCTCTTCTCTCTCCTTTTTTCTACTGCTTACTTGTGTGGTCAATTATACTTGTTTTCCACCTCCTTTCCCACTTGTCTTACCTTGCTCTGCCACTTACCATGGTGGCATCGTACGCTTTAACCAAATAACATTACGGCTCCGTCCTGGTTCTTTCGGCCCCCACCTCTTTTTACTTTCGCGCGCGACCAGGTCCCCTTTATTTCGTCCTCGCCTTCCGATTTACGTAAGTCCATAATCATCCGAAACGTTCCCTCAGGATGTCCAATGACATCGGATGCTGTCGGACCTTCTCTTCCTTTGGCTGGTATCCCCCCCCTTCCCCCCCTCTCGTCGCTAGTTCTCTTTTCGGGCCCCCCGACGCTGCTGATCCCTTGCCGGTTCCGACCCTCAAATCCGTCGGTCACTCTCTTTTTCGACCAGGGACGACCCCCCTTTCTCCCCCGCGAGTCGCCTTGGCCAACCCCTGTTTTCCCCTCTCGTGCTGTTTTTTTTGTAGTCCTCTCTTACCCTCCTCCCGTTTATGAGTAGATTAACGCGAATTCTTTTCCCAGCGACGGGTTTTTTGTCCCTCAGCCCCTAGCGTGCCGGTGTCTTTTTGTTCTGGTCCATCACTCTCCCCTAGTTTTTTTTTTTTTTTTTTTTTTTCCCACGTTTCCTTGAGTTGCGCTGCGCTCCAGTTGCCCTCCTCTATAAGGAATTTGCCCTCACAAGCCCCGACGCCCCTGCCTTCGTCTCTCCCCCTGTTCGCCGATCAGCCATAGTAACTTTCTCGCCCTCCTCCCTCCTTTTTGACGGGGCGGCGGGTAGGTCCGGCATCTCCTGCTCGAAATTTTGAGTCAGTTCAATTCACTCTGTTTTTCTTCTTCTTCCCACTACGCTCCCATAAAGGTCTTTTACGTAGAGTCGTGTCATGTCTTCATGTCCTCTAACATTTGGTCAAGGCTGCCCCTCCCGGCTTCTTTATCCTCTTTTCCAACAGGTAGACCTTACGGCCGTGCGGTCCTTTTCGAGATTGAGTATGCTTCTCTTCTCCCCCTACTCCCCCCCCCCGAGCAATTGCCGTTTGCCCTTTTGGGTACGTAGCGATGATCTTTTCTCTTTCAGAGAAATGCGCCCGTCGATAATGCCGCGCTCTCCTTTAATTGATCCCTTTCTTTGTACCTTTTGTTTTGCGGCGGTAGCATTTAAGAGTTTCCACGTTTCCACTCGAGGGAGTGGTGCCGTCTTTTGGCGTTGACCCCTTCTCGGTCCGCGTTCCTTTCTTGACTTATGTTTCTTTCTGAAACTTCCCTGATGTATTTTCATTTCCCTTTTTGGATCCAGTTTTGACTTATTGCTTTTCCTTTCCCAATTTCCTGCTGGAGGTGATCCCACAATATTCCGATAGCCGTTCCGACCGATCGTCAGAAGGGGAGGCATCCCTTTTGATCATTTTTCCTACTCTTTGGTATAGCTTTTTTTTTTATCCCTTAGCTTTCCCCCCCAATGCAGGTTACTGTCATAACCGACGGTCTAGTGCTCCCCAGACTTTCTATTTTTGTTTCCCCCTTCCTGTCCTATACGTGCTTCCGGGTACTCCTCCTTTCCCCCGCTTAAGATAGAACATTTTCGACGCAGTTCGAGCATGAATCTTAATGAGACTTTTCTTTTTTTTTCGACTCTTTTCAGTCTATGTACGTTGTGCCTCCCCTTGGCCACCAGGATGACCCGCTGCTCTCGAAATTCGATCCCTTTTTTTCCCTCTCTCCTCATCTTTCCCCTTCCCTCTGATTGTCCCTTTTCCTGCTGCCAGAGCTGGATCTTTTTTTTTCCTTAGGGTCGTTCCGTTACATCCCAACCAATTTTCCCCCTCCCCTCGTCCGACGTTCGTCTACCCCTCTCCCGTGCCCCCTCAGAGGCGGTTTGTTCAGAATTGCGACGGTAGTCTTTTCCAAATAGCTTTTTTTTATCCAATTTTTTGTCCCCCCCTTTCGTATTGTCCCGTTCATCTCTTCACCAGTGGACGCTCCGGGACGGGCTGTGTTTTGTTGACTTTAGCTTTCCCCGTTGGCACTCCCCCTCCGTCCCAAGTTCGCCAATTGACATAGGAGCAATCCCAGTAAAACACTCTGCATCCCCGTTCACTTGGTTCCCCCCCTTCCCTGTAACAACCCTTAGGTGCCGTCCACCCCAGATGCAAGCTTCGAACACCAAGGTCGGCTCCCCCGCCGTCTCCGTTTACTGAGTTCCATGTAATCATTTTCGTTAATCCTTCATTCTCATATTGTTGTATAGACCTCGTGACCTTTTCTTTCGAGAAACCGCCGATGTCGGTGGCAAGTACCGGCCCTTTTTTCCCGTATTAGTTTCAGGAATTAAATTTCGAGGTGAGGATGAGAGGGATCGAGATTCTCAGTCTGAAATGAACCCCTCCCAAAAGTTATCTAGATCTTCTTTCCTTTTTCCTACCTCTCTTTTGTTTTTCTCGCCTTTCGATATGATACTGGGGTTAGGAGATCGACCTGATCCTGATTTCCCGCTTTTCCCCCTCCCCGATCGCCTCGTCTTTATTTAGTTCGAGCGCTGATACATGAAATTTCGCACAGAGTACCTTACTTCTAAGTTGTCAAGATTCTTTTGACAAGTCCTTTTTCCCCTCCGACACCGCCTCTTCTCCTATGAAACTTTCTACGTATTCGCCCGCTTAAAGGATTTCCTCCAGAATCCATGGGTGCCCGACTTTTTTTTTTCCGACGCCTTTAAATCTGTGTGTCTAACTAATTTTCTCGTTTCCGTTTTTCCCTGTTCCTCTTTCCTTTCAGTCTTTGCTCTGTTTCCCCTCTTCGGAGTCCGAAATGTGACTGATCCTTATTTCCTTTCAATTCCCCCCACCCGTCGAGCCCGTTTTCCCTTGATAATTCCAATTTGTCTTGCTTCTTACCTTCGCGCGTTTTCTTTGAACTCTCGCCAGAGCTATTTAGATGAACGCGATCCTTCTTGCTCCGTTTGATCGTTCCCTCCGTATGTTTTTTCCCCATCTGCGATTGTGTGCCTTTTCCTTCCGCTCGAACAGCTAACATTCCTTTACCTCGACCCCCGGCCTCAATTTTGCACTGATCCCCTTTTCCGAAGAAAGGACCAGCTCGTTATCCTCGGACCTTGTACATTCGTTGAGGCACGTCTCCTCTATCGTCCCTCCTCTTTGATCGTTTCCTTTGTCCTAACGATTCTCGCTCAGAAGGGACCTTATCTCGGCGTGGGTTCTTTTCTTCCCGGCATTCCCGTCAAGCACGTACCTTCCCGGTCAGCTTACGATGGTCCCCAGATAAGAATCCCCGGTAAAGAAATTTCCAGTTTTGTTAGAGGTCTGTACGCTCTCCGCCCTTGATGCACTGTCTCTCTGTCGGCTCTCCCGGTTCATCAGTCGCTCCTCTCTTGCCACGCCTCCCCCTACTCGAGCGCGAGCTACATACTTGGTCCCCTCAACCAGTCCTCAGTCGAATTGCGTTGATTCATCCGGCAGTTCCAAATTATGCGTTCCCCCCCCAATGGACTTTAACCCCTCTTCGCCTTGCAGACGCCTTCCCCAGTCCACTCCCTGTAAGAACGCGTCTTCCCCCTTTCGCAAGCTCCCCCAATCCCTGCTTTTTAATACCTATAAAGAGTTTGACGACGCGTCCACCCATTTTCAATATTCTTCCGGTATTTTTTGACCCCCGCTTTAGCTTGACTTCCATATCGCTGACCCTTTCCCCTTTGTAACGCAATTCGATCTGAGGTCTTTAGAGTCCGAAAAAGTCCTTTCATCCTGATTGTTTTCAGTCTAGTCTTTATTTTGGTCCCCTTATCCGGCACTTCCGGGTCCATCTATTCCCCCCCCCCACAATGCCCCGTGGTCCAAGTCCCCTTTCTTTAACGATGTGGGTCCCCCTTTAGGATACTGTCTTCTCTCCACCCTCTTTCCCTTTGGTTCTTCTTCGACACGCAACTTACCCTAATCTTCTTACTCCTCTGAGATTTCTTTTTCCCCATTTGTTCGCTGATGTCTTTTTCTTGGCTATAGGCGGCATTTTTTTCGGAACCACAATTCCCTCTTTCCGTTTCCGTATCGGGTTAGTAAAGTCTTTACCTTGTCTCATTACTAACCTCCTCCCCTTTTTCCTCTTGGGGTCTATGTCGGACCAGGTACCGCTTTTTCAGGCCCCCAAAGCCCACGCGAGTATTTTGTCTGGAAAAACGCCCCACAGCCCTTTCGAGTGGACTTTCGTAGCCTTTCATAAAGGTTTTTTCTAATAAAAGCATTCTCGCGCGACGGGGTGTGCCTCCTCTGGCGCTCGTTTCCTGGTTTTGATCTTCTTCTTTTGTAATTTTTCACTCACGCCTCCCCTCTGCAGTGGGAGGATTTGTCTGAGCTAGCGTCCTCGGACGATTTCTGGATGGCTATTCCTCCCCCGACGACCCCCTGCCTCTCGAGCTGTTTTGCTCCCCTCCCGGGCCGCCGATTCAGACGGACATCCTTCCCATTTTTGTTTCCCAACGTCACTTCTTTCTTCTTTTGGTATAACAGTTTTTTTTTTTCCATGCGGTCTTTTTTTCTCTCTGCTAACGTCCCTCCCTCCCCCTTTTGGCCGAGGCGACGCCCACCCTCCTTCTGCGCCATCCCGTCGGGAGATCAAAGTAGTGCTGGGTTATTAGCTCTTTTCCCTGAGGCCAAATTAAGAGAAGCTTCCCCTTTTTTTTCCCCTTGCCTTTTTTCCCGTTCCCCTCCCCTGGGAGGTAGACGTAAGTACCGCTCGCCTCCTTCAACGGATATGCCAGCCTCTTCGCGATCTCGATCTCGGGTCCATCTTTTGCCGCCCAATCTTTGATGTTTTTCTCTTAAATGTTTTCCATTTCGCGATCTTCCGCAGCATAGACCCTCACGGATTTTGTAGGTCCCCCTTTTCAGTCTTGCCTTTTCCAATGCCGTTTTGGTGCCAGCTGTTCTTCTTGGTACGGCCGTGATGGGCATAGTTCATGGGCCCCATTTGTTTGTAGGCAGCCTCGTTTCGTTCTTCCATTGCGTCCCGTCCTCTTTGTTTTGACTAGCTGGCTGAGATACCACTTCCATGTCCCTCTTGTTGCTTTTAGCCCCCCTTTAGCTCCCCGATCGTGAATGTTGACCCCATTCCTCCTTTTTGAGCTTCCCCTATTATTCCTTATCTCTTTGTTACCGCCGTGTCTCTCCTTAAATCCTTTCTTTCGGTCCAATTAGAACTGCATCTGTGTTTTTTATACCCCCCCGAAATATGGTTTTTGACCCCATTCCTCCTTGCTGGAGTTTCGACTGCTTTGGACATCTCCAGCTTCCCACTCCCTTTGCTTCCGTTATTTCCCTCTTTCCTTGAAGAGGCAGCGGCCGTCTCCGCTATGGTGAGCTCACGGATAGATTTTCTTTTTGACTCCCCCCGATGTTTCCTATGCTCTTTTCTTTTCCTTGCCCACGATATGGCTTTTCTATCCCCTGCCTGGGAAATCATTTCATTTTAGATTAGTTTTCCTTTTCCGGACTTCGGAGGGGGGACCCCTTCCCCCCCCTCCTCCCAAAGACTCGTCACGCCACTCTCCAGTACTCTCTTTCTCCCGATGGCTAATTCTTCAGAGCAGCGTCAAGGACCCCCCTTGGTTCTTCTTTTCGACCCGTCTCTCGTTTCATTGGCAGACGAGCCCCACCAGTTGGCCGATAAGTTAACTTGGTTTTTTGTTTTTAGAAGTCGTTTTTCCCATCCTGGTCTCACTTACCCACTCTTGCAAGCCCTGCCCAAACCCCCCACCCAAACACAAAAACAAAAAACCCACTTCCAACGGTCTCCGTATGGTACTTCCCCCCTTTCTTTAACAACGTTTTAACTTGCCCCCACCCTATGTCAAGTTTCTTCGAAACAAGGTTAGGCCTTCTTAACTACTCATTCAGCTTTTTACATCCCCCCTTGCCCGACGATGCGTTCTCGTGTGCCCGTTTTATCTTCCCCAGATTGACCGATGGAGAGGAAGACCTTCTTTCAGCCGGTAATACTAGCTATTCTGTCTGGAGTCGAGGATCTGACGTAAGGTTCGATCTAAAAGTAACTCCCCACCCCGTCGAGAGTATCCCTCCTAAGTTTTTTTTCTTTAGCTGGATCTTTTTTTTGGGGGTCGGGACCTCCCCCTTATCATTCATCAGATAGCCATCCTCACCTCTCTCCTGTCTTTTATTCTGTTTCGAGACGTGAGAGGACCTGGGTTGTGACTTCTACATTTCATTCTTTTTTCCCGTTAATTCTGTTTTTGCCCAAGTTAACGATATGAGAAACACTCGTCTGATTCTTAAGGAATGATCCTTCATCTTAGCCTACCCTTTATTTGAATGTTTACCCTTCTACTTGACCCCATGGGGGGTGAACGTGGTGAGTTTCTGGCAAGTCCTTTTCACAGATTGGCTTTATTCGTTTGTCTTTCTACTATGGCCTTTTCAGCAATTGTGGCCGATGCGTGGGGTACTTACCCAACCTCCCTTGTCCAGGATGGCCCTTTGTTTGTTGTTGTGCAATTCAATTCGCGTGGCTTGCTTTTTTTTACCCTGCCGCAATCTGTATGGGTTTGAGCTCCTTTACCCCGGCTTATCGCGCTCTCGATGACTTTCCTTCTCCGCGTACGCCGTTGTTTTCTTTGTTTGTCGGCCCGATTCTCCCCACGACCTCGATGAAAGATCAGATGCCTTGCGCCCGTAGAGATCTTCCCTTCAATATCCAGGCGATCGAAGACAGATCCCTCAGATCGTTTCCAGTTAGATCCCGTCTTTTTTTCGACGTAGTTTTTTTACAACATCTTTTCCTACGTCCCCTCCAATCGCCGTGAATGACGGCTCTCCCTTTTTTTTTTCATTGATGGCCCCTCTCCTCATTGTCTCCGTGCGCTGCAGGTCTTTATCAGACTTTTGGCCGCGGATATTTGTCCCCCCCTATCCTTCCCTTCTGCCTCCCCGCTTCACTTTATTCCACTCGGATGTCATTGAAGAAAGCCCAGGTATCTCGACGCTGAACGCAATTCCCTCTCCCCAGGACTTTCCTCCTTCATTCTCCGCTTTCTCGCGATTTTTTAGCTTCTTTTTTGCTCACCAACCCACCCATCGCGACGAATTTTTGAACCTTTTAGTATTGCCCTTTCATCGCTCTTTAGTCCCCCAATTCGGACTAACCCTTTTTTCCCAGCTAGACGTTTCAACAGAAACTTTCAACCTCTCTCACCCATACCCCGATTGGCGCCGCGCAGCCGCAGCCCTTCCACCAGGCTTCTTTTCCAATGGCCCCCCACACTCTCGACTCGTACCAACTACAACCACGTCAATTCATTCAGCCGGTTTAGCATTTCTATTCTTCTTTTTTCTGGATCTAGCAGCTTTTTTCAACTGCACGTTTACTTCTGCACGACCAGTATCGGGATTCCGCAGGACCAAACTCCCTTTCATAATCTCTTATATTCTTTGTCTAGGGTGAGTACCCTTATGGAACTAATCCCCCCAATTCCCATGTGTGGCATCGTCACCTTACATCAGACACTCCTTGACTTTCCCAGTTTGCGAGTTCCTGCAGGCACCCCTCCTCCATTCCGATTTTCAAATCATGCATTTTTTCGGCACGCGATCGCTGCTTTTCTTCCGTACATACCATCCCTCCCCCTTTCCCTACTCGTCGGCTTTTCCCTCCCTTGGAATGATTCCTGGCTATCGGGCAGATCAGGTAACGTCCTCTCTGAGCTTTCTTCGTCGGCGGTCTGGTCTTCGCAAACGCCTTCCCCTTTTTGTTCTTATCTCTTCATTTTTTGCTCAGTTTCACCTCAATTTCCAAGTTTTGGGATGCGGTTCTGTCTTCAGGGACGGCTTACTTGCAAGCTTTCTCTCTCGGCAAAAATGCCCCCTCCCCGTTCGCGCTGTACTTTCTTTTCCGTATCCCTCTTTCATCTCCTCCGGGTTGTTTTGTCTTCTCTCCCCACGCTAGGCTGGACGCTTTGGCCGGTGGCTCCTCGCCCGGATCTGCAATGTACTCCCGCCTCCTCCCCTTCGTTCACCCGTGGGCGGATTTAGTTCCCCCTTTCTTTCGCAAATTGTCGATTGATAAGGCCGATCGTCTCTTTTCTTTGGGAATCCAAGCAGTTAGATCTAGAGAGGCATTTCCCCCTTTCCTCCGATATCCATCGAGACTTCTTCGATGATCATTGCGTATTATGAGGACGTGTTTTTCGGGTACCCCGTTCCCCGTTAAATAAGTTCTTGACCAGCTTTTGCGCGCGGTAACCGAAACGAGTTCCTCTTTCTACCCCACCCCGTTTGTCGCCGCCCCACCCCCATGAGGGACTTTGCTCCTGTGATCCTTTCTATGTGACGACATGCTGTCCCAGAGTCCCTGATGTCCCGTCCAACGGATTTGGCCCCTTCCAATCTGCTCATTGGACCACTAGAAGGAGAACAGCCTGTCTTCTTAAGTTGAAGGTCACGAGAGATTATGAACTTGCGTGTTCATGCTCTCCTCTGACCATCCCGCTCGGCCTTTCCCTTTTGACAAGATGGATCCACAGATTTTTTCGATGTCGCTGTCTGATATTTTCCCCCCTGTTGATCCTGCTCCTACTATTTCCTATACCAGTTCGGCAAGCTGGGTCATTTGCATTTTCTCGTGATGTTGAAAGTTTCCCATCTTTTATGGATTGTGCCTCGGGCGGCGTGTCTCCTTCCTCCCAGAGTTTTATGTAGTAGACTGTGTCGTTAAGGACGGCGATTTCTTCTTGATCCATTTTTTGGATCCGTCCGAAGTTTGGGATGACTCCACCTGCTCATTTCTGATCAGATCCGTTTACAAAGTTTCTCTCTTGGGTGGTCCCCCCATTCGTCTCCTCCGATGCTCTATCGACGATCTTTCGCTCCTTAGCTGTTCGTCCCAGTTGTTTCCAAGTCTACTCCCGGGGATGGTCATGACCCGAAGCTTTCTCCCTTTTCCAATCTTGAACCTTTTCTCTCTCGGTATAACCTCCCTTTCCCCTCCTTTTATCTGGCTTTTCTCCCTCAACTTACGGTTGTTTGACCGCCTGGCGTTATTTTTCCAGGGTCCTCCTCGGAAATTAACCTCGCAGCTCTCGCACTCTTCCTCATTTTTGTGAGACTGTGCCCCTCATTTATCCTTCTGCCCAGCCTTCCACGAAGATTCCTTTAAGTATAAGGCCAGAGAGTGGTAGTCCTCGTGCACGGCCCTCCTTGTTGCGACGATATACCGACTCCCCCTTTCCCTTTTCTCGGGACCCAGCTTCTGGAGGGCTGTCTCGCTCGCTCAAATTAGTTTTTTCTTCGCTGCTTGCCGGGGGTCTCGCTGCCCTTACCGGATTTCTTGGCCCAGCGTCAGATCGGGCACGAACCCGTCTTTTACCCCCAAAGAACCACGCAACGCCAATTTCCCTCCTGTAGTTTCTCCCAGATCGGCACGCCCGAGGAGTTTTCGAGTTTTGGTTTCTGTCCTCCACACATGTGCGCCTTGCTAATTTTTTCTGAATTTTTCCGGCAGACCTCTAAAACCTTGCTTTTTTCGTTGTGGTGTTTTGTATCCCCCTTCCGATGGTTCCCATTCGGCGTCAGATTCGCGTCCCTGCCATAGGAGTTTCTCATATCGCCCCCCAACGCCCTTCCTGGTTTCCAAGGTCATCTTCTTTTACATCTAGGAACCCCTTCTTTTCTCCCCCGTTTGCCGCTTTTTTCCTAAAACAGTTCTTTTCCTTTGATTGTCCCCTTTGTCGTAAAGAGGACATCCGTTCCTCTGTCTAAGGTAGAACTATGCTTCTATGATTTTTTCGGTATATCCTCCCAGAATGCCGATGGCTTTATTGCAAGCAGGCCCCTTGTCATTTGCGTTCGCCCCCCGGAATACAGCCTCAGAGGTGGATTTTGACGATTGGATCGGATCTGACGATACGTTTCGAGTCACGACCAGACCCCCACAGCTCATCGATTTTCACATACCTTTTTTGAGGAGAGAGATTTTCCCTGAGACTGTTTTTTTTTCTGGGTTAGAACCCCTCCACCCCCCCCCCACCCCCACCCCCCCCACCCCTTGCGCGCTCCCCGATAGGCATCCCCCCCCTCTTCAAGCTAGGCAAACATACCACGATCGTCGACTATTTATGTATTTTTCATCGTCGAGGACGTAATACGCTGACCTGGTGGAGTTTCCCCCCTAATCTTTCCTATGTTCCTCCGACTTTTTTTAATTCCCACGACACGCATCTTTGCTTACCTAGGCCTCCTCCTTTGTACTATCGACGAACGATACGCCCAGTCCCTTCCAGGGGTTCTACCTTTGTTTCTACCTCTCGTGTTTCTTTTCACCGGTTTCTGGCAGGCACTTACCTGTTTCAAACCGCTTGGCCTTTCAGTCGTTTTTCTGATTCTTGAATCATCCTTTCTGCCCCTGACGCCTATTTGCCCTTCTGACCAACGTGCACACCACGCCGCCCGCAAGACGTCTTTCCGGTCCAACTGGTTGCTCTTCCGTTTCCCATTTTGCTTGGCTTCTCCGATTTCGCTCTGTGGGATACCTAGCTCATTCGCCGCGTGTGCCGCTGTGTCTACTTTCTAGTACTGGGCTTGGCTTTTCGATGTTTTGTCCCGGCGCTCCCAACGTGTACGCATTTCTCCAGCTGCATGTCGCGGCACACCTTCCCTTCGAATGAGATGAAACTCATTTTATTCCCGGCATCGAAGTTCCGGTCCCTTCTCCCGCCTACCTCCCGCGTTTTACGTCTAAAAACATAGGTCCTCTTGACGTCTCGACACTTTGCCTTCTATCGACCATCCGGTGTGGAATTACGTCGTCACTTCCACTTGCCTGCCGCCTAATGAGTGAACTACCTCCGAGTCGGAGCTTCTCCCGTTCGCAAGGACTTCCTGAAGTCACTTCCAGGGCTGTATGGTTCCCCACTCTCCTTAATTCGTCTCCACTTTGATCAACTTATACAGTTACCGCGTCTACGACTTCCTTTTTCACTGGTCGCTATCCGTAATCGTCTGACTCATCTACAAACGGAGATGCAGCATTCTACGCAGATTCGCCGAGAGAGTACCGCATTTTTTTTTTCCCCCCCCCTCACTTCCTCGACGAACTTTGACGTTTGTTGAGCATTCG
>Ga0179593_1652012_pt1 | contig 28946 bp, 37 predicted proteins | sample CZODoug2_1_08_16_FD_185931 | JGI IMG/M metagenome (GOLD analysis project Ga0179593, IMG submission 185931) | Vadose zone soil fungal communities from Angelo Coast Range Reserve, California, USA - CZODoug2_1_08_16fungal (PacBio error correction) | ecosystem: Environmental > Terrestrial > Soil >... | reverse complement strand
CTCTCGCCTTTCTTTGCTAATCGTGCTTTGCTTCCCCCCCCAACCGATCCGCCTTTTTCCCTTGTTGAGACCTTAAATACTGTTTTTTAAACATTTTAACTTTTACTTTTCCTGAATTCACTAAAATTTCTCTGAGTTTTCCCCCTCCTCCTTTCCCCCCCCAAATGCAACCTTTTTTTCTTCCCTTGTCACTAATCGAGCGTTCCCACACTCGCAGATTCATGTTTTTTGATTTGTTTCGCGCTTTTTCCTGCCGCCTCGGTATCCATTTTTCCACAACTGCTTAATTCATCTCTTTTAGGATGCCATGTCGATCAAAGCCGGTCCCCCTTCAACCCCCCCCCCACCCAAATGGCGATGTCTCCACCTCCGGAACGCCCTGGTGACTCTTTCGAATGACGAGCCCATTATCCCCCTGTAGACGTTCCTCCCCTCAAGGATCAACCGGAGGTCCTTGTCAAATGAAGGCGTCTTTTTTTCCTAGGTGGCCCCCCCCCGCGTCACAACGTCCCTTCTCTGTCGTTATGCGTTCGCCCAATCCTGTTCTTCCTTTGCACATATGTGTGATCTTCCCCCCCATTTGCTAGGAAGTTGCGGTTTGTTAATAATAATCACACCCCGATGGAGGACCCACTTTTTCAACACGGGGGGGCCAAAACCCCTCTTCATCGAGATCCCAATGGAATGGCTTTCCCGAGAGAGATGGCCTGTTCCCTGAGGAGGGAAGAATTTCGAGGGACTTTTCGATCGATAGTCTTCCTTGGAAGCCTCCTGTTGCGGACACCGGCCTGAGACTTGTCTCATCCGTGTATGTTTAAAACCATAGCTTTGGGTAGACTACCTTGGATCCTACACCACCCCCCTGCAAAAAAACTAGCCTTTTCCTCACGTTATCTCTCCCGACATTTAATCACAAACCGTCTCCCAGCGAACATTCAATAGAATCCCCTTGACCCATTTTAAAGCCCCGTTTCTCCCCCCAGCCCAGTTAACCCAAATCGCCTATGCTTTTTTGTAAGCCATTTAACCTTTTCCGTGAATGCGGTTGTGGTTTTTTCCCCCACCCCGTCGGATTACAGAATTTCCTTTTCCCCCCTCAATTTAGGTGCATTTTCCCTCGATCACATTTGTATTTCCTTGGTGGAACGTTCTTCAGCCATCCCGAGAAAGGTCCCCTACTCGATTTGTAGACTTTTTTCTTCGCGTTATGGATCCCCCGAGCGGGGGATCGGTCCCGGTGATTTCTCACTTCCTCGTTTCAAAGTGTTAAATTGTTGCTAAAGACAGGTGTCCTTGTGGACGGTTCGGACTGGCTTTCCCAAGATAAATCGGCCCTTTTTTCACGGGAGTTCTCTCGAGGTCCAGATCTCCAGAAAATACTTTGATTCTCCAGAGTACATTTACCAGTTCCGATGCTTAGGCAAAGAGGATATCATCCTTTTTCCGGAAGGAGGATTTCGTCCCCCTCATTTTTCCTCCCCGTGCCCACCACAATTTAGTAGTAAGTTTTCGAACTTTCTCTTTGTCTTTGTGGTTTTTCATTCGAGGCTTGTAGCCTTCTCCCTCGTGAGTGTCTGCGTACCAAATACTTCCCTTGTCGCTTGGTTCCTTTTGGGTCATTCTGGATGTGGCGCACTTCCCTCTGATGTTAAACACACTGCCCATGAGAACCATCAGCAGGTTTCCCCAGCGCCAAACCTCTCATAAGGGCCCCCTTTCTTGCTTTTTCATGTCTCACCTTCAGCCCATCCCTCCCTCCCGAGAGAGCGCCCACTTCTCTTGCCCACGGTTTATATCGACGTTTCGAGCGCCACCACTCTCAAATCTTCTCCCAGTATAGGACGCCCCCTCCCCAAGCCGTGCAACCTCCTTCGATAAAATTGGAGCGGGTCGGGCTTATCAGAACCTTATCTTTCTTTTGTTGTTGTTGTGAGAGAGCTTCCCCCCTTAAGCCGGCCCCTTTCAAAAATTTTTTCCGCCGTTGCCCTTTGCGGGCTGTTTGTACCTGACCCTTATCCCTTTACATATAGGTCTCGGAATTTTTTTTTTGACCCCTACTTTTCTGAATATCAGGATTCTTTCCCCCGCCTTTTAGTATTTTTTTGGTCTCTATGAATTTGCACTCCTTGAGACAGGAGTTAAACATCCTTTTTAGGTCTTTGAAGTTTTCCTCATGCGTTTGGATTGCCCCTTTTTTTTCTCTTGTCGATTGATTTCTCTCTTTCTCGTGTTCCTGATCGGCTCACTTCCCGTCCTCGACCCAGGGTTTGAAGGATTTTTTCTCCCCCCGAGGGACCTTTCGTCCTTCCTTCCCGTGCCGCGAAATGAACGGAGAGCGCATGGGAAGCCACTTCCCCCCCTTAGCGCGTTTCGTGCTCCTTAAGCTTAAGAAGAAAGGGCTTTTTACCACAAATTGACGGGCGATTTTTTTATGCACCCAGAAATTATTGATGCTTCTGGCTTGCAGAAGCGGTAGCCTTTTCGGAAAGAGGGAAGTCCTCCTTACTCACGTAAACCTATTTCCCCTTCCCGATCGGAGAATTCCCTTTTCGCATCATGAGAGGCATCTTTGAGGTCTGGACTTCCGGCCAACTTCACCCCTAAGGACAGTATTGATCCCCTAACATTGAGTGGAGTCCCCGGGTCTCCCCATGTTTTTTCATGTGAGGTTTATCCGTCTCCTTGGCCCGTCGACCCCTCTCCAGATCTTCGACCTTTTATTTCTTTCTCCATCCAAAGACATGTCTCTCCTAGCCAATTCCCCTCCCTTTCGCTCTCCCTTAATTTCCCTTTTAATTCTGGAATCCGCTTTTTGCCCACAACCCCCTTTCGCATTCCGATAGTTCTTGTGTACTTGAAATACATACTGGGAGATTTTTCCAATGTCCTTTCAGCTTTTTACGACTGGCAAGCTTTCCAAACAGCTCATCCCCCTTATCGCAAGCATCCTCATTTACCCTCGGATATGCGGTTTTTGCCCCCCCAAGGTTTGTGTCCTTTGTATAACGCGGCTTTTTTTTTTTTTTGTTCAAGTTTTCCCCCAATAAGGTGCAATGCTTTGTGCGTGAACGAGATTGTCCCCCCCGATTTTTCCCCCGTGACCGGCTTCAACTCCCACTCCCCTTCCCCGTACCAGTCTGTCTCCCCTCCCTGATCCGGCAAGGATAAATCGAGGAAGCCTACTTCCTTACTATGTTCGCACTTGTGACAGCGAGATGTTTTTTTTCCCACCCCCGTTTCCCCCATTGTGGTCCTCATCGCAAGAATTTCCCCGCTAATGAAGATGTTGATTTTTTCAGTCTTTCCTTCCCAAGATGGCAAGCGCGGCAGGACCCCCTTCTTGTTCCTTCCTTCACCTCAGCTCGAGCTTCTTTTTTCCCCTTTCCCAACACTTCCCCCCCCCTTTCAGTTTGCCTCTGCGATCGACAGCCGGTTCCCCTTCTGAAGTATTGGTAGGCCAGTTTTTTTTTTCTACGCGCGCAGGAACTTAGCGCCCTCGTTACGGATGAGGACATCCATACGCCTTGTTGGGTTTCTTTTCATAATCTTCTACTAGAGCAATGAGGCGTTTTCTCCTTTTCCGTAAGCGAATCTTCCTCTCTCTTTTTTACCTCGAGATAATCAGGCATGCTTTCCCCCTCGGCTTTCGCGGCGGATTTTGATTTTCCGCGAGCTTCCCCTCTCTTGGCATTGTGGGCCCGCGATGGTTCTCCTTTTTCTTCCCTTTGTCGTCTCTCGTTCCCGTTACGTCCCCTTTCCCAGGAATAAGTCGAAGGAGTAGTTTTTTTTGGTTAGAAGATGGCGAATCGTTGGACGGTCACTCTGAAGCAAGCACGATTTCTCCCTCGATCGAGACGTAGACGCTTCTCGTTGTGTTGGTGGAGAGATCTCGGCTCCCTTTTCCCCCCTTTTAATTGCATAGTTCCCACCGATTCAGCCATCTTCTACCCTCTCAACTCGGCGAATTATTCCTTTTCCACCCTTTCCCTTACGTGCCAGAGAGCGTTTCTTGGTTTCCACCATCGCGGTCCCCCCTTCCGCTCTGAGTCCTTCTCCGAGCCGCAATCGCCTCTTCCCCCCCTCTTTTCTCTCGCCTTTCATGACGGCTATTCTCTCTCCCCTCCCCCCAAGCATTATCATAACTCTTTCCTTTAGACGCGTAAAGTTGGATCTCGATCGCAGGATTTTTCTTTTTCCCAATTGTGCACCCGCCACCTAATCCGTAACGATTGTCTTTTTTCTTTCTTTGCGTAAGTTAACTTCTTCCTGCCCCTGAAACTATAAAATGAATACATTCTAAGGATCACCCGGTGTTCGATCGCCTTTAACTCAGGAGACTTTTGCTTTATCACACCGGTCACCCTCTGTCTGCGTCAGACAAAACTCTTTTCATGCAGAGGTCCCTCTTCTAGAATGAGACTCTTACTTTTTTTCTTAGTTTGCCCCTTTCGTAGTGCCCCCCCCAATGTAGGTTCAACCTTTCAACAACGAGCTCACCTGGACTTGATGCTCCCCCTTCGGATTCGGTCGGTCCCGTGGCAGGATTCGAGTTCCTTCTTCGGCCTCTTTTTTTCAAGGAGGCACGTTTTCTCTATATCGGTTCTTCCTTTCCCACACACTGCACCTCTTGGGCCTTTCCCCCGTGTCAAACAATCTTTCGCGTGATACATTTTTTGGATCGATAATCCCCTTAGATGCCTCAGCCGCGAAAGAGTGTCCCCCGATACTTTCCTGCAAACCGCCTTTTCTCCCCGCAACTTTGCGATTTGCTGCTTTTCCGTAAACGTCTTCCTTCTCTTGTTGGCAAGTCGTACGGATTCTTTCTTACCGCGTTATATATCTTTGTTCTATCTCGATTTTGTCTTTGCCATTTTAGGGGGGCAAGTTTCCGCCCTAGTGCGCGAGACAGGTTCTTCGGGCTGTAGTTTCTCCTTTAGGAAAACCTAATCTTCCTGTGATATCGCCTGTCTCGTTTCCCCCCTCCCTTTTTAAATGTTCAGCGTGTCGCCTCCTTCTGTTTCAGTCGCCGGACTCCCCTTTTTTTTTCAAGGCTCAATTTTCTGCTAATAGTTCTCGATCGGTTTCCGCCCTTTCCGTCTCCCCTTTCCCTTGGCCGGCTTCAGACCTTCTTAGGCACCGCGGCGTCCTTTTTCAGAAGACAGCTCGCCCCCTTTTTTTTCCAAAAACCTTCTTTTCCTTTGCCTCTTCGCCTCGAGTTTTTTTCCTTTTCATGTTTCCTTCTCCCCGCTTGTGGCCGTCTGCGCCAGGTCCCTCGCGTTGCAAAACCAATGGGTCTGCTTGTTTCCTTTCTCCTTTACGGATTTGCTTCCTTGCCCCTCTTCAAACCACTGCAAGAGAAATCCCCTCCCCTCAGGTTCAACACTGAGTCATCCCCTTCTGCCTTACACACCTATGTGAAATCATGTCTCCAGGTCTTGATACCCCCTCTCAACTTAATGAGAGTCCTTACTCCCTTCGCTGGCAAAAGGAAGCCTCCGATTGGCAGAATAGTTCTCCCTTTCCCCTCCTCGACAATGCCTCCCTCGCCCCTAGCCCTAGGTACCAACCTTTCTTCCCCGATAAAACTTTTTTCGCGTTCTTTTTCTATCGAAATGAAACCCTCCCCCCTCCGTTGGTTTGGTTGAGAGCTCTTTTTTTCCCTCCTCCCGCCCACTCTCCCCTTCAGGAGCGAGCGTGCGGGATTTTGTAACTTCCTTCTTCACGTCCTTCTTTCGTTTCTCGTATTGGCGGCTACGACCCTCTCCGGAGGCTTCCTTTTTCCGAGCTTTTTATAGTTCCTCATTGGGCTCTCAGACATGGAGACATGCTTTTTCCCGGAGGGATGGGACCCAGTGTTTGGATGCTCTGTTGAAAATGCTTGTCTGGCTTTGCAGTGGTTTACCCTTTTCCTGACTGTTGTTCCCCGCAATGTGAAACAGCGACCCAGTTTTTTGTCCATACACTCTAGGGTCCCTCTGTCATTCTAAGCCGCGAATGACGAGAGCGCCTGTTTTCCTCCCCAAATACCCCAGACCCCTTCCCCTGCACGAGAAGGAAATTAAGTAAGACGTTCTTCCCTTTATTGCGAGCATGCATTCGTCCGTCTGCCCCTTTCTATTGATGCTTCGGCCACCTCTTTGGCAATGGCGGAAAGAAGGACTTTTTTTCCTGCTAAGGTATCGTACCCCTTCCCTTATGAGGACTCCCGACCGTCTCTCTCTTTGTCGGGACAGAAAGGCGCCGCTCCTTCCCCTCACAGATTCAGAAATGTGATTGATCGACCCCCCCCCCCCCTTGATGAGAGGAAGGGCTCTCTCTTTTCAGAATTATCCCCCTGATCTTTCTCCGCGGAGTCAGGTCGACCAACTCTCCCCCCCTCTTGCCCCTTTTCCGCTCCCCTTTTTTCTTCTACACATACTTGCCCCCATACCTTCACGAGATGAGACAATTCCCCTCCCCCCCCTTCTTGTAACGTCGGACCTTCTTGACCAACAAAAACATCGCATTCTCTTACCGTTTACGTTGCACCCTCACTTGGCGATTGGGCGTCCCTCTCCCTGGTTTGCGGTCCTTTCCTGGAAGAGGTAAAAGCCCCTGCGATTACTTTTTTCTCCATCCTTCTTCGGCAATGAGGATCTGAGGTTTTTTCCCCCCTTTGAGATGAAGATGTATACACTTTCTGTGTTTATTTTTTTCTTCCCCCAAGAGGTTTGCTTTTTCGATGTGTGTTCCCTATATAAGATTTAGGCCCACCCGGTTGTCCCTCAAAGTGACAGGCTCCCGGCCCGATGCGAAGTTCGTCATCCCCCCTTCCCCCCGGTAAATCCTCCTTGTAGCGGACGACGAATCTTTTTCGCATCAAGTAAGTTTACCGGCATCTTTCTTTTCCCCCGTTGTTCACCCAGGTTCCTTTTGTCATCACCCCCCCCTACCCTCCCCTGGATTTGAGAAACCCTTTGCAATTGAGAGAATTAACACAGCTTTCCTTTCGGTGGATCCTTCGACGCAGACGCTCTCTTCCTTCTTTGTGACCCCCGGTGTGATTTCCCCTATCGAATTTAAGGTTGAATATGGGCCTCCTCCTTTTTTGATCTTGAGACACTTCGGACAGGGGATATGTTCTATCTTTTTTTTCCACTTTTCCAGGGCGTTCCTCCTTTCCTCCATCCCATGTGCCTGTTCCCTTGGGAAAAGGCCTTTGATATCCGATCCTCCTTTCCCTTGGTCACCGTCTTCATTAGCGAAGAGGATGAGATGTTCTTGTCCCTTTCTCCTCAGATTCCCCTTCTTCCCCCTCAAAAAAATTAGATGCTTCCCTTGATGCGGCATCGGATAAACAGCTTTTTTCGTAGTTTAACATTTTCCATTTTGGGGGCCCGGCGATTGTCCCCCCCCCTTCCCTTTCGTTGACTTGGACGCTTCGTCCCCCTCCCCTTTGAAAATGTTTTCCATGAATAAGTCGCCTCTTTTTATCCGATGGCGGACGGTTGAACTTGAACCTTCTTCCGATTAGCGGGACCCTTTTCTTCCTATCTATATCTTTTCATCATCTCCGTTCCCTTTTACGTTCCCCTCCCCCCTCTTCATCCTATACGTGATGATGCCAACTTTCTTTTCAACCACATGGTTGTCAGAACTAACCTCCCTTTTTTTTTCTTATTCAGGGCCAAAATTTCGCTCTCGTCCAGGCACTAAAATTTCTCTGGTTTCGTTTTTCCCCCCCCCAACATGCCCAGGCGCTCCCTTTCTTTTTTTTTTCTCGAGCGCAAGAGTGTAGAAGAGACCTTCCCGCTTAAGCATCCGATGTTGAGGCGCGCTTCCCCTCTCCCATTTTGCAACAATCTTCCCCTTTTTTCCTCCTCTCGGCAGTCGTAGACGCGCCTTAGGATCCCAAAGGCCGTGTGGTCTTTCTTCACAAACCCCCCCCCAGCTTTTTTCCCGCGGACGCCCTGGGACCGAGAGTCGCGAACGTTTCCCCCCCTGGGAATAAAGGACGTTCATCCCTTCTCAAGGACACTCGTCCCTCAGGCGATTCAGTGTGGGGACTCTTCCCCTGTTTCACCCCACGTACCTAACTCGAGGTTTTCTCCTCCCACTATGTGGATCTGACTCCCCCTTGCGCTCTCAAAACGTCCCTTTTTTCAGACCCATCGCTTTGATGACCACAATGGAGGGCACCATTTTTCCCCCCCGGCTAATCCTTCGCCCTTTTCCCCCCCTTTCATGATGCGGTCCTTCGGCGACGCTTCCCTTCTTCCCTCCTTCCTGATCGAGTCCTGCTTTTTTCTTTCTGTTGAAGAAGGTAAGGTGCTTTCCTTCCCTTTTCGTAAACCCTTGTTTTCCATCTCGTTCACCCTCCTGGTCACACTGCATCACCTCTCCGTTACAACCGGCCCTCTTCAAGCGAGTTAGTACCTCTTCTCCGACCTTCCCAAACCGAAGATCCCCTCCCGAAAGCGGCTTTTTCAGATAACTGCTCAAACTTACTCTTCCCCCCCGCAACCAGGTCCTTCTTTGCGCCACAAATCTCCCGTCCTTTCCCCGAACTTCCTGCGATGTTTTGTTCCTTTTCGGATTACCAGAATTCCTCCCTTCACTTCTTTGCTTGGTTGATTCCGACAGTGTCCCCAGTATGTTGATCCTTTTTCTCAGACATCTTGTTTTTCCGGTAATTCCAAGCTTCCTCCGCGGGCCGGATAAACCTATATCGTTTTCCCTTTTTCTTTATCGCTTCTTTCATCCTACTTTTTCAGCGTGTCGATAAACCCCCTTTCGGAAGGATAGACGCCTTTCTGCTTCCCCCACTCTTTCTTACGGTTTCCTTTTTTTCGAGAGGTTTTTCCATATGTGTACGTATTCCCTCCCCCAGTGAGGCTTCGACTTAGTAGGAAACGCTTACTTCCCCCTCTTGGGCTTGACGAGGGTTTTTTCCCCTAGGCCAAAAAACCAGTTCTTCTTAAGTTCTTCTCTTCTTTTTTTTCCCTCTCTTTTCTTTTGATTGGCTTCCAGTCGCTCTTTCCCTCGGTTGTAGCCGTCTTTTTCTCGTGTATTGAGCAAAAAAATCACTTTCACCTTTTGTGATTGTGCATGTGGATTTTTCTTTGAGCCAGATCAGGATCCACGACTCCCCCCCCTCCCTCCTCCCTCATCGAACCCCCTGTCCCCTTTTTCAAACAAGTGAGCATCCCAAACCCCTTCCGGGACACATGATGTGACTCCCTTTGAGCCAAATTTCTTCCTTAGAAGCGCCAATAATAATGAAACTTCCTCCTTGGATAATTCTCCCTCTTTCCTCCGTCCCCAAATCAGAGAAACCTCCCCTTTCCGCCGCCCCTAGAGTCAGGTACCCCCTCAAAGATCTTTCTTGTTGTTTTTTTCTTTTTTGCTTTTTTTTTTTTTCTGTCCCGGCCCCTCTTTCCCTTTTGAGGGGATGTTTGGGATTTTCCCCAAATATATAGTTTTCCCCCGTTTTAGACTTTCTAGCCCGCCAAAACAATCCCTTTCCCCCTCGTGCAGACCTGATCTGTCTTCCTGGCTTTTTGACCTGGCGGCTATTTCGCTACTATATTCTCGGATTTTGGACGTGTTTCAGAACTTCGAATTATCCGGAGGCTCCCCCTCTCTTGTAATTATTATTTTCCGCTTTAATTTGGCCCGATCTGGGCTCCTTTTCAAAGCAGGGGCCCCTTTGAGGATGGGGTCCATTGAAACATGTGCCATATTTTTTTCCCGATGGATGGCTTTCCCCCTTTTCCCTTCTGTGAATCTGGCTCAACAGGCCCCCAATGGAAACAAGAGTCCCCGTTTCCTTCTTTTGGTTTCAAAGACACTCGATGTACTCTCCCCATGCCGCGAATGACGTCCTCCTGGAAGCAATCAAAGAAAAAATCTGATCTTTTCCCTCGCAATTCTATTCCCTTCCCCTTCTCGAGGAAAATGTTTTTCCTTCGTACGGGTGCCCCCCCCCTCTCCTGTCCGCCGGCCTTCACTGGAGGGAAATCTGGACGCGTTTCAGGATACTTTGAAATCACCACGATTGTCGGAAACGCCCCCCTTCTCCTCCAGACCCTGTTCGACCTTTTTGCGAATGATATTGAGGGCAGACCTCCCGAAAATGACCCTTCCTTCAGTCAGTATCCTTTCCTTGAAAACAATCCACATTTCTTCTCTTCGATATCACAAGGGGTCCGATAGGAGGTTATCCGGCCTTTCCGACACCCCTGAGAGTGACCCCCCAAGGATGGCTGAGAGGACACCCTTGACCACATACCTTTCCCCCCCCCCAAGACTGTCAATCTCTCCCCCTCCCAAGTGAAGTAACGCTTCCCTGGGTAATCCCTCCCCGACCTTTTGAACCCCTTCATTTACGATAGTTATTCGGAAAGGAAGTTTTTCCCTAATTGGAGATTTTCTTTCCCATGAAGAATGCACCTTTCGGGGGGAGTTTTCCTAAGGGAAGATCCTCCGGTTGCCTCCCGAAAGAATAATCCTCCCTTTTCAATTCCCCCGAGGTTGGATTGTCCCCTTCTGTGATCTCTACTTTCCGGACGCTTCGAACTTTCTTTTTCCCGCGCACCCCTTCCCTTCTGCCCTGCGATGGGTGTTTTTTGGAAAACCGACTTACTCTCCTCCAAAAGTAGGGTCTTTGAAAGGAATTTAAACGTCCTTTTTAGATGGAGGCAAAGTAGACCTCCCTTTCCCTTTTCCGGAAAAGGAATAACCTCCCTTTCGCGCCTCTTTTCCTCGGGGGAGAATTTTTTCCAGAGATCTGGATACCTGTGTTCCCCAACTTTTCCATTGTGGTCATAATCGACTTTTTTCCTTTCGGATTGTCTTCCCCTTGGTTGAGAGCGCAGTCTCCTCCCTATGGCCAAGCGAGGTCCTCCTTTCTGGTGGAGAAGACGCCTCCTTTTTCCGTTTGACCTGTTTCCCCCACACGGATCGCCTTTCAGTTTGCCTCGAAAGAGGGGTTTGCTTTGGCTTGCTGAAACGTCTTGTTTTTTCCTTTTGGATAGTTCTATCGGCCGCCCCTTTTTCTCTCCTAATATGTCAGGCTCCTTTCGTTACGGATGAGGACATCCATCTTGTTGGGTGTTGTTTCCTACCACAGGTGGCCCCTTCCCTTTGTCTCCCCCCCCTATCGGGAGAGACAAACTGGCCTACGAAGAGGAAGTAGCGAAGATCTCTTTTTGAACCCATTGATCTCCCCCCTCGCCCCTCAAAAATCGATTTCTCACCCCTCTTGAGGCTTCTGATACACGTTTTCCGAGTAGTTGAAAGCAGGTTCTTCTTTGGGGCCCGGGATCTTTTTTCCCCCCCGCCTGTTTCTTTTTCCCATTCCGTCAAAGTGAAAATGTTTTCCCTTTCCCTTCTTTCTTTTTCCTCCACAGGTTCGTTAGAAGTATGGCGGACTCTTTTTTTCCTTTCCTGCACGATTAGCAAGGAAACTGATATTTTTCTCTTCCCTCCTCTTTTTTTCTTTTTCTTAGGATCTCGGCTACGTCCCGATCTCAATTTCTTTCCCCTTCCGTCAACCGATTCCCGTCCCTCTTCTCCTCCCTAACTCTGTGGGATTATTAGGGAAACCCCCCAAAAAAAACCAAAATTTTTTTTTTTTTTTTTCTCTTTCACCGAGAGCGGTCCAAGTTTCCCTCCTTTTTCAGCACCCCCTTCTCCTGTCCCCCCTGCCCCTTCGCTCAGGATGTCCCCTCTTGTTCCGAGCCGCGCTCTCTTCTCTCGATTTGGACTCTTTCCCAATTTTTCCAAAAGCATCTCATCTTTTCCTTCCGTCGTATCCGCTTCCCTCTCCCCCCGATCGCAGGATCAGAAGGCCTTTCAAACCCAACAAGGATCTGTGATTGTCTCTCCCGTTACGCCTGGCTGCTCCCCTTCCCGGCGGCCGATCTTTCCCCAAGACGTTCAGCACCATTTTCATTTTTATCACCGGCTTCGAGAGCATCTTCCTTGTGAAAGACGATCCTTGTTCCCCTTCATACCCCAGTAACCCCTTTCTCGGTCGCCACATCATGTTTCGCGCGTGCACTGTGTTCTTCTTTTTTGGCTCTCAACATCGGCAGGCTTTTCCCCCTGCAAATTCGTCGTGATGCCCCCCCCTTTTCTTGCCCCGTTTCCTAATACTATCGCAGGCCTTTTTTTTCTTTCTGCCCAAATCTTTTCCTCTCTTCTTCGCTCCTTAGGATTTTTTTCCTTCTGCGGACTCAGGCATCTTCTTCGTTCAGATTTTTTCTCTACACCGACTTTGGCGACCTATCGGTTTCCTCTCTTCCCCCACCCATCGCATTTTTTTTTCTAAGTGACAAACCGGCCCCCCCGATTCGTTGAATTTCCAACGACACACTTTGGGTTTTTCTCCCCACCGCAGTCCTCATTGCCTCGAAAGAGGATGCTTGCCTTCCCCTTGATGCCCCCCCCGCTTTACAGTTCTGCCCCGCAACCCTTTCCTCCCTTCCCCGACAATCGCAATTTTCCGTAACCCCTTTTTCCAAGAACGATCGGAATTTCGTTTTCAATTCGGCTTCCCTCCTTCAATTTTACCTTCAACGTTTTCCAGGGGTCTTTGGAACCAGTTTGGGCCTTTCCTTCTCAGGCCCTCGTGGTTTTTCTTTCCCCTCTATAGAGGCTGGATGATTTTGCTCGGACTCCGAGGACGCTTCTTTCGTAGGAACACTGGTGATACCCCCCTTTCTCGAAACATGGCTTTTCCCTCAATAAAGGTGAGTATGTTTTTCCTTCCTTTCCCTTTCTGCCGCCTTCTGCCCCCATCCCTTCTCAAATGCGGCTCCCTTCTTCCCTTTTTCTCGATCGGTTGTCCGACACTTTTTAAGTCCCTCCCTCTCGGCTTCGACTCTTGGCACGCTTCCCTTTTGCCGGAAGAAGGACAGGTCGCCCCTCCTTCCCAAACACCCTTTCTTCTTAAGTTCATTTCTCCTTCTCTTCTTTAGTGCTTACAGGCCGCTCTTTTTTTTTAAAGTTGTTTTTTTTTCCAAAATCCTTCAAACCATGGGTTTTTCTTTTATCGGACGGATTCTGCAGATCAGGCTAACGATTTCCCATAGAAACATATGGCCCTCCGTTCCCCCCCCCTTCCCCCGTAAGCCTGCATCCTTCTTTAAATCTGTCTTCCCCCCTTTCCTTCTCACAGATCTGCAATGAATGCGTAAAAGCGCTGCCCAAGGACTCTCTTCCTCCTCTTGTAAGAACTTTTTTCCCATATAGTGAGCCACAAGATAGGACGCGCCTTCCCCAATGCCCGAACGATCTGCTCTTTCTGTCCCCTTTTTTTCGCGTGATGTTTGCGTCCCAATATCTATATTGTACTCTTTTTTGTTTTGAAGATTTTTTCTCAAAACAATCCAGCTAAAAATTTTCTTTGCGATCGTGGAGGGCTTCCCCGCTAGGGGCGGAAGTTCCTTCTCTTATAATTATAGGATGGACGGACTCACCCTTTTTTTTCCCATCATTTCGGATCTTTTTCCTTCTTCTCCGCTTTTCATTATTAGTTTTTTCCCTTTTTCAGATAGGTGCTATCACTCCCATGGATCCTTCCCCGTGAGGGATGGACAGTCTTTTTGGATGCCTTTGTTGACTTTTTCCCTGTATGTCTTTTTTACAGATTTTCTCCTGATCTTTAGGCCTCCGTCGATCCATTTCTGACAAAGGGTTGTCAGGTTTTTTTGGCGCCCTGCATTCCCTTTTTTAGGACGGCTACAATTTTCTCCCGAGAGCGCTGTAAGCCAATCAAAAGAAAATCGCTTTTCCTTTTTTCGCAAGAAAGAGAAGGAACTTACGACTCCCCTTTTTTTTTCCGTGGTTAAATTTCTTTTTTTGTTCAGGAGCACCCAGATATTTTTTTCCCCTTTTGCACTACCTTCCCCCGACTCCCTCCTTGAGGACGCTTGCAGGCCTTCATGACGTAAAAAAGATGTCTGCCCCCTATGAGTCCTATGAGAACTCTTCTCCTTCAGATTGATCTTGAGGGCAGAAAGGCGGCCAGAACTTTGATTCCTGCCTGTATTGATCGACCCTTTTCCCATTGATGCGAGTCGGTCTATCCCCCCCCTTTTGGCTTTCCTATCTTTGAGGTTTATAAGGCCGAGGAGTACGTCCCCCCCCCTTTCCCAGAATCGAGGCTTCTTTCTCGCAGCAAAATGAGAGGATCCCCCCCTTGAACCCCCTCCCGTCGGCATCGAGATAGCCAATTCCCCCCCCCCCTTTTTTCCCGGTAAAGATTCGTGAACATTCCTTTACGGACTTTTTCCCACACAAAACTTTCCTGGAAAGGACGTTTATGAAAATTTTTCTGGCGATTTTCGACTTTTCATGATTGCACTGGCCTCTGGTAACCTCCCCATCAATGCGTCTGCATAAGCTTTCGCTCGGCCTTTCTTTTTTGATGATCGATCCAAAGGTCTTTCCTTTTTTCTCGGTATTAAAGCCCTCATCTTGTTCACGGATCCCAAGACCTGCTGTGCCTCTCTTTTTTTTCTGATGGAAAACCGATATAGATTTTCCTTTTTGTTTTCCAGCAACTTCCCCTGGCTTTTCGTCCCTGAAGTTTTTCTGCGAACTCGATAGGCCCCCCCCCATCAGAAGGATTCTTCAGCCATCCTCCTTCTTTTCATCAGTAGGGTACCGCCTCTTTTTTTCCCCCCAAGGTGGCCCTTCCATCATCTACGAATTGGTTTCTTTCCTGAAGATGTTATCCAGCCTTTTTTCCCCCCTCTAATAACCCCTTTCGCGGCAGGAATCCACCTTTCTCCCAGACGCACTCAGATCTTCCCTTTTTGACATTTTTAAGTCCCCTCTCTCCGTTCAGGTTGCCTCTTGATCGATCTCAAATGGTCTTCGTCTTGTAGGACAGGGTATTTTTTCTCCCCCCTTTCCCTACAGAGGACTCATAGGTCCCCTTGGCCTCCATCGCCTGGTTTACTTGGTCCCCCCCCCGGCCTTTTTATCTTCTTAGAGCCAACTGACCGCTTTCTTTTAAGAGTAAGTTTCATTTTTTTCCCGAGATGCTTGTGGAACCCTTTCTCGAGATCATCCGTCAGTCCACCTTTTCCCCCCCCACCCCCCCGATTCTTTCAGCGGCGAGTGAGGACATCGGATCACCCTCTTTCCTCACTGTCGAGTAGTTGACATCCTGGTCTTTCTTTTTGTCCGGCGCCCCCATTTTTCCCCAAGAGACATTTTAGTGACTTTTCCCGAAAAGTGAAATGGTTTTCCCGGACCTCCCTTCTTCGTTCTCCCCCGTCCTTTCCTTTTTTGTACGGAAATTGCAGAGGCAAGCCCCTGGTGAAAATTGGCTCTCTCCCTTAGGCCGAGATCTCGCTCTTTTCTCCTCCTGTTGAGAGAGATATCGGCCCCCTCTCTAAATCCTATCCTTTTTCCCGTCAAACCGATTCCGCCATCTTCTACTTTTCTCTTCCTGTGAATTATTCATTGTGACACCCTACTTACTGTTGCCACGAGAGCGTCTCTCTCAACATCGACGGGACCAAAACTTCCCCCTTCCCTTACGGTTTTGTTATCCGAGACTTGCAGGAATCTGCTGTTGATTTGCGCTTTCTGCCGGATGATCTCTCTCAGAATATAAGTAATCTTCCCCCGTCCTTCCCCTCCTGAAGTCTTAGAGATTCCCTTCCTCTCAAAGCCGGTGACCCCTGTTTTTTTCCCCCCCCTTTTTTCTTGATGTAATAATCCGCTACGATTACGTCTCCGTATGAGTCGCCAGTTCCGGCGGGCCTTCCCTTTGGCATTACAAGAAGTTCCATCCCCTTTTTCATACTTTATCCCCTTTCTTTCTCGGAAACATGAAACGGTTTGAATATGGCCTTTCTCCCCCCCTTCCCCCTGTCCGCTCTAGGATTCCCACAAATAATGTGGATTCTGCCTTTTCCCCCATCTGTATCTCCTTCCCATAGGAAGGAGAGGTTTGCCCTCCAATCGTAGCTGATGACCCCCCCTGTAGGGCAAAAGTTTTTTTCCCTTAGGTAATCTACGCTCGAGGTACCCCCTTTGATGTTCCCCCTCTCTTCGGCGTGCCGCTCCCCGTGGCCGGTCTCACGGCGTGCGACGTCGGCTTTTGAAGACGGTCACCTTCCCCCCGACTTTTCGGCACCTTTTTCCATCTCGTCACCACTTAGCACTTCTTTGTTTCTGAAACCGGCAACACAATCTTTTTTATAAATCTGCCCTCCCCGACGGGCCCCACCGCAGATCATCAGGGCTTCGATGATTCTTGCTAAATCGCCATTTTCTCCTTTACGCGGCCAGTTCTTCCCCCCGCCCTTTTCTTTGCGCCAAATCGCCCCCTTGACGTAACTTTTTTTCCAAGACAGATCTTTCCTTTGGGACAAAGTAGTCCTCTTAAAAGAATTTTCCTTAACTTCCATATACGATGCCCCCAGTCCCCCCTTCCGGGGGCTTGGGGATAATCTTCATCCTTCGGCGAGCCAGTAAACGATCTTTTTTTTTTCCGAACGGAATCACGCGTCCTTCTCAACCATCCGTTTTCTTTTTTCCCACATGGTGATATCCCGCCCTTTAAATGCGTTTCTTCCGTGTCGATCACAGGCATGAATTTTTACATGTAGCCTTCTACTGGTATGAACTTCAAGAGTGCTCTGACAGTTATATCTGTGAGAGCATTTTACGAAAATCGTTTTTTTTTCTTCCTTCCTTTGCCTCCCCCCCTTCCCCTGCAGGATTCTTAGGCAACGCGGTTTCCTCAATAACCTATTTCCCTACTAGTTTCTCAAAAGGACCCCCCCCGTTCAGTCTATTCTTCCCTCTCGCCTCGATTTTATTTTTCTTCTCTTAGAGGATGTAGACGTCTGCTTTCCAGAGTTTTTATTGTCTCACCAAACCCTGGGTAGCTTGTTCCTTTTTTTTCCTGTGCGCGGCCTTCACGATGTCAACCACTGTTCCCTCGAACAAAATCTGTCCTCCTCGTTCCCCCCTTCCCAAACCATTTCCCCCATCCTCCGTCCCCCCCCCCATGATGCCTCATTTATTGAGAGCCAACCTTCGCACCTTTTCGCGCCACTAATAATGCACCGGAAGAATCCTGTCCTCCCAGCTTGGACTTCCCCAAATCCGAGAAATATATCTCCACCCCAGACGGACGTTTCTCGTCAGGTACAAAATTTCGATCCTTTTCCTGTCCCCGATCCCTTTTGAGCGGCTTTTCCACTGAAACACAATCTTTTTCTTGTCCCTCCCCCCTTTTTTTGCTTGGTTCAGTTCGATAAGCACCCTTCCCTGCTCACCTTTCGGGCCGACAGTCTCTTCTTTTTTCTTTGTACCTGTTCTTTGCGCCCTTTTTGGCTAATATATTTCTGGGCTCTGAAACTATTCCGCTTTCTCATTATTCCGGTTTTAGCGCTTTCATTAGTAGTGGCGCTTTTTCTTTCAGTACTTGATCTCTTCCCGACATGGAGGACATGATCTTTGTCACGGAGGATGGTCCCTTTTTTGGTCGCTCTTGTTCCCCCCTTGGTTCGATGGATTGAGATTCCTTGGTACATGTGCTTTTTCAGGCATCCGTCCGATCTTGATGAAACACGCGACCTTTGAAGTATTTTTGGCGCACTACCCCCTCTCTTTTTCCCAGGCGGCTACAAGACGCGAGCCCTCTTGGCCGGTCCAATCAAAGAAACCCCCGCGCTAAATTTCCCTCCAAGCCTATTTTACCTTCCGCAGAAAGTGGAGGAAAATGCTTTCTGCTTTCCGGAGCCCTATGTTCGGCCCTGCATAAGAAAGTCTGCAGACCCTGCGGAAATCATGACGCGGGCCTCTTCATGGCCGTACACACCGATTCCTTTTCTGAGAACTATGAGATCCCTCCTTTGTCACTTCTTTCTTTTGTCTTGAGGCCCTCGGCCGATTTTCCGCGAACTTTCCCATTCCATTTATTGATACTCACAATTTTAACAGTACGGTCAGGATTCACCAGGGTGGGGGGACATCGATCACCCCTTGATTATCCCCCTTCCCGTCCGAGTCGAACAAAATTCTTTTCTCCGTGCCCCTGTTCGCCACTGCTTTTTTTATTCAACTTCCAACAATTCGTTCACGTCGAATTAGCCAATTCAAAGACCCTTTTCTCCCCCGATTTAGTGAATTCTTTTCTTTCCGAAGATTTCCCCCCCCCCATCGCAATTTCCTTGAAGTTTACAGGAACCACCTCATAATTGTCCTCCTTGTCCCCTCGCATGCCTGGTTGTTTCCCACGACTGGCAGCGGTTAATAAATCTTTCCTGAGATTATCGCCTCTCCCCTCTTTCTTTCGCCTTTCTTTTTTTTTCGTGATGATCGATCCACCTTTTTTCTGGATAAACGGCTCTTCCTCCAGCTTTGTGTTTGCCGGTTTTTCTCCCAAGAGGGTATTCTTGTTCCTGCTCGATGGAAAATAAGATTTCGCCCCCACATGTCGGGTTCCGTGAACGGATGAACTCAATCCCCGATCCGACCAACTTTCCCTTCGAAGATCCATTTTTCTCAATCAGAAGGATTTTCCCTAACTCTGCCGTGAATAGTTTTTTCCCAAGTAAGGGTTACCCTCTTCCTCTAGTTGTTCCCCCTTGCCCCAACATTGTTTTTCTTATTGCGGATTTGATGCAACCTCTCCTTGTGTGGTCTCCCTTCTATAACACCAGATGGCACTCTTGTAATCCCTTTTTTGGGACGCAGCCCCCCCTTTCTTTGGGAAAGGTGCTGATAGAAGGCCCTTCCCCCCCTGATTCTTTAAGTTTCCCTTCTTTTTCCCCGGGTGATCTTGATGAAAATTGTTTTCTTGCCAGGGGATATGTTTCCTTGAACTTCGCGACTCATACTTTCGTTACGGATGAGGACAATCCATCGCTGGTTTTTTTTTCCCCGAACCTTGCAAGCCCCCCCTTTTCCTTTTTCCAACTGGACGAGTCATACGCCTTCCTTAAGCGAGCGGATGATTTCTTTGGAAAAAGTTTCTTTTTTTTCTTTCTTCAAAAAAGCGCCCTTCCCCCCCTCTCCCAGCCCTTTCCCCCCCTGGCGATTTGCGCCTCGCCTCGTAGTTGACATCCTGGCTCTCACTTTTTTTTGCCCGGCTCTTTTTCCCGAGAACTTTGAGGTGGACTGGAACGCTTTCTCCCCCCAGCTTTAACTCAGTCGCAGGAGTGAGTTTTTTTCGATTGGAGAATAGGTTGGACGGCTTTCCCGGCACAGCACGATTAGCAAGGAACTTGTCTTTTCCTCTTCACCCTGATTCCTTTTTTTCCCCCCCCCCTTTTGTTGAGAGAGATCTCTTTTCTTAATAGTGGCTTGCTGACCAGTTCCTTCAACCTTTTCCGTGCCCATCTTCTAACCATTTTTCCTCCTCTCAATTATTAAGGAAAACTTCCTTTTTACTTACTTCACGAGTCCCCTCCCCTTTCTCTTGGTTTCGCACAATCGCCGGGCCCCCTTGTATACAGGATTTCAACTACCTTGCCTCTTTATCGAGCATCCCCCCCCTTTTTTCATAGATGTTGAGGCGAGCTCCCCTTCCCGGTACTCTCCCCAAGATCTCATCCTCTTAGTTACTTTAAGAGTCAAGTGGCTCGATTCATCAACGGTCCCCTGTGCCCCCTGTCCCCCTTTTTTCCCCCCCCCCCCCCCAGGGCAATGGATGTAATAATCCGTAACGTCTACTCCTGTAGACCTCTTTGAGTTTCCTCCAGATAGAAAATATCTTCTTTAAGCACATTTCTTCCGTATCACCCCCCCGGGCTGTCGAGCGCCTTTTCCTTCCCCCTATAAGTGGGGGAATTATGTCACCCCCAAGTCAAACCTTCCCTTTTTCTGCGTCGCCAAAATAATTCTTCACGCGCGTGCAATCTCTTCTCTCTGCCAATTGCTTCCTTGAAGGAGCGGTGCATCCCCTCCGCCCCCCCCTTGTCTCTCCATGTAGGGCAAACGTTCAAAGAGCTCATCCTCTCTTTACCACCCCCTCCCGCTTCCGGCTCTTAGGCGCCCCTCCTTCTTATTTTCCGTGTCCCTTCTTTTCAGTACTGATGAGACCTTCTTTTTTGAAAGCACGGTCCTCTTCCACCCGAATTTGCGCCCCCCCTCGGTTTTAAATATAGGTCACCACCCCCCCCCCCTCTTTCCCTTTTCACCTTATTGGTTCCTTTTCAAACACCATTTCCTCCGCGGTATCCCCTTCCCTTTGGATCGATCAGCACCCCCCCCCCCCATATAAGTCGCCCTTCACGGATGTTTACTTCTTTAGAAAAAGAGTTTACCCTCCTTCGTCCCGCAACCCTTTTTTTTCCCCTCATTTGAGAAAAATCGACAATTCTTATTTTTTCCGTTCAACTTCTTTTCCTTCCTTCATGCGATGTTTTGTGTGGGTCCTATACACAGAATTTCCCCTCCGTTTACCTTCACTTTCCTTTTTCCTTTTCTAGATGACGACAGTGTCTTTTTCCTTTCTTGGGGCTCTGTGCTTCCCTTTCCCCCTTTCGTCGAGCAAAGGTCACTCTTTTTTTGTAGAACGGACCTTCTTATAACCCTCTCGTATGAACAATGGTGATATCGCCCGTGTACTCGCCCCATCCCCTTTTTTTCCCCTTTGTTTCAATTACATGACATGAATCTGCTCCCTTTCCCTCTTTCTGCCATCAAGATTCCTTCTCCTTTTTTTTTTCTTGTCGGGAGATCCTCTTTCCCCCTTCCCTACAATAGGTGTTAAGTCTCCATTACCCATTTCTTCTTCCTCCCCTTCGACTTCTTAGGCACCGCGGCCGACTCCTTTTAAGGACAGGATCGCCCTCCTTTTTTCCCCCCACCCTTTCCTCTTAAGTTCCTTTCTTCCTTTCTTTTTCTTTTGATGGCGTCCAGCGCTCATCTCATTCTCGGCTTGTCTCCTTCTGATCATCCCTTTTTTGCGCCAAAAAATCCTTCTTGTTTAAATTGACGTGGCTTCGAGTCCTTCTCCTTTTGTCTCCCAGATCAGTCTCCGATGTAAAACCCCTTCCCCTAGCACCTCTCCCCCCCCCCTCTTTTCAACAAGGAGCATTTTCCCCCTACACTCCGGGCCAAATTTTTTTTTGCCCTTCCATGTCTACCTGTTTTTTTTGCTTCCGAAAATTAATGAGAGCCTCCCCCCCTACCCCCCAAATTTTACTTTCTTTATTATAATTCGAAAAGCGTGGCAACGTCCTCTCCGAGAAAGAGAGTAGCCCCCTCGCCTCCTCCCCTAGCTTCCTTTTTCCCCAAAAAGACCGCAAAGATGCTCTGTCGTGCCCGACTTTCACATTTTTTTTTCCTCTTGATATCGAACTGACTTCCCAATACTACGTTGTGTGTGTCGTTTTTTTTTGTTTCCAGTCGTAAGCCTCCCCCCCCCCCACATTTTAGGGCCGACCCTTGATGATGCTTTCTCCTTAGTTGCGGCGCCTATATTTCTCGGATTTTTTCCTCCCCCCCCTACCAACTATTCTTGGCAAGTCTTTTTTCTCTTCCTTTTTTTTTTTTGTTTCATGGGGCAGGCTCTCCTTCTTTGCGCTTCTCTTCACTGCCCTTTCTTTTTTTTTTTTCCCAAGACATGGAGACATGATTCCCTTCCGGAGGAGTTTTACAGTATACTGTTTTTTGATTCTTTCCTGCTTGGCCAGTTGTTCTTTCCTAGTGACGTTTTAAATCGTTCTGATCTGGCTCCCCCTTTTTTTTCGATCCAAGCAATTTTCCCCCCGCGAACTTTTTGACTTCTTTTTTTTTTTCACACTCGAGGGACATTTTCAACAAAGCCGCGAAGGCTCCTTTCCCCTGGCAAGCCAATTCCCCCCCTCCCGAGAGAAATAGCACTCCTCTCAGGCACTTACCCCAGCCCCAGTTTTTTTTTCTTTTTTTCTGGCGGGCGAGCACGGTTCCCTTTTCAAGATATTGATTGTCTTTTCTTTTTCCCTAACAGTCGAAGACTTCTTTCTCCCTCTTTTTCTGATAGGAAGACGTAACACGCTTTTTGAAAAACCCTTCAGAACCCTCTTTTCTTTAACTCCTGGAGCCGATGCTATTGCTTCTATACGGCCGAAACCCCATCATTCCCCTCCCCTTCCCCCTGATGAAACCTTTAACCATTCTTCTTCCCCGGGCGATATCCTTTCCCTCTCAAACGATATGAGGTTATCGTTCTCTTCTTCCCGATTCGACCCCCTTCCCCCCTTGACTGGCTGAGAACGAGTCTGCGGGCAACTACTTTCCCCATCTCCTGTCGGAGCGTTCCCCTTTTCCCCCCTTTCAGGTGAACGCTGTGTGTGCAATTGTTTTGTGTCTCCTTTCAAACCCCCCCCCCGCATTCCACGATTTCTCCCAAATGATAATGGGCGATTCCCCCCCTCCGCATGCCCTTTTTCCGGGGAAGAAGCCGGTCGGTAAAAGCTTTTTTCCTCACTCCTCCGCATTCTCTCGCTAGGCCCTTCTTTGGGGTGTGATTCTCTCCCCCTTTTTCTTGCTATGCATCTTGCTTCCGCATCTTGTGTTCGGTTCTGATCCCAAGAAGGTGCTGTTGAACAGAGATGGCACCCTCTCTCATATTTTAGCCCCACTTCCTTTTTCCAGGCTTCAACGCAAGACCCGCTTGCGAAGTCCCCAATCTCCTTCCCCCCCCTTCCACGTATAAATCAGAAGGAGCCCTCTCCGGCGGCGAATCAACGTTCTTACGCACTCCCTCTAGTTGTTAAAAAAGTTTGCAACATGTTTCCCCCTCCCTCTGGAGAGATTTGATTGAAAATCGGTGGAGAGAGCACCCCCCCCCCCCCCCCCCCTAGAATAACACGGTTCTTTAGGAATAAACTGATTTTTGCTTAGTCCCTGGTCCTCCCCTCTGCGGGAAGTTATGTGACCTGTGTGTGACAACCCGGCCCCCTCTTTTTCCCTCCTTCAGGTTGCCTCTGCCGCCTCGCCTTTTGAAATGTGAAAATTTTTTCCCCTTTTCTTTCTCCCCCGGGGGATCTTTCTACCTTCCTTCCCTTAGGACTCATCCGGTCCCAGGCTTCTCTCGTTACGGGATGAGGACATTTTTTTTTTTTGTTTCCGAAAAGGGTTCCCTTCCTTTGATACCTTCGCTCCTCTTCTTCCTGACGTCTACGACGGCAGAAGAGGAGTAAGCGAATAGGTCTTAGCTTCTTGTTGTCCCCCCCTCCGAGCTCCATACTCCTTTTCCTTCCCTCAACATAGAGGCTTCCCCTCCTTTCTTCGGCTCGGGTATCCACTCTTTGCCGCTCGAGTAGTTGGCATACTTTAGGTCGCCGTTTTGGTTCCCTCTATGGTGAGACCTTGGAAATGGACGATCTAGTGCCCCCCCTTCCCCTTTGAAAATGTTTCCCCTCCTCCTTCGTTAGTCTAAACAAGGTGGTTGAAGATGGTAATCGTTTTCCCCGGAAATTTCCCTCCCACCTTTTAGTTTTAGTATCGAGGGAAGTATTTTTTTCCCTCCTCAGGGGGGGGTGTTGAGAGAGATCTTCTTTCCTTCAAGTTCTCCTTGCTCCCTTTTCCTTCCCCTCCCTTTTCCGCATATTCTAAACCACTGGTTGCTCCCCCCACCGGACGGACCCCTTTTTCTTCCAGGTAATATGTTGCAAGAGAGCGTCCACCCTCCCTTCTTCTTTGGTTTTCCCCCCCCTCTTCCTTTCCAAATGCCCCGGAGCTCCCCGGATGTCAAACCCGTATGCCCCTTTTCTTCCTCCGAAATAAGAAGTTCTTTTCCCCCCTCCCGAGTGGGAGGCGCGCTTTTTTTTCTTATTAGAGACATTTTTGCCATTACATCCTCTTCGCTTACTCCCTCTTCGTTTTAGTCTCCCTTTCCTTCGCCTCTCTGCAGCTCAAAGGCTTTTTTTACCCCCCCCCCCCCACCCAAACAGGCTCTGCCCCCGAGGCGAAATGGGACTATGAGTTCTCCCTCAAGTACCTGCTGTCCTCTGTCTCCCCCCCCCCCTTCAACACAAACGTCCTCCCCTTCAAGGATTCACCTGGTTTTTCAGAGGCAACCTGTAAAGGCGATCCGTGTGGAATCTTGGCTTTCACCTTCACAAACAGTCAGCCTTTTTTTTTTTTTTCAGTAGACACAATCCTTTCTTTTTTCCGCGCTTGCCATCTTTTATTCTCGCAATTGAGCTTCTCAACATCCCCTTCTTCTTCATCAAAATCCCTTCCCCTTCGATGATGACAAACAATGTAGTCCCCCCTTTTTGAGGCCCAGCTCATCCTTCGCGGTACCCGATTATGCGCCCCCTCGGTCTTGGAGTACGCTATGAGTGGAAGGATCGAGTTTCCCCCCCCTTCGGCACTCTTTTCTTTGAAGCCGGTCACGTTGCTTTACACCGACTCGACACTCTTCTCGGTTTTCCATTCCCCCATAGCCAGGGCAAGTCGCACATTCTTTTTCCCCCGTGACAACCGGCAACACCAGTCTTCCTCCTATACATTCGCCTTTCACTCTAGATATCCCCCCCCCCCTCCCCTCTCCAAGTTCCTTCTTCGAAAGAGGCTGATGATATACTTTCTTTTTTGTCCCACAAGATGAAAGTCTTTTCCCCTTTCATGCTTCCTTTTGCTCCCATAGCCAAGTTGATTTTTACCGTCCACTTACTAACTTAGTTTCGTTTTGTTGGCACCTTGATTCCATTCCCGAGCGTTAACTCACTTTTCTTTGAAGCTCATCCGATGCCTACCTTTATGGTATGGGTTTCCCCTCCTATAAGAAATAGTGGCGCCTTCCCCTGGATGTTTATTTTTTTACTCTTTTCGCGGGAAGGATAAACCCTCATATCGGTGACGCGAACCTTTGGTGATATCCTCCCTTTTCCCCCTTTTTCAATTGTTTAAGAGTGTCTCCCCCTTTAAGTTAGGAAGGATCGTCTTTCAAGATCACTCTTCCAGTAGTTCTAAGTTTGGCTGGCTCAAGTTCTCTATCTCCTACCCTCGGTGTGAGTCCCCCTTCGTATATTAAGACCTTTGGACTAGGAGTCACCCGGTCCGACCCTCAATAATCTGCGGGCTCCTTGACGAAGGACCTTGATCTCCATAATTTCCTCCTCACCCCCCTTTAGTCTCCTTCCCCCTTTTATCGCTAGATGTTATTTTGGATTGTCTTCTTCTCTTTGAGCCTTCTGCTTTTTTCCCCTCGAGTGTTCTTGCGACAAAAATACTTCCCCCCTGGGTCGCTTTTTCATTTTTTCTTCTCCTGTCTTTTCTGTGAGCCAAGATACTTCAATGAAAGAGAATCATCTCCCCCCCCATTGGACCAAGCAGTTCACCCTTTTCATCCAAAACAAAGTAGCCTGTAACATTCCTTTCCCAATGAGGTTGATTTTTTTTTCTCCCCCCCCCCCCCCGTTCTTGAGCTCCCCCTTAATGAGAGAAGAGCCCTTTTTAAAACTCGTCCCCCTTGTGAGCCTACGTGATAATTGACATCTTGGCACTTTATTTTTTTGCTCCGCAAACTATATAGTATCCCTATGGAAGCCCACCTGCGTAAGGGTTACACGAAAGCACCTCTCTTTCTTACGCTTTTATTGTTTGGAGGGCTTATCCGCCTCCCAATCTATCTTATCCTCCTGTGTTTTCTCTATTGGTTCATTCTCTCTCCCCAAGTCCCGATAAAAATTTTTCTCTCTTTGAGATCGTTGCGGGCTTTTTTTTCTACGCTAGGGGCGGCGTCACTATATGTGGCTACACTTCTAGGAGTGTCGGCTCTAATTTTGCCCCCCCTGCCCTTTTAGACTTTTTTTCCCCTTCCTTGGAAGAGCTTTCATCTCCTTTCCTTTTCCGAGATCTTGGGCTCCTCCCTCCTTTTTGAGAATTCATGTTCAACATACATGGTGGCCCGTGGAAGGATGGACATGTCTTTTTTTTCGTCTGTTCCCCTTCCTTTTTTCCCTCTGAGGTGATCGTGCATTTTTTCTTTCCTGGATCTGGCTCACCTTCCGTCCCCGATCACGCACTGAACAATGCGACCCCCCCTGGTCTTGATTCTTTTTTTAAGGGACAATCTCTTCTTCCGGCTACAGCCGCGAAATATGACCGAGCGGCTGGAAGGCCCAATCAAAAATCGAGCGAGGAAATTCGCACGCCCTTTCCTTTTTTTTTGGATCCGAAGAAAGGGTTTCCTCTATACTGTACTTCGTCCGGAGCCCCCCCCTCGTGAAAAAGAAGCCTACCTTGTGCGGAAATCGACGCGGGCATCCTAAGGCAGAGTTCCTTTTTTCCCCCTTCAAAACCCTATCGAGCCTCTTTTTTTCCCGCTAGAAACTCCTTTCCTCTTTTCTGGCAGAAAGGCTTGCCGAATACTCCTCCGAAACAGACTCCCCCCCTCTTTTATCTCCCACGAATGTTTCCCCCCCCCTTTTTAAAATTGATGAGACCCCCCAGGGGCCGACTCTCCTCTGTTATCCGGCCGCGGAGTCCGAGTCTCAAATCTCAGCTCGAGTTTACCCTTTTCTCGCGCCTATTTCTTTCTCAAAGGACTTGCCCCCCCCCCCCCTCCCCGGTAGGCATCGAGACTCCCCTTAAGAAAGTGAAGGTTGGACCGCTTTCGTGGGAAGGTTTAGGGTTTTTTCTTTCCTCTTGCCTTTTTTGTTTTTTGCCCTCAAAACACCCTCTAGTTTTGAAATTCGGGTCAGTTCCGTTTCCAAAATCACCTTCTTCTTTTGCGACCCCCCTTTCACTGGTTGTTGTGCAGATCCTCTTTTTCCTCAATGCGATGACCGAGCATACTCTTTTTTCCTCGGCCCTCTGAGGATCTGCGGTTTTCCCAAGGTCGTTGTTGAGATTTATTATAACGCGCTCCCGTAATCTTTTTTTTCTGGTTGTAACTTATCCCCCCTTTGGTGATGATTGCTTTTTTGTGAACGATCTTGTAAAACGATATAATTCTTCCCCAAAGGCTTTCCTCCCTTCAAGGATTCAATTGCCAGAATCCTTCCCCTCAGTCGCATAGGAACTCGATCCGGCCACTTTCCCCCCCTTCTCCGTATTTCTTTCTCACAGAGCGGAATCGTGGGTTTTTCCCTCTGAGAGGATTCCTTTTTCCCCAACGTCCTTGTCATCATCGACGTACTCTCTTTGAAAATTTCTAATGCCTTGTTTCGCGCGCCAATTGCCGCTCCCCTCGAGGCACTTCCCACTGTTGTGGCGACGCAGATCTCGAGCGGGACGTTTTTTTTTTGTGTGTTGTTTTTTTCAGAAAGGCCACCCCCTTCTTCCTTTTTTCAGGTTGCCTCTGCCGATCGACAAGGGTGAATCCTTGCTTTTTTCACGTATTTTCCCGGGGATATGTTCTACTTTCACTTCGCGACTCTACTTTCCCAGGGCGTCCTCGTTTTATGAGACCCTCCCCCCATCGCATGGTTGTTCGAACAGGGCTTGATTACCTGCGAACCTCCCCTTTTCCTCGTCTACGACTTGACCAGAAGAAGAGACTCTCTTCTTCTCTTTTTTGAAAAAAATGTTCCCGATATTCCGGCCAGGAAAAGCGCTGATTAAGCGGCGCCTCTTCTCCCCTCTTGTCCTCTAGATGAGTTGATAAGTGGAGCGCCTGGTGGTCTTTTCCGGCGATTCTTCCTCACACCCCATTTTAGTGGACTGTCTGCAACAGGAAGTAACCTTTTTTTTTTTTCCCCCTTAATAAGTCGCATGAGTTAGTTTTTTTCTACCCGGTGTGAGTTCTAATGATTTCCTCTTCTTCCCCTTGCAGCAACTCCCTCATAGCCCCCTTTCCCTGACGCTGACGCATAGAACCCCCCCTCCGGTTGTTGTTGTTGAGATCCCCCCTTCCGATCTTTTCCAGTTCCCTCTAATCTCTGAGTAATCCATGTCAGTCAAACGATTCCGCCCTCTTCCCTGACTAACTCCCTTCTTGTGAAAAATTTTAAACTTTCCGCGTCCAAGGTCCACTACCTCTTTTTTTTTTTCGCACCATCGCCGGTCCCACCAACTGAACCGGCGCCCATGACCCTCTGCAGTCACGTCTCCCCCCCTCTCCGCAATAGCCTTCTCTCGTTGATCTTTCTTCTTTCTGATCTCGAAATTTTTTTTTCCCCAAGAATTCATCCCCTTTTCGGCCGTCGGAGGACGCCTTCCCTTATCGCAGGATAAACTTCCCATGTCGGGCCCCCCCCCCCCCCCCCCCACCCCCAACCCGTCATGGATGTCATTCCTCGGACCTCTTTCCCGTAGGAGTCCCCGGAGCCGATATCCCTTCCCTTCACAAGAACGTTAAACCAATTTTAATCAAGGATACCTTCAGAGGCAACTGACAGTTTTTCCGTGTGGGAATATGGCCCCTTTCAAAAGGACGATCGCTTTTTCCTTTTTTTTTCCACAATCATTTTTTTCTGCGAGCGTGATCTTTATTCTCGCTTGCGCTCTCAATTCCTTTCCTTTTTGCATAAAATCCTTCGTCGATTATCCCATTCTAGGGAAAACGTGGAAAGAGCTAATACCATCTCCCCTTAAAATGTTTCCCGGTAGGATCCCCAGCTCCTTTGCTCTTATAAGTAGGAAGGGAGATTCTATCTGAGTTCTTTTTAAGGTAAGTTTCCCTCCTTGTCCCCGCAATTATATCGGTTCTCTTCTTCCCCCCCCCCCCTCAGCAGCACCTTCTTTTCCCCCCTTCCAACAAGAGGAGGCATCCTTCGCCCCTACCTTGGATCAAACCGCAGATACTCAGGGTTCCGACGTATTTTTAGCTTTAATCGAAGTTGATTCCCGCTTTACCCCTCTTCCTTTTCTTCCCGACCCCCCTGCGGCATTTGCGCCACCCTTTTTTTCTGCTTTTTTACCCCGGCCGTTCCAAGTCCCCGATGTTTGTGTTTCCCCTTTTCGGATTTCATTTCAGAAGCCTCCTTGACCTTTTTTGGATTGCAGACAAGTGTCTTTTTCCTTTGGAAAGTATTCTCCCCCTCTGC
>Ga0179593_1619866_pt1 | contig 28947 bp, 33 predicted proteins | sample CZODoug2_1_08_16_FD_185931 | JGI IMG/M metagenome (GOLD analysis project Ga0179593, IMG submission 185931) | Vadose zone soil fungal communities from Angelo Coast Range Reserve, California, USA - CZODoug2_1_08_16fungal (PacBio error correction) | ecosystem: Environmental > Terrestrial > Soil >... | reverse complement strand
CTGGACGAATCAAATGTTTAGATTGAGTCCGTTTTTTCTCTTCTAACGTGCCTCCATTTCCCTCCCCCATCCCGACGATTTCCCTAGGCTGGCCCCCCTGGACGGGCACGCCCTCTGTGTCGAATCCTCTACCCCTTCCCTGTGCCAGCATTCCTTTCCCTCACGAATTGGATTGATTTTTAAGGAGGTAATTTTTCTATGTGTAGAGGCTTCGGCCTTGCCCCTGAATCCCCCCGTCCGCCGTCCTAGCGGGATTGGGATTCTTTTCCACGCTTTACCGGCCCGACTTATCCCCTTCACGCCCAGGATTCTGTTTTACAGCGGATACAGCTCCTTCGAGTTCGGAGGCAATGCGCTTCAATGAGTATTTTTTTTCTCTACCTTTCAGCCGTCCTGGGTTCGCCGGGTCTGTCTGTAGGGAGCCGAGGAACGGTTCTTTTTATCGAAGTCTTATTACTTATGCTCCCTTGCAGACTTCCATTCCTTTAGTAACTCGTACCCCGCAGTCCTCATTAGGTGTGACGATGAACTTTCTGCGTTCTTTTTAGGTTACTAACTGGCCCGTTTTCCAAAGCGTCGTCTCTTCCACCGTCATTCTTTCATCCTCCGACGACTAGAGTCCGAGAACTGCATCCCGAAGGTATTCAGCTATTTCTCCCTACTTCCAAAGCCCCTTGTGACTATAGTCCCCTTCCCCCGTGTGATTCTGTGCCACCCATACAAGAGTTTTCGTACAGTTAAGTTGTGCCTGGGAGCTTGATCTCGTCAGCTACTCTCCTTTTTATCAGAGAGATGACACTTTGGCAGTATGCCCTGGAAGCCTTAGTTTAGTAGTAGTATAAGCCTGCTTTTCATCCTAGGGTAGCCTTCCAGTGTTGAACGTTCTCCCTTTTTGTGAGCCAATCGCCGTGCCCACTTCCGTCCACCCTTCTTTTCGGTCTCCTGGACTTCCCGCCACGGACTTTTCACTTTTCGCCCAGTGGAGTGGTCGTTCTGCTGACTTATCTCTGCAACCCGCACGATCGAGGAAGGATTGCTTCAAGGACTCGGTCTTAATAGACGAGGGATAGCTTTTCTTGGCTGGTTTCTTTTTTACTCTCGTTTTCGCCCACTTAGGGTTTTTCTTTCCCCCCCGGTTTGGTCGGACGAGATTGTGTTGCTAGATAACCTGTCCAGTTCTTACGACCTTTGGTATTTTGCCTCTTTTCTTTTTTGGCACTTTTTTTAAGGCTTTTTCCCAAGAAGGGTTGGCAAAATGCACTTTAAGAAGTCTTTTTCTCCCACCACGTTTCCTGTGGCCGTTAGTCGTATCCCAACGACATCAGGATCGGAATCCTAGTGTTTTCCCTGACATAGCGGGGGTTAGATGGTCTACCAGAGTTCTTCTTTCCTTGATGAAGGGGGTTTACTTGCCCTATTCCCCCGAGATCATTCTCCTTCCTGATCTTTTTAGCTCCTCCCAAGACCCCCTCTTTGTGTTAGTTTTGGTCACCTTTCTCGTCCTGGAGTCCGCTTGCCTCCTTTCACATCTTGGCTCATTTCAAACTTTAGCGAGACGTTCTCCCCCAGGACGGAGAGCCCATGTTCGCCCCCAGTCCGGACCCAACCAGCCACGTCCTTGCTTACCGGCAGAAGGAATATCTGTGCAGTTAAGCTTGGCACTAAGTCCGTGCCTGAATAATCCCTAAAGCCATCAGCTGCTCCGAGTGCGCTTGCCGTCACTCCTATTAACCATCAGGCTTTGCTCAGGTAGGATAGCCTCGACTAGTTTCAGCCAACAATTGTGTTGCGATTAGAGTCTCTAAGGTACTCCAAGTTCCTACCCACCTCAGAGCCAGGTTCTAGCAGACTATCCACTACTCTTTTTAGGAAGGCATGTGCATTAGTACCACCCCAGTCCTCGCTGTCCTCCACTTTTTCGCTGGACTCGCATCCGACGCCATTGTGTCTGCGTGGTTTCTTTCTTTCAGTTCCTTTTTCGTCCCCAATCGACGCCTTTTCTCCGTTTGTCCCCCCCCTCAGTGGCCTTAACGAAGAACAGACTTTTGTTTTTCCCCCGCCTATTTTAAGCTTTCTGGCTTTATGTGAAAGGAACGCGCTGATGGTAACCTAGGTTGAGCTGGGTCCCTCCTCTTTGCAGCTGGGAGGACTTTTTCGACTTTCCCCCCCTTATTCCCCACCACGAACCGTGCCCAATCGTCTTATAGAAGGTCGATGGATCTGACTTTTCCCGTTCCCTTTTCCCCCCCACTCTGATAGACTAACGTTGGTTTTTTTGCCTCAAAAAGGCTTGGCTCCCCCTCTATCTCTTTGCTTTAAGACTTCTGCGGTTTCCTTCCTTTGAGAATTAGGCAGGGTGTTTACCTATTTTCCAATCCTTTCCCCGGAACCACTTTGCCGCGACAACCTGTCGTTGACTCTCTGACGCGGTGTCCTTTTTCCCTGACGAGGCGTTGACCATCCTCTCTCTCCCCCCCTAGTACCAAGCAATCGATGTGCGTAGTTTTTTCCTATGGTCGATTTTCAGACCCGAGAATTTCGATCTTATTTTTTACGATCTGTTTCTCCTAACTTGAGTTTCCTCCGGTCACCTTACGCTCCTTAGGTTTATTTGTGGTGCACACTAAGTCCTCCTTTTTCAATAAGTTCCTGACGAATCTCTTGTCCTCCTTTCTTCCAGCTTTTCTTTAGCGCTCTCTCTTCGTTTGGCGAGGAACGACGGCTGATGCTGAACCGAGCCCCCCCCCAATCCAACTTCGCGATCAGGCATCCGAGGCCCCCCTCCCTAGAGTTTCTATTATTGACCCCAGTCTCCTCCGCCGATCCGTAAAACGACGAGGCATGGCAATAGCGGTTTTTTCGATGAACGAGCTTCTTGAACTGGTTCATATTCCCAACTTCCCTCCATCCCTCTGCAGTATGAACAGTCAGGAGAGTAGTTTGGCTGCAGTTACGCCCTACCGCTTCTTCAAGTTTTGTCCCCTCCTTTACGCTCCCCCCCGCGTTGCCGCGAGCCCTCTTCTTTGTGGCAACGGCCCTTGTCAGTAGACTCCTACCCTTTTTTTTCCGGCCATGATTTTCCAGCGCCAGTCCCAACCTCTTTTCCATTCCCCGCGCTCCTTTGGGCGCTCCTTCGGCCAGCAGTTCTCAGATGTCAGTCAAGCTTGTTCTTCTTCTTTCCAAAAGGGTGATCCCCACTCGGTTTTTTTTTCCCGAACCATTCTTTATTGTCCCTCTCCTCTTGACAGTGACAGATAAACCAGCAGACGACGGTGAGGAAAAGATCCTTTCGCATCTGATCGATGCAAGCGCCTTTTTAAACTTTCCTTCCCTCTGGGGGTTTTCTTCCAGCGTTCCCCGAAGCCGTTTCTTTTTTCCCTCCCCTGACTTCTCTGGTTCCGGATCACGATGGTGTCTCGGATATGATCGCGGATCGTGTCCCTGACCTTTAGAGAGAGCTCAAGTCGAGCAACCCCCTTTCTTTGTCGTGGGCCTCACAAACGACCCACCAAAACACCACCCCCTCCCACGACAACCCCCAACCCCAAACCCCCCCCATCAAAGCCCCCAAATTCCCCCAAACCCCCCCACCCCCCTCCCCTACCTATTTTTCTTTGAGATTGATATGCTCGCAAAAGACGAGAATCTGCGCTTGTTCCCGCTACCGTCTCCTTTTTACCTCTGCTTAAATCCATTTCCCGCTCTCGTACTGAAGCCACTATCCCAAAAACCGCCCCCCCCCTCGCCCTGCGTCTCCACGCAGGCTTCTGCCGTATTTTCGCAGATTCCACCGCTCCCAAAAAGTCTTTGTGCCCTCGTGTTGGACCCGTTGTAATCTTTCAGATCCTGGTGGAGTCCCTGCCCGCCATTTTTTTTAGTTCTAAAATCGTTGGCTGGATGATACTTTCTCACCCTTTCGACTCCGATGAAGGATAACAGGTTCTCCCCCTTTTCACCCACGAAGGAACTTTTCGGCATTTTTTCCCATACTTTTCTTAATATTCTCCTGGAGTTCCACCCAGTACTGACCCCGTACGAGCCTGTGAATCCGCGAGTGGGCTTCGAACCGTTTCCCACAGGCTTTTGCACGCAGCCTTACCGCTTTTTTCCGTCATGCGCTTCTTACGACAATCGGCCCCACTTTTTCTAGTGAGTTTCCGGATTTTTTCGACTTACTCTATCCAGTGATCTTTTCTTTCACTGATGACGAGCGCCCCCGTGAATTATCCTCGGAGCTGATTTCTGCACTTTTCGACCACAATTCCAGATCGACTCTCCTCTTATTTCCCCCGCTCGAGTAGCGGCGGTGTTGCGTTATTTTGCTTCCTATGTGCCTGATTTTTTGTGACGCACTTCGTTCCGATTTGTGTAGGTTGGCCCCTTCCCCAGGGTTCGTTCTCTACTCTCTTTGGTCTCCTGAGCTTCCTTATTCTCGCCTACGTCGAGTCCCCATTCCCCCCCCTTGATGCTGGTTTGCATGATGTTCCCCCCCTTCCCAAGCATTTTTCCAGGGCTCGCGGAAAAGTGTCTTCCCCTTTTTACAGTTTTTTTTACGGCGTCTTGACGTCAGCAATCTCCACGTCTCCCCTTTTAGCTGGGAAACTTTAACACGTTAGTTTTCTCCCTTGACCCTCTTCGCTTTCCCGGCAACCTCTGTCTACGCGACTCCGGACGGCTCCCAGTCGTCTTTTCGCATGGACGGCTTCCTCCTTGCCAATATATTTCAACACCCCTTAGGCATGGTGCCCTTGTCCCCCCCCTTCCCCTAGCTGCGGACTTGATCGTTTTTGGTGGTGCTCGCTCCCTGTTCCTGCTACCCCACAAACCTCTAGACGCTCAGTGCGACGAGCCCAACGTCCCTTCCCCTCACCGCAGGTCACGATTTCGTAAACCTTTCACCCTCAGGGAGTCATCCTGGCCATCTCCGCCCCCCCTTCCCGCCGAGTTATTAGTTTCGGTCAAGACAACCGGGTACGAGCAAGCCTCTCGCCGTGAAACTCCCCGATCCATTTGCAGCGTCCCTTCCCCTTATCCCGTTTTCTAGCCTTCGTTCTTTCTGAACTGCAGTGTTTTTCCCAAAATGACTTCAGCAGAAGGTTCGAGTTTGGCAATCTTATCTGCGCACTTTCTTCCCTGATTCCTACGTTTAACAGTTATGCAAGTCAAGTTGCTCGCAGACGACTTTTTCCGCCTTCGGGACGATTTCGTCCTTTTTCTTCGTTCATTGAGGGGGCTCCGGTCCTGCTACCTCGGAATGGAATGGCCCTACTGATTCAGTTCTTTGGTGCCTCTTTTCCTCTGATCCCCTCCATTCGGTCTTCTTTTTCACGACGCGGTAGCTTCGCCCCTGGTCCCAGGTCTTCGCTCCAGGAGCTTTTGCACTGTTCCCGCCCTCAAGCCATTTCCGCCACCCCCGCTCTAAGCTAGGGCCTTGAGCCCCGCCAGAAGACGCCCGTAGCTTCGTGTGCGAAGGTCTCCCCCTGCTTTATTTACTTTCCTGTACCAATCGCCAAGAATACTCCCAGGATTTCCGTCCCCCCCTGAAGTACCCACTGGTTCTCCTTATCTTGGGGATGCCAATTACCATTCTGTCTTTGTCTTGGCCAGAACTCCGGGGTGCGTCTCCTTTGAAGCCAGCGAACCATATGCGTGTTAACCCCCTGCGGCCCCAAAAAAGCCCAATTTTAAACCCTTTCTTCACTGAGGTTCCACGGTTCCCTCGATACAAGAGTCCATGAACCCCCAACGGGCTTCTTTGACCCTGGTCCTCCAAAGCCGGCACCTCCCTCCATCGATGGTCCCTTTTCTTTTTCCCACTAAGCATTTCAACCAGGTTTTTTTTGAAGCAAGCCGTGAAGCAATCCTTCGATCGGCCTTACAGTTTTGCAAGAGCCCTTCCATGCCGAGTGATCCCAGTCTTACCCCCCCTCCCAATCCCCGGACACTTCTTTTTGCGACGCCCTCCTCGCGTTTGGACGGCGCCTCGTTCCGCCTTTTGCTTCCCCCGGTTGGTCTCCGGCCTCCGGGGCACGACACTTCCTCTTTCCCGTTATAACAGAGCACTAAAGACAAACACTAAGGATGCCAACCATTATAACCCCTTCTGACGCACGCCACCGTACTTCCCTTTTTTTTTATTATGAAGGAGCAGACCGATAATCAGGTCCAAGAGCTTCCTAAATGGACGGATCTATTTTCTTTTGATTCCCTCAGGTTCCCGATCGATAGAGGGACTTGTTGTCAAGCGTCTCGCCCCGTTGAATTTCCTTACCGGCGATCGACGCTGGATTGGATCTTACCCAACCTTCAAGTCATAGGGCGGACACTTTTTGGCGACTGAAGACTGTACCGTCTGACTTACCTTATCCCTTTTACTCCTCGAGGCCGTATCCTGCAACCCTACGTCCCCCGCCTTCCCCCTGTGAAGCTGACTTTTGCAAGCAAAACGCGTAGGCGGGCTTATGATCCCCCTTTCAATCCTTTCTATCCTAGGATAGGTTTTGAAGCCTTTCCCCGTTTTCGACTGGGCCGGCGAACTTATGAGGAAGATTTATGGCGCCGACACTTCTGGCCTTTGATGTCGTTTCTGCGTTGTTCGAGGCCCCTTTCTCAGGTCGATAGGTCGACTTTTAGGCCTGTTCCCCCGACCCCTGGGTCGCGCTTCAGACACGTCTTGTTCCCTTTTCAGTTACCCTAGGATTTTTTTCCCCTATGAGCGACAGTGAGTGACTAAGGTCAGGGGCCCTCCGATCTCCGCATCGTCTTTTTCCCTTTTCTTTAGTAGAAGCCCTCTTGACAGGACGTCCCACGGTGAACAGCTCTTAGCAGATCTGCCCCCCTTGAAGTCGATCATCATCATCCTATTTCTTTTTCGACCTCCTCTCCCGATCACATTTTCATTTATTTTGAGGGTCGAATTCATATTTTACGGAAAGCTTTTACCGCGCAACCCGTGCTTCGCCCTGTGTCCGGTTTTTTAAGGCCTGTTGATGTAGTCTCGCTCGACCTTTTCTCAGGGTACGCCTGTTGACCCGGTCCGACAGTTTCGTGACTTGCGTTTTTTGTCCCGCTTCCCCGTTTACCTATCGGCCGGCCACCTATTGGAAAAGGCCTCTAGCCAGTCTTCCCCGCTGCAACCCCCCCTCCCCCATTTTCAATCCAGGATCGAATTCTTCCATCGTAAGATACCTGAGCGGCACCTTTTTTTACCTCCTATTTTCATCCTCCCTCTGTTGTGAGACTTCAGTCCTACCTCCCACCTCCCACGACTTACTTGAGGGCCCCTAAGAAGACGTTAGCTACCTCGTCGCCCCAAAACTTCCATTCGTGATAGTTTTGTTAGTGAGTCTGGCTTCCGCTCCTCCTTTGTAGCTTTTTGCCATTCACGGGACCTTTCTTCTTCTTAACGTGATCTTCCCGTCTCCCGTACCCCGCGCGGTTTCGACACGTACTTCTATAGGCCCCCCTCTTCGCGTACGCCCTTTTTGTCCCCTTTCCCCTTTCCATTTTGATTCTTCGTCTCCTCGCCCCCTTGCGTTTCACCCCACAACAAACGTTTCCCTTTGGCCGCGCTTACGGTGAAAGTCAGTCTTCTAATTACCTGCTCTTACCACCCCCAAACCCAAAACATAATTTCCCCAACACACTACCGTCCCCAAACCACCACCACGACCTAGGACCCTGAGAAGAGTTCATGCAAAACAAAACACACAACACCACCCACCACAGCCCCCCACACACCTAAACCCCCCCCCCGCTACCCAAACCACCCCGACCTACTACCCATTTCTGATCACACCACAATCATCGCTTTCCACCCCGTTCTTTCCCAAATGAAGGAAACTTTTTAAGAAACCCACCCTCTCCGGGGGCTCCTTCCCAGGCCTCCTGTCTCTCTACCCCATCAACGATGAGGTATTCCTTTCTTTGAAGTGAAACTGAAGTGCTCACAGACGGCGTCTTTGATTAGGGCACTTCTTTTCCTCCCGATTTTTTTTTCTAAGCCCACGAGCAGTGGTTGATTACCCGTCCATCCCCGAAGCTTCATCTGACCCTCCAGCCCCGAACTTTTTGAGATGGAAAATGAGGATCCCCCCCTAGCGTGTACTGTCATGCGGCTCCTCCATAGTTTTCCTCCCCCCCAGTAGACTCTTCCTCCTGGCATCTGCTCAGTAGAAATCTTGAAAGTTATTTCTTTTCTAGACGTTTCACCCTTGCGAACTTCGTCATCCGTTTTTTTTGTTTGTAACCTTACCAGATTCCCAATTCCCTCCCGGATCTGGTTCAGGATGTAGAGCTAAGTTCATGAAATCCGAACGAAGTATAGGCAAAAGCGGCCCCAGCCCCAAATACAAGTAGGTTTCCCCATTTGCTCTGTTACTAAAGGCTTTCAGCCGTGACTCCCCTTACGTCTTCCCCGTTTTTCTATTTCCAGCGACACACCGAACCCCACGAGACAAAACATGACCAACCCCCCCCTAGAAAATGAATTTCCAGGCCCTCCGGACTAGCGCCACCCATTTAACCTCCTTTTTTCTTCCAACACCACCCCATGCACTGTTCGCCACCCTAAGACCAGAAGCCCCCGGCGTTGTTTCATTTGCAGTAGGAGTCCATAAGTAATTTCCAGGTTTTCCGCCCCGACTGGCATTTTACATTTCCCCCCCAGTTTCCCTGGATCCATTTTAGTTAGAGATGAAAAGTGGTTTCTTCTAATAGGTGCGTTTCCCAACCTACTTCCCATTTTGCGCTGCGCAAGAAAGAAAGGAAGACAAAGTAACACTCTCTATGACAGAGTTTGCATGGTAGAAGGGGACAAGAGAGCAAGATGGAGCATCTGGGGAGACACATAACTCCCTCTGATATTCCCCCCCATCCACAAACCCACCGCCTATTGCCACCCAGCACCACCACCAAAGTCGTAGCATCCACACTACTCTATCCGGCAATGACCGTCGTGCTTAAAGTTGCACCCTTCCTGTCTTTTGCCAAGTCCTGATAGAGTCGTCTTCCCCAGACCGCCTTCTCTCCTTTCTGGCTTTCCTCTTTCGATGACTTTTGATACGAGGCCTTTCCCTGTTTCAGAGAAATTTACTTTAGTCCCTGGAGTTCGGGTTGAACTCCACACACCACCCAAATCCCAAAACACCACACACACCCTAACAACACACGAACCAAAAACACCCCGAAACACCCCCCCCCACCTCACGACCTCCTTGAAAAAGCTGCCAGTTTGCTTGAGAAGACCATTGGAGGATAAGGAACAGAACCATTTGCTGAAACGACACTCCCTTACCTTGGTCCTGCGACCGCCACCCTCTGTAGCTCGAATTAACCCCCAAGCGTGTCACCCACACCATCCTTTCACGGTTCCGGCCACCACACCACCAGATGCGAATTCCCTTTACTTGAACGAACCTCTCCTACCCCGAAGGCCCCAAAAGAAGGGACGTTCCCATAAAAGGGCCCATTAGGTGTTTTCACCCCTTAGATTTCTTTATAGCCGCTGTCAATGCCTGACCTCTGGATTGGGGGTAGCACACCTTCGAGTTTTTCTCTTGTCTATGTCTCCACACGCGATGCTCCCCGAATGTTCCTGGGTCATAACTACCCAAGAGAATATTATAATTCTAGTATTACAGACTTTTCTCGAGGGCGTTCAGACGTGGTCTCCTGCGGGTTTTCCCCTTCATTTTTGCATTCTAAGCTGAGTCCTGTTGAACACGTACTCGTCCGCTCTCTAGCCTTGGTACCTTAGCCTTAGACGTCCCGGCCCCGCTTTCTTTTGTGTTTCTTCGTCCCTAGTCCCAACCACCCCCAAAACCCCCGATCAGCGCCCCACACCAACGCCCCACCACCCCCGTCAACAACAGTCTCCCCATGAAAAAAAAAGAAAGAACCACCGAATCCTTGTGCTTTTTCGATATCGTCAATTTTTCCCCTTAGTCCTGTTTTGCTTCTTCCATTCGATTCCCGCCCCCTTACCCTAGCCCCCCTCTACCAAGACCACAAACACGCTGACATACGTCAATGGCCCTGAAGTGTATCCAGAATCACCCGTCTTCATTTGTGCATTTTTGCCTTGTCACTTTTCCGTGGAACCAGCCCCAGAGGGTTGAGCTGGGACCTGGCCGTCCTCATTTTAGCGTCTTCGGGTTGATTGGCCAGCGTTTTTGATTGTATGAGTAGGGAGAGTTACTGGAAGGGCTGTTTAGGGGGAGAAGGTATGCTTCTTCCCATAGTGATCTCCACCCCCCCCTCCCTTTAGCCTTCTTCTTTGTTTTTGTGGGTGGGATTGAAACGGGCCCCTATCTACCCCCTCCCTCCATCTTAGACTAGATCGGATAAGGTTTCCATTCATCAGGGGGAGTGTCTACGAAGTGCGGGTCTTTATTTTTTTAGCCTCACCTTTCCTTACACCCACCCCCACATCCCCCAACACCAGACACTTAGGCCTGCCGACGGACAATCCCACGATTGCATCGAGTGTCGTAGTACTATCCCTTCTCCCTGATGATCGGAATGAGGCGTGACAATCCTCCTCATGCTAGGGATCAGTTTCAAGTTTTCCCTTCATTTTGCGGGCACAAAGCCTGCTCTTTCCTCTTTAGCCGGCATTTCTTTTATCTTTTTTTCATGTTCCTTTTTGCGTTTACTTTCGACGAATTTTTTTTCCTTATCGGGGCATCCAACAGATCCCTCCCAGCCTTCTAAGCGCCATTGGTGTTCCTTCCTTTTCGCCCCCTAAGTCTCTTTCTTATCCATTCGTTTTTCCCCCAACCCGCCACCACCCCAACCATCACCAACCTTCCCAGAGATCCTCTAAATGCCCATAAAAAGATGGGGGAGGGAACAACAAACCCCCTGCACCCCCTTTTTTGTGCCTCTATCCAAGCACCCTTAACTAATCGTCGCCCGTCAGAACCCAGGCGGTGTGGTTTAGAGTCTCCCCGACCACAGATTCCTTCGCAGCGATCCCCCACCCTTACCGCCTATACGGACGGGGCCCGGATTCTCACTCCGGCCGAGGTTCCTCCCCAATGGTTTACTGTGGAGTTACCCCAAAAAACTCAAAAGGCATCCCGCATGAGACCCAGGATCACTGTACGGAGTCATGTTCTTCCCCCCCCCGCACCTCCCTCCCGTTTGACTTGACAATCGTTTTTCCAGCGACACCTCGAGAAACAACAGTTTCTTAACTTTTCCCAAAAATACCTTATTGGATAACTGTAGGAAGCCTGTTGGTATTTCAGCGACGATTCCAGTGTGCTACCTATCCCGAGCCAGACCAGTGCACCAGAACTCAGTTTTTGCCATTTTGCTCTTCCCGGCCTCTTCCTCGGTTCCGGGCGCGATGCGAGAAAGTCCCCCGAACGTTTGGAATTTATCCTCTTGAGGAATTACGTGTCCAGTGGGGAGCGAAAGGGGACCTTTCCTCCTGACCTCTCTGGGTTTCTTTCATTCACGTGACGGGAATTTCACCCTAAGCCTTTGAACCTCAACCAGGCATTCTGACGAGATCGTCTCGCGTAGCTTCCCCCCTTTTCCCTTTGTGCTTCGCCTCGGTCCCTGCCGCCGCCGTTTCGTTCGAGCCAGCGACTGGGTGCGGTTGGTTCATCTTGGCGGCGAGGATACCCCGACTGCGGATCCTTAGTGATCTTTACTCTTGACCCCTCCTCAACAGCGCCCCTAGTGGCTTTGACGCCGCCCCCCCCCCCCCAAAACCACAAACAAAACACTTTCTATCTTTTCCTACTCAGTTGTTTTTTATACCTTTTTCTTTTCGAGTCTTGAAACAGATCGTCGGAACTAAACCCCCCCCCACCCTCTCCCCTTATCCTCACTTCCTCGTAGGTCGTGCGGGTGATCCCCGCAGCCCCCCCCTTCCCACCCAACCCAGCTCCAGGAGACTGACCCCGACGTCGGGATGTTATCCCCCTCCCCGGCTTTCAGCCCTGTGACAGGAGTGTCACTACCGGTTCCTCTCGAGGCGATCTGTACTCCTTCTTTCGCCTTTGGCCCGGCCGGAGAGGGCTGACTAGGACCGGTACCAGTCCCCCCACGTCACGGGGATCATTTATTTCCCCAGCTTCTCTGTCTTTCTTCCATATACGGAGGTTTCCACAAAGAACTTGGCACTTTTTTCTTCTGATTTTTTTTTTCTAGCCACGAGCTGAATTCTTCACTTACTCTTTTTCGGGCTCAGTCCCCTGCCCTCCGGACGAGAGTTCCCCTGGGTACTTTTTCTACTAAGCACCCTCTCTTTATCTTTGAACATCATTTCCTCAGAGGCCTTCAGTCTTTTTGTCACTTCTTCAATTTAGGTTCCCCTTTTATTTTTGGCGTCCCCTGGGAGATTTTCCTCCCTGATGTACCCCGTATCGCCCTTGTTTTTTTTGCGTTCTTCCCTCGCTACTAATTGCCTCTGGAGAGCATCTTAAATGCTCACTAGCGTGCTTCCGCCTGTTTTCCCAGCAAGAACACATAACCAGGTCAGGATGAGAGAAGTAAGATTACATCCCTCGGTCTTCTTTCGGCTACCTTGTTCCCCGGAGCTTTTTGTCCCCTTACTTGCGACCCACCTTGACTTTTTCTTGCGGTCTTGGATCTCCCCTTTATACGTTTTTTGTGGTTTCCGAAAGTGTCGTATCTCATTTTCTCTTCTCGAACTTGGTCCGATTACGCCCCCTCACTAGCCTACTCTTCCTGATTCAACCCCCCCCACCGCGTTCTGGATTTCCCTAATGTCTTTTGCCCCCACCCCACCTTGCCCCAACTCCCCCTTCTCTTTTTATCTTTCGAACCGGTCCCCCCCTAGGACCTCCCCTCCAAGGCCATTTGGCCACCAGGACGCCCTGCAGAAGATTCTTCATTGCATCTCCGCTGCCGATCATCTTCCTGCATGCCCACTTTAGTGTTTCTATTTAGTACCTTCTTCCCCCTCCAAACTTCCCTTGAATTCGGACCCCCCAAGCAAGGTTCTACGCCTCTTCCGGACGATGGGATCATTCCTATTTTTGCCATTTCCTTTCTTTCTTCGACTTCTTGATTCTCCACATCGAAATAGGGTCAGAACTTAGGACGGACCCCCATCTATAGTTTCTGGACCTCGATCGCTCACGGTTTATAGAATCCCTTTGTCCCCCCAACCTCTTCGACCCCTTCTTTTCGAAGAGCGGCGATCGCGGAACTCTTCCCAGTCTTCACGGCGAACAACTTCTTAGACGGTAACGCTCCCGAACCCCCCCGATGCTCCTCCTCTATACTCCTTTTCTGCCTCCCCGGTCAAGACCAAAGCTACACACTAGGGTCCTGAGCCCTCTTTCTTTCATTAGCGGCCTTTACTCCGAGTCGGCTTCACTTAGGTCTTTTTCCCAGGCCCCCTCGCCAAAGGCGCCGATTGTGCCAGACTTTCCCTTTCCCCCTGCGAAGCTCACGGCGCTTCCCCTTGACGACTTTCTCCATTTTTCCTTTCTTCCCGTTTCCAGCAGGCAGCCCGACCGTTCTCGAACCTCCTTCAAGGCCTCTTTCAGTTTCACTCGTCCCTCCGGCCTCTTCCCCTTTAAAGGGTAACAAGAATTTTCTCGCCCTTTCGAACCCTTCCTCTGCTGCCCTTTTTATAGACTAGGCGCGGCCGTGTCACCTTCGCCGGTCAGCCTTCATTCTTTTAAAGTTCTCTCAACCGGACCAAGCAACGCTCTTTTCACCCTCAGAACGCCTCTTCCTCTTTTCTCCTATTGCAGACGTTCAACCCCCCGGCCCCTGGAATTTTTCAAGTCGCTTTGTCCTTCCTCTCTCCCTTCAGGTCCTACCTGAATGAGTTGTTGCTACCTCCTTCCAACTGGTTTTTCCGCTTCCCTAATCCTTCCTTCCCCCGTTCGCCTTTTCTTCCTGTTCACTGTTCTTTGCCGCCCTTGGCCGGTCGCTTGCCGCCGTTTTTGACCCTTCCCCCCCTTTCCCCCTTCTCAACCCCTTTCTGTTCTTTTCCCCCGGTTGAATTCTGCTACTTTAAAGAGAACCCGGGATTTTGGTTAAGCCTTTAACCCACCGCGTGTTATACTTCCCAATTTCTAGTTTTCAGTATTTGACACTCAACGGTCCGCCGACTTCATGTGTTTCAGGAACTGTACCCACGCATAGCAGTTCATTTCCCCAAGCCTTTTTCCCCGATCCTTCCCCTTGGCCCCTATCCCCCGATCCACGGACCAGACCCCTTTTCCGAACAGATCCCACCACCTTCCTGGCCCCCCTTTCAGTGGCTTTGACCGGCCTACCGGACCGGGAGACCTTGTCGCCGAGTTCTTTCGCTTCCTTCTTTCAGTCTCTTCACCAGAGAGCTTCTCCCCCCCGACGGCCCCCCCGATTTCCGCCCCCCTTACTCCCCCAGACTCCTCATCTCGTTTTATTTGAGAGTTTTTTCGTCACGGAAAACTTTTTGACGGATGCCGGCGACTCCCTCAGCGTCCTCCCCCTTTTCCCCCCTTTTGAGTTCGGGTTTGACAAAAAGGGCCTTGGGCGTGTTCCGATCGCTCTTCGGGGCCGGTTCCCTCCTGATTCCTTTTTGAAGCGCGCCTCCCCTTCTCTTCCCGAGATGTTCCGGCACTTGTTGACAGCCTCGACCGGCCCGTTTACCTTTTCCGAAGTTTCCCCCGTTGATGGAGACCTCTTCCTCACCATTCAGTGGCCTTTTTTCTTCTTTTTTTTTGTTGGGGGGGGGTGCTCGCCAATCTCTTCACCTTGTCTTTTCCCTTTTGCACGATCAGAAAGCCGTAGATTCCTCATCGGCGGCCTCCCCCTTTTTCAGCCCTTTCCACCCTGGGGAGAGAAGTTCTGATTGACCGAGCGCTTTTTCTTCACTTCCGGCGTCCTTCTTGACAGCCCCTTTCTCCCCCCTTGTCGAGGGGCCTTTCTACTGGAATCCTGTTAAGGGCCCCTATGGTCAGTGGGAGAGCCTACCCACCTTACTCTCTCCTGAAAAGCAGACAGCCCGAGAAGCCTTAGGTAGTGCAACCGACTCTCGTGAGGATAAGCGTTTTCCTCTCCTAACAGATGCGTACGGGACTCCGTCGTGCCTAAAGCCTTTTTTCTTCCTTCTCTCCACTCTTTTTGGCCGTTTGAGCTCTATTCGTAGACACATAGTCATTCCGTCAAGTTTCCAATGATAGGAGACTCTCCCGGGTGCAGTCTTTCTCGCTTTCACCCCCGACTTCCGCGCTTTTTAGGGCCCAGAAGTTTCTCCCCTTCTTGTGATGCGATCCACTTTTACGGGACCTTCTGGCTCTTGCTTCCCCTGCACTCCCCTCTCCCCCCCCGGTACCACCCCCCGGCAACTGACAGTTACGCCCAGGGGCGGTACGCGACCTTCTTCTGGTACTCTTAAGACGGTCGACTTTACGTTTTTCTTTTTCACGCGGTTTCCGATTGAAGTCATGAGCGTTGAGGTTGAAGGCCCTTCCCACTCCTACAAAGGCGCTTCTCCATCCCCCCCATTCAACCCTCCCCCCTATCTGCTGACGCTTCCTCCCCCCTCCTCCCAACGGGTTTATATCTACTTTTCACCTCACTACTTTTTTGGAGATTCTATACGAAAACGTTAACTGACTTTTGCTGTTCCGAGTTCCTCTCCTTAGATCCCTGGACCTTATATTCCTAGTTTGGGACTTGATATCTCTATGTCAGGTAGCGGTGGCTTACTTAGTTCGACGATTTATATTTTCCCCCGATCGTTTAACCCTTAACCTTCCCAAAGAGGTACGTACGTTGACCCTCGATTTACCTTTGTTAGAATTAGTAGAGTAGAGTCCTTCAGGACCTTCCGTTTCCATAAAGTTGTGAACGCCCCCTAGATTGAGGTTTCCGCTCCAGCTTCAGAAGTGAAGTCGCATACCCCTCTCTCTTGACCCTTCCCATGCTTTCCTGTGAAACTTTTATAGAATGCCCGATATTAACAGCTTTCACCTTGACGGCAACCTTTCTCTGTGTTCTCCCCCCCTCTTTTTCTTCTGCATTTCCCCTCCACGCGTGGAGACTATGGAGCTTTTTTTTGCCGCTTGGGAGTAAAGATTGCGGCTGTTTTTTTCAACTTCCTAGAGTCCCGAAGTGTAGGCGAATTTCCCTCTGAGTAGGGTCACGGAAGACCTTCCTTATGTAGACCCGAGATCTTTCTGATTTCCCCCAAAGGTCGGTGCAATGCGGAGACCACTTCGTATTGTCTCTCAAGGAACGCCTTTTAAAGTGTTCGCAGACTGTTTATTTTGAATTTTCTAACCCCGTCCTTCCTCCCACTCAAAACATCACCACCTTCATTCTGCTCCAACCCCCCCATCCCATTCATTCTCCCTCCCCCTCCCCGTCTACCCCGCTCCCCCTCGCTCCCCCCTCGTCGACCCCCTAACTTCACCCCCTCCTGAGGATCCCCCCCCTGGCCCGCGCTTCCCCCGGAGCCCAATCCCCCCCGCCCCCGCCGCCTCCTGAGCTAACCTTATCATGCCAGGCTTAACTGACCCAACAGGATAACGCCCCATCCCAGCGCTTGGCCGTTACCCCCACCATTCCCCGCCCCCCCTCCTTTTCCTTAGCTCCCTCTTCTTCCCACCTATCCCGCCACCACCGGAGGATCTTTCGCCACAAGAGATAACCAGCAAGTTCTCCTTCAACCTCCCACCACTTCTCTATTTCTACAACGCCGCTTCTCACCACACTATGCAAGATTAACGCACTTGCGGGCGGCAGGGCCTCCACCTTCCCTCCCTCCTCACCCGACACCACCCTCTATACCTCCACCACTCTCTCCCAGTCCAGGGCCGTTTACTCTAGGACAATTCAAATCCCTTCCCCCGTTCGCCATTTTTTTTAGTCCCCCCCAGAATCTCCGTGTTAATTAAACCCGGAGCTCCCACCCTATCCAGTTTTAATCTCAACCTCGAATCCCATCACGCACCCCACACACCTCCGGGTACTCGACCGTGACTCTCCCCAACCGCATGACTACACTGACCTCATCGCCCCCCTGTCCCCACACCACCTCTCACCCTCTTACGGACCCATACGAGCATATTTCGGGACCCCCTTCCTCTCCCTTGGTTTCTCTTCATATTCGCTCCCTTCCATGGTGTCCTGTCCCCCTCCACCCCTCACCCGCCCCGCCCCCCCACGTCCAAAGCCAGTCACCCAACTACCATCGCCCCTCCCCCCGACCCTTCTCATACTACTTCACGCTATTCCGCCTTCGATCCCCCTCTGACTCCGCCCCTTCTCCACGTAACTCTCCCTTCCCTATCCCCTCCCCTGGGCTCTAGCCCCCAACTCTATGACCCACCTCCGCCCACTGTCCGAGATCAACCACCCCCTCCCAGATCGCCACTCCCATGCACCCCCCTTAGTAGGAAATGTACATGTGATCCTACCGATACCCTCACCCCAACATAGACCCAGGTCTCGTATCCAACTCCACTATGTATCTGTCCCTAAACCTACGGGCGTCCGGCCTCTACCCCAAAACCAACGAGTCACTGCCTCCCCCGCAACAACCAACCGATCCCGCCACCCCTAAATTTCTCACACGTCAGTCTGGGGACCATAACGATGGACTATCCTCCTAGCAGTCCCACCCTCCAGCCGGGCCCACGTGACCCGCTCTTGCATGTCTCCGCCCACCTCAGGATGTCACCCGACGCTTTCATCCCTTACCAGTCCACGCCCCCACCTCCACCGTACCTATCACTTATGATGTACCCACCGTACCCTCCAGGCCCTCAATCGCCTCCCTTTCCACTAGCCGCTCCCACCCCTATGACGGGAGGGACCCACTCGGCCCCACCCCCCACCCCTACCTAGGCAACTCTAGCTCGACAACTGTGCAGAACCCCCCCCCCTCATCACCCTTTCCCCCCCACCCCCAGCACGCTTTTCCACCCCCCCCATCTCATCACCCACCTCGCCGAACGATAGCAGACTCGCTAACACCTCCCCGACGCCGCCTCGCAGACCCGGTATCCCCATAGGGAAACTCCCTCTTACAGCCTCCCTACCAGTGCGTTCAGTCAAGAGTTCCTGTCGACACATGGCCCATTCCCGGCGGAGTGACACATTCATGTTAGTTCCAGGACCACGCCCCTCTACAAGCCTCCCACATAAAACACTGCGGTAAACCTCCCACACCCCAACCTCACCCCCCCTCCTCGCCGTCCCTCCCCGTCTCCCTCCCCCATTCCCTCCTACCCCCCCCGGCCATCGCCTTTCCCCCCCGAGGCCGGAAGCTTAACGCACTGTCGCACACCACACCCCCCCTTCCCCGACTTCGTCTTACCATGCCACCCAACACCCCCTACCCAAGATCCCAAGCCGACTTCACAGGGAGAAGCTCGCAAACGCGCAAGGACAACCACCCTACTAGCCCAAGGCCGAGGTTCGACCTCCTCCACTCCCACACCCCAAGCCCACCAAGCAAGGTAAGGAGGAGAGCAGCTGTCCCCCCGCGCAGACTTACTCGGTGCCTTCCCCGTTTGGGTTTTTTTTTTATTTCTTTTTTTCCTTGTTGAAGGTTTTTTTTTCTTATAATTCTTCGATGCCTGTTATTTCCGTTTTCCTGCCGTTCGGTCCGTGTAAGACCGGAGAAGTAAGTACTGTTTTTAAACGCCTCCTTCACCTACCCTCTCCCCCCCTTAGTTTCCTCGTCGTCCTATCCTTCACGGTCCGGAAGTGTTTCAGTTACGACGTCGTTGCCTTGGCTGGTGTTAACTTTGCCCGAGGTCTCCTCCTCTGCCTTTTTTCAGTTCTGGGCTTGCATTTTCAGTTTCGTTGCCCTGCCGGGATTACAGCGGAAGCGGTTCCCGTCCTTGCGGGTCATCACTCGATGAGTTAGGGCACTTTTGTGGTGGTCCCGATCCATTTTTCTTACTACCTTTCCTCCCTTACCCCGTACATGCCGAATATTTGGTGTTGCGGTTTTTTTCCCCGCACCGGTTTCCCGTTGGTTTTTAGCTGCCGGCTTCCCCCCGACGTTGGCCCCAACTCATCCCCCCTTATAGTTAGGTTCGCCACACAGTTTCTTGAGCGTAGTCCCTCTCCGGGTACGCCACCGTTTTTCAGGTAGCCCTCAGAGTAGGCTTCTTTATCCTGGGTTTTTTCTTTTTTTCGAAGTTGATCTTGCAATTGTCCGGTGGTGAGGCCTTTGCGAGCTAGATCCTTTCTTTTTCTCTCTTTTCTTCCGCGATTTTGTTCCCAACGCTTGCGTTTTGGTTAAAAGGCTTGTTTTTTCATGAGCAGCCTTCCTTTTGGCCTGCGTTCACTTTCTTTTTAAACTAGATTCTTTTTCAGTTCCATTTTCCCCCTGCTGATATCCTGGAACTAAAAATTATTGAATTACCGTAGAAATGCTTCAGGACCCCTCGTTTTTTTCAGTTCCTTACCTTTTTTGCACACTTCCCCCTTCTTCCCCTCTTAGCTCTACCCCCCTAAGGTACTAGTCGTCGTAAGAAATTTATGATGTTATTGGAATTGAGCCCCCGGACCTTTTTCGTACTCCCTTTTTCAGTGAGCTATCCGCAATTTCCTTAAGCCTTTCTTTCTTCGATGGTTGAACTGCGTCTTTATCCCGAAGGAACTTAAGTTCTGTTCAACTCCCTCTTTTCTTCCCCTTTTTCTTTCCTCCTCTATCTTCCCTTAGGTTCTGACCTTCTCCCCGGAAGCATTTGAGCCTTTTTTTGGAGTAGCTTTGGCCCTATTAAATAATCTTCGTCTTCTCCCTGGGCTTTCTTTTCGACCCCTAATGTTATTATGACTATTTTAGAACTACCCGTTTCGACTCCCAGTTAGTTCTTTTTTTTTTTTCAGAGTCCACCTTTTTTTCGACCTTTTAGACTTTCTCGTTATGCAAGATTAATAGAGGTATAAGCGGGTTACGTCCTCCTGTCGTCTCCTGGCTTTCCTTATTTGCCGTCTTTTTCTCTTCCTCTTTTCATGTTTCTTCCCTGACCCCTCCGAAAGCCTTTTACCAGATGCGCCACAGTGAACGTAGACATTTGGTTCGACGGTAGTCCATCCTCTTGTGATGATTTTGAATCTTTTTTTTTTATCAGTTTTTCCGAGTGCGGAGGGTCTTGCTCGATAGTGGAGGACCTCCCCTTCCCGAAGAATGTTGGGGATCACCCGTACTGATCTTCAATCTCTTCTATTGTCCAGTTAATCTCAGCACACCCCTCTTTTTTGGCGTCGACCGTATCCAGGCTTTCCGAGAAGCGACGTGTGTTGCGTTTTTTTTCCAGGCTCGGCTCGCCCTCCAGTAATAAGTCCGACTCCAAGTTGGTGGCTTCCTTTTCAGGTCCTGAAGTACTAGGCGATAAGCCCGCATTTGGGCCCCTCGAAGACCTTCTGATCCCTTCGAGGAAGATATATGTGCCCCCTCCCTTAAACGTCTTTGCCCGAGGGGAAGCAAGATCATTTAGTTGGGGTCGCGAGCCGTCCCCCAAAAGCTCGATCATGCCTTTTCATCCCCCCCCTCCAGTTGCGACTAGCAGGCTGTGGTGACTTCCAAGTACTCCTTGACTGGAGCTACCACGGTCGTGCATCCTGCTTCGCTCGATTTATGAAAATTTCTGAGCTCCTATTCCTTTCGTCCTCCCCGTTCGATCTTTCCTTCCTTCAGTTTTTTCCCCAATCGTCTTGAGCAGAGATCGAACGTGGACCAAGGACGACACGGTGGTTTCCTTCAGTCCTCAAGTCCCAAGCGACATGTCTTTTCCCGGGCCATCTCTTCAAATTCATCTGAGCTATTGTACCCCCAAGGCCGAAGCGCTTTTCGTATAGGGAGATACGTTTCGAGAAAGGACCTTTTGCTTCTCTTCTCCATTTTCTTCCTTCCTGAGACATCCCCTTGGAGTTGAAGCTGGCTCTGGCTCAGCCCTTCCGAACCTCTCAAGGCTGGGGATTTGTACCTTCTTTTCCCCCCGTTTTTTTTTTCAAGATCCTGTGTCCCCGATCGCCCAGGCTTTTTCAGCGGCGCGAAAGAAGCTCGCAGCCCTGATGCCGTCAATTCCCTTGCGCCCTGACTGGGTGTCTCTTTCTCCCGATCCCTCCCTAGACTTCAGTTCTCTGTGTTTGTTGAGAGGGCGGAGAGGATAAACTCACTATGATTCTGATCGTCGTGATCTTTTTATAGGGGGAAGCCTCCGTTGCACTCCCCTTCCTCTCCAAATTTCTTTTACTTTTCTATATATTTCCCTTCTGCTTTTTGACGCGACTTTTACCTGCCCTAAGCGCAAGATAAGATGATCCGCCTTCTTCTGAGTGCTCCCTCCCTCACTATACCCCCCAAGCCACTGTTGATCTCGACTTTTCTTGGCTTTCCCCCCTCGTATTTCTGGCATTTTTCCTTTAGACTTGGAGATAGTTTTTCGCCGAGCGATGAGAGAATGTCTGTTGGAAAACCGTGTCGTCTTCTCAGTCCTCTTCCGAATCTCATGTAACTCCCCTGTTCATTTCTCTTCACCAACTTTCTCATTGGAGCTCGTCCCAGACTGCTGATGCCTTTTCGAAACTTTTTTTTGACAACGTATTTTCCTTTTACGCTTTTAGAGATTCCTTCCGTTTCCCCCTGATATGGATTCCTGGTGCCACTGCCTCTTTGAAGGAGATCTTGGCAAGGACGGCCAGACGCCTCTTTTTATTTTTTTTTCTTTTGAGTTTTTAGTTCCTTTGCGACGATTTTCGCGTCCTGTCCTTCAAAGGAAAAAGTGATTAGGGGGGATTGTGCTCCTCATAGAAGTTCTCCCGATCCCTTTCCTTTTAGAAGCTTTCTCTAGTGGCTCCCCCCTTTTTTCCAAAACTTTTCAAGTGACAGAGATCCCTTATTCAAAAGAGCGTCTTCTTCCAGCGGTGTGCGGTCTCGTTCTTATCGGATCCTTTCGACCTCTCCCTCCCTTTATCTTCCTCATAGCTCCTTTTCCGATGGATTTGCTGGTTTCCAATAAGAAAGAGTTAATAGCATTTCTATACCATCTAGCCTTACTTTTTTAGTCCCAGCCTCCGCTCCCTTCTTTCTCTTCTCGTAGTTTCTAAAAAAATTGGGCTTTATGATGCTTGCGACCCACGATACTTCCCCCCCCACCTACCTTTTTCTTCGTCCTCTTTCTAGAACGGACTTTGAATCTTCATGCTTCCTTTCGTCAAATAGCCATGCAGATAAGCAGCTGCTATCGGCGTGTTTCCTCACCATATTCCCCACTTTTCCAATCCCTCTTGCGTCCGATCATAAAAGATCGTTTTTTAAGCAATTTTTGCCGGCTGGGCGCGGTTCCGGTTTCCTTTCTTCTCAAGTTTTTTCATGCTGCATCCTCTCTCCCTGCGGTCCACCAGGTGTGGACGGACCGAATGATACACGCCGAAATGGCTTTCCCCGTTCTTTTTCTCGACTTTTTAGTCAACGACCTAAAAAGAAGACAGCTCCCCGGTAAAAGGTTTTTCTGCTTTTCTTTTTCCCCCTTTTTTCTTTTGGTTCCCCCCTCAAGTCTGTTCAAACGTTGGAAAGACCGTCCGCTCTTCTCCACCACTTTCTGTTAATCTTCTTCTTCCATGCTGCAGCCCCTCCCCCAGATAAACATTCCTTTTCCGCGCCTCTAAGAGTTCCGTGCTTTCTCCAGGTGGCCGTATAACTGTATTCGCCTCTTCTATTCTTTCTTTTTTACAATGTTCACTTACCTGAGCCAGACGGATTAGTGTTGACAAAGACAGGGCTTCTCCACTCCTGCTTTTCATTTTCGGATTCCCCCCGTCCAGTTTCTTACATGGTCTTTTTACCTGCCTCTGGTTAGTAGGTTGACTGAAAGGACTGCCGCTCGCGTCATCTTCTTGCACGCAAGATTCCCCACGCAAGGCAATTCTGACGGGCATTTTTCCTTTGACTAGGTCTTTTGACCAGTCCCAGACGAGCTTCCGCAACAGTGCCAAAGGTCCCAGGTTAATCTAGATCGCACTTTACCTGGACTGGTAAGTCTTTAGGCAAGGAGCTGCTTTCAGTCGACTTAGTTGTGTACCCCACGCGCCTCAACTGCCAACTTCGCGCCCAGATTCCGGGCCGGGAGCCATCCCCCGTAGAGCTTTCTTGAAGGGGCCTAACCAGGCCACTCCCCCCTAGTTTTTTTTTTCCCCTGACCAAGTCAGCCCTTAGGTCTTCCAGGTCGTACGGTACATCGCCCAAAAACTGGTGCCCCGAAGCGCGTCTACGCCCGAATTTTTTTTTGAACCCTTTATGTCTTCGGTCTTGAAGATTTGTCAGCTCTTGAAACACTTGGTTAAACGGTTAGAAACACTAAACGATTTTTAGTAGTAACGAGGACACGTTTGAATTCGATCTCGTCCCATTTTTTTTCCCGGGATTTTATTGCCCGTTTCCCCCTGCCTCCAGCTCCTCTGTAACCTAAAGGTCTCCCCTTCCTCCCTCCCTCAGGAATAGTCCTTTTTCCAAGAATGCTTTTCCCTTTCCTCCTTAGCTCCTTGGCGACTCCCCCAGCGATAACCGTGACAAGTCCCCAAAGCCCCCCCAAAGAAGGACCAGCTTACTTCTTTTTAATTGATCCCTCCTGCTTCAAGGCGACGCAGTTTCAAGGACGACGGCTGAGCCTTGACTTGCTGGTTCCTTTTTTTCTCTGCACCTCTTACCCGTCCTTCCGGCACAATGACTATTTCGTCGACGACGCAGCCACCAGGAAGGCTTCCCATTTCAAAGAGAATGACACTTTTTCCTACCCGTTCCCCCCCCCTTTCCCGAGGTCCGCTCCTCAAGACAACGCACATGGAACGGCGGAGGAGTTGGAGACACATCAGCAGTGCCTTCTTTTTTTCTGCCTCCTCCTTCCTGGGACTCCTCGTTCAGGATTGCGAAGGCGCGTTGACTATCCCTCGGGACTACATTTTTTCTCTTCCTTTCCCCTCCGATGCAGTGGCGTCTTCTGGTTCCCTCCCCTGCGGCCCTTACGCTGCACGATGAGCTCGACGGTCTTCAACGGTTTTCAGTTCTTTTTGGCGTCGTTTTCCCTTCCTTTCCCAAATCTTCTCCACGATGACTTGAAGCGACGACACTAAAAGAAGTCTAGGTCCTGGGGCTCAATTTCTCCTTCCCATCCAAACCCATCGGGGATGGACGCCGAATTAATATGCCTGCCCGGAGTCTATTTCTTGAGGTCTTTGCAGATCCCCTTTACGGCGCCTTTCTCCCCTAAGATACTTCTGAGAATAAGGTTTCAATTTCTCAGAACTCTCTTGCATCTGTCTATTTTAAGTAGTAGGACGTACGTTTCCCCTTTTTAGTTAATCCCGTCTCCGATTCCCGTCAGCACCACCCACCTTCAGAGTCAGTGGAACCTCCCCTAAAGATTTTATACCTCACCGTTGGTTCCCTAATAGCTCATTCGTCGGTTCCCCGCTCCACAGTGAAGGATTTCGTTGCTGCGTTTCTGCTATTGTTAACCTTGCTTGTGTCGATCAGTTATTTCTACCACATCGACTTTGGACTTCGTTAGTCAATGCTTTCTTTTTTGCAGTCTTGGACTACCCGTTAGAACTTCCCGTAAGAAGGCAGCGAACTTTAAGTCACTCCTTTCTTATTTTATTTTTCTTCTTCACCTTGGACGTTTCTGATACATGCGCAGTTTGGATGAGCGACTCAAAGGAGGTTACATTTGTTTCTTGGCAAAACGTTTCGCTTTTCCCCGCACATTTCTCATCCCGCGCTAGTCCTCTCAGTTCACTCTCTGGCACCTTGAGAACGCTGCGACGGTTCTTGTTCGTGGTTCTTTCCTGAGTCTTACGGAAGACCTATTTTTTTCTTTGCCTTCCCTTCCTTCCAAGCGCGACCCCCCTGGACAGTCCTACAAGATGTCCCCAATAACGATCCCTCATTTTCCAGTAGCAGATTTCTATTCCTAGTAAGCCTCTCTAGAGGGAACGTGTTGATATCTCTATTTTTCTCCTCCCTGTTTTTGTTGCCCGTGCTCGACCGCCCTAGCTGAACGTGAGGGACTACGAATTATAAGGGACGAAAGCTCAGATAGGATCTTTTGGTTAGTTCCCTTTTTTGATTCCTTACCGCCTTGGAAATGGCGGATGTGGAAGGCATCGGAGTCCCGGCTATAGTTCTTCTACGTTTCTCCCGTTCCCAGCGCAAACAGCCTGTCCCGTTAGCGGTTCTACAGTATTGCCCTTCTCTGCCCCCGCCGTTTTGTCCGGAGTCCGTGTGAGGAACTGGCCTGCCGTTTTCCCAGAGCCCGTTCTTTTGGTCCTTTACCCTTATTGCGCTGGCTTAAGACGTGAGCGTGACGTTTAAGCCCCTGTTTTTTCCTGGTATCCCCCCCCCCTATTTCCCTTGTGTTCGGGAGTATGTGGATGTAGAAAAGTGGAAAGAGTCCCATGAGTGATAGAATTACAACTTGGCTTGTCTCTTGTCCTCTTCAACTGCCTTTCCTCTTAACCGGCGAAAAAAATTGTCATCTCATCTTCGACGCGCCCTTTTCTTTAAGCGTTTTAGTAGGCTCCCCTTTAGTCCCGGAGGTCGATGGTCAGACCAGCTCTTGCATATGTTTAACTCCAGCACTTTTCATTGTCCCCCATGTTTGACCCCTCCCCTTCCCGACAGTTTTTTTCTGGTTTCTCGAACGCAGTTGGCTACCTGCAATCCCCGCCCGAAAACACCCTAACGTTAGAGTGCTCTTCTTAACTGGAGGATCCCCTTGCTCCCTTTCCCCCCTTGCCTTGAGCTTTCCTTTCTTATAGCCTCTAGAATGTTAGCCAGCTTTTAAGCTAATTTTGTCGAAAGAGCGCTTCGAGGTTTGACCCAGTTCCTTTCAACCACTCCCACCTTTTCCGTCAAGTCACCAGTAAGCGGTCCTGAAGAGTTTGAACGTTTCCCGGTGCACCCATAGACGCCCCTTTCCCTTTCGAGCGTCGTCGTTGAAACTTTGTTTTTTTCTTCATCTGCGTATTCCTCTCTTCGACCGCCGGTTCGGTCCGCGCCTTTTCCCCAGACGTCTACTCTTTCCTCAGTCCCCAGACCAACCGTGATCGTGTCGGCCCATCCTGCCTCCCGTACAGTTTACGTTGTTCTCCGGCGCTGCCTCTATCTCCCTTTTCGCAGTCTTTTGCACTTTTGCGCTTCCCTTTTTTCGACATTAGCCAGTGGTACGCATCTTCTCCTGGGAAGAAGCGTGGGCGGTTTCGTCGAGCGAGCCGAAGGGTGGTTTTGTCTTTCAATTTTTCCTTTCTTTTGGACGATGTTCTCCCAGTTCCCGATTAACCCGACTCGCTGACGGGACAACGTGTCGGTTCCGTTCGATTTGTTCCTCGCCCTTTACACGGTGTCTGTTGCATACCAGTTTTCGTCATCTGTGGTGACTAAGATCTTTTTCTCCCTTCCCGCCGAAGAACCTTCTTCTTTCCCATTTGGTCTTTTAAAATCGCCTAGCAAGTTGGAATCCCCCCCCCCCTGGTTTCCCCCCCCCATTTTGACCTTTTTTATTCAACGCGTAACAAGTGCCTAAAAGACACTCGTGGGTCAATGTTCCTCTTTTTATCGAATTTTTTTTTCTGGAAGGTTAGTTGGTTGCCTCAGAGGTTGTAACATTGGTGAAGTATAGCTTCCCGACGGCATAAGCTAGTCATTGTCCTTTTTGGGATTCCCCCCTCCTTTTTCCCTGTGGAGCCCCAGACCCCACCGTTAGAGCGTCACCCTGATAGAGTCTGGGCGCCACTTTTTCCATTGCCCCGGATCCTTCCCTCTCCATCCCTGGATGATTGTCTGACAAGCGAGTTGAGATATTGACTGGGTGGTGATTTGAACTTCTGACCCAGATCGTTATTTTCTTCCTCCTTGAGGTTTCGTTTGGCCCCCAAGAGCCTCTTTGTAGGGCGAAACTTTTTCTGTTCATTTTCCTTCCTTTCCCCGCGACCCGATCAGAGACTCATCTGTAGTCAAAGTGTGTTGCTCCATCTGACGGTTTTTCCTCCCTGGCCTCCCCCTTTTAAGTTAGACTTTTCTGTTGGCCCTTAAGGGGGTTTGGAACCAGGCTGTTAGTCCGAGATGTTCCGCACTATTCCTTGGTCCCTCAGGGTCCCGAGATCATTTTCCTCGCCCAGTTTCCTTTCACTTGACCCTTGGGTCCGTTACGTGGGGGAAGCGCGTATTGACTTGCGAGCCCGTCTTGGACCCCCCTTCGACATTTGCTTCGTATGGACCCCTTCCCCCTGTCTCCCTTTACTTTTTTACTCGGGTTACGCGTCCCCTGTGATAGCTATTGACGGTCACTTTTTTGCGTATGTCGGACCCGTTTGAGCTGGGTTGACCTTCGGAAGCCGTTTGGTCCTTCTCTTTGTTCCTTGAACCCCCCTCCCTTCCTTCCGAGCAGATCGTGTAGGTTTTGTTCTCCGGGTTCGCATATCCGGACCGGCGCTGCCGTTTTCGACAGACCGGGGGAAGGATTTCGCTTTTGTTTGATTTACACAGCGTTCCCCCTTTTTCTCTTAGACCTCAGTCCAGATTTTGTCTCCTGTTTACGTCCTCACCTTGAGGAAGAACATGCTATGTTTTTGATTTGCTTTCCTTTCCGCTGCTTTTCCTTCAAACACCACGATTGAGGCCATCCGTCCGGCGTCTCCCGTAGAACTTCCCGTTTCTTCCAGCTCTCTCGGATTTTTTTTTCCCCTAGCTTTTGAAGCACGTTGCGATGTCGGGACCACACGCCTGAAAGATTGACTTTCCCAGAGCGAGTTAAGGTCGATCTTCTTGCCTTTTCTGTGCGCCCTTTCCACTGACTCTTATCCTTTCGAAAGCTTTTTCGTGCGCATTGATCTGACGTCTTCTGTTGGTCAGATCGGGGGGATCGCAAGCAGCATGCTGCAAGCATCACGTTGTTCCCCAGACGCCGGAAGTTTCTTGACATTCCCTCCCCTTCTTTTCCCCGACGATAGAAGGAGTGAAAAGAACCCTTGCTAACGAGCCACAATCCAAGCCCGCACCGCGCATCAGGTTCGACGATTCCTCTCCTCACCAGTTTACCCTTTTTTCAGCATTTCACCCAGTTTCCTTATCCCCGACACGCCGTTCAAGCGACTCGCGGCTTTTATGAAGTCGATTCGCGTCCTGACTTGGTGAATTGGGAGGCCCCTCCCGGAGTGCTCCTCATGCGATTCCCCTCTTCTTACCTCGCTTCCATAGTACTACAAGACCCCCAGAAGACCGATCACTGAATTTCGTAGGTACGCGCCAATCGCGCCATCCGCCGAACGGCTCCGGGAGACTACCCCCCTAGTTTTCCCTCTTTTTTTCGTGGTTACCAGAGGGCCTTCTTACGGCCAGCGACCGTCACTCGACCTACAGAGCACCTGTTTCCGTCAGGCCCCCTCCCTCGAGGCTCTTGTCTAGGTTAGGTGTACTTCTTTACTGAACGAACGTTGCGGAAGATGATAAGATGGTGTAGGAGACGAGCGCCAAGTGCCCTGTTCGTTTTTCCTCTCTCCCCCATGTCTCTTTTCCATAGTATTTCCCCTTTTTCACTGTTTTTACTTCGGTCGTGACCGGACCGATCAGCCAGCTTTGGTGGGCCAAGAGCGCCACTCTCTAGACGCTTTTCTCCGCCCCCCTATCGCCAGTCTCTCTTTCAGGTACATTTTTTGAAGGTCTTTTTTTTTTGGATTTCCACCAGCCCGGGCAGCGTTTCTTTAGAGACGCAGTTATGACTGTTTTTTCCGGTTGTGGATATTGAGGAGCGGCTAGAGAAAGACCTAGAGGACTGACCCCCTCTTTCATATTTCCTCCCCGATCTCCTGGGCCCCCGTTCGTTCCTGTCGGCGTTCCCAGCCGAGCAAACAAGCAAGGCATGACCCGAGGAAGGTAATTCATAGCATCCCCCTCCCTCCCTTCACTCTCCCATTCCACCCCCCTCCAGTCCCCCCCTACACATA